>Ga0335069_10009503_pt1 | contig 13847 bp, 10 predicted proteins | sample Lox_Sample_11_FD_206714 | JGI IMG/M metagenome (GOLD analysis project Ga0335069, IMG submission 206714) | Soil microbial communities from Loxahatchee National Wildlife Refuge, Florida, United States - Lox_Sample_1.1 | ecosystem: Environmental > Terrestrial > Soil > Wetlands | place: USA... | reverse complement strand
GATGCCGGCGATCGCGGCGGCGATGCGGCACTCGAACCGGACCGATGGATCGAGATCCTGCAGCGTGACGATGCAGGCGCTGGCAACCGAGAGGAAGATCGCCGCCAGCAGGCCGATGCGCGCCGGCCAGTTCACCGCACCGTCGGCGGCGCCGATGTTGAAGAGATGGAGCAGCCGTTTGCGCGCGATCGCTTCGGCGCCTTCTGGACTCAACCGATCCACCGGGCGATCCACCGGGCCGGTCGCCTCACCCGCGGTTGACGCGGTTGTCGATCAAGTCCTTGACCACGTTGGGGTCGGCGAGGGTGGAGATGTCGCCCAGATTGCTGAACTCGTTCTCGGCGATCTTGCGCAGGATCCGGCGCATGATCTTGCCGGAGCGGGTCTTCGGCAGGCCCGGCGCCCATTGCAGGAGATCGGGCGAGGCGATCGGGCCGATCTCCTTCCTGACCCACTGCACCAGCTCCTTGCGGAGCGCGTCGCTCGGCTCCTCGCCGGCCACCAAGGTCACATAGGCGTAGATGCCCTGGCCCTTGATGTCGTGCGGATAGCCGACCACCGCCGCTTCCGCGACCTTGGGATGGGCGACGAGGGCGCTCTCGACCTCGGCGGTCCCCATGCGGTGGCCGGAGACGTTGATCACGTCATCGACCCGGCCGGTGATCCAGTAGTATCCGTCCTCGTCGCGGCGGCAGCCGTCGCCGGTGAAATACTTGCCCTTGTAGGTGCTGAAATAGGTCTCGGCGAAACGCTTGTGGTCGCCATAGACCGTGCGCATCTGCCCCGGCCAGGAATCGGCGATGCAGAGATTGCCTTCGGTCGCCCCTTCGAGCTCAGTGCCGTTGGCATCGACGATGACGGGCCTGATGCCGAACAGCGGCCGCGTCGCCGAGCCGGGCTTCAATTTGGTGGCGCCGGGCAGCGGCGAGATCAGGATGCCGCCGGTCTCGGTCTGCCACCAGGTGTCGACGATCGGGCAATGGTGATGGCCGACCACGCGGTGATACCAGAGCCAGGCCTCCGGATTGATCGGCTCGCCGACCGAGCCGAGGATGCGCAGGCTCTTCAAGCTTGCCTTCTGCACCGGCGCCTCGCCCTCGCGCATCAGCGCGCGGATCGCCGTCGGCGCCGTATAGAAGATGTTGACGCTGTGCTTGTCGCAGACCTGCCAGAAGCGAGAGGCATCCGGATAGTTGGGCACGCCCTCGAACATCAGCGTGGTCGCGCCGTTGGCGAGCGGCCCGTAGACGATGTAGCTGTGGCCGGTGACCCAGCCGACATCCGCCGTGCACCAGTAGATGTCGCCGTCGTGATAGTCGAACACCAGCTGGTGGGTGAAGGAGGCGTAGACCAGATAGCCGCCGGTCGTGTGCAGCACGCCCTTCGGCTTGCCGGTCGAGCCTGACGTGTAGAGGATGAAGAGCGGATCCTCGGCGTTCATCTCCTCGGGCTTGCAATCCTTGGAGACCTTCGCCGTCTCCTCCTCGTACCAGAAGTCGCGGCCGGACTGCATCGCAACCTTGCCGCCGGTGCGCTTCACCACGAAGACGGTCCTCACCGTCGGCGATTGCTGCAACGCTTCGTCGACATTCGACTTCAGCGGCACCTTCTTGCCGCCGCGCAGGCCTTCATCGGCGGTGATGACGAAGGTCGAGTCGCAGCCTTGGATGCGACCGGCGAGGCTGTCCGGCGAGAAGCCGCCGAACACCACCGAATGGATGGCGCCGATCCGCGCGCAGGCCAACAGCGCGTAGGCCGCCTCGGGGATCATCGGGAGATAGATGGTGACGCGGTCGCCCTTCTTGACGCCATGCGCCTTCATCGCATTGGCGAGGCGGCAGACCTGCTCGTGCAGCTCTGCATAGGTGATCCTCTTGTGGTCCTTGGGATCGTCGCCCTCCCAGATGATCGCCACCTGGTTGGCGCGCTTCGCCAAGTGCCGGTCGATGCAATTGGCGGAGACGTTGAGCGTGCCGTCGTAGTACCAGCGGATGCGGATGTCGCCGGTGTAGTCGACATCCTTCACCTTGGTATAGGGCTTGATCCAGTCGAGCCGTTTCCCCTGCTCGCCCCAGAAGCCCTCCGGGTCCTCGATCGAGCGCCGGTAGCCCTCCTCGTACTGGGTGGCATTGACCCAGGCGCGCTTGGCCGCCGCCTCGGATACCGGAAACTGGCTCTGGTCGTTCATGCCGCACTCCCCATTGAGGCGATTTCGCTCCGGCTCAAGCGGCCGGTTTAGAGCGGATTATCGGCGTAAAGCCGCGAAGATGACAAGCGTGCGAAGGCGCCGATCTTAACCAATGAGCAACCGAGTTGGGGCTAGAGATGGGGAAATGGGCGCCTCAAGCGGCAATCGGTCGCGCGGCATCTCCAATGGCGCCCGAAAGTCGGAAGGAAATCGTCTATGAACCGCCTGACACTCGGCATCCGCGGCAAGATCGTGCTGACCAGCGCGTTGATCGCGGTCATCGGCGTCGCCTGCGTCGCCGTGCTCCTCACCTGGCAGGCCTCTTCCGGCCTGACCGATACGGCCAAGCAGGTGCTCGAGAGGGCCGCTCGTCAGGAAGCCGAGCATGTCAACGGCGAGTTTGCCCGCGCGATCACCGAGGCGCGCGCTCTGGCCCGCACCACCCTGGCCATGCGACAGGCCAAGACCGCCGACCGGACCACCTTCGAGGCAATTCTCCACCAGGAGATCGATCCGGAACCGCGCTGGTTCGGCATCTGGGGCACGTACGAGCCTAACGGCTTCGACGGCAAGGATGCCGATTTCGCCGGCAAGGACATCGCGACCTCGGTGAAAAGCAATGGGCGCTACGTGCCCTATTGGCACCGCGACGCCGACAACAAGCTGATGGTGGAGAAGTCCTTCGACTTCGACAACGCGGCCGGCAACTCGCTCGACTACTACAACACCCCGATGAAGACCGGGAAATTGTATGTCACGAACCCGGCTCCCTGGAACTTCGGCACGGCGGATAAACCGAACAACGTCTGGCTGGTCAGTTTCTGTGCACCGGTCGTCGAGGACGGCAAAGCGCTCGGCGTCACCGGCATCGATGTGCGCATGGCCGAGTTGCGTGCCTATTTCAACGCGTTGCATCCCATGGGCGCGGGTCGCGCAGCACTGGTCGACAGCGCCGGCAATTGGGCGACCAGTCCGGACGAGAAGCTGGTCGGCCAGCCGGTGGACGATGCTTTTTATCAGAAGCACAAGGACGCCGCAGCGCAGGATCAGGTCGAGATCGGCGACGAGCCGACCAAGCTGCTGGATGTCGCCAGCTATTCGGTTCTGGTCCCGATCCATTTCGAGGACTCGCCCAACGTCTGGACCCTGCTGGTGAGCGTGCCGAAGACTGTCGTCATCGACCGGGTCAACAGCATGGTGCGCTCGGCCGTCATCATCGGCGTCGCCATCGTGCTGGTGTGCCTGCTGATCGCCTGGTGGATCGGCTCCGGCACGGCGCGGCCGGTGCGTCGCATGGCCCAGGTGATGGGCGCGCTCGCCTCCGGCAAGCTCGACATCGAGGTGCCGGCGACCGACCGGCGCGACGAGATCGGCGAGATGGCGCGCACGGTGGAGACCTTCAAGCAGAGCCTCGCCGACAACCAGCGCCTGCAGGCAGAGCAGCAGGAGCTGCAGAAGCGCGCCTCCGAAGATCGGCGGAAGGCACGCAACGACCTCGCCGACAGTTTCGAGAGCGAGGTCTCGAAATCGATCGGCGAGATGGCCGACACGACGCGGCAGATGAACAGCTCGGCCGACACCATGTCCAAGTCGGCGCAGGACAACGTCTCGCGCTCGGGTGCGGTGGAGCACACCGCGGGCCAGGTCTCCGACAACGTCGCCTCGGTGGCGGCGGCGGTCGAAGAGCTCGCGGCCTCGATCCGCGAGATCAGCCAGCAGGTCAACAATTCGAGCGCGGTCGCGAACACGGCCTCGGATCGCGCCCGCGGCGCCGTCGATCGCGTGAACGCGCTGGTTTCGACGGCGGAGCAGATCGGCTCGGTGGTGACGCTGATCAACGACATCGCCAGCCAGACCAACCTGCTCGCCCTCAATGCCACGATCGAGGCGGCGCGTGCCGGCGAGGCCGGCAAGGGCTTCGCGGTGGTCGCTTCCGAGGTGAAGAACCTCGCGATGCAGACCGCCAAGGCGACCGAGGAGATCTCCACCCAGGTGCAAGCGATCCAGCAATCGACCGGCACCGCGGCCTCGGAGATCACCGAGATCGCCAAGACCATCGATCAGATCAACCAGATCGGCGGCACGGTCGCAGCGGCCGTGACCGAGCAGGAGGCGGCGACCGGCGAGATCAGCCGCGCCGTCACCCAGGCGGCCAACGGGACCTCGGAGCTCCGCGGCAACATCCAGACCGTGGCCGAATCGGCACGGCGCAGCGGCCAGACCGCATCCGAGATGGCGAGCGCGGTAGCACTCGTCGGCCAGCGCTGCAACGACCTGCAGAGCCGGGTGGACGACTTCCTGAAGCGGGTCCGGGCGGGGTAGCCCTAAGCCGCACCCCTGCCCTGCCCGACGCGATACCAGTCGATGTTGCGGGTGGCGAACATGGCCGCCAACAATGCCAGGAACAGCGCGATCGTGCCGGCGAGCAGCGCGTAATCGTCCATCTGCAAGAGGTCGTAGACGTAGGCCTGCACCACGGCAAGCAGCGCCGCGGTGAGGTAGCCCAAGCGGCGGCTCATCGTGCGCCAGGCATACCAGGCGATGAGGGCGATCGAGGCCGCGCTGGCGATCACGTATGCCTCAAGAAACGGAATGTGCTCCGCGAGCGAAAGCAGGAGCAGGTAGAAGAGGCAGAGCGCGGCACCCACCATCAGATACTGCACCGGATGCACCTTCCGGCCACCGAATAGGCCGTTGACGAAGATCGTGCCGAAGGTCAGCGCGATCACCAGCACGCCGTATTTGAGGATGCGATCGGTCTGTTGATGCACGTCGCCCGGCTCGACGAAGCCGACGCCGACGGTGGAGTTCCACAGCGTCTCCGGATTGACCTCGCCGGTGCGCCATGAGGAGGGAAAGCCGCGCGAGAGGGCGCTCATCGACCACTTGGCGGTGAATCCCTGATCGGTGATCTCGCGTTCGTCCGGCAGGCTGCGGCCGAAGAAGTCGGGATGCGGCCAATCCGCCTTCAAGGCGATCGTGGTCGTGTCGGCAACCGGCGCAAAGTTGAGCGCCGTGCTGCCGCGAAAGTCGATGGTGACGGCGAAGTCGAGCGGCTTCGCGATGTCGGCGGCGGCGAGCGGGATCGCGAGGGCGAGGCTGGAGGAGAGGCTCTGGTCCTGCTGCACCGCGTCCTCCGCGGCCTCGGGCAGGTTGCCGACGGCGATCTTCAGGCTTCGGACCGACGTCACGTCGCCGATGCCGAGCAGCAGCTTCGCACCGCTCCAATCGATCATCTCCGGCGCGATGTCACCCCTCGGATTGGCGAGACCCACGAAGCTGCCGGTGAGCTTCGCCGTGCCGCCATAGACCAGCACGTCATAGATGCTTTTCGAGCGCTTTTCGGTCTTGATCTCCGTGTCGATCGCGAGCCGTTTCGGCAGGAAGAAGAGGCGGTTGGTCGCGGTGCGCGGCGCGGTCGTCGTGTCGCCGGGCTCGGTGACATAGCGATAGGGCACGGCGAGGATGGGGCCGAGAATGGTCTGCGTGCCGCCCCATTGGGCGGTGATTTCGGAATCCACTTCCTCGGCGCGGCCGGCGCGCTCCTGGTTCAGGTCCTCGATCATGCCGAGCGGGATCAGGAGGAGCAGTGTGAGGAAGGCCAGAAAGAACGCGCGCCTGGTCGCCTCGAACCCGGCGACGCCGAGGCCGAAACGGCGATGCCACGGTTTCGGCGCCGGCTCCCGATTCCGGTGCTCCTCAATCGGCCCCTCCTGACTCGGATTGGCAGGATGATCGTCGGTCATGGGATTCCCCGCTTGCGTTCCTCGTCCCCTGCGAGGCAGCCTGCACGCCGATCGCGTCCCGCCGGCGGCGGAACTGCGGCGGAACCAAGGAAAAGCGCGCGCGACTTCGAGGCGCGGCGCCGTCACAGAGATGGAGCACAGCATGGTCAACCAACAGCAAAAGGGCGAAGCCTTCCGCAAGCTGCACGAGAGGGGCACCTTCGTGATCCCGAACCCGTGGGATATCGGAAGCGCCAAGGTCCTGGCCTCGCTCGGCTATCAGGCGCTGGCGACCACCAGCGCCGGTTTCGCCTTCTCCCAGGGCCGCCCCGACGGCGATGCTGTGATCGGCCGCGAGGAGACGCTGAGGAACTTCAAGACCATCGTCGATGCGACCGATCTTCCGGTCAGCGCCGATCTTCAGGGCGGGTTCGGCGCCTCGCCGGAGCATGTGGCGGAGACGATCCGGCAGGCCTCGGCGATCGGCCTCGCCGGCGGCTCGATCGAGGACGCGACCGGCGACGAAGCCAATCCGATCTACGATCTCGGCCTCGCCAAGGAGCGGGTCGCGGCCGCGGTCGCGGCGGTTCGAGCGCTGAAAGTGCCCTTCACCTTCACGGCACGGGCGGAGAATTTCCTCTGGGGCCGGCCCGACCTCGCCGACACGATCAAGCGGCTGCAGGCCTTCCAGGAGGCCGGCGCCGACGTGCTCTACGCGCCGGGCCTGAAGACCGAGGCGGAGATTGCGAGCGTGGTGAAATCGGTCGACCGCCCGATCAACGTGCTGATCGGCGCGCGCACGAATCCGCTGACCGTGACCGACCTGGCGCGGATCGGCGTGCGCCGCGTCAGCGTGGGCAGCGGCTTCTATCTCGCCGCCATGGGCGCCTTCTATCGCGTGGCGAAGGAGATGAAGGAGCAGGGCGTCGCCAGCTTCGCCGACGGCGCCATGCCCTTCGCGCAGCTCAACACGATGTTCGGCGGGAAGGACTGACGAGCGTCAGCTCTTCAACCCACCCATCTTGCACACCGCCTTCCACTCGGCGGCGGTCACGGGCTGGACGGAGAGGCGCGAGTTCTTCACCAGGACCATGTCCTTCAGGCCCGGCGTCGCCTTGATCTCGGCCATGGTGACCGGCTGCTTAAAGGCCTCCAACGGCTTCACATCGACCTGGACGAACTTGCCTGCCTTGTCGCTGGGATCTGGATAGGCTTCCTTCGCGATCTCGCAGATGCCGACCACGGCGAGGCCCTCGTTGGAGTGATAGAAGAAGGCGCGATCGCCCTTCTTCATCGCCTTCAGATTGGCCGCGGCCTGGAAGTTGCGCACTCCGCTCCAGTTGGTCTTACCGTCCTTGTTGAGCTGCTCCCAGGAATAAGCGGAGGGCTCGGACTTCATCAGCCAGTATTGCATCTTGGGTCCTCGCTATTTGGGGAAACTCCCTATTTGGGGAAAGTCCGGCGCGTGCCGTGCACGGTGACGGATTGGAACAGGCCGGCCTTGGCATAAGGATCGCCGGAGAGAAACCTGTCCATCTCGGCCCGATCGGCGACTTCCAGCACGAGCAGGCTGCCGATCATCGCGTCCTTGGCGTCGAGCAAGGGCCCCGCGAACAGCAGCTTGTCGTTATGCGCCGTCAGATACTCGACATGTTTCGGCCGGTTCGCCATGCGGATCTCGAGTGCGCCAGGCTTGTCGAGACAGTAGGCCATGAACTGCATAAGATTCTTCTCCTTCCGATCTAAGCCTTCACCCCTGCGCCGCGCAGCGAGGGTGCGTCGGCATCGAGCGGCCAACGCGGGCGCGGGGCGAAATCGAGCGGCGATGTCTCGCCGCGTTTCAGATGCTCGAGACCGGCCCAGGCGATCATCGCTGCGTTGTCGGTGCAGAGCCGGAGCGGCGGCGCCACCAGCGGCAATCCTGCCTCTCCGGCTACATCCGCGAGGCTGGAGCGCAGCCGGAGATTGGCGGCAACGCCACCAGCAACCACGAGCGCGGTCAGATCGGGCACCACGGCGCGCGCGAGACCGATGCCGCGCCTGGTGCGGTCCGCAATCGATTCGGCGACCGCCCGCTCGAAGCCGGCAGCGAGGTTGCCGACCGTTGTCGCATCGAGAGCACCGGCCGCGCGCAACAACTCGACGCGCTGGCGCAGCGCCGTCTTCAAGCCGCTGAAGGAGAAGTTGCAATCCGGGCGGCCCAGCATCGGGCGCGGCAGGTCGCGCACCGGATCGCGGGCATCCTTCGCCGCGCGCTCGATCGCCGGACCGCCGGGATAGCCGAGACCCAAGAGCTTCGCCGCCTTGTCGAAGGCCTCGCCGGCGGCATCGTCGATCGTTGCGCCGAGCCGGCGATAGCGCCCGAGATCCTCGACCACCAACAGCTGGCAGTGGCCGCCGGAGACCAGCAGCAGCAGATAGGGAAAGGCGACGGCGTCGGAGAGGCGCGCGCTCAAGGCATGGCCTTCGAGATGGTTGACGGCGAAGAAGGGCAGGCGGTGCACCGCGGCGATGGCTTTGGCCATGGTGACGCCGACGATGACGCCGCCGATGAGGCCGGGCCCGCCGGTGGCAGCGATGCCGTCGAGATCGGCGAAGCCGATGCCGGCATCCTGCAGCGTGCCGGCGATCAGCGGTGCCAGATGCTCGAGATGGGCCCTCGCCGCCACTTCCGGCACCACGCCGCCATAGGCCCGATGCTCCTCCAGCTGGGAGAACAGGCGCTCGGCCAGCACTTCGCGCCGGTCGTTGACCACGGAGGCGGCGGTCTCGTCACAACTCGATTCGATGCCCAATACGATCATATGGGGATAGCGTCAGGTCCCGGAGAGCGGTGCCCGAGGTTGCCCCCGGTTGCCATTGGCGGCACCGCCCGGTTACAAGAGCGCCGGCGAAAGCGGTGGCCAATCGGCGGTCTTTATGGCGGTTTCCCAGACGGCAAGCAACCGAGGCGCGCCCGTCCTCAGGATCGGCACGCGGGGGAGTCCGCTCGCCCTCGCCCAGACCGAGATCGTGCGCACCGCCCTGATCGCCACCCATCCGGCGCTGGCCGAAGCCGGCGCGGTCGAGATCGTGCCGATCCGCACCACCGGCGACCAGGTACAGGACCGGACGCTGGCCGAGATCGGCGGCAAGGGCCTCTTCACCAAGGAGATCGAGGAAGCCCTGATCGACGGCAGGATCGATCTCGCGGTCCATTCCATGAAGGACATGCCGACCTTCCTGCCCGACGGACTTGCCATCGGCGCGGTGCTGGCGCGCGAGGATCCGCGCGACGTGCTGATCGCACCAGCGGCCAAGAGCATCGCCACCCTGCCCCATCGCGCCGTGGTCGGCACGGCCTCGCTCCGGCGCCAGGCCCAGCTCCTGGCACGCCGGCCCGATCTCCAGGTCAAGCCGCTGCGCGGCAATGTCGGGACCCGGCTGGAGAAGATCGCCCGCGGCGAGGCGGCGGCGACCCTGCTGGCGCTCGCCGGATTGAAGCGACTCGGTCGCACCGACGCGGCGACGGCAATTCTCTCGATCGACGAGATGCTGCCGGCCGTCGCTCAGGGCGCCATCGGCATCGAGATCCGCGCCGAGGATTCGCGTGTGCGCGGTTTCGTCGCTCCGCTCGACCACCGGCCGACCGCGATCGCCGTCACCGCCGAGCGCGCGATGCTGGCCGAGCTGGACGGCTCCTGCCGCACGCCGATTGCGGGCCATGCGACGATCGATGGAACCACCCTTGTTCTCCGCGGCTTGATCGCGCTGCCCGACGGCACCGAGTCGCATCACGGCCACGAGCGGGGCGATGTGACACGGGACGGCGCCGAGTCACTGGGACGGGCGCTTGGTCGCAGGCTGAAGGCGCTGGCGGGTCCGCGCTTCCTGGCTTAGGCTTCGCCAGAAGATCGGCCGGTTGGGGTTTGAGGACGGGGATTCGAGGACAAAAGATGCACGCGCTGATCACCCGGCCCATCGAGGATGCGAAGCCACTCGCGGATTTGCTGGCCGCGCGCGGAGTAGAATGCAGTGTCGAGCCGCTGCTCGAGATCGTGCCGCGCGAGGATGCCGAGATCGATCTCGACGGCGTGCAGGCCCTGCTCTTCACCAGCACCAATGGCGTGCGCGCTTTCGCCGCCAAGAGCTCGCGCCGCGATCTGAAAGTGCTGACCGTCGGCGAGGCCTCGGCCGCCGCGGCCCGCGATGCCGGATTCACCGCTGTGATTGCCGCGAGCGGAGACGTCGAGGCCCTGGCCGAGTTGGCGATCGCGCGGCTCGATCCGAAGGCGGGTCCGCTGTTTCATGGCGCGGCCTCGGCACTGGCGGGCGATCTGCAGGGCCGCCTCGAAGCCGCAGGTTTCACACTCCGCCGCGCCGTGCTCTATGACGCGAAGCCGGCGGCCACCTTCTCGCCGGAGACCCGGATGAACCTGGCGCTCGGCGGCATCGACATGGTGCTGCTGTTCTCGCCGCGCACCGCGCGCACGTTCGTGGAACTCTGGCGCGCCGCCGAGAGCCCGAGCCTCGCCAAGGCGACGGCGCTCTGCCTCTCTCCCGCGGTCGCGCGCGAGATCGCGGAACTCGGCTGGCAACACACGGAAACCGCGACGAGCCCAGACCAACCCGCCATGCTGGCCCTGGTCGCGGCCGAGATCACGCGGCGTACGCCCGCGGTCGAGGTTCTGCCGCCGGTCAACAACCCGGATCAGGAGATCAGGCAGGAGCCGAGACATGCGTCGCGCGTCGAGGCGGAGCGCGAAGCCTACGGCGTGCCGCCGATACCGCCGGCGCCGGAGAAGCGCGCGAGCCCCTGGGGCGGGATCATCGCCGGACTGATCGCCGGCGCGGTCGCGGGTGTGATCGTGCTGCTGGCGGCACCGGCCTGGCAACCGCTGCTCGGGTTTTCGTCCTCGACGCCGGTGGTCGGCGGCGCATCGCCGGATCTCTCCGCGCTCCAATCGAGACTCGCGAGCCTGGAAGCGCAGAGCGCCAAGGCGATCACGCCGGACGCGGTGATGGCGACGGTGAACGACGCGACGGGCAAAGTGGAGAAGGAGATCGGTCCGCTCAGCGCCCGGCTGGACAAGATCGAGCATACGCTGGCCGCGCTGCCGCAACTGGGTTCACCGCAAGCGGGCACGGCACCCAACGGAGCCCCACCGGTCTCAACGCTCGACGTGCAGCAGCTGCAGTTCCGCATCGCGAAGCTGGAGACCGATCTGACGCAAGTTTCGCAGCAGGTTTCGAGCCAGGCGGCCAATGCCGCGCCGGCCTCACCCGATCTCTCGGCCAATGTTGCGGACCTGAAGGCCGCCAATGATGCGCTGACGCGCCAGCTCAGCGTCGCCAAGGACGAGATCGCCAAGCTTGACACGGCGCTCGCCGCCCTGCAGGCGCAGCAGAGCGACCTCTCCGGCAAGGTCGGCCAGATCGCCGCGGCGCCGGCGCCGGTGACCGCGGCGGAGCAGCGCCGCACGGCGCTGGTCGTGGCGCTCGGCGGCCTGCGCGGGGCGCTGCCGCTCGACAAGCCCTATGCCGCCAACCTGAAATCGGTGGACGACCTCGCGGGTGCCGACGCCACGCTGAAGGCACAGCTCGCTCCGGCACTCGATCCCCTGCGCTCCATCGCCGCCAGTGGCGCCCCGACCTTGGCCCAGTTGCAGGCAAGCTTCCCGACGCAGGAGATCGCCAAATCCGCCAATGCCGAGGAGGCCTCGAGCGCGGTCGGCGCCGATCAGAGCTGGTCGGAACGACTGATCAACCGGCTCTCCGAAGCCGTCACCATCCGACCGGTCGGGGCCGATGCGGAGGGCGACGGCCCGCTGGCGCGCCTTGCCCGCGGCGAGGCGAAGCTCAAAGCCGGCGATCTTTCCGGCGCGGTGGCGGAGATCGGCGCGCTCGACGGCCGTCCGGCTGCGGCTGCGGGAAGCTGGCTTGGCCAAGCCAAGGCGCGGCTCGCGCAGGATCAGGCGGGTGCCGCGCTCGACCAAGTCTCGACCGCGCTCCTGGCGCCGCCGGAAGCGCAGTGAGCGGCGCGATGCTCCTGGTTGCAACGAAGACGACGGCGCGCCCATGACTCTCGGCCGCACCGTTTGGCTCTTCATCAAGATTGCGGTCGTCGTCACGGCCGCGGTTTTGCTTGCCAATCGGCCGGGCCGGGTTTCGATCACCTGGCTTGGTTACAACATCGACCTCTCGGTCGGCGCGGCGCTGGTCGTCCTGCTCTTCCTGGTCCTGGCGCTTTACCTGATCTGGCGGCTCTGGCACATGATCCGCCGCGCGCCGAGCGACTACACGCTGTTCCGCAAGAGTCGACGGCAGGCCAAGGGCTTCCGGGCCCTGACCCGCGGCCTGGTCGCGGCGGCGGCCGGCGACCCGGGCGAGGCGAAGCGTCTCGCCAAGGCCGCCTACGGCCTGCTCGACAAGTCTCCGCTGACCTTGTTGCTCGCGGCGCAGGCCGCGCAGCTCGAAGGCGACGAGCACGCGGCCGGCCGCTATTTCGAAGCGCTCTCCAAGGATCCCGAAGCGGCGTTGCTCGGCCTGCGCGGCCTCGCCACCCAGGCGCTGAAGCGCGGCGACGAGCCGGCAGCGCTCACCTATTCCGAACAGGCGCTGCAATCCTATCCCCATGCGGAATGGGCGGCGGAAACGGCGCATCGCCTGCAGGTGAAGCTCGGGAAGCCCGCCGAGGAGAGCCTCAAGGCGCTGGTGCGCGCCGGCGCCATGACGGCAAAGGAAGGCCAGCATCGCAAAGCCGTGCTGCTCGCCGAGCGCGCGCGGCTGTCGTTGCTGCCCGAGACTCAAAACCCGGACTTCGACGGCGCGCTCAGGCCGGCGCGCGAGGCGCTGAAGCTCGATGCGGGTCTGGTCCCGGCGCGGCTGATTCTGGCCAACATCCTGTTGAAGCTCGGCAAGAAGCGAGAGGCGACCAGGCTGATCGAGCAGGACTGGGATTCGCGCCCCCACCCCTCGCTGGTCCGCGCCTATCTCGAAGCCGAGCCCGGCGAGCGCCCGACCGAGCGTATGAAACGGCTGGAGCGATTGGCGCGCCAGAATCCGGATCACGTCGAGACTCACCGCGCACTTGGCATGGCGGCGCTCGCCGCCGGGCTGTGGGGTGAGGCGCGGCGGCATCTCGAGCAACTGGCCGCGGCCGAGGGGGCAGGCGATGGGCTGACACATGCCACCTGCCGTGCGATGGCGGCGCTCGAAGATAGCGAGCGCGCCGATCCCACGACCGCGTCGGCGGCCGTGCGGCGCTGGCTCGACGCCGCGGCAGAGGCGCTGCCGGATCCCGCCTGGATCTGCACCGCCTGCGGACATCCGGGCGAGGCTGGCCCCGCCTCCGGTCATTGGCAGGCGCTCTGCCCGCATTGCGACGCCATCGACTCTTACCGCTGGCAGCGCCCGGCTCTGCCGACCGGCGATATTCTGCTTGCCCCACCGGCCGCATCGGAAGCGGCGGCCACGGCGCCCGTCGAGAGCTTGTCGGTGCTTGCAGCGATCGGGGAAACAGCGCCGGCTGCGCCGGAGGTGCCCGCAAAGGCACCCGTGCCGCCGCTGGCGAAGGAGCCACCAGCTGCCGCCGGGCCACTCCCGCCCGCGAGCCAAACCCGCGCCGACGAGCGGTTGGAAAGCCAATTGGCCCCGTCGGTTGACGCCGCCCGGACGATCTACTAGCTTCCGCCCGCATTCGCGGCGGCCCTTTGCGCTGCGCTTCCCGTGTGCCGTAGTAGCTCAGTGGTAGAGCATCCGCTTCGTAAGCGGGCGGTCGGGGGTTCAAATCCCTCCTACGGCACCAAGCACTTAGCGATAAATGAAGAGGGTGAAGACAAGGGGTTTCTTCCCCCATTCTTCCCCCGAAAAAAAGGCAGGACATCCTGCTTACCGTCACGAAATTGAAACGAGCTGTTTCGTGCAGGTGCACAGCGAGGAATCCTTGATCTGGA
>Ga0335069_10009502_pt1 | contig 13848 bp, 18 predicted proteins | sample Lox_Sample_11_FD_206714 | JGI IMG/M metagenome (GOLD analysis project Ga0335069, IMG submission 206714) | Soil microbial communities from Loxahatchee National Wildlife Refuge, Florida, United States - Lox_Sample_1.1 | ecosystem: Environmental > Terrestrial > Soil > Wetlands | place: USA... | reverse complement strand
AGTTAACCGAGCTTACCGGATGTACCAGCCCGTTCCAGGGGTTAGCGGCCCCTCGAATACGGCCGTGCGCCGGCCCTGCTCGAATAGCGAGGCACGGCCGGCGGCCAGGTCGCGGACGGCCACGACCCGGCCGAGACTACCGGACGGAGCTGCCTACGCCGGGTCCTCGTACTTGAAGGACAGCCGCAGCTTGGAGCGGAATACGATCTCGCCGCCGTCCTCGATGTGCAGATCCTGTTCCACCACCTCGGCGACGCGAAGGTCGCGTAGCGACTTGCGGGCGGTATTCACCGCGGTGACCGCGGCGTCCTCCCAGGACTGGGTGCTCGTGCCGATGACGTCGATGACCCGGTACACGCTCACGGTATCCTCCTCGATTCCGCGGACGCAGCGATCTGCTCCTGTCGTAGCCTCGTTCCCCGTGGTTCCGGCCGCTATGCTCGCCGCGGCCAGAAAAGACGTAACGGATGGGATTCCCGGTGTCAGATGCCAGCCGCCGTGATCCCGCGGATCGCATCGCACTATCCCCGGTGACCACGCCAAACCCGTCACCGGGGCGGTTCGCCGAGTGGTGCGGCCGGTGGCAGGAAGAGCCCGGGCTCAGCGTCCTTCGCGAGGCAGCAGCGGGCCGAGCGGTCCCAGGTCCAGGTTGAGGTCTTCGACGGTGAGACCGAAGTGGTCCCTCAGCTCGGCCATCCGGGCATCGAGGGCCATCAGCGTCGATCCGACCTTCTCGATCTGATCGTCCGTGAGCGACCCCTGTTCCACCCGGCGCAGGGCCTGACGCTCCATCAGCTGGCGCAGCAGTTCGACCAGGGTGAGAACCAGGGTAACGAGCCCCTTCTCCACCGACTCCGGGTCGGCGTCGATCCGGAGCCGATCTACCGCATTGCGCTGATCCGTTCTGACCATGCCAGCCCGGCCATCTGCCATCAGCGGTACTCCTGCGAATCGTCCGGGCCTTCTATCAGGGCGCTGACGGACGTCACGAGCGCGCGCAGTGAGACGGTGACCAGATCCACATCCGCGATGGAAAGCGTCACGTCGCCGACGATGACCACGCCTCCGGCCAGCACCCGGTCTAGCAGGTCGACCAGTGCGACGCGTTCTTCCCTGATCGCCGGGTGGTACGTCGCGGTGGCGGTCGGCACCTCGCTCACCGGGCATCCTCTGTTCCGTCCTGGCCGACAAAGGAGTATGTGGGCCACGGCCCAGTCAGGGTGAGCTGGAGCGTCCCGTGCCCGGCGGCAAGCTCCGCCACCGCGGCTCTGAACTCCTCGGCTCGGTCGTCAGCCACCAGGTAGGCGGCATTGAGGATCATCGAGCCAGAACGGCCGGCTATCTCTGGTGACTGGGGCGGGTAAAGCCGAGCGGAGGTCGAGAGCCGATCCAGCTCCGCGTGCACGGCCTGGGCGCTGGCCACTGCTTCCTCCCGAGCGTCCTGACGTGCCGCTAGCTGAGCGCGGCGCCGCATCAGGTATGCCACCCCCGGCCCGGTGGCCGGGTCGTCAGTCTCGGGTTGCTGTCCGTCAGCGCCATCGTCCGGCACGGCCACATGGGCCTTGACCCCCCATTCGCTGCGCCCGCTAAGCCTGGTCAGAGCCTGGCGCAGGTCAGCAGCCCGCTCCCGCAACATCCCGGCCGCCGCCTCGCCGGAGCTGTACACGGTGGCCAGTCGCATGGGGACCACAGGGCGTTCCTTGGCGACGGTCTCGATGACTTCATGGTGGGCCCGTGCCGTTCGCTCCAGCCAGTCCAGGTCCTCCAGGTTCTGGCGCAACGCGGCTTCGCCGAATTCGGACTCGGCCACGCTGCCGACGATAGCCGTTAGCCCGGCCGCAATGAGCGGACGCACCGCCCCTCCGCCGACTCCGATCTGCCCGCCGGTAAACGGAGGCGCGGCATCATCCGCTACCGCGTAGACCCACACGCAAGGACTTTCAGTCACCACGGCTCCCGCCGTTACGCTCGCCCGATTCCAGAGCCTCGATCCGGTCGCGAAGCTCGCGGTTCTCGCTTTCGAGCTCCCGCTGGTCGCGGGACTTTTCGGCGGCCCGGTCCGCGGCCTGGGCGTTGAGCCACGGGTCGCTCTCCCACCAGTTGATGCCGACTTGCCTGGCCGTGTCGAGGGATGCGATCACGAGGCGCAGCTTGATGGTCAGCAACTCGATATCGAGCAGGTTGACCCGGATGTCGCCGGCGATCACCAGCCCCTTGTCCAGCACCCGCTCCAGGATGTCAGCCAGGTTGGCAGTCTGGGGGCCGCCAGCGACGCCGGAGCGGCGCGTGCTCCCTGATGCAGGAGTGGCCAGGTTTCCGTAGGTCATGTCATAAGTCCTTAACTGTAGTCACCCCGGCCGCGTGAATACCTCCTGACTCTCCTGTACGACATCAGCTCTCCGTCCCCGTCGACCCTGGTCTCGTACGTCGCGAGGATGTCGGCCGAGGAGGGAATCCGGCGGTCTTCGACAACCTCGATGCTGACCGTCCAGCCGTCTTCTTCCCGTTCCACGCCGGTGATGCTCTCGGCATGCTTTCCGGTCAGCTCCATGATCTGGCGGAGAGCCGCTCTAGCCGCCTGCCTGGCGGTGAGGGACGAGCCGTCCTGCTGCGCGGCACGCCGACTTCGGATTCCTCCGCCGTCAGCGTAAGGTTCGTCGTGGCCGACCGCTTCTGACTCGTCTTCTCCGTCGGCTTCCTGCTCGTCCGGGCCCGCGGGCTCGGTCGTGTCCTCATCGACGACTTCCCGCTCGTCCCAGTCGGCAGGCCGCCGCGCCCGGGGGCGGGCTGGTCTGGTCGCGACAGTTCTCCGTCTCTCCGCCATGGCAGTCAGGCCCCATCACGGTCTGCGGGCGCTGCCCCCGTCACCCGGACCTGGGTGAGCCGGACGACGACCTCGTTCTGCAGCTGCGCTGCGTCCTCGTCTGATATCTCACCGGCCACCCGCGCCCGTTCGATCTCCGCCAGCTCGCGCCGGATCGTGGCCGGGTCGTAGTACGTTCGCTCCGCCTCTTCCTGGATCATCTCCGCTAGGCGGACGATTGCCTGCACCGGGAGGAAGGGCAGCCGGAAGGGAAGGGTTAGCAGGCCCATGTCAGCCCTGGTCTTCCTGGGCGGGACCGACGAAGTCGTACGGTGCCATCGGGCCGAGAACGCGCAGTTCCACTCGCCCCTCCCAGTCGGCGCCCAGGTCCTCGACTTCCTGGTCCAGGTCATCGGCCTTGTCCTCCTCCACGAGGAAGGCGACGTTCACCGCTTCGAGCTCGTCCGTCGGATCCCGGACGACGCTGGCCACGGCGTGATCCCCCAGGGCGGACAGAAGCTGCCGCGTGTCCTCTTCCCGCTTCACCGCGACGGCGTTGTTGATGATCTCCCCGAGCCTGATCCTTTCCTCCCGGGTGGCGTCGGCGTCCTGACCGTGTATCTGCTCTCGCAGCCCGGCTGCCTCAGAGTCCTCCGACAAGATCTCGTTCAGGATGACGGACTCGACGTACCGGCCCTTGACCACGTACTCAGTCCGTCCCTCGAGTTCCTCCAGAGCCGCGGCGAACTCATCCCGGTGGGGTTCGAGGAGTTCCGAGACGACAGCGTCCTCACCAGCCACGACCGCGCCGAAGCGCAGCGGCAGCACGGGCGCGCCGGCCGCGACCGAGTCCAGGATCTCCTTGTGCGCCTCCAGATCTTCTGTCGTACCCAGCGGCCCGAGCAGGTCGACCTCGCTCACCAGGGCCGCCAGCTCACCGTCACGTAGCAGCGTTACCGCACGGTCCCCGACCCCCCTGATCTCCTCGGTCAGCTCCACATCTCCGGGCAGGATCCCGTACACGTAGCAACCTGTCTGCTGGCCGGCACCGGTGCTGGATGGCGTTTCCGGTGGCGCTGATGACATGTCAATCCCCTCCTCGGCGGCTCCGGCGGGCGGGCTGCCGCTCTTCCTCGTTGCCGCCGGCGACGTCGTTCACGAGCTCACGAATCTTCTGGCCGGCGCCGTCCAGCGCGCCCTTGGTCTTGCCGCGGGCGCCGCTCTCCGTCAGATCGCCTACCAGTTCCGGCAAGCCTGCCTTCTCGTCCGAGATATCCAGCCGGTTGACCGCCTCCGCGAAGCGGAGATACGTATCAACGCTGGCCACCACGACACGCGCGTCGATGGTGAGCACCTCGATGCCGACCAGCGACACCCGTACGTAGGCATCGATCACCAGGCCCTTGTCCAGGATCGTGTCGATGACATCGACCAGGCCAGAAGGTTGCGGCCGCGTCGACGCGCCGCCGCCGGGCTGCGCTGGCATACTCATCGGCTGCCTCCTCGCCGTGCCGTGGCACCCGCCCGCTGTCGCCGACCGTTGCCGCCGACGGTGTTGCCGGCCGACCTCGTGCCAGCGGAACGGCTGCGGCTCGAGCTTCGAGCCCGGGTCCGGGCGGCAGCGGCCCGGCCGTTGCCGGACTCCTCTTCGTCCCCGCGTTCGTCGCCTTCGTCCGTCATCGCCTCGGCGGCACGGCGGCGGGGACTGCTCTCTTCGTCGCGATCGCGGGTCTCGTCATCGACCTGGCCGTCCCCGGCTTGCCGGGACTCGTCCCGATCGGGGCTTTCCTGCTGTTCCCGCTCGAGCGCGTCTTCGTGGCTCTCGACCACCTCACTGTCGTGGATGGTGCCGCGCCAGCCCTCGATTTCGTCGGGGTGCAGCACGCCCTGGGTCATCATGTGCCGCCGGAAGTGCTTGAGTTCCAGGCGGGCTCGCCTGCCCTGCGCCCGCCAGAGGTTGCCGGTGCGCTCGAACATGCCCTGCGGGTGGTACTCGAGGACCAGCAGGATGCGGGTCAGGTTCGGCCCGAGCTCATGGAAGGTCACCGCGCCGTCGACATGGCCCTTCTGGCCCTTCGAGCGCCAGATGATCCTCTCGTCGGGCACCTGCTCGATGACCGTGGCTTCCCAGGTGCGGTGCGACCAGAAGACCTGCGCCTTCCAGTTGACCTTTTGTTCTTCGTCTTCGTTGCCGTTCTTGTCGGCGCTCTCGACCTTCTTCGTGAACTTCGGGAAGTCGTTGTACTGCGTCCACTGGTTATAGGCCAGCGCGACGGGGACCCCCACGTCGATCGACTCGACGATGTTGGTCAGCTTGAGCTTCTTGCTCCCGCCGCCCTTACCGCCCCGCCTGAACAGGCCGGAGATCTTCTCCTTGACGCCCGCCATCCCGGCGCCGAGCATGGACCGGGCCGGCGACTTGCCTTCGGCCACGCCCTTGGCCCCGGTGACGGCGGCCATGAGACCTGGGCCGGCTCCGCCTTCGACGTACTTGTTCAGGCGGCCGGTCGTACCCTCGACCCTATCGAGCAGCGACGTCACGGCGCGGTTGCTGAGCGCGCCGGCCAGTTGCCCGACTTCGCCCTTGAGCCGTTCCATCGGCCCGTTGCGGTTCTCCGATTCTTCTCGTGCCATGCGGGTCACCTCCTGGCCCGGACGACCGGCGAACGAGTGGTCCGGCGGCGCCGCGGCGTGGGTTCCTCGTCTTCCTCCAAGTCGCCGACCTCATCCGCCGGCGCCTCGTCCAGGTCGTCGTCCTCGTACTCGCCGGCCGGCTCGTCGTACTCGTCCGGCTCCTCGCTGGCCCGGGGCCGCTCGCGCTGGACCCGGCCGTTGCCTCGCTCCTCACCGTTCGGCTCGGCCTCGTCCTCGATGTCATCGGCCCGGCGACGACGCCGTAGCCCGCTGGCCCGGCCCACGGTCTCACCCGCGCGTCCCACGGTCTCGCCGGCGGTGTCACCGACCTTGGCCACGGCGGCTTCGGGGTTCCTCAGGGTCTCGGCCCGCTCGTGCAGGTTTTCGCTCAGCGAGTCGACCCGGCTGGTCACCGCCGCGGCAGCGGCACCCTTGGCCGCGTCGAGCAGTTCCCCGCGAACGGTATTGACGATCTCGGTTACCTGGGAGCCGAGCGCGCCGGCGATATCGGTCTTGCCGATGTACTTGGCTCCCTGGCGCATCGCGGCCGGTCCCAGTTTCGCCGCGCCTCCAGTTGCCGCCCCGACGGCCAGCATCGTGGCCAGGCGCATCTTGCGATGCCGGCCGAGGATGTAGCCCACTCCGAGCGCCAGCGCGGTCTGTACGCTGCCTTTCATTACACAACCCCTTTCCTGCGGGTCGATCTGTCCCCCACAAGCTCGAACGTTCGCGTTGTTGGCTCCGCGAACCGGAAGCCACCGACTACCCCCGGTCAGCTGGACTAAAACAAGAAATGCCGCGAAAGGACGCCGCGATCGCGGGTTGCTCCGGCTGCCCGCCCCCGCCGCAGCGTAGTGCCAGGTCAGCACCCGTGGCTGATCGTCCTGCCTCTTATTTCCTGGGCAGCTTGCGCGTGTCGCGCAGTTCGGTGAACGGCTCGGTGTCGGGCGGAAGTCCGCTGGCAATGGCGCGGCCCCGCTCGAGCTCGGCGTTGAACTCCGCGCCGATCAGCACCGCGGTGTTAGAGATCCACATCCAGATCAGGAAGATGATCACCGCGGCGAGGCTGCCGTAGACCTTGTTGTAGCTCCCGAAGTTGGCCACGTACAGCGCGAACAGCCCCGATGCGATCAGCCACAGCACCACGGCCAGCACGCTACCCGGGCTTACCAGCCGGAACCCGTGCCTGGCGTTCGGGCTGGCCCAGTACAAGATGGCGAACATGACGCTGACGATGATCAGCAGCACCGGCCATTTGGCGATGTTCCAGGCGGTGACGGCGGCCGACCCGATGCCCAGCGCATTTCCGACCCGGTGCGCGAGCGTCCCGGTCACCACCACGATCACGGCGGAAGCGACCAGCAGGACCAGCATGACCAGGGTGACGCCAAGCCGTATCGGCGTGGTCTTCCAGAGGGGCCTGCCCTCGGGTACGTCATATATGACATTGGATGCGCGCATGAACCCGGCGACATAACCCGATGCCGACCACAGGCCGACCACGATGCCGGCTGCCGCCAGGATCCCGGCTGTCGCGTGGCTGTGCTGCAGGTGGACCACCGCGTCGAGGACGATCTGGCGGACGGAACCGGGCGCCGCCTTGGTCAGGCCGGTGATGACCGGCTGAGTGGCAGCCTTGCCCAGCAGGCCCAGCAAGGAGACCAGGACCAGCAGGCCGGGGAAGATCGACAGGATCCCGTAGTAGGTCAGTGCGGCCGCCCAGTCCTGCAGGTTGTCTTGCCTGAATTCCTTCATCGAGCGCTTGGCCGCCGCCGCCCACCCGCCCGCATCGAGCCGGGCCGGAGTATCGGGCAGATCGGACCGCGCTGAAGTGCCTGGGCCGGTTGTCGCGTCTGTCGTCCTGTCGTTCACGCCTGCACCGCCTTTCGCTGAAGGCCGTGCTCTACCCCGCCGACGTGAGCCCTAACGTGAATGACCGGGTGTCAGCTATCGGGCTGCGCGGTTTCGGCAAAGTGGTAGGCGGCCATCGGCCCCAGCAACTGAACGTCGATCCGCCCTTCCCACTCGCGGGTCAGGTCCCCGATTACCCGCTCCACTTCGGGCTCCTGGTCGACAGCCACGAGGAACGCGATATGGACCGCATCCAGCTCGCCGGCCGGCTCCCGCGCGATGCTGGCCACGCACAGGCCCTCCATAGCCTGCATCAAGGTCCGCGTGTCCTGTTCCCGTTCCCGGCTGGCAGCCGTGTCCTTGACGTAGCGTCCCTTGACCTGGAACTCGGTGCGGCCCTCAAGCTGATCGAGAGCGTCGGTGAACTCGTCGTGATGGGCCGCGAGCAGGTCCTTGGCCACGGCGTCCTCACTGGCCAGGATCGTCCCGAAGCGCAGCGGCAAGATGGGTATTTCGGCGGCGGTAGCGTCGAGGATCTCCCGATGGGCCCGCAGATCATCGGGTGACCCGAGCCGTCCGGACGGGTCGACGTCGCTGATCAAGGCGGCCAGGCCGTCGCAGCGGACGTCGCGCAGCAGGCCAGGAGGTTCCCCGACGCCGGGTATGCCGACCGCCACCTCGATGTCCGCGGGGAGAATCCCGTAGACATAAATGCCCTTCTGCTGCGCCGCGCCCGCGGCCTTGGCGGCCGTCGTCGGGGAGCTCTTCGCTATCTGCCGTTGCGAGCGGCTGGCTTTCTTTCCCTCCCGCGGCCTGCTACTGCGCCGCCGGCGCGGCCGCTGTGCGGTGACCTTCCGGGCTTGCGCTATGTACCGGGCTGCGACCTTGCCCAGGGCGTTACCGTCTTTCCGGCACAGATCAATCACATATGCCTTGCCATCGAGCCCGAACGTCCTGGTCTTGACGTCGTTCGTGTCGCCGCATACGTCACAGGTGAGTTGTGCCTGAGTGACAGTCGCCATCGTCCTGTTCCCAACCGGTCAGTCAGTGTCGTGAGCCATCCGGCTACCCGTCTCGGCCGCGGACATGCCTCTAGCCGGGCTCGACCATGCGCCACCGCGCCTCGCACCAGGAGTACAACCCGAAGACCACCAATCCGAGCGCAATGGCGAGAAGTAGCCACGGGCCCAGCGGGGTGGCCGCGGTCTTGCGCAACGAGCCGTCAAGGCCCTGCGCCTCTTGCGGGTCGAAACTGACGGCCGCATCGATCAGGAACGCGCCGGCGACGCAGAACACCGCCCCGCGCGTCACGTAACCCGCGACGCCGAGCCCCTCGACCACCTTGCTGGTAACGGCGCTCATCTGCGCCGTGTGCAGATATTTGGCAAACATCCGGCGGAGCCCGTAGATGCCCATGCCTACGCCCGCGGCCGCCGCCGCCACGCCGATCCCCGCGACCAGCACCTGGCCGCCACTATGCGCAAGGAGCCGGGCGGTAAAGCTCTTCGACTCGGTGTCGCTGGACGTGCCGCCGCCGACGCCGAGGATGAAGTTGACCATGACGCCACAGGTGACGCCGTAAACCACTCCCAGCGCCAGCGACACCAGCCGCTTGGGCACAGCCTGGCCGCCTGGTCCGGCCTGCCCGTATGCGGTTTCGGCGAACCGCCACAGGGCCAGCCCGGCAAAGCCCGCTGCCAGCAGCCACAGCACGACGATTCCGCCCGGGTGCCCGGCGACGGTGCGCAGCGCGCCGGTGGTGTCGGCCTGCGTGCCGCGAGAACCGAGTGCGATCTGCACCGCAAGCGATCCGACGAGCAGGTAATTCGCGCCCCGCGCCAGCAGGCCCGCCCGGGCCAGCCCTCGCAGCCACCGGCTGGACGCGACGTCACGGCCCGCCGAAGCCACCTCGCGTCCTGCCCTCTCGGCCGTATCGACGGCGTCCGCTCCGCGCGGGGTAACGCGATCATCGTCGTTGTCGGTCTGCCGACGCAGCTCCTCGTACCGCATGAGCCCCGTACTGCCCCGCCGCGGTGGCTTCATGCCTGCCCGGGGTCTGCTGGCGGCCGGAACTCGGGCTTGGGTCAGCCCGGGGCGAGGAGGCAGAACTCGTTGCCTTCCGGGTCGGCGAGGACCGTCCACGGGACATTGCTCTGGCCTAGGTCGATGGCAGTGGCGCCGAGAGCCCGCAGTCTGGCCGCCTCGGCCTCTGGGTCGTCACCTGGGTATGGGCGGAGGTCGAGATGGACGCGGTTCCACCCGGTCTTCACGTCTGGTGTGCGGAGGAACTGCAGATACGGGCCGACGCCCTTAGCGGAGCGCAGAACCGCGTTGTAGTCGGTCACCTTGTGCAGGGTCCAGTCCATGGCCGTGCCCCAGAAGCGGGCCATGGCTCGCGGATCCGCGCAGTCGACCACGACCGAGGCGATCGGTCCGGTGTCTCGGTAGAGGGAGTCCAGCACGCAGAACTCGTTGCCCTCTGGGTCGGCCATGACCGTCCACGGGACGTTGCCCTGGCCCACGTCGGCGGGTGTTGCGCCGAGATCCATCAGGCGCGTGACCAGCTCCGCCTGATGGGCCGCCGAGGTGGTGGCGAGGTCGACGTGCACGCGGTTCTTCACCGTCTTGGGTTCCGGGGAGGCGATAAGGTCGAGGCAGACGGCGGCGGGATCGGGGTAGACGAAGCCCTCGGGTTCGAGGTTGGTCACGCCGGGTGCCTCGCTGGAGACTCCCCAGCCGAGCGCCTCCGCCCAGAAACCGCCTAGCGCGGAGTCGTCCCGGGCCTTCATGTTGATCTGAACAAGCCGCGTTGCCACGCCAACGATGCTAGTGCGTTCGCAAAGTCGTGAGCTTCCTGACTGGACTCGACATCCCCGGCGAAGGCGACCACGCCAAACCTGCCCTTACCTGTCATCGCGGCGCCTGATGGGCAGGCTTGAGCTGCCTGGAGGTGGCCGCCGGGCCTGCGCGAAGCCCGCCCGGCGGTAAATTGCAGATACAGGAACGAGATCATCCGGTTGTCGCGCCGTCGCCCGGTCAATCAGTACGGTCAAAAGGAGCTGACGTAATCAGGGAAACGGGATCCAGAGCAGCCTCTTTCGAACGCGGGAGCATTGAGGTGACAGCCGTAGACCCGGTGTCGGTCGAGGCCAGGCTCCGGGATATCCAGTCGATCACCGACGCGGCGCTATCTCGTCTTGACGATCGTGACCTGCTGGCTGAGCTCCTGGATCGCACCCGACAGGTGCTGCAGGCCGATACGGCCGCGGCGCTGCTGCTGGATTTCTCGTCCGGGCAGCTGATCGCGACGGCCGCCGCGGGGCTGGAGGAGGAGGTCCGGCAGGGCGTGCGGATCCCGGTGGGCCGCGGGTTCGCCGGGCGGATCGCCGCCGAGCACCGGCCGGTTGTCCTGGACCGGGTAGACCACACCACCGTGCTGAACCCGATCTTGTGGGCCAAGGGAATCCGGTCGATGATAGGCGTGCCGATGGTGGCGGGCGGCCGGGTGATCGGCGTGCTGCACGTCGGGTCGCTGACGCCCCGCCAGTTCACCAGCGGTGATGTGGAATTGTTGCAGCTGGCGGCGGACCGGGCCGCGGCGGCCGTGCAGTCGATTACGGCTCAGGCAGATCGGGCCGCTGTGGTTGCGCTGCAGCACAGCCTGGTTCCCTCCGCGCTGCCGGCGGTGGCGGGAGCGGAGCTGGCCGCCCGGTACATTCCGGGCAGCGGCGCGGTGGGCGGCGACTGGTACGACGTGTTCACCCTGCCGGCCGGGCAGGTCTGCGTGACGGTCGGCGACGTGGCCGGGTCCGGCCTGGCCGCTGCCGTGATCATGGGACGGATGCGTAGCACGCTACGCGCCTACGCGCTGGAGACCGCCGATCCGGCGGAGGTCCTGGCCAGGCTGGACCGCAAAATGCAGCACTTCGAGGCCGATGCCCTGGCCACCGTGATGTATGCCGTCATCGAGCCGGGGCTGGACCAGATGCACGTGGCCCTGGCCGGGCATTTCCCGCCGGTCATCGCGCGCCCGGGACAGCCCGCGGAACTGGCCGACATCCAGGTCGGCGCGTTGATCGGCGCGGCCCCTCGATTGCAGCGCCCGGTGACCACCGTGCCGGTTCCGCCGGATACCCTGCTGTGCTTCTATACGGATGGCCTGGTCGAGCGTCCCGGCGAGGTGATCGACGAAGGCCTGGACCGGCTCTGCGAGGCACTGACAGCACAATCCCCGGAAATGGCGTGTGCCGCGGTGATGGGGGCTCTAGTCGGTAGCGACCCAGTCCGCGACGACATCGCCTTGCTCATGATCCGGCGCCACGCCGCGATAGAGAGGGACGCGGATGCCTGACGCTAGGTTCCCGGTCGAGACGGTCGACGGCGTGCCCGTGGTGGTGGCGCCCGAAGAGATCGATATCACCAATGCCGGCGGGTTGCGGGAGGCGCTGATCGAGGCGGCCGGGCGCGGGCCCGGGGGGTTCGTGGTCGACATGAGCCGGACCCAGTTCTGTGACACGGCCGGCATTCATGCGCTCGTGCTGGCGCACAAGCGAGCCGAGGCCGCGAGCGGCAAGGTGCGGCTGGTCATCACCGGCCCGGCGGTGCTGCGGATCTTCGCGATAACCGGCCTCGACGACGTTATCCCGCACTTCGCCAGCCTGGAGGAAGCCCTCGCGGCGACGTCGCGCGGCGCGGAGGAATAGCTGCCGGCTTCGGTCCCTGGTTTGCCCTGGCTATCGGGGGCAAGAAGAGATGCGCACGAGGAGGCGACGATGCCCAGGGCGCATGGCGGCAAGAGCGGCTCCTACCAGGACTGGAGCAAGCAAGATTTGATTCAGCGGGCCAGGGAGATCGGCATCAAGGGCCGCTCGACCATGACCAAGGCGGAGCTGATCACGGCGCTGCGCGGCCACTAAGCCGGGCGCCCTTGGCGGTTTACCGGTCGGCGCGCCTGGTAGGAAGCGGCTGTCGGCTCCGCGGCCGGGCGGGGTCGGTGACGGGAACCCAGGCGGCGAGCTGCGTGCGGGCCAGCCTGAGGAAAGACTGGTTGCTATCGCGTCGGAGAGGGGGTTACCACGGACGGCCCCTCAGGCTTCCGGGTGGCGGTCATATGACTGACGGCGCTCATCCTGACCGACCGGCCGGACGTCGCGGCCGGGCCAATCTGGGATGGCCGGGACCAGCACGCGCCGACGGGGTACCACCGATCCTTGATCTGGGGTTCGATCCGGGCACGCTGCAAACGGCGCGGGCACAGGTGCGAGCCTGCGTCAGGCACGCGGGGTTTCCTGAAGACCAGGATGAGGACGTGGTTCTGGCCGTGCACGAACTGGCGGCCAACGCCGTCTGTCATGGTCCCGGAGCGGGACGGCTACGGGTATGGAGCCTGGCACGAGCGTTGTATTGCCAGGTTGACGACGGTAATTCGCCGGCATCCGGCAAACCGGAAGGCTCCCCCGGCCAGGTTGCCGCGAACTCGCTGCCCTGCGAGCCCGGCCATGGTTTGTGGGTTGTACAGGAGCTGGCCGACCAGATGCGATCGCTGTCCGGCCCAGACGGAACCAGCGTCCTGATCAGGTTCGACCATGGGGCCAAACGCCGGTCAAGGGCAGCGGTCCGCGCTCGAGGACCGCGGCGAGACGCCGGGTGGTAGCGGCGAGACCGCAGTTGGCATCATCTATACGGGTGACAGAACGCCGATGAGCGCAACCCGAGCGTGAGGTACTGCGGGCACAGCATGTTCCTGGGGCGTGAACGCGAGAAGCGGGTGATCCGGGATCTCGTCGCGGGTGTCGCACAGCACGGCGGCGCGCTGGTCGTGATCGGCGACCCGGGCATCGGCAAGTCGGCGCTGCTCAACGCGGCCGGGCGGCGCGCCAGGGCCAGCGGTTTCCGGGTGCTCACCGCTACCGGGGTGGAGTCGGAGGCACAGCTGCCGTTCGCCGGGCTGCACCAGCTGCTCCGCCCGGTGCTGGGCGCGGCACCACGGCTGCGCCCGGTGCACCGGACCGCGCTGCTGTCCGCATTCGGCCTGGCCGAACCACGGCGGCCGGAACTGTTCCTGATCGCGCTGGCCGCCGAGCATCTGCTCGCGGCGACGGCCGCGGATCGGCCGGTGGCCGTGCTGGCCGACGACGTGCAGTGGCTGGACCCGCAAACCCAGGACGTGCTTACCTTCCTGGCCCGCCGGGCCCAGCCGCATCCGCTGGTCATCGTCGGCTCGATCCGGGCCGGCCACCCCGGCCCGTTCACCAGCGCCGGGCTCGCCGAGCTCCGGCTCACCGGCCTCCGCGAGCCGAGCGCGGCAGCACTGCTGCGCCGGACCGGGAGCCAACTCAGCGTGGCTGACCAGCGCCGGATCCAGCGCGAGGCGCAGGGCAACCCGCTGGCCCTGCTGGAACTGCCCGCCGCCTGGCTCGGCCCGGCGCCGCCCGCGGCCTGGCAGCCGGCCACGCTGTCCGCCCGGCTGGAACGGGCGTTCGCGGGCCGGGTCACCGAGCTGCCCCCGGCGACCCGGGACGCCGTGCTGGTCGCGGCGGTGGACCCGGTCACCGAGCTGA
>Ga0335069_10009501_pt1 | contig 13850 bp, 13 predicted proteins | sample Lox_Sample_11_FD_206714 | JGI IMG/M metagenome (GOLD analysis project Ga0335069, IMG submission 206714) | Soil microbial communities from Loxahatchee National Wildlife Refuge, Florida, United States - Lox_Sample_1.1 | ecosystem: Environmental > Terrestrial > Soil > Wetlands | place: USA... | reverse complement strand
CTGAGCCACCCTGAGGGCGCGCAGCTAGCAACGCACACGATGATGCGGCATACCTGTCGGCAACGCGCGCAAACGCATAGCTGCACGTGGAAGGAGATCTACCATGCAATGGACAGCCTGGATCGGCTTGGCACTCGGCGTTGTAATGGTAGCCACGCCGAAACCTGGGCCCCCGCCGGTCATCCTCGAACTCGGTCCGGTCGTCCCGACTCCCGCCCCCACACCAAAGTCGGAGCAACGGAAACGGTTGGTCACCGTGATCACCGTGCAGAACAGTCCCAAGGGGGACACGGTGGCGTCCTTCGAAGTCACCGATATAGCTGACGAGGGGAAAGACCGCACCCGGACGCTGGCGTCGAAGACCTACTCGCTCGCCGAGGAGAACCCTGACGTGAAGGATCTCAAGGAGCACATCTTCCGGGGGATCCGCGAGCTGGAACGCGACATGTTGAAGTATGCGGAGAAGGCCGGGCCGCCCAAGGAGCGCGCTCCGCTGGCGCCGCAAACCCGCCCGTAACGGCTGGGCACCGCACACTACGGCGTCAGGCTGAGCAACTCCAGGAGGGCGGCAATGTCGGCGGCCGTCACCGCATCGTCGCGGTTGACGTCGGCCTCCAACGGTGGCGAATCCATGTAGAGGGCGTCGATCAACGACGGCAAATCGGTTTCGTCGACGACACCGTCGCCGTTGACGTCGCCGACGAGGATGTCCGGCGTCAGCGTTGGCGTTGGCGTCTCGGTGGCCGTCGCGGTCGGGCTGCGCGGCACCGTCGGCGTACCCGTGCGGGTCGGTGTCCGCGTGCGCGTCGGCGTGGCGGTTCCGGTTTGCGTGACGGTCGGTGCTGGGGTCAGAGCGGAGCCGGTGTAGAAGCGACTGTAGCGCAGGAGATTGCGCGCCGCGGCGCCTTGTGAGGCTGGCTTGCTGTCCCAACAGTAGGTCAACGTCGAGACGATCACACGGCCCGCGCCATGCTGATACTCGGCAAGGCTCGCGCCGTCGTTGTTCGCCAAGAGGACCGCGGCGGCGTCAGGGAGGTTCGTCAACGTCCCGAGGTCGGTCGGCTGCCAGTTGGCAAAGGAGCTGGCGTCAAGCTGCTCGCCGCCGAAATCGCTTCCAGTGAAATACGGATGGAGCGGTGTGAGGATCTGTTCACTCAGATGCTGCGCCGCGCTAGAGAAACCGACGCCATCCGGCGCGACGTCGATCTGATCGCCAAGGCTACCCGCAAAGTTGATCACAGCGACGCCACCCATGCTCACGAACTGCTCGATAAGCCCGCCCTGGGCCACCATTTGTCGCAAGAGCGTATAGTCGGCGTCGGCAAGGTCCGGCGCGACGTAGACGACCTGATAGAGGCTGCGCAAGCGCACCGGATCTTCGTCTTTGAGACGGATGAAGGTTTCGGTCCCGCCGGCGAGCATCATGTTGAAGGCCAGGTTGAACGCACACAGATACTGATTGCTGTCCTGCGCAAAAAGGAAGGGGATCGCCGGCAGCGGCGTCGCCGTCGGAGTCGGCTGCGTTGGGGTCACGGTGAAGGTCGAGGTGACGGTTGCTGTCGGCGTGATAGTTGGCGTCGACGTGATCGTGGAAGTCGCCGTCACCGTACGTGTCGGCGACGGCGTCAGGGTGGCGGTCACCGTCGACGTCGGGGTGATAGTGGGGATCGGCGTCGTGCTCGGCGTCGGCGTCATTGTCGCGCTTGGTACAGGCGTCGGGGTGAGGGACGGCGTCGGCGTAGTGGTCGGTGACGGCGATGGGCTTGCCGTAGCGGTAAGCGTGCTCGTCGCTGAGCGTGTCGGTGTCGGTGTCAGGGACGGCGTCGCGGTGCGCGTCACCGTTGGCGTGATCGTCGGCGTGTCCGGCGGCGACGGCGACGGTGTTGCCGTCGGTGTAGCGGTAAGCGTCGGCGATGCGGTCGCGGTAAACGATGGCGTCGGCGACGGCGGGGGCGTCGCGGTTGGCGTCACCGTCGGAGTGAAGGTCGGCGTCGGCGTCCGTGTTGCAGTCGGCGTCGCGGTCGACGTGGCGGTAGACGTCGGAGTCGATGTCGGCGTCGCGGTCGGCGTAGCGGTGCTGGTGGGCGACACCGTGTTTGTCGGGGTTTGTGTCGGCGTTGGAGGTATCCAGCATGCTTCCACGTACACGGCGGTCGTACGCATTTCTTGGCCTGCGGCAACTTTGTGCTGCACTCCGGCCTCGATGGTGTTCAAGTCTGCCCACGCCCACGCTGCACCAGTTCCGGGGTTGACCGAATAGGCCGTGGTAAAGTCCATATAAGTAGTCGGCGGGGCGACTTGAGTGCCGCTCATTATGATCGGCGTCCCAGAAGGCACCGGCACGCGCAACTGCGTCAGGGCGAAGCTGCTACCAATCCCACTCATCGTGACGCGGGTCATGATGTGAACGATCACCGAAGCGATCGGCTCGGTGCGCCCGACAACGTCGTCGAGCGCGTAGAGGTCAACGCGCGGTCCGGCGCCCGTGTCCTGGCTAAAGACATACGAAGTGTCCCCGTCAATCGAACGCGCGCATTGCCAGTTGCTGGCGCAGCCCGCCGGGGTGTTCTGCGTGGCCACCGTAGCCGGCCCGTTTGGTCCAAACGACACGCAATTCGGTCCTGAGGTTGGGAACGGCGGCGGGGTATTGGTCGAAGTGGGCGTTGGCGAAGGCGTAACGGGCGTAGGGGTATCAGTTGGCGTAGCCGTCGGAACGTCCGTCGGTGTCGGCGTATCGGTAGCCGTAGGCGGCACCGGAGTGAACGTCGGGGTGGGCACCGGTGTATCCGTAGGAGTTACTGTCGCGGTTGCGGTCGGCGTGATTGTCGGGGTGAATGTCGGCGTGACAGTCACAGTGAACGTCGGCGTCGGTGTTGCCGTAAGAGTTGGGGTCGCCGTCCGAGTCAGGGTGAACGTCGCAGTCGGGGTGACGGTAGGCGTGGCAGTATTGGTAGAGGTTGGGGTAACTGTCGGTGTCGCCGTCAATGTCGGTGTTGGCGTGAAGGCCATACACAGGCCGCTCGCCCCATTGCAACTTGCCCTAAAGATAGGGACGCAGCCGCTCAAGCACATACCGCTCGCGCCCGATCCGCACGCGGGCACTCCCGAGAAGTTGCATTGACAGCAATCGTTTGCCCCGGGCGTCGGCGTGGAGGTCGGAGTCTGCGTCGGAGTCAGCGTGAACGTGCGGGTCGGCGTAGTGGTGGCGGTCGCTGTTGGGGTCAAAGTGGGTGTCGACGTCGGTGTGTCTGTTGGCGTATTCGTCGCTGTTGGGGTTGGTGTGCGGGTTGCGGTCGGGGTGTTGGTCGGCGTCGGAGTGAAGGGAATGCACTGCCCGGTCACCCCTGAACAGCTCGCGTTGAACACCGGTACCCCACCGCCAGGGCACATGCCGCCCGCGGGCGGGCCGCACAACCCCTGCGACTGGCAGCAATCGTTTGTGCCCGGCGTCGGCGTCGGCGACGGCGTGGAAGTGCTGGTTGGAGTTGGGGTGTTGGTCGCCGTATTTGTCGGGGTCGGGGTCAACGTGGCACACGTCGCCGGTTCCCCCAAACAAGTTGCGCCCTGAACCAGGGAACACTCGCTTGGGCAGTCGCCGCCCGGCGGTCGGTCGACGCAGACCGGGATGTCTTGCGTGCCGCACTGGCAGCAGTCCTGCTGCGCCAACGCAGGCTTCAGACCAACGAGCATCGTTGTCCACATGGCGACATTCGTCACCAACCACAGGCGTCGCCTTGCCGAATTGCGGATGTCCGAATGTCGAGCGGGGCTTGCTGCTAGTGGTGTCAATCCCACGTGTGTTGGACCTTCAGTGGCGACCGGTTCGTTGACTTGAAGTAGACCCTCTGATACCTACTCGCCACCCTCGGCGCAAGTCAAAAAGTAATGAAAATCCCCTCCGTGAAAGGATTTCACGACGTCCTGCCCGGCGAGTCTGCGCGCTGGACGTGGATCGAGCAGCGCGCCCGCGACCTGTGCGGCCGCTACGGTTTTGCGGAGCTGCGCATCCCAATCGTTGAACGCACTGAGCTGTTCAGTCGCTCCATCGGCGATACCACCGACATCGTCGAGAAGGAAATGTACACCTTCGCGGACCGCGATGGGTCGTCGCTGACCCTGCGCCCCGAGGGTACCGCGTCGATCGTGCGCGCCTACGTCGAGCACGCCATGCAGCAGAAGGAGCCGGTGTCGAAGCTCTGCTACTTCGGGCCGATGTTCCGCCGCGAACGGCCGCAGAGAGGCCGCTTGCGCCAGTTCTCGCAGATCGGTGTCGAGGTGATCGGCCGTGACGATGCAGCGATCGATGCCGAGGTGCTGCTGTTGCTGCACGATCTCCTCACCGTCCTCGAGATTCGCCGCCCGCAGATCGAGCTGAATTCGCTCGGTGATGCCAGCTGCCGCCCAGCATACCGGGACGCGTTGCTGGCCTTCGGCCGGGCACATCGCGACGTCCTGTGCGAGAACTGCAGTCGCCGTCTGGAGCGCAATCCGTTGCGCCTGCTCGACTGCAAGAACCCGGAGTGTCACGCCGCTACTGCCGATGCGCCGCTGATGGTCGATCATCTCTGCAGCCCATGCCGCGCGCACTTCGATGCGGTGTGCGCCGTGCTGCAACGCGAAGGTGTGGCGTACCGCCTGAATCCGCGCATGGTACGTGGCCTCGACTATTACGTGCGCACGGCGTTCGAGGTGGTCGCCGAGGGCTTGGGCTCGCAGAATGCGGTGGGCGGCGGCGGTCGCTACGACGGCCTCGTCAAGGCACTTGGCGGACCAGACATTCCCGGCGTCGGCTTCGCGCTCGGCGTCGAGCGGCTCATCCTATCGATGGCCGATCACGCCGGCGCCGCGCCGCTCCTGCCCGAGGTGTTCATCGCGCCCCTCGGCGCCGCGGCGGAGACCGAAGCCATACACCTGGCACACCGCTGGCGCGGCGACGGGCTGCGTGTCGAGATGACGAGCGGCGGGAAGAGTCTGAAAAGTCAGATGCGCCTGGCCGACAAGATGGGCGTGCCCTATGTGCTCATCCTCGGCGAAGACGAGCTTACCGTCCAGGCGCTAACGGTGCGCGACATGGCGGCCAAACGCGACTACGCGCGCGCCATCGAGCTCAGCGCATCCGCGGCGGCGCTGCGCGAGGCGCTGGCGCACCTGGCAGATCAATCCGTGGAGCAACGCGCCTAATGTCCGAAGGGCTCGGGAACTGGAAGCGCAGCACCTACTGCGGCGATCTCCGGGCGGCGCACGCCGGTGAAACGGTCACAGTCATGGGCTGGGTGCACACCCGCCGCGATCATGGCGGCCTCATCTTCGTCGACCTACGCGACCGCAGCGGCATCGTGCAGGTGGTCTTCAACCCGGAGTACGGGGAAGCCGCCTTCGAGCTGGCCGGCGACCTGCGCGGCGAGTTCGTCGTCGCCGTGCGCGGCCGCGTCGAGCGCCGGCCGGCAGAGACGTTGAACCCCAACCTGGCCACCGGCGAGGTCGAGGTCGTCGCCGCCGAGATCAAGCTCCTCAGTCGCGCCCGCAGTACGCCGTTCCCCATCGATGGCGGTGCCGCGATCACCGAGAGCACGCGCCTGAAGTACCGCTATCTCGACCTGCGCCGCCCGGAGATGCAGGAGAAGCTCATCTTTCGTCATCGCCTTACCAAAGCGGTGCGCGACTACCTCGATGGGCAAGGTTTCATCGAGGTCGAAACGCCGGTACTCACGCGCAGCACACCCGAAGGAGCGCGCGACTATCTGGTGCCCAGCCGCGTCAATCCCGGGAACTTCTACGCCCTGCCGCAGTCGCCGCAGCTCTTCAAGCAACTGCTCATGGTCGCCGGCTTCGACCGCTACTTCCAGATCGTGCGCTGCTTCCGCGACGAGGATTTGCGTGCCGACCGCCAACCGGAGTTCACACAGATCGATCTCGAGATGTCCTTCGTGCAGCCCGATGACATCATGGCGGTCACCGCAGGCATGCTCACGGTGGCTTGTGCGTTGCGCGGCATCGAGGTGCCGCGGCCGATTCCGCGGATCACCTACGACGACGCCATTCGGCGTTTCGGGATCGACCGCCCCGACATGCGCTTCGAGCTGGAATTGGCGGAGGTCTCGGAGATCGTTGACAGGAGTGACTTCAAGGTGTTTCGCGCCGCAGTGGAGAACGGCGGCATCGTCAAAGTGCTGCGCCTGCCCGACGGCGAGCGTCTGTCGCGCAAGGACCTCGATGGCTTGCCCGAAGCGGTCGCGCCATACGGTGCCAAGGGGGTTGCCTGGGTACGCATCACCGACGCGGGCTGGCAGTCGCCGATCGCCAAGTTCCTCACCGACACGGAACGCAGCGCGATCCAGCAGGCGTGTGGCGCCGGCGTGGGCGATTTGCTGATGTTCGTCGCCGACGCGCCGAAGGTCGTCAATGACGCGCTCGCGAACCTGCGGCTGAAGCTGGCTGACCAGCTCGGCATGATCCCGAGTAACCGCTACGCCTTCGTGTGGGTCACCGACTTCCCGCTGGTGGAGTACTCGCCGGAAGACAAGCGCTACGCCGCCGTGCATCATCCGTTCACCTCGCCGCGCGAGGCGGACCTGGAGCGTCTGGAGACGGAACCTTTGCAAGTGCGGGCACTGGCATATGACGTCGTGCTCAACGGCACTGAGCTGGGCGGCGGTAGTATCCGTATTCACCGCCCCGAGATTCAGTCACGTGTCTTCGCACTGCTCGGCATCAGCGAAACCGAGGCGCGCAACAAATTCGGCTTCCTGCTCGACGCGCTGGCCTTTGGCGCGCCGCCCCACGGGGGCATCGCTTTCGGCCTCGATCGAATCGCCATGCTGTTGTCTGGCGGCAGCTCGATCCGCGACGTCATCGCCTTTCCCAAGACGCAGCGTGCGGTCTGCCTGATGACCGAAGCGCCGAGCCCGGTCGACGCCCGGCAACTGCGCGAGCTGGGACTGAAGCTCGATGTCTAAGCGCCGAGCACGGCGCGCAGCCGGTGCCCTCGTCCTCCTGTTCGGAATTTTCATGGACGCCGGCTGTAGCCTGCTGCACAGCAGCCCACCCATCGACGAACAGATCAAGCTCATTGCTGTCATGCCCGTTGAGCGCGATGAGCCGTCGACCGCTCCCTCGGCCGACGGACGCCCGCGCCTCAAGTCCGGAGGCGAGCGCGTGGTGACCGCGGAGATCTACAGCGTTCTTGCCAGCTCATCGAAGTGGCGCTTCGTTCCGGACCTCACGGTGATGCAAACGCTGCCGAAGATCGAGGCGCGTGGGCCGTTGCCCTCCCGCGCCCGCGACCTCGGCAAAGCCCTCGGCTCCGATGGCGTCCTCTTCGGCACCGTGTCGCGTTACCAGGAGCGCGTCGGCAGCGAGTACGGCGCGACGCAAGCGGCAGCCGTGACCTTCACCCTGTCGCTGGTTTCGGTCTCGACCGGCAAGCTCTTGTGGACCGGCAAATTCGACGAAACGCAGCAACCATTATCTTCGAATCTGCTCAACTGGTGGCAGTTCTGGCGCGGTGGCCCGCGATGGTTCACGGCGGAAGAGTTTGCCCACCTCGGCATCGAGCGGCTGCTCGACGACCTCTCGAACAAACTGGGACAAGACTAGGTCTGGCGGCGTGGGCGGTGCCGTTGGACGGCTCCGCGGGTCTTCTTCGACAGCAGCATCCTAGACGGGGGCTGCCGACGATGCGTGCGGCGGGCTCTCGAGCGGCAGCCAGACACGGAACGTCGAGCCGCTCCCGACGATGCTCTCTACGACGATCCGACCTCCCAACAGATCGAGCAAACGGCTGACGATGTAGAGTCCCAGGCCGACGCCGCGATGGGCGCGTGTCGTCGAGCTGTCGAGCTGCTGAAACGCCTCGAAGATCATGGAGTGCGCAGCCTCGGGAATGCCGATACCGGTGTCGGCGACGGAAAGCTCGAGACCGCCGTCGCTCGCACGTGCATCCACCGTCACGGTGCCTGCCTCGGTGAACTTCACGGCGTTGACGATGAGGTTCTTGAGCACCACTTTGAGTTTTATCCGATCCGTCCGTAGCGCCGGCAGGTCGGTCGGGATCGTCCACTCGAACCGTACGCCCGGTTTCTGTTGCGTCTCGCGGGTCTCGGCATCAAGCACGGCCAAGAGCTGCGGCAGTTGCACGTCCTCCAACAGCAACGGCATGCGGCCCGCTTCCAACCGACCTGGACTTCATCGGCGAGCGCCGCTTCGGCGCGACGGCGGTCGGTAACGTCGACGGCGAAGACGATGACGCCAACGATGTTGCCGTGCACGTCGCGGTACGGGATCTTGTCGGTCTGCACGCAGCGCTTCTCCCCTGACGCAGTCTGCAGCGGCTCGATGATGCCGCGCTTCGCCAGGCCGGACGTCACCACCTCGGTGTCGTCGCTGTAGTTGCGGATCGACTCGGCGAGGGCATAGAGCAACGTGACCCCAAAGATGACGGCAGCGACCGGCGGCAGACTTGCGGCAATGAGGCGGCGTCGATGTGCGGCGCAGGAGTCGGCGGGTTCAGCGGTTGTCATCGGCTTGAGCTGCGACATGCGAGACGGAACGGTGGTCGAGACAATGCAGCCAGTGTGGCCAATTCGCGCACGGGGTCGTGCACCTGCCATCTCCGGGGATCGACGCTACTCCACGCCGGCACGCACCCGCCAGTACTCCACCGCTTGGCGTACGGCGTGCGCCGCCCGGTGCGGCGAAACGAACGTCAGCACACCCCGCGTTCGCAGGTCGTCGCGCAGACGCGCGGCATCAATCGGCCGATGCGGCGCGTCGGCAACCACCGCGAACGGCTTCGACGAGCGTTGCGCAAACGATACCAGTGCGTCCGTCATGGTGCCGGCCAATTCCGGATGCTCGACGTAGCGGTCGATCGCCAACGCGGCGCCGAGGTCGAGGCCGATGACGTCGATCATCTCATCCCGGTCGAGGATGTCGAGCAAGCGAGCCAGGTTGTCAGAGCGAAGGCCCATCGCGATGGTGCTGCCGGCATCGAGCGGGTTGCGGAGACTGCCACCAACGACCTGAAAGAACTCGCGCAGCTTGGCGTAGGACGCCTCGCTGAGGAGGGGCACGTCGAGGCCCGCCTGACTGAACGCATCAGTCATCACCACCGACGGCCCGCCGGTCATCGCTATGAGGCCGGCGCGCAGTCCGGTGGCTGTCCTCCCGGCGAGCAACGTGCGGGCGACGTCGAGCAAGGCATCTTGTGAGTCGACGCCGACGGCGCCTGCTTGCCGCACCATGCCACGCCACACCACGGCCGGCGTCGCCAGCGCCGCAGTGTGCGAGAAGATCGCGCGTTGCCCGGCCTCGGTGACGCCACCCTTCCAGAGGATCACCGGCTTGAGAGCCGCCGTGCGGCGTAGGGCTTCGAAGAAGCGGCGCCCGTCGCGCACGCCTTCGACATACGCGGCGATCACCGTCGTCTCGACGTCATCACGGAAATAGTCGAGATAGTCTGCGGCATCGGCGACCACGCCGTTGCCGAAACTCACCGCCTTGCTGATCCCAACACCCTCCACGGGGGCGCGCATGCAGAAGGTGATCGTGTGTGTCCCGCTCTGGCCGATGAAACCAACGTGACCAGCGGCCGCGACCCCGACGGGTTGGTGGGGGAAGTTGCAGAGGCCGAGACGTGGGTTTGCAATACCCATGCAGTTGGGACCAACCAGCAAGAGGTGCGCGTCGCGCGCGGCAGACGCGATTTCCTGCTCGAGCCGGATGCCTTCGGGATCGTCGGTTTCCGAGAAACCCGCCGTAAACAAGGTCACCGCACCGACCTGTTTGCGCACACAGTCTGCCAGAACACGCGATGCCACTGAACGCGGCACCGCGACGACGGCGTAATCGACGGCTTCGGGGATGTCGAGCAGGCTGCGCACGTTGGTCACACCCATCGCCTCGATCAGCGGAATCTCGTTCGGGTCGATCTGCACCGAGTAGAGCTTCCCGGAAAACTGCTGCAAGGCGCGCAGCCAGAGGAAGCCGTTCATCTGCTTGTCGCCAATGACGGCAACGACGCGCGGGTTGAAGGCGCGCTCGAACTGCGCGCGGCTGAAGCTCATCACGTCACCTCAATGAGCGCGCGCGCGTCAACAGCCACGACGCGATCGGGGTACGCCAGCACCGGATTGAGATCGAGCTCGCGGATCTGCGGCCGCTGCACCACCAAGTCGGAGACGCGCAACAGCAGATCCTCGACGGCATGGAGATCGACCGCAGGACGCCCGCGCACCCCGCGCAGCAGCGGCAGCCCCCTCAACTCGGTCAACATTTGGCGGGCATCACGCGGCTGCAGGGGGATGAGCCGAAAGGCAACGTCCTGTAGCACCTCAACGAACACGCCACCCAGGCCGCACATGATGACCTGGCCAAACTGCGCGTCGCAGCTGACACCAACGATCACCTCCACCGCACCTGGCGGCGCCATCGGCTGCACCGACACGCCATCGACCCGCGCTTGCGCTTGGCGGGCACGCACCGCCTGCATGATTGCCTCGAACGCCGCAGCTGCCGCAGCGGCTGTGGTCAGATTGAGTCGCACCCCGTCGAGGGCAGACTTGTGTACGATGTCTGCAGAGACGATCTTCAGCGCCACCGGACATGCGAGACGTTCGGCAATCGCTGCCGCTTCCGCCGGTGTGCGCGCCAGCTCGGCGCGGGTCACCGGAATACCGGCCTCGACCAGCCACGCCTTGGCTTCGATCTCGTTGAGTGCGCGCGTCGTCACGGCGGCGGTGCATAGCAGACTGAAACGTGAAACGTAAAAGGTCAGGTGCGATCGCCAATCGCCTACGGTCCGCGACCTTTACGTTTCTCGTTTTACGTTTTACGCTTCTCCCCATGGCAGCTGCCACCCCCGCTTTCGACGCGCGCACCGACCTGCGCGTGCGCATCACCGCCGGGATCGTTTCACTGGTCGTCGGCAGCCTTCTGCTGGGGGCGAAGTATCTCGCGTTTCAGCTCACTGGATCCACGGCCATTCTGTCCGACGCACTGGAGAGCATCGTCAACGTCGTCGCTGCCCTCTTCGCCCTCGGCGGCCTGGTGTTTGCCGGGCGCCCCGCCGATCGCAGCCATCCATACGGCCACGGCAAGATCGAGTTCTTCTCCGCCGCGTTCGAGGGCGGGCTGATCGCGTTCGCCGCGGTGATGATCATCTACCAAGCGGGCACGAGCCTGTTCCGTGGCCTCGAAGTCCGTCAGCTCGACACCGGACTCCTCATCATCGCCGGCGCCGGCCTCGCCAACCTGGCGCTCGGGGGCTTCCTCGTGCGCACCGGTCAACGTTCGCACTCACTGACCTTGGTGGCCGACGGCAAACATGTCCTGTCCGATTTCTGGACGAGCCTGGGAGTGGTCATTGGGTTGTTGCTCGTGCGTCTGACCGGCGTCGTCTGGCTGGATCCAATGGTCGCGGCGATCGTCGGTATCAACCTGGCGTTCACCGGCCTGCGCCTCGTGCGCCACGCCGCCGGAGGACTACTCGACGAGGAAGACATGCAGCTGGTGCACAAGTTACTGGAGGCCATCAACGCCAGCCTGGTCCCGGGTATCATCCGGGTGCACAACCTGCGCGCCATCCGCTCGGGACGCTTCAGCCATATCGATGCGCACCTGGTAGTTCCCGAGTTTTGGTCGGTGGAATCGGCGCACGACGCTGCAGATGCATTTGAGCGGCAGGTCATCGCAGCGTGCGGCATTGACGGTGAGATCGTCTTCCATACGGATCCGTGCCGACGCTTGTACTGCGCCCGATGCGACATTGCCGACTGCCCCATCCGGGTCGAACCCTTCCGCGCGCGCACAGCGCTGACGGTCGAAGAAATCGTGCAACCGGATTTTGTGCCGCAGGCAGCTATGTCCTAACGCAGCACCGCGCCGCTCTGGGCGGTGGTCTGTTTGCCACCGTCGATCAGCACCTCACCGTTGACGAGAACATAGTCGACACCGATGGCGCGCTGAATCAAACGCGCGGCGCCACCCGGTAGATCCGCTACCAGCTCGGTGCGTTCGAGACCGACTGTCGCCGCATCGAAGAGCACCATGTCGGCGGCAAACCCGGGGCGGATCTCGCCGCGACCGGAAAGTCCGTACAGCCGCGCCGGCGCACTTGTCAGCAGGCGCACCGCTTCTTCGAGCGACAGCGTCTGCCGTTCACGCACCCAATGACTCAAGAGATGCGTCGTGAACCCCTGGTCCGACAACGTGTCGACGTGCGCACCGGCATCGGACAGCGCCAGAATCCCGGCGGGATGACGGATCAGCTCACCGACAATGCGCTCATCGGTGTTCAGGATCGGGATGCCGAACTGGCAGTGCAGGTCGCTTTCGAGGGAGAGATCGAGGAATGCATCGACCGGGTCGCCACCACGCGCCGCAGCGATGTGGCGCAGCGACGCGTCGGTCCAGCGCGCATGCGCCGTCACTGGTGAGTGGCGCAAGAAGATCTGTTCAAATGACGGCGCCAGCGCCACGACCCACGAGCCGGCCGGCGACATTGCACGCAGTTCGTCGCGGAACGCCGTGCTCGCGAACAGCGTCCGGCGTTCGGCCTCCGACTTGTGAAGGATCGCGCGCCAGAACGGATTGTTCTCCGTGGCGATGGTGCTGCTGCCGAGGCTGACACGCACTTCGAGCGGCCGGCAGCCCACCTGCGGCACCACCTGCGCCCCGGCGTCCTGCGCCGCGCGTGCTTCCTCCATCAGGCGCAACGCGCCTTCGGGATCGAAGGGGCTGTGCAGCAACGGTGCCCAGGTCACCGGGCGGCCACTGGCGCGGGCCACTTCGACGTAGAAGCGCTGATCCTCGGACTTCGAAGCGGTACCGCCGATCAAGTGCAGCGGCGCCACTTCGGTAATCCCGCGGCCGGCTTCCTTGAGGACACTCGCCAGCGCGACGATCTCGTCGCGTGGGGCAACACGACTCGGAACCGGTGTGCCGTCGCCAAAGAAGTGCGTCGGCGATTCGGACGTGGAGAAGCCGCACGCACCAGCACGCATCGCCTCACGCACGATACCCTGCATACGGCGCAACTCGTCGTCGGTAGCGGCACGCGCGGTCGCCGCGGCACCCATCACGTAGTAGCGGATTGCCGCGTGGCCGACGAACACTGCTACATTGAGCGCCGGCCGCCAGCGTTCCAGTGTGTCGAGGTACTCGGGAAAAGTCTCCCACTCCCACTGAATGCCCGCTCGTAACGCCTCGGTTGGCATGCCCTCTACATAGAGCAGCATGCGCATCAGGAGCTCGCGATCATCACGACGGCAGGGGGCGATGCTGAAGCCGCAGTTGCCCATGACCACGGTGGTGACGCCGTGCCAGCACGAGGGTGTCAGAGCGCGATCCCACGATACCTGGCAGTCATAGTGCGTGTGCAGGTCGATGAACCCCGGCGCCAACGTCAGCCCCGCGGCCGCGATCGTTCGGCGGGCCAGTCCGGTAACCGAACCAACCTCAGCGATGCGCCGATCGCGTATCGCCACGTCGCCCCGCCGCCGTGCCGCACCGCTGCCGTCGCAGATGTCGGCCCCCCGGATAATCACATCGTGCATCGCTCGCCCCTCGCGGTGATTTGGTCGCCTCAGGTTAGCGCGGTGCCGCCGTCAGTGCGAGCGGGGTGAGAAGAGGGAAGAGGATCAAGGAAGAGAGGCACATCTCGGCATCGACAGGACCTTGCCGGCTAGGCCTTGAGAAGCGGGAGGACACCGAGCTAACCAGGATCCTCCGATCAAGTTATGCCTGAGACACCCGAACAAAATTGAAGACCGCGCGGGCGTTCGGAAAGGTAGACACACAGCCTTGAATGGGCGTAACTCGCCGCGTGCCGCAATCGCTCGCCAACGTCCCAA
>Ga0335069_10009500_pt1 | contig 13850 bp, 13 predicted proteins | sample Lox_Sample_11_FD_206714 | JGI IMG/M metagenome (GOLD analysis project Ga0335069, IMG submission 206714) | Soil microbial communities from Loxahatchee National Wildlife Refuge, Florida, United States - Lox_Sample_1.1 | ecosystem: Environmental > Terrestrial > Soil > Wetlands | place: USA... | reverse complement strand
CGCAGCGCGCACGGGGCGGGGCGGGCGGGGTCGCGGGCGCGCGAGGAACGTGGAGCGCCACGCGGCCCCCGTTCCCGCCGCCGCGCAAGCACCTCACTTGAACCGACTCAACTCCCGCCGCGCGATGACCTGCTTGTGCACCTCGTCCGGCCCATCCGCGAGCCGCAACATGCGGCCGTTCCGCCACCAGCTCGCGAGCGGCGTGTCGTCCGACACGCCGAGCGCCCCGTGCACCTGGATCGCCCGGTCGATCACGTTCATGTACACGTTCGGCGCGACGACCTTGATCATCGAGATCGCCTGCCGCGCCTCCTTCTTGCCGACCGTGTCCATCTTCCACGCGGCGTAGAGCGTCAGCAGCCGCGCCTGGTCGATCTCGATGCGCGAGGTCGCGATCATGTCCTGGACGAACTGCTTCTTCGCGAGCGGCTCGCCGAACATGATGCGGGTGTTGGCGCGTTGGCACATCATCTCGAGCGCGCGCTCGGCGGCGCCGATCGCCCGCATGCAGTGATGTATCCGTCCCGGCCCGAGCCGGGCCTGCGCGATCATGAAGCCGGCCGATGCCGGGCCGAGCGTGCTGCTGAGCGGGACGCGGCAGTCCTCGTACCGGATCTCGCAGTGCCCGCCGCCGCCCGTGTGCCCCATCACCGACACGGGCCGGATGATGTTGAGACCCTTGGTCGGGATAGGGACCAGGATCATGCTGGCCCGGAGGTGCGGCGCGGCATCCGGGTCGCTCACCGCCATGACGATCGCGACGCTGGCGCCGATCGCGCCCGACGTGAACCACTTGTGCCCGTTGATGACCCAGTGGTCGCCGTCCTTCACCGCGCGGGTCTGGAGCGTCGTCGGATCCGAGCCCGCGACCTCGGGCTCGGTCATCGAGAAGCAGCTCCGGATGTCGCCGGCGAGGAGCGGCTCGAGCCACTGCTTCTTCTGCTCGGGCGAGCCGAACTCGGTCAGGATCTCGATGTTGCCGGTGTCGGGCGCAGCGCAGTTGAACGCCATCGACGCGGCGGCGCTGCGTCCCATCTGCTCGCAGAGGATGCCGTACTCCCAGTTCTTGAGCCCGGCGCCGTACTCCTCGTCGGGGAGGAACAGGTTCCAGAGCCCCTCGGCCTTCGCCTGCTTCCGCATCTCGACCATCGACGGTGGGTACGGCACACCCGGGCGCACCAGCTCGGACTCGTGCGCGAGCTTCTGCTCGGCCGGGTAGACGTGCTTCTCCATGAACTCGTCGATGCGGCGGCGGAGCGCGTCGACCTTCGGCGTCGGCGTGAAATCCATGCACGGTCCTCCAGCCCGCGGTGTTATGCCGGCCGGACGGGCCAAGTCCAGACCTGACGCGCTGCTGGCACCCGGCGCGGCGCGCGCGGTATGACCGCCGCATGCCGTTCCGCTTCGATCCCGCCGGCCTCGAGGTCGCGCCGGCGCCGGAGCGCCATCAGGCGTTCACCGACGCGCTCGACACGCTGACCCTCGCGAACCTCGTCGACCGACTCGGCGACATGCTCGGCGCGCGCACGGCGTTCATCCTCGAGCAGCCGCTCGCGCTGCCGGGCGCCGTCGGCACGACGGTCTCGTTCGCGACGCTGGCGGCGCTGGTCGCGCGCGCAGCGTCGGCGCTCGGCGCGCTCGGCGTCGGCCCCGGCGATCGGGTCGCGCTCTGCACCCGCAACCGGATGGAGCTCGCGATCGCGGAGTGGGCGACGCTGCGGGCGGGCGCCGTCGGCGTCCCGATCGGCGCCCGCATCCCGCCCGACGACATCGCGCGCATCCTCGCGGAGACCGAGGCGCGGCTCCTAGTCGCCGACCGCTGGGTCCTCGGCGGCCCGCTCGCCGGCCGCCCGCTCCCGACGCCGCTGCGCGTGGTCGTCGACGGCGACGACATGCCCGACGCGCTCGGCCTCGGGCGGCTGCTCGCCGAGGCGCCGCCGCCAGGCGCGCCGGCCGCGGTCGCCGACGACGCGCTCGCGCTCGTCTTCTACACGTCGGGCACCACCGGGCGCTCGAAGGGCGTGATGCTCACGCACGGCAACCTCATGTTCGCGACCCGCAACACGGTGCGCATGACCGCGATGATGGGGCCGCCGGAACGCATGCTCGGCCTCATGGTGATGCCGCTCGCCAACACGTCGGGCCATCAGGGGCTCCTGCTGTCGATCGCGCGCGGCACGAGCATCATCGTCCTCGACCGCTTCGATCCGGGCGCGGTGCTCGAGCTGATCGAGACCCACGGCGTGAACATCTTGTCCGGCACGCCGACGATGTTCCGGCTGTTGCTGGAGGCGGGCGCGGCGGCGCGCGACCTCTCGTCGATCGTCTCCTTCGGCGGCGGCGGCGACTACTTCGACCTCGACCTCGTGACGCGCTTCCGCGCGCTGCCGCGCGGCGCGGACAACCCGGCGCTGTTCGTCACCGGCTACGGCATGACCGAGACCGCGGGCCAGGTGACGCAGGCCTTCCCCGCCATCGAGTTCGACGGCGACCTGGGCGTGGTCGTGCCGGGCATCGAGTACCGCGTCGTCGCCGAGGACGGGACCGTCGCGGCGAGCGGCGCGGTGGGCGAGCTGGAGCTGCGCGGTCCGAACGTGACCCCGGGCTACTGGCGCGCGCCGGAGGCGACCGCCGCGGTCTTCCACGACGGCTGGCTCCGTACCGGCGACCTCGTGCGCGAGACCGACGAACCCGGGCGGCTCACGTTCGTCGGGCGCGCGAAGGACGTGATCGTCTCGGGCGGCAACACGATCTATCCGCCGGAGGTCGAGCGCGTGCTGCTCGAACATCCGGCGGTCGCGCGGGCGGCCGTCGTCGGGGTTCCCGATCCGCTGATGGGCGAGGTGGTGGAAGCCGCGGTCGAGCTGCGTCCCGGCGCAACGGCGGCGCCGGAGGCGCTGCTCAAGTGGTGTCGCGAGCGTCTGCCGCCGTATCAGCGGCCGCGCACGGTCCGCGAGCTCGCGCTGCCGACCAGCGCCGACCTGAAGGTTAAACGGCGGCTGGTGGCGGAGCTGATGGCGCGCCGCGGGTGAGCGACGGGCGGGGCGTGATCGACGGGCGGAGCGACGCGCCTACCGGCAGAACACCTGCGGGTCGAAGTCCTCGGTCAGGTTCGCCGCGATGGGCTGGATGATCGCCGGCGGCAGAGGGTCCAGCGGAAATGGTTGGGGGGTGACAGTGACCTCGCTGGCGAGACACGAGGGAGCATCACTGCACTTGGCGACGACCATGGCCGAGTACTTCGCAATCGCCTTCGCCTTGCACGCCGCGGTGCCGGGCTCGAGCGGCATCGGCGGAGTGCAGAGCCCGAGGGGAATCGTCGTCTTCACTTCGAGCTGGTGGCACTTGGCGTAACACTTGCTGAGCGCGGCGGCAAACTTGGTCGCGGCGATGGCCGTCGTCTGACGACACCTCACCTCGGTAGGAGTGAGCCCCGTGGTGCCTCCGCAGAAGACGATCGGTGCCTGAAGGTTGAGCGTGTTGTCGACCAAGCCGACAATCGAGCTCTCGAAGGTCGCGCAGTCTCCACCTGCGTAGCACGTCGGGCACGCTGTCGCGCATTTCTTCTGCATCCCCGCGGCGGCCTTTCCGTCCGCATCGTTGAGGCATGCGAACATCGCTCCGGCATACGGCGCCGTGCAGTCGCTCGCGGGCTCCTTTCCCTTGACGGCGTTCTGGTCGCACTTGACGGCACACTGGGCGCGGGCAACCGCCAGCTTTCCGAGCGATTGCGCCACCGCCTGCTGGCACTGTGCCTCGGGGGCGGAGATCGTGCCCAAACCTGCGTAGGCCGCCCCGGCCCGCAGGAAGAGCGGAAGCACGATCAGGATTCCGACTCGCATCCGTCCCGCCATGACGCCTCCAGCCGCGCCCACCGCGGCCCGAACGACTTGCCCGCCCCTACCCGACCGTGCGCTGGATTGTCAACGCGATTCGCGCCGGAATTCAGCACCGGCTTGAGACCGGATCCGTCGTGCGAAACTGCAATGACGCGCCGCCCTTCCGACCACGCATCCGCCCTATGAATTTCGAGCATTTTGTTCTTGACGCCCCCCCCGACCGCACGTTAAGCACCCCGTCAACCAAACGCTCGCGAGCCCGTGAAGAGGGCCGCGCACAGCATAGCCAGTCAGAAGGAGGGGACAGATGAAGTTCACAGTGGTGCTCTCGGCCGCGGTCGCGGTCACCTTCAGCGCGGGGCTCGCGCTTGCCGCCACACCGTTCGGCGGTGACGACACCGGCTTCATCACGCCGAACAAGAACGAGGCCAAGTGCGCCGACGGCATTTCGAAGAACGTCGGTTCGCTGGTCGGCGCGCTGATCAAGTGCAACATCAAGGACAGCGACGACCAGGTGAAGAACGCCGGCGCCGGCACGTTCGACGGCCAGGGATGTCAGAACACGGCCAGCGGAAAGTTCGATGCGAAGGTCGGCCCGCTCGCCTGCGATCCCTGCGTCGACAAGAACGGCATCCGTGACCTGACGGTCGGCCTCGTCAACGTCAACGGCGCGGTCGTCTTCTGCGACAATACGTCCGGCACCGCCCAGGACTCGCCGGACACCGGCTTCGTCCCGAACGACAAGGTCGTCCAGAAGTGTGAGGACGGCGCTGCGAAGAACGCCGGCAAGCTCACGGGCGCGATCGGCAAGTGTCACATCAAGACCAACGACACGCTGGCGAAGGGCAAGCCGTTCGACGAGGAGGGTTGCGAGACCACGGCGAAGGGCAAGTACGACGCCGCTGGGGCCAAGCTCACGGGCTGCCCGACCTGCATGAACGCCGCTGGTCAGGCTGGTCTCCGCGACCTCGTCGAGCTCCTGCTCGACAGCAACAACGGCCTGGCGTACTGCGCCTCGCCGAGCGGCGCGTTCCTGAACTAAGCGCACCGCAATCGTCCGGGAACACCGGGGCCCCGTCGCGAGACGGGGCCCCGTTTTTTTTGGCGCGCGCCGCTACGCGAGACCGAGCTTGGTCTTGCCGTCGGGGCTGATGCGCGCCGGGTGCCAGGGCGGGTCGAACACGACGTCCACCTTCACGTTGGCCTGCCCGAGCGCCACGAGCTTCCGCCGCACGTCCTCGGGGATGCTCCGCGCCGACGGACATCCCTCCGACGTGAGCGTCATCCGCACCGCGATCGCGTCCGGGTCGATGTCGATGCCGTAGATCAACCCGAGGTCGTAAACGTTCAGCGGGATCTCCGGATCGTAACACTCGCGGATGGCGGCGATCACCTGTTCCTCCGAGATCACGCCGCCGCGGTGGGAGATCGTCGTGCCCTGGGCGACCGGCGCCGACGCCGCGGGCGCCGACGACGCCTCGGCCGAACGCGGCCCGGTCCAGCCGTGCATGCCGCCCGCGAGATTCAGGAGCCGCGTGAAGCCCGCGTGCGCGAGCGTCTGGCAGGCGGCCGTGCTGCGTCCGCCGGCCGCGCACGTGACCAGCATCAGCGCGTCGCGCGCGGGCAGCTCGTTCAGGCGGTCCTCGAGCTCGTCGAGCGGGATCAGACGCGCGCGCGGGATGTGCCCCTGCGCGAACTCAGCCGGGGTCCGGACGTCCAGCACGAACAGGTCGGGCTTCTGCTCGTACAGCACTGCCGCCGGCGCTGCCTGGATGTCCTGGAACGCGGCGCCGCGCCGGACGACGTCGGCCGGAGGCGGGTCGCCCGCGACCACCGCGGCCAGGTGCGTGCGCGTGACGGCAAGCCCGCGCTCGAGGTCGCCGCGCTGCTCCTCCAGCTCCCGGCGCAGCAGGCGCAGGTCGCCCAGCCGGCGCTCGGCCTCGCGGATCCGCCGTCCGAGATGCCAGAGCATGCCGCCGACGGCTGCCGCCGCGGCCGCCTCGGTGATCTCCTTGAGCATGGGCGAATCTTATCGTTGACTCCGGCGCCACGCCATGATGATCGGGACCGATGCGTGCGATGCTGGTCCGCGAACCGGGCGACGAGACGGTCCTGGTCACGGGAGACGCGCCCGACCCGAAGCCCGGCGCGGCCGACGTCCTGATCCGCGTCCGCGCCGCCGGCGTCAACCGGGCCGACCTCCTCCAGCGGCAGGGCTTCTATCCGCCCCCGCCCGGCGCGTCGGAGATCCTCGGGCTCGAGTGCGCCGGCGAGGTGGCCGCGGTCGGGCCGGAGGCGCGCGGCTTCCGCCCGGGCCAGCGCGTGATGGCGCTGCTCGCGGGCGGCGGCTACGCCGAGCTGGTCGCGGTGCACCACGGCTCGGTCCTCCCCGTCCCCGACGGCATGAGCGACGACGAGGCGGGCGCGTTCCCGGAGGTCTTCCTCACCGCGTTCTCGAACCTCTTCATGCCGGGGCTCGGCGCGCTCGGGCCATACGAGACGGCGCTCGTCCACGGCGGCGGCGGAGGCGTCGGCACCGCGGCGATCACGCTGCTCCGCGACGCCGGGCACCGCGTCTTCGTGACCGCCGGCAGCGACGAGAAGTGCCAGCAGTGCGTCGCGCACGGCGCCACGGCGGCGATCAACTACCGCCGCGAGGACTTCGCGGCGCGCGTGCAGGCGCTCACCGACGGCCGCGGCGTCGACGTGATCCTCGACCACATCGGCGGCAAGTACCTCCAGTCGAACCTCGAGACGCTCGCGGTCGGCGGGCGCCTGGTCGAGATCGGCCTCATGGGCGGCGCGCGCGGCGACCTCGACCTGGGCCGCATGCTGCTCCGCCGCCTGGCTGTGAGCGGCTCGACGCTGCGCACGCGCTCCGTCGACGAGAAGGCGGCGATCGTCGACGCGTTCCGCGAGCGCTTCGGGCACTCGCTCGCGGCCGGCCGCCTCCGTCCGGTCGTCCACGCCGTGCTCCCGCTGGCGCAGGCCGGCGACGCGCACCGGTCGATGAAGGCGAGCGAGCACTTCGGAAAGATCGTCCTGCGCGTCGCGTAGCGGCTTGCGGACCTCCAGGCGCGGGGAGTATGCCCGCCGCCATGGCGGACACCACCGATCTGATGGCGCGCGGCCGCGAGGTCGCCGGCAAGCTCTGGGGCGCGCGCGCGGGCGGGCAGGAGCTACCCGCGCAGAAGCTCGCGCCCGAGTTCTTCGGACTGGTCACGCAATTCGTGTTCGGGATGTTCTGGTCGCGCCCGAACCTCGACCTCCGCAGCCGGAGCCTGTGCACCGTCGCGCAGCTCGCGGCCCTCGGGAAGACCGACGAGCTGAAGGGCCATCTGATGGGCGCACGCAATCTCGGCATCACGCGCGAGGAGCTGATCGAGGTGCTGATGCAGACGGCGTGCTACGCGGGCGTGCCGGCCGCCGTCCAGGCCCTCAACGCGGCGGCCGAGGTGCTCGGCCCGAAGGCCTGACGCGCGTTGTACCGCGGCCGCTTCGCGCCGTCTCCGACCGGCGACCTACACCTCGGCTCCGCCGCCACCGCGCTGGTGGCATGGCTCAGCGCGCGCGCCCGGGGCGGCCGCTTCGTGCTGCGGGTCGAGGACATCGACGGCCCTCGCGTCGTCCCCGGCAGCGAGGCGCGCCAGCTCGACGACCTCCGCTGGCTCGGCCTCGAGTGGGACGAGGGGCCCGATGTCGGCGGGCCGCACGCGCCCTACCGGCAGTCGGAGCGCCACGGCCGCTACGAGGACGCGCTCGCGCGGCTCGAGCAGCAGGGGCTCGTCTACCGCTGCGACTGCTCGCGCGCCGAGATCGCCCGCGTCGCGAGCGCGCCGCATCCCGGCGACGAGGGCCCGCGCTACCCCGGCACGTGTCGCGAGCGGCCGCCCGGCCCGTGGCGACGCCCGCCCGCGATCCGCCTCCGCGTCCCCGACCGCGACGTGACCGTCGACGACGCCCTCCACGGCCGTCGCACGCAGAACGTCCAGCAGGCGGTCGGCGACTTCGTGCTGAAGCGCGGCGACGGCGCGTACGCCTATCAGCTCGCCGTGGTCGTGGACGACCTCGACATGCAGGTCACCGAGGTCGTCCGCGGCTACGATCTCCTGGCGAGCGCGCCCCGGCAGGCGCTGCTCGCCGAGCTGCTGGGCGGCCGCGCGCCCGCCTTCTGCCACGTGCCGCTCGTCGTCCACGCCGACGGCTCGCGGCTCGCGAAGCGCACGGCCGGCACCGCGGTCCGCGACCACCGCCTCGCGTCGGCCGAGGTCCTCGTGGGGCGGCTCGCGCACATCCTCGGTCTGGTCGCCGATCCCGGCCCGCGCCCGGCGCACGCGCTGCGTGCCGCGTTCGACCGGGACCGGCTCCGCGACGTCGCCGAAGTCCGGCTGCCGCCGTGAGCCGCGGACCTACAGCGCCTGCCGCCGGAAGTCGCGCGGGGAGAGCCCCGTCCAGCGACGGAACGCGCGCGAGAAGTGCGCCGGGTCCGAGTAGCCCATCGCGATCGCCACGTCGATGATCTTGTCGGGGCCGCGGAGCAGCTCGGCGGCGCCGGCGAGGTTCCCGTCGTCGACGAGGCGGTCGAAGCTGATGCCGGCGGTGGCGAGCCGCCGCTGCAGGCTGCGCACGCTGATGCCGATCGCGTCCGCGATCATCGCGATCTTCGGGCGGAGCTCGCTCGACATCGCGTCGATCACCTGGTGCACGCTGCCGGCGAAGTCGGGCGACGGTCCCGAGCGCTTCCAGCGTTGCAGGTCCGCGTCGGTCACGATCGGCACGTCGTGCGGCTCCGCCACGACGCGCTCCAGGAGCGCGCGCGGGAACGCGAGCCCGGCCGCCGCCTGCTCGTCGATCATCCGGACCCCGGCGAGCTGTGTCCGCGGCCGACGGGGCAGCGCCGACTGCAGGCGCAGCTCCGCGGGCGCCCACTCGCGACCGGCGACCAAACGGACGACGTTGATCGCGATCGCGAGCGCGTACGCCTCCGCGTGCCGGAACCCGTCGCACGGGGGCTGCACGTAGCGGTGACAGAGGCGCGCCTCGCTCCCGTCGATCTCGAGCCAGAAGCGCTCGCCGGAATTGAACGTCGGTCCCAGGCGGCAGGCGGCCTCGAGAACCCCGACCAGGGAGGACGAACGTCGCAGCACGCGGCCGAACGTCCCGAGCGCCTCGATCGGGGTGCCGCTTCCCGCGCGGAACCCCAGGTGCTCGATCCCCTCGGCCTGCGCGGCGACGTCCATGAACCGCATCGCGAGCCGGAGCGGGATCAGGCCCTCGTCGTCGTCGAAGAGCTCGGCCCGCAGGCCCACCCGCGCGAGCAGCCGCTCCACCGGCGAGCCGATCCGGGCGAGAAACGCGACGACGCCCCGCAGGCTCGCGACTCTGACCAGCGCAATCGAATCCATCTCTGGCTGCATAGTCCAAGAATCGGTCCACCGGAAGGCGCCACGATCTCGAACCCGATTTCCCGGCGGCACGACCGACCCCGGCCTCGACTTCCCGGGATCGCGACCGGCCGCCGGCACGAGATGGCAAGACACGCGAGGGGCGAAATGGGTACGGGCAAGCATGGCCGGGCGGGATGCCCGGGAGAGGCCGCGCATGATGACGCCACGGAGACGCTTCTCGGCCGACGATACGGCCGGACGCGCGTTCGAGGAGCGCGTGCGGGGCGCCGTCGCCACGCTGCTCGCCGACCGCGCCCGCAACCCGGGCGTGCAGCGGGTCGCCGACCGTCTGGCCACCAGCGTCCGCACGCTCCAGCGCCGGCTCCACGCGAGCGGCGTCACCTACGCCGAGGTCCTCCAGGAGCAGCGCTGCGCCGCCGCCCGACGGTTGCTGACGGACCGCACGCAGGCGATCGCCGACGTCGCGCGCACGCTCGGCTACTCGGACCCCGCCCACTTCACCCGCGCGTTCCAGCGCTGGACCGGCTCCAGCCCGAGCGCCTTCCGTCGCGGGCGGTGACCGCCTCGCCCCGCCTCGGGAGTATCCCGGACGCCCCGGGTCGTGGCATGAAAAGGCAAGACAGCGCGGACGCGGGCCTGCTTGACTGGACCCGTCGTCGCCGAACCCACCACGGAGACCCCCGATGAAGATGAGCCGGATCGTACGCGTCTCGAAGGAGCTCTCGGACCCCTACCGCATCACCGACGGCAAGAAGTTCCGCCTGAAGGACATCGACCCTGCGGACACGGGCGCGCTCAAGTCGGAGGACAAGCCGCGGGCCAAGGAGGCGCTCCAGATCGGCGTCGAAGCGCTGGCCGAGTTCCAGGACAAGCTCTACGCGCAGGATCGCTGGGGAGTGCTGCTGATCTTCCAGGCGATGGACGCGGCCGGGAAGGACGGCGCGATCAAGCACGTGATGTCCGGGGTGAACCCGCAGGGGTGCGAGGTGTACTCGTTCAAGAACCCGGAGCCGACCGAGCTCGACCACGACTTCCTCTGGCGCACCAACATGCGGACGCCCGAGCGCGGGCGGATCGGGATCTTCAACCGCTCGTACTACGAGGAGGTGCTCGTGGTGCGCGTCCACCCCGAGATCCTGAAGCTCCAGAAGCTGCCGCCCGAGTGCATCACGAAGGACATCTGGGACGAGCGCTGCAAGGACATCCGCAACTACGAGCAGTACCTCGCCCGCAACGGCATCGCGATCTGCAAGTTCTTCCTGCACGTCTCGCGCGACGAGCAGAAGAGGCGTTTCCTCGAGCGCCTCGAGGAGCCCGAGAAGAACTGGAAGTTCTCGCCCAACGACGTCCGAGAGCGCCCCTACTGGAAGGCCTACATGGAGGCCTACGAGACCGCGATCCAGGAGACCGCCACCAAGCACGCGCCCTGGTACGTCGTGCCGGCCGACAACAAGTGGTACACGCGCGTGGTCGTCGCCGCGGCCATCATCACGACGCTCAACTCGCTCGGCCTGCACTACCCCCGGGTCGACAAGGCCAAGCGGAAGGACCTGGCGGCGGCGAAGAAGACGCTCCTCGCGTCTGGCTGACCATGGACGCGCCGGCCGCGACACGCCCGGAGCCCCCCGCGCGCGCCCCGGCCGGCGCCCTCGCGACCTGGCAGCCGCAGTGGCTCTTCGCCGACGGGCTGGCCGGCGTCACGCTCGCCGCGTACGCGGTGCCGGTGGCGCTCGCCTACGCGACGCTCGCAGGACTCCCGCCCGTCGTCGGGATCTACGCGTTCCTGCTGGGCGGGCTCGCCTACGCCGCGCTCGGATCCTCGCGCCATCTCGCCATCGGTCCGACGTCCGCGATCTCGCTGCTGGTCGGCGTGAGCATCGCGCCGATGGCGGCGGGCGATCCCGCGCACTACGCGGGGATCGCCGCGCTCACTGCCGGCCTGGTGGCCGTGCTCGCGGTCGCCGCCTGGGCGCTCAGGCTGAGCACCCTCACCAGCTTCGTCAGCGACACCATCCTGCTCGGATTCAAGGCCGGCGCCGGGATCAGCATCGCCGTCACCCAATTCCCGAGCGCGCTCGGCATCGCGGGCGGCGGTGACCACTTCTTCGAGCGTGTCGCGACGCTCGTGAACCAGCTCGAGCATTCCAACCCGGTCGTACTGGCGCTGTCGGCGGGGGCGCTCGCGCTGCTGCTGCTCGGCGATCGATTCCTCCCGGGCCGGCCCGTGGCCCTCGCCGTCGTCGTGCTCTCGATCGTCGCGAGCCGCCTGCTCCACCTGAGCGACCACGGCGTCGTGACCGTCGGCACGATCCCGGCCGGCTTGCCGTCGATCGGCCTGCCGGGCATCCGCGCCCGCGACGTCGACGGGATCGTGCCGCTGGCGGCGGCCTGCCTGCTGCTGTCCTACGTCGAGAGCGTGTCCGCCGCGCGGGCCCTCGCGAGCAAGCACGGCTACGAGGTCGACGTCCGGCGCGAGCTGCTCGCACTGGGCGGCGCGAACCTGCTGGCCGCGCTCGGCCACTCCTATCCGGTGGCCGGCGGGCTGTCGCAGTCGGCGGTGAACGAGAAGGCGGGCGCCCGGTCCCGGCTCTCGCTGGTTGTGGCGTCGATCACGCTGGCCCTCTGCCTGATGTTCCTCACCGGCCTGCTGCGCGACCTGCCGAAAGCCGTCCTCGCCGCGATCGTGCTGTTCGCGGTGTACGGCCTGATCGACGTCGGGGAGCTGCGGCGCATCTGGCGCGTGAGCCGCCTCGAGTTCTGGATCGCGATGACGGCGCTCGTCAGCGTCCTGCTGCTCGGGATCCTGCGGGGCGTGATGCTGGCGGTGATCGCCTCGATCGGCCTGCTGCTGCACCGCACGGCGCGCCCGCACGTGGCGATGCTCGGACGCATCCCCGGCACGACGCGCTTCAGCGACGTCGAGCGCCATCCCGACAACGAGCGCCTGCCGGGCGTGCTGCTGATCCGCGTCGAGTCGTCCCTGCTCTACTTCAACGTCGACCACGTGCTGCACGAGATCCTGACCCACGTCGCCGCGCAGCCGGAGGACGTGCGGCTCGTGGTCGTGGACCTGTCGACGTCGCCGTACGTCGACCTGGCGGGCGCACGCATGCTGGCGAAGCTCGCGAGCGAGCTCGCGGTGCGGTCGATGACGCTCCGGCTCGCGGAGGCGCATGCGGAGGTCCGCGACATCCTGCGGGCCGAAGGCCTCGACCGGTCGGCGGGCCCCATCTCGCGACGCCTCTCCGTGATGGACGTCGTCGAGGCGAACGCGGGCGGCGACCACCCGAGCGCAACGACATAGGAGGTACGATCATGGCCCAGGAGACCAAGGACCAGGGGGAACGGCAGGCGCAGCTGCTCGCGCAGGTCGCGCGGCTGGTGACGGCCGCCGACGGCGACACGCTCTACCGCGACGTCTACCTGCAGCGCGCGGGCGTGCTGCTCGCGCCGCTGATCGACGAGGCGCACTACGAGGCCACGCTGACGGTGCGCGAGCAGCTCGACCGGCTGCTCGGGCAGGCGCGCGCGTCGGTCGGGCGCCAGGACTGGGCGCAGGTCCAGGAGCTCGGGAACCGCGCCGCCGACCTCCAGCGGTCCCTCGACGCCGAGCGCGAGGCGCTCGCCGCCGCGGAGACCGTCTACGGGGCGCCCGCCGTGGTCCTCGACCCGCTCTCGCCCGGGCTGCCGCACTCGCGACGCTGGCCCACCGCGGACCAGGCCCGCGCGGACGTCACGGCGGCGCTCGCCGAGCTCGCGCGCGAGGAGGCCGGGGCTCGCGACCTCTACACGGCGCGCGAGCGCGCGCGCGCGGCACGGGCGCGCCCGGGGGCGGGGGGGGGGGGGGGCGGCCCGGGGGGGGGCGGGGGGGCCCCCCCCCCGCGCCGGGACGCCCTGCCATCGCCGTGCAAATCCACCCCCGTCTGACGCCTCGCAGGTTGCGGGCCGCCCGCGTTTCCTGCTTGTGTCCGTCGTCATGAACCTCGCCGTGATCCACGAAGCCCTGGCCGCTGCGTACCCGGACCGCGAGTGCATCGTCACGCCGACCAGGCGGCTGTCGTACGGCGTCGTCGCCGAGCGGAGCCGGCGGCTGGCGCAGGTGCTGGCGGCGCACGGGCTCGGTTGTCACCGCGAGCGCAGCGCGCTCGCGAACCACGAGTCCGGCCAGGATCACCTGGGGCTCTACATGCTCAACTGTCCCGAGTACCTCGAGGGCATGCTGGGCGCGTACCGGGCGCGCGTCGCGCCGTTCAACGTCAACTACCGGTACGTCGACGACGAGCTGCACTACCTGCTGAACGACGCCGACGCCGTCGCCGTGATGTACCACGCGCGCTACGCGCCGACGCTCGCGCGCATCCGCAGCCGGCTCCCGAAGCTCCGGCTGCTGCTCCAGGTCGACGACGGCTCCGGCGAGCCGCTGCTTCCGGGTGCGCTCGACTACGAGGCGACGCTCGCGGCGGCGTCGCCCGATCCGCTGCCCGGCGTCACGCCGTCGCCCGACGACCTCTACATCCTCTACACGGGCGGCACGACCGGCGCACCGAAGGGCGTGCTGTGGCGGCAAGAGAACATCTTCCACGGTGCGATGTCCGGCCGCGCG
>Ga0335069_10009499_pt1 | contig 13851 bp, 7 predicted proteins | sample Lox_Sample_11_FD_206714 | JGI IMG/M metagenome (GOLD analysis project Ga0335069, IMG submission 206714) | Soil microbial communities from Loxahatchee National Wildlife Refuge, Florida, United States - Lox_Sample_1.1 | ecosystem: Environmental > Terrestrial > Soil > Wetlands | place: USA: Florida... | reverse complement strand
TATCCATACTCAGTGCGGAAAGTGATGTACTGCTTTGGCATCCAGTCAAACGTGATGGAAGCATCCCATGCCTTGAATGGGTCGCCGGGATTCGCCGTGAAGTACGGCGTTCCTGTTATGGCGTCAGCTCCGTTGATCGGCGGAACCAACGTTAGATAGCGTCCGGGATTGTCCATGGCGCCTCCGCCAACTGTGAGTCCGTAAGTATCTTTCTTAAACCAGAAACGGTTGTAGGCCATCCATCCTGCGAAGGTCTGCTTGCTGCTTGTCGCCGTATTGTGATGGCAATTCACATTGTTGTTGATCACGCGGCCTTGGGCAGTCACGAAGCTACCGGTGCCTCCGTATTCGCAACCCAAATCGCCAGTCACAGAAAAAGCCATCTTGTCGAGAAGTCTTTCGGGATGGTCGTAGTATTTGAATTCAATGCTGTCGTCCGTATGAATGCGCGATCGACCGAAGTGGCCGTCGCCATTGCCAAGCGTGTCTTCACCCATACCGTAGTTGTTGAACACCAACGAGACCCAAGGTGTCGGACGCCAGACGATCTGGCCACCCAGTCCGGGCTTGCTCCCCATGCGGCCATAAGACTGCCAGCCATTGATGATCCAGGGCTCGATCTTTAACTTCTCTGTGGGAAACCACTGAATGCGCAGGCCATTGAAGAACCACGGTGTATTCGATGAAACGTAAGAAGGCTGATAGGCCCAATTGTCGAAATTGTAGTAACTGAAGAGACCGATGTAGGAGACAAAAATACCGGCATCGATGTTGAGACCGTGATTGACATCGAAATGATAGCCGGCGTTTGCTTCAGAGAAATACTTGTAGGCACCACGAAGGTCCCACTGACCGCGTGCAACGCTGGCGTCATTCCGTGGAGTGGTAACGCCGAACATGCCGCCCATCGTCAGAATGCGCGCGTTCACGTTTTGCCAGTGGAAGTTTCCACCGAAGCTGATCTGCTCGATCTGAACTTCGTTCGATCGAAAGATCTCAGTCGAGCCGCCCAAGGTGTCATCTTTTGGGTGGTTGAGGTCCATGACGTAGTTGGCATCGAAACGAATTTCCGGAGTGAAGAACTTCGAATCCCAAACCGCATCTTTGGTGCGCGCATTTCCGTTGAGCCATGTCCAGTCCGCATAGGCGAATGGTGCTGCTGGTTGCGCCTTTTCAGGCGTGCTGGATTGCTTTGCCTCCGAAGCGGTAGTAATCGGAGACGTTTCGGCCGGCTTCGACTCCGCCGTCGCTGACGACGTTACTACAGGGGATACATCCGAAGGGGCAGTTGCCATAGAGTTGCGAATATTCAATGCTGCCTTCAAAGCATCGATTTCGGCCTGCATCGCGGAGAGTTGTTTCGCCACGGCCGGCGGTATTTCTGGTTCTGGAGTTGCCGCAACCCCTATAGGAGCAGTAGCCTCCTTTGCGGATCTGCCGTCGGACAAGTCTGTCCCGATTCCCAGAGCCACGTTTGGACCAGGCGGTTGCGTTCTCGCTTCAGACTGTGCACCACACCGAGGCACGAGAATCAGTGCGAGTGCTAACGCAAAAACATTCAGGAGAGATGCGGAAGTACACGTCCTAGCTCTTTTCATTTAAAGAGTGCCTCTGTATTTGAATTCGAATCATTCCCAGTATCAATTCGAGCGATTTTCGCCCACCCCGCTCCATCATGAATTAGATCAGCGTCTTCATAAACAATGCGTAACCTGTTTATAAAGGATGCGTAAAGGAACCTCATCCACCATTGGTATGGCCCGTAATACTGAATGGGATCTCGCGCCCGAGATTCAGATGCCCAAGACTTCAAAGGGATGACTGGTGTGCCGGTAGCCGACGCAAGACTCACGAGATCACAAGTAATTTTCGTTTCACTTCTACGGCGAGCACACGTAAAGTCCAGCGAAGTTTCGTGAGGAGCTTCATTGTTAAGCGTGGTGAGAGAAAATCAATCAAAACAAGGCAGCCGCTTGCTATCTGCGATAAAATTCTGCACGCAATGATTCGCTTATCTAGAGTTAACTTCGTCCTCGTATCTTCCGCTTGTTTTCTCGCGGTGTTCCTTGCATTTCAGCTCGTTGTGTTGGCGTCGGACTCACAAAAACAATCGAAACGTCCGCGGATCACGGGCATTGATCACGTCACGATTTACGTCAGCGACATCGCAAAATCTCAGCGATTCTATTCTGATATTTTGGGGCTGCAGGTTGGCTGTCCACAGTACAAGGAGTCTGATATTTGCTATGCGATACGTCCGTCAGGCACGCGGCTTTTTCTGAAGGCAGTACCGGATGAAACAAGGAACGATTCGCACAAGAGTTGGCTCGCAGAAACTGGGTTTGCCACGGACGACGTCGCACACCTGCGAGACTACCTGCTCGCGCACGGTTCGAATCCAGATTCGATCCAGAAGACTTCTGACGGTGCCGAGTCTTTTCAAATTCGCGACCCCGAGGGGAATCACATTGCCTTCGTGCAAAGACCATCGCCTCGGGGAGAGAATGCGCCTTCATCCAGGCAAATCAGTTCTCATCTGATCCATGCTGGATTTGTTGTCAAGAACATATCTGCAGAGAACCGTTTCTACGTCGACCTTCTGGGCTTTCGGCTTTACTGGTATGGAGGCTTCAAAGATGACGGGACCGACTGGTATGAACTGCAAGTCCCCGACGGGCCCGACTGGATCGAATACATGCTTAACATTCCTGCAGATGCCGACCATAAGGAACTCGGTGTGCAAAACCATTTCTCGTTCGGCGTTAAGGATGTACACGCAGCAGCGGAACGGCTTCGCGCGAGCGGACTGCGATCTTTCGACGGCCCGGAGGTTGGGCGCGACGGAAAAGATAGCCTGGACGCCTACGACCCGGACGGTACCAGAGTAGAAATTATGGAGTTCACGCCGGTGCAGAAACCATGCTGCCATACCTATACGGCGGATCACCCCAGCCGATAGTCACGTGCCAAGCCGAGTCGATCGCATTATTCGAAACATCCGCATCGTTCTCAACATCAATACAGTCACTCTCTTGGGGTTCCTGATCGACTACTCCGAGCTCGCGTATGCGATCGTGGTGAGGAGTGCGTTGGCATTCTGTCGCGAATCCAGGCGAGTGTGCTGCACGACGATTGGAGTGTCGGCCTCGATTACGCTGGCGTAGTCCGTTCCCTTGGGGATCGGTTCGGGATCCCTCAAATCGTTGAAGCGCAGATGCTTCGTTCGATTGGCTGGCACTGTAACGTGATAAGGTCCCGCCGGGTCTCTGTCCGAGAAGTAAACTGTGATCTGCACATGGGCGTCCCGGTCCGAAGCATTGAGCAGACAAGCCGTTTCGTGGCTGGTCATTTCGGGTTCGGGCCCGTGGCTCGTTTCCGGAATATAGCCTTCGGCGATGGCCCAGCATTTCTGACCGATTGGATTCTTCAAGCAGCACCTCCGTCATTCGTAACTGATTCGCGTCCCGCTCGTCGCGAGCGAAATCACGGAACCAAACTTTCCATCACATCTTTCAACCGTTCTCCCACTCCTGCCGTGAGCGACCACGGGCTCGGTTGCCTCAAGACATGCAACCGGCCACGCTTTTCGAGCACATCGAAGTGCGTGCTCTTACCCTTTCGATAAAAGCGAATGCTAACCACGGCCTTGCCAACGTGAAGATTTCGAACAAAAAGCTCGGGCAGCCAGTCTGGCAAGTGAGGATCAAGAAGAAGCAGATTGGTGGGAGCAAAAGGATAGAGGCCCAAAATCGCCTGCATGATCGCAAATACACTTGCGGCTGACCATGCCTGGGGCCAGTTCGTCTTCGGATACAGGGCTGGAAATGGATGTTGATCGTCGCGCGGATGACCGCTGAAGCACTCTGGTAGGCGATTGTAGTCGAAAAGCGTGCTGGCTTCGAAAATCGCGCGGGCGATGGTATGCAGTTCCTTAATCAAACCAAAACGCATCATGCCCATCGCGAAGCTTCCATGCTCCACGGGCCATACGGATCCGCGGTGATAGCTGTACGGATCGTAAGCCGGATGGTCGGATGAAAGCGTACGGACTCCCCAGCCACTGAACATGTCGCTTTGCAGAAGCCTTTCGGCGACCAGTCTGGCGAATTCCTTATCTACAATTCCACAGGCTAGCAAGTGTCCAGGGTTGGAACTGATCGACTTGATCTGTTTCCTTTTTGGATCCAGGCCGAGGGCGAAGAACTTCTTGTCCGGCATCCAGTAGCGATCGTTGAAACGCTTTTTTAGCTCCGAGGCTTCATGGAAGTATCGACGCGCCAGGTCATGATCTCCCATGAACCACAACATCTCTGACATGCGGAGCTTCGCAACGTATACAAAGGCTTGCTCTTCGCATGTTGAAATCGGAGGATCGACTTGCCGCCCATCCTCATAGACTATGGCATCGCCAGAATCTTTCCATCCCTGATTCTTGTTTCCCTGCGATGAACGAGACTGGTAGTCATAGAAGCCATCGCCGAAGAGGTCCGTATAGTTATCCTTCCACTGCAGACCGCGGACTGCGGGCTCCAGCAAAGTTTTGATTTCCCGCCCTTCTCCCGTCCAGTGCCACAACTCAGAAAGGACAACCGGGTAAAAGGAGGAGGTTGTAGCCGCGCCGTAGTAACGAGAACGCGGATTGTAGTTAAGCATAGCGAGTGGGCCACTATGTGCCTCGTGCAACATTCGTCCCGGTTGCTCGTCTCTCCAATCGTTTTCGACCTTCCCTTGCCATTTGGGAAGTTCACGAAGAGCTCCGTCTGCCATGGATGTTGAAACCACGCACGCCTGCCACCCTGCTGTGAGAGTGTCGCGACCAAACAGCGCGATGTAAATTGGAAGACCTGCTGCCGTAACCCATGACCGATCTCCATGATCCATATCAAACAACCGCAGGGCTGAGAGGTCGTGAGTCGCCTGAGTCAATGCCGACTCGACGATGGATGCCAACTTCGGATGGGCCTCGTCTGCTTTGAACTGAGTGGCCTCGTTCAGGAAGATTTCACGTTTGCGATCGAGCTGATTGCGCGTTCCAAAGAATTGGTGACAGTCATACAGGGGTGGCATTTGCTGGCCGTCGAAAACCGGAGTGAATTTGATGCAGGTATGCCAAGAACCATGAGGCTGCAGATCGACTTCGAAAGTTAACTTGGAGTCACGAAAAGAGGGGGATGATCCCGCGCGTTCAACGCCCACCACAATGGATCTATGCAGGCGCGCAACGCCATGATTTCCTTGATGCGAATAACGGTGGGCAGCGCGGTAGTCGTAGGTCAACTCCGCGTGCCGCGAGGAGATTGGTCTCCACCGGCAAGTTAGCTTACCTCGTTGTTTTCGTCGAAACGTCTCCGCCTGGTCCGCAAAATCAGCATCAATTTCAATCTCGAATTTAAACTTCACTGCCCGTTGGGTAAAGTTGATGAAATCGATGTCTTCGTGGACACCCCATCCAACGGTGCGGGACACCTTCAACTCAACTGTTTCTTCGGACGACTGCTCCATCTCGCCGGAGCCCGTATCCTGCTTCCATTTAGCGCCCGGCGCAGGGGTAATGTAATATCCGAGCCAAGAGTGCTGTTCCACGGTCGAAACCGCCACAGTTTGCGGCGGCTTGCCATCTACCAGATATCGATAACGCGATAAAAGCCGCGTTTCACCGACAAAGAAACCATGCCTTGGGAAATCTATGATCATGCCATCAAGATTGGTGGCAAGTACGGCCCGCCCCTGACTGCAGTAGACGGTCTTGGGGCGGGGACTGATTTTGACCAATGATCTGTGATGACAATTCTGCATGCACTCTCACAACTTGCGAATGAAAAACATTGAAGCCTGCCTGGCTCATCGTCGCCTGAGTTTCAACCATGCCAGACCGAAAACAGCGACGCCAAGAACTCCGACCACGCCCGCGCGTACCATAGATTTCCGCTGCGCAGCCCTGCGAGGCTTTACGAAGTAGCTTTCCGGGTACATTGTTGTGGGATGTGGATCTCGATGATTAAGGCCCAGCTTCAGCACTTCTGCCAAATGCAGCGCATGGCGGTTCGTTTCTTGTGCGATCTGTTCTTTGCAACTGAATCCATCCGCCACAACAATGGTCGACACAGGTGCCTTGCGCACTTCAGGGAGCAATGACCGTTCACCACAAGCAATAGAAACTTGATACTTATCTTTTTCGTAACCGAAAGCACCAGCCATTCCGCAGCAGCCAGACTGCAGAACTCGATAATCCAGGTGCATCTTCTCCATCAAGGCGTCCTCTTCCTTGAGCCGCATTACTGCTTTGTGATGGCAATGCCCTTGAACGATGGCCTTCCGGTCAACTTTCGGCGGTTGATAGTCCGGAAGCTTTTTCTCGAAAAACTCGGAGAGTGTGAAAGTGTTCTCGGCAAGCTGCTTCGCCTCCTGCGACTCGGGAAACAAACTTTTCAACTCGTCCCGGAAGACTGAGCAGCAACTTGGCTCCAGAACAACCATCGGGGTATTTGCAGAGATATGCGACCTGAGCGCCTCGAGGTTCCGGCGGAGGTATGACTGGGCCATATCAAGAAACCCGTAGTCATAGAGCGGGCGCCCGCAGCACAGATGTCGATTGAGAACCTCGACTTTGCAGCCAGCGGCTTCAAGAACCTCGACCGCAGCTTGAGCGGTTTCCGGCATGAAGTAGTTATTGAATGTGTCAGCCCAAAGGAGGACTCTTTGCGCATTCGTGCTGTGCGGCTCGGCCAGTGGCTTGCGGTTGCGGAACCATGACTGGAATGTTTGCGCCGCAAAGGCTGGAATTTGACGTTGCTGTGGAATACCCGCAGCCATCTTTGCTACATTTCGTAAGCCCGGCACTTGAGTGAAGAGATTGGCGAACCCTGGGACGATAGATGCTAAACGGGCCCATTTGTCGATCCATCCAAAAGCGTAGGCATAGACGGGGCGAACTCTTCCTTCCCAGTAATGCGCCAGAAATTCCGCTTTGTACGTGGCCATATCCACGTTAACCGGACAATCTCCTTTGCAGCCTTTGCAAGCAAGACAAAGATCCAGAGCTTCCTTGACGTGTTCATCGCGCCATCCGTCGCCGATCACATCGCCGTGCAGCATCTCCCAGAGAAGGTGCGTGCGACCGCGAGTCGAGTGCATTTCTTCATGAGTGACCATGTAACTCGGGCACATGGTGTCTTGTCGACCTTCGCCATTTTCGCGACGGCACTTCCCTACCCCCACGCACCGCAAGGCTGCGTGCGCAAAGCTGCCATGATCGTCGGGAAACTTGAAATACGTCGGAGGATCCCAAGGATGGTAGTTGGCGCCAAGGCGCAGATTTTCATCGATGCGGTACGGATCGACTATCTTTCCCGGATTCATTTTCCAATCGGGATCCCAAATTGTCTTGAACTCGCGGAAGGCGTCGATCAGTTCGCTCCCAAACATCTTGTAAAGGAATTCGGCTTTCGATTGTCCGTCGCCGTGCTCACCTGAGATCGATCCACCGTAACTAGTGACAAGGTCGGTGGCCTCGTCCATGAAGGAGCGCCATTTGCGAATTCCCGGTTCGCTCATGAGATCGAAATTGATTCGGCAGTGAATGCAACCTTGGCCGAAATGACCGTAGAGTGCAGACCGATACTCGTATTTTTCGTAAAGCTTGCATAAGTCGCGCAGATAGCTTCCGACTTTCTCAGGAGGGACTGCCGAATCTTCCCATCCTTCCCAAGTAAACGGCTCTCCTGGCACGAATGCAGTCGCACCCAGGCCCGCCTCACGGACATCCCACACTTTTTGTTGCTCGGACTCATCGATGAAGAGCTTCATTGCAGGTGCGCCCGCACCTTCGAGAGCAGCCATAGCGGTTCGGGCCTGTTGCTCCGCTTCTTCGATGGAGCCTGCACCAAACTCCACAACTAGCCATCCCTTTCCTTCCGGAAGCATGGAAAGGTCGTCGACTTGGGGCATACCTTTCTTTTTGACGTTGTTGATCAGGAAATTGTCGAGACCTTCAAAACCGATGGGTTTGTGTTCCAGTATCTTCGGAACGTGATCTCCAGCGTCGTAGATGCTGGGGTAGCCTAGAACGAGAAGAACTCGCTTGGGATAGCTAAAGACGAGCCGGACTTCAGCTTCCAAGATCGTCACGCACGTGCTCTCGCTTCCAACCAGCGCGCGGGCAATATTGAAACAACCATCTTCTCCGGGCAGTAGATGATCGAGGTTGTAGCCGGATACTCGCCGGGGAATACGAGGGTATCTTTCTTGAACCAGCTTTCCGTACCGATCGCGGAGTGATTTTAGTTGTTCGTAGATGCTCCCCTCTCGGCCGCCTTGGGCAATCTTTGCGTCCAGTTGCTGGTCATTCATCGATCCGACTGTCATTTGTGTGCCGTCATAGAGAAGAATGTCGATAGAAAGGACGTTCTCGCCAGCTTTGCCCGCCATTTGTGCGTGGACACCGCACGAGTTATTGCCCAGCATGCCTCCGAAAGTGCAATGGTCGTGAGTCGCAGGATCCGGTCCCCAGGTCAGAGTGTGAGGCTTGGCCGCGTTGCGAAGTGTGTCGCAGATGGTCCCTGGCTGAACTCGAGCGTATTTTTGTTCGGGATTAAGTTCCACGATGTGGTGCATGTATTTCGACCAATCTATGACCACTGCAACGTTGCAACACTGCCCCGCAAGGCTTGTGCCGCCCCCTCTCGACAGCAATGGGGCGCCAAAACGACGACACATCGCGACAGTTTGAATCACGTCCTCTTTGGTCTCGGGGATCACAACGCCGATAGGAACTTGGCGGTAATTTGAGCCATCGGTCGCATAGAGCGCTCTACTTCCTGAATCGAAGCGAACCTCCCCCGTGACCACGTCTCGTAAGGCATTTTCTAATTCGGCAACGTCAACTTTTTGCGAAACGTTCCGCCACGATCGCTTCAATTCCTCCGGGGCAACTAGCGGAACACGACTGGCAGACATCATTCCTCCTTAGGCTGCAAAGCGCTGAGCATCAGCGCGCTTGAACTCGATTCCCATCCCCGGCTGCGAAAGGTCAGGAGAGAGTTCTCCATTCACAGGCGAGCGGACACCATCAAAGAACATTTCTTCAATGCGAACGTGATCGTGGAAATACTCCAGGTGACGCAGTGGACTTACGGCACATCCGAGGTGGGTATGCACGCATGGAGCAGTATGGGCGGAGAGCGGAATGTGATGCGCTTCACACAGGGCTGACGCCTGAAGGAAGCCTGTAATACCTCCGCATCGGGTTGCGTCGGCTTGCAAGACATCGACGGCGCCTGCTGCGAGCATTCGGCGGAAATAGTCGGCATCGTAGCCGTACTCGCCAGCGGCTATGTCCATGCCTGCCGGTCCACGGTCCCGTGTTAAGCGCAAACCTTCGAGGTCATCGGAAGACACAGGCTCTTCAAACCAGCTAACATTCTTGTCCGCAAACATCTCAGCCTGATCGAGTGCTTGCTTTCGGCTGTAGGCCCCATTCGCATCGACAAACAGTTCGACATCAGGGCCAATTGCTTCTCGGGCGACTTCGACTCTTCTAACATCATCTGGGGCATTGCGACCGATCTTCATCTTCACGCGCTTTATTCCGGCGTGGACCCATCCGCTGAACTGATCTTTGAGTTGCTCGTCCGAATATGAGGTGAAGCCGCCACTGCCGTAGATAGGCACAGATTTGCGGACGGCGCCCAACAGCGTCACTAATGGAAGATTCAGCAGGCGGGCCTTTAAATCCCAGACTGCAATATCGACCGCTGAGACCGCCATTGACACAATCCCAGGCCGGCCCAGATTGCGCGTGATGGACACCATCGCATTCCAATTGAGCGCTGGAGCCATCGCATCCTGGCCTTTCACGACATGCGATAACTTGTCATGGATGAGCGCCGCAGTCGCGCTATCCGCATAGGTATAACCGAGTCCCCATTTACCTCCGCCGTGAGAACGAACTAGAACCAACGTCGTCGAGTTCCATTCCAGGGTACCGTCGGATTCAGGAAGATCCGTCGGCATTTTGTAGATGGATACTTCAATTCGGTCGATCAAGACATAAGGTGACGTGGCAATCGGCTCCTTTAACAGGTATGGATCCCCAGTGCAGTGAATACGGTATTGATTCGCCGCAGCAGAACGTTCGAACCTAGCATTGTAGAGATGATTTTTTTGGCGAAAGAGGTGGGCTGATAAGTTACAAAAATTGTGGACTCATGCACGAGGAATGATCGGACCCGATCCTTTCTGTTTATCCGTCGAAAGAAAACCTCTTCGAGGAGTGGACTGCCCCGATCAAGATTGCATCAGAACTACGACAACCGAAGATTCTGATTTGCTCGGAGGAAATTCATGACTGCGGCTGATGTATTGATTGAAACGCTTTTGGACTGGGGCGTGGAAGTTGTTTTCGGATTACCGGGTGACGGAATCAACGGGATCATGGAATCCCTCCGAACGCACGAAGAGAAGATCCGATTCGTTCAGGTGCGTCACGAGGAAGCTGCGGCGTTCATGGCGTGTGGCTATGCCAAGTTTACCGGCAAGTTGGGTGTATGCCTGGCTACTTCGGGTCCGGGGGGAATTCATCTTCTTAACGGCCTTTATGACGCCAAACTCGACAATCAGCCTGTCCTGGCCATTACCGGCCTTCAGTTCCATGATCTCATCGGAACATTCACCCAGCAAGATGTAGCACTGGACAAGCTCTTTATGGATGTTGCCGTGTTCAACGAACGCATCATGGGCCCGACACACTTGGAGAACATTGCGGACTTGGCCTGTCGAACGGCCCTTGCGTATCACGGAGTGGCACACATCACATTTCCGGTTGACCTGCAAGAAAAAGAGGTTAAGAAGAAACAAGCTTCGAAACGCAACATAGCGCACCACACTTCTGATGTTTATGCGCGTAGCTCTCGTCTGCCAGATCATGGCGACTTGCGACGAGCAGCTGACATTCTTAACGAAGGAACAAAGGTCGCCATTCTTGCCGGCCGAGGGGCATTAAACGCAACGGATGAATTGGAAAAAGCTGCGGAACTACTGGGCGCGCCAATCATAAAACCTCTGCTTGGAAAAGCAGCCGTGCCCGACGATAGCCCGTATACAACGGGCGGCATCGGACTTCTTGGAACCAGGCCTTCCCAAGAGGCGTTGGAAGATTGCGACACATTGCTGATGGTTGGCACATCTTTCCCCTATATCGAGTTCCTGCCGAAACCGGGTCAGGCCAAAGGAATACAGATTGAGCTGGACCCAAAACGAATTGGACTTCGGTATCCCGTCGAGGTCGGACTGGTAGGCGATAGCAGAAACACACTACGAGAATTGATCCCTCTTTTAAAGCGCAAAGAGGAACGGAAGTTCCTGCAGGCAGCACAGGCTGGAATGAAAGACTGGTGGGAACTCATGGAAAAACGGGCTACTCGGGCTGACAAACCCATAAAACCGCAGGTTGTTGCGTGGGAGCTTGGCAAGCGGCTACGAGATGATGCGATTGTGAGTTGCGACAGTGGGACGATCGCTACCTGGTGGGCTCGCTATATTTTGGCGCGTCGTGGGCAGATGCATACTCTGTCAGGAACTCTGGCAACAATGGCACCAGGACTTCCCTACACAATTGCCGCACAGGTGGCGTATCCGAATCGGCAATGCGTGGCATTTGTTGGCGATGGTGGCTTCTCGATGTTGATGGCCGACTTTGTGACGGCGGTCAAGTACAAGCTTCCCATCAAGGTGGTGATCATCAAGAACAACACACTTGGACAAATCAAGTGGGAACAGATGGTGTTCCTAGGAAACCCTGAGTATGGTGTCGATCTGCATCCCATCGATTTCGCAGCTTTCGCTCACGCGTGCGGCGGCATTGGCTTCAGCGTGGAGGACCCGGCAGATTGCGGACGAACACTGGAAGAATTCCTCGCTGCTCCGGGACCGGCGGTTCTGCAAGCATCGGTCGACCCATTCGAGCCGCCGATGCCGGCAAAGGTAAAGGCAGAGCAGGCTTTGCACTTTGCAGAATCCTTGGCGCGTGGGGAACCAAACCGCAAGAAAATTGCGCTGACCACAATCTCCGACCAGGTGCGGGAACTCATCTAGCTGGAATTTCAAAACGGATGGTGGGGATTTGAAGAATGAGGTTGTCGTAGTAACGGGAGCATCAGCCGGTCTGGGCCGGGCCACCGCGCGCGAGTTCGGGAGACGCGGTGCCCGCGTCGGATTGATCGCGCGTGGTGTCGATGGACTTGAAGCCGCCAAGCGCGAGATCGAATCCGCTGGCGGAAGAGCTATCGTACTTCCGCTCGACGTTGCGGATGCGAATGCAATCGAGAGTGCAGCCGCATCCGTCGAACAGGAGTTTGGGCCAATCGACATCTGGGTCAACAATGCAATGGCTTCTGTGTTTTCACCTGTCCGGGAGATGAAGCCGGAGGAATACAAGCGGGTAACGGAGGTGACATACCTGGGCGTTGTTTACGGCACACTCGCGGCTTTGAAACGTATGTTGCCACGAGATCGTGGCACGATTGTTCAAGTCGGATCCGCTTTGGCTTACCGAAGCATCCCTCTGCAATCAGCATATTGTGCGGCCAAGCATGCCATTGCTGGATTTACAGACTCGTTGCGTTGCGAGTTGATTCATGACAAAAGCAGCGTGCGCATCACGATGGTCCAGATGCCGGCACTCAACACCCCGCAATTTGGATGGGTAAAGAGCCGCTTAAAGAATAAGGCTCAGCCGGTACCTCCAATCTTTCAGCCTGAGGTCGGCGCGAGGACGATCTATTGGGCGGCCCATCATTCGCGGCGAGAGATTTACGCTGGCTGGCCGACGGTTGAAGCTATTGTCGGCAACAAGGTCGCGCCTGGTTGGCTCGATCACTATCTTGGCAAAACTGGCTTTGCCTCACAACAGACCTGTGAACCAGAAGATCCTGATCGACCTGACAATTTGTGGCAACCGGTGAACGGGGACCATGGCGCGCACGGCGCATTTGACAGTCGGGCGCATGAGCGCAGTTGGGAAGTAGAAGCAAGCCTGGGACGCGGATGGATTGGCGCAGGTCTGGCGATAGCTGCCGCGGCTTTATTCTTCGCTTCGAGGCACGGGTGAAAACGATCCTGATTGGTGTGGCTAGTCTTGTTGCAGTCACGGCATTAATTCTGCTGTCACCTCGTACTGCAATTGCCCAAGACGATGTTGCGAGTATCATTCAGCGTTCCTCGGAGGCCAATGAGCGGGATTGGGCAGCCGTCCCTCAATTCGATGATTTCGAGCGCGATCGCAACAAGGATGGAGATAAGACCTATGACGTCACGATGCTATCTGGCTCTCCATATGAGCGACTGATCGCGGTAAACGGGCACAGTCTCACTGGTGCAAGGCAAAAAGAAGAGCAGGACAAGTACCAGAGAGCCGTCTCCGAACGTCAACATGAATCTACCGACGAACGAGCCAAGAGAATCGGTAAATATGAGGCCGAACGGAAGCGCGATCATACGCTTATTCAGCAAATGACGGCCGGCTTCGATTTTCATCTGGTCGGCAAACGAACTCTTAGTGGCTTCAACGTATATGTGCTCAAAGCGACACCCCGACATGGCTATAAGCCTCCCGATCGTGACAGTGAGGTGCTCACTGGAATGCAAGGGACACTATGGATTGATCAAAAAACGTTTCAATGGGTAAAGGTTGAAGCCCATGTGATCCATTCCGTGAGAATCGAGGGGTTTCTGGCAGAGGTCGAACCGGGCACGAATTTCGAAGTAGAAAAACTCCCGGTCACCGACGATATCTGGATGGCTTCACATTACTCAATGCGGGCAAACGCCAGGATCATGCTATTGTTTCCGCACCGG
>Ga0335069_10009498_pt1 | contig 13851 bp, 13 predicted proteins | sample Lox_Sample_11_FD_206714 | JGI IMG/M metagenome (GOLD analysis project Ga0335069, IMG submission 206714) | Soil microbial communities from Loxahatchee National Wildlife Refuge, Florida, United States - Lox_Sample_1.1 | ecosystem: Environmental > Terrestrial > Soil > Wetlands | place: USA... | reverse complement strand
GCGGCCGCATGCGCCTGCGCGCGGCGCTGGAGCGCTACCATTCGGGAGACGGCCGCTGATGTACCTGTGTCGTGACGCCATCGCCCACCTGACCGAAGCCGAGGAGGGCGCGCTCACCGGCTGGACGCGGTTCTGGCACGGGTTCCACATGTCCATCTGCGTGTACTGCCGCGCGTGTCGCCGGCAGATCGCCGAGACTCGGGCCCTCGCTCGCGAGATCCCGCCCGAGCCGGTGCCGCACGGAGTCGAAGACGAAGCGATGCGGGCGTTCCGCGCGCGCGGGAAATCGATGTAACGCCGGAGGCTGTCGCGAGACGAAGCAGCAGCGAGGGAGGAGCGGCCGATGAAGACGCAGACCCACACGCAGGACCCGTCGATACAGCCCACACTGGCGGACGACTCCGGCGCGCTGGATGCGACGCTGGCTTCTCCGGCATCGGGCAAGGAGCAAGCCGCGGGTGCCACCGGCGGCGTGCGCACGACGGTGCTGCCTCGCATCGAGTGGGCCGGCGACGCGCCGACCATCGTGAGCACGTCGCGCCCGCGCTTCGAGACGACGCGGGCCCTGGGGGCGGGCGGCCTGGGCGAGGTGGTCGCGGCGAAGGATCACGACATCGGGCGCGAGGTGGCCATCAAGCGCCTGCGCGCCGACGCGCGCAGCACGGGCTCGATGGCGCGCTTCGTCGACGAGATCCGCACGGTGGGCGCGCTCGAGCACCCGAACATCCTGCCCATCCACGACGTGGGTGCCGACGAACAGGGCGGCCTCTACTTCGTGATGCCGCGCGTGCGCGGGGAGACGCTGGAGGCGATCATCGAGCGCCTCCAGGCGGGCGACGCGGCGACGCACGCCCACTGGACCTTCGAGCGCCGCACGCACGTGTTCCGGCAGCTTCTCGACGCCGTCGCGTTCGCGCACGAACGCGGCTACGTGCACCGCGACATCAAGCCGTCCAACGTGATGATCGGCCCGTACGGTGAAGTGTTCCTCATGGACTGGGGCATCGCGAAGCCCGTGGGCGCTCGCGATCACGCCGCCGCGGCGAAGCACGATCCGACGGCGCCTGCGGGGCGCGTGACCGAGACGCATGCCGGCGCGGTGGTCGGCACGCCCGCGTACATGTCGCCCGAGCAAGCGCGCGGCGAACCCGTCGACTCGCGCTCGGACGTGTACTCGCTCTGCGTCATGTTCGACGAGCTGCTGAGTCTGCGGCACTACCTGGATCACTGCAAGACGGTCGACGACATGCTCCACGGCGTGCAGCACACGCACCACGCCCTCGCGAGCTTCGTCCCGAATCCGCATCAGCCGCCCGCGCCGGCGGACCTCGCGTGGTTCGCGCGTAAGGGCGTCGCGAAGGATCCGGCGCAGCGCTACCAGAGCGTGCGCGAGATGATCGATCGCCTCGACGCGCGCGACGAAGGCATCGTCCCCATCCAGTGCCACCTCACGTTCACCAAGCGCATGACCGGGACGTGGATTCGATTCATCGATCGGCACCCCATGCTCTTCACCGTGGCGCTGTCGCTTTTGGTGCTCGGGGGGATCGGCGCAGCGGTCTGGCAGGGTGTACGCTGATCGGCATGCGCGCGGCATGGACGTTCGCGGTCCTCGCGCTGGCCGCAGCGTGCGGCAGCTCGAGCAACGGCTCCGGTACGAACCAGCAGGACGCGGCGGCCGGCGACGGTGGGTCGGGTAGCGGCTCCGGCGGCGCGCAGCCGGACGGCGGGGGATCGGGCGACTCGGGCAGCGGCGGCGGCGACGCGTCGCCAGCCTGCGTGCCGACGATCCCCAAGCTCACGTGGAAGAGCCCCTACGCCGGCTGGACACGCGGCGTCCCGACCGATCCGAGCTTCTTCCCCATCGGCGTGTGGCTCCAGCTCCCGAGCCACGCCAGCGAGCTCCAGAAGATCGGCGTGAACGTCTACGTCGGCAACAACGCGGGCACCGACCCGCTGATGGCGAGCGATCTGGCGAGCCTCAAGGCGCTCGGCATGTACGCCATCATCGGGCAGGACTCCGTCGGCCTCGCGAACATCGACGACCCGACCATCATCGGTTGGTGGATGACGCCCGACGAGCCGGACAACGCGCAGTCCAACGGCATGGGCGGCTACGGTCCCCCCGTCGCGCCGGCGACGCTCGTCACCTCGTACCAGGCGTACGTGAAGGCCGACCCGACGCGCCCCGTATGGCTCGGCCTCGGGCAAGGCGTCGCCTACGACGCCTGGGAAGGACGTGGCAGCAACGCGCCGCCCGAGTCGCAGTACCCCGCGGCGAGCGACATCGTGTCGTTCGACATCTACCCGTACAACAACTGCGGCGGTGACACGAACGAGCAGGCGACGTGCGGGCAGTTCTGGCTCAACGCATTCGGCATCGATCGCCTTCACACGTGGTCCAACCGCGGTCAGGCCGTGTGGAGCGACTTCGAGACGACGGTCATCTCGGCGGGGACGACCACGGGCCCCACGCCGGTGCAGACGCGGTCCGAGGTGTGGCTCGGCCTGATCCACGGCGCCAACGGCATCCTCTACTTCATCGACTCGTGGAACCCGAGCTTCCGCGAGGACGCGATCTTCGAGACGCCCGCGATGGTGACGGCGGTGACGGCGCTCGACCAGGAGATCGCGATGCTCGCGCCGGTGCTCAACAGCGCGACGATCACGAACCTCGTGAGCGTGAGCAGCTCGAACGCGGCGGCGCCGATCGACACCATGGTGAAGGCGGCCGAGGGGACGAAGCTCTACGTGATGTCGGCGATCTCTCGCACCGGGACCGGCACGGGCACCTTCACGATCGCGGGGATGACGGGCAGCGCCGTCGCGACCGTCGTCGGCGAGAACCGCACGGTGAACGTCACCAAGGGCCACTTCACCGACGCATTCGCGGCCAACGATGTGCACGTGTACGTGGTCGACCTATCGACTGCGACCTGCCCCTGATCCACCTCCGCGCCCGGTTGTGACACGGGGTGAACACGGGTGAAACATCTCGCCATTGCGGTCGAAAGTGCCTTTTTCTCACGCTTCGGCCCGGTCATCCTCCGAGGCATGAAGCTCGTCCGTACCTTCATTCTCCTCGGGGCCTCCACACTCTTCTCGCTCGGCATGCCCATCGCGTGCTCCAGCTCGTCCGGAGGGACGGGCGGAGGCAGCGGTTCGAGCTCCGGCGGATCCGGAGACGACGCCACCGGCAGCAGCAGCGGCGGCACCGCCAGCTCGAGCGGCTCCAGCTCCGGCAGCGCCAGCTCCAGCGGCAGCAGCAGCGGTTCCGCCAGCAGCAGCGGCTCCAGCTCGGGGAGCGCAAGCTCCAGCGGCTCGAGCAGCGGCAGTTCGAGCGGAAGCAGCTCGGGCTCGAGCGGCGGCGATGGCGGCGCGGGCGACTACGGCAAGACGTGCACGACGAGCGCCGATTGCACTGGCGAGTACAACACGTGCGAGATGGATCAGATGATGATGATCTGCACGAAGCTGTGCCAGTCCGCCGCTGACTGCCCGAACCCGCCGACGACCGGGACGTGCACGCCCAAGGGGTTCTGCAAGTAGGACCTCGCCCGACGCGCACAAGGCGATCCACCGCCTCGGCGCGTCGACCACCGTGAAAGTCGCGCGCGCGTGACCGCGTGTGACACGGCGACGTCATCCTGCGCGATTCGCGCAACGACGCTGTACGGGTACAGCGAGAGTGGCGAGGCCGCGCGTTGGTCCCCCGGATGCAATGGGTGCCCATACTATGCGCCGAACATCCACGGGTCCCACCGCCGCGGCGATCGCCGCTCTCGCTCTCTGCCTCTGTGCGTGCAGCTCCGACGACACCGGAGGCGGCACACCGACCTACCAGAACTCCAGCTCCGGCGGGCAGACGTCGCCGGGCATCAGCCCGAGCTCCAGCTCCGGCGGCAGCGGATCGTCCGGATCGAGCAGCAGCTCCTCGTCCTCGGGTAGCAGCAGCAGCAGCGGGGGCAGCACGAGCAGCAGCGGATCGGGAAGCAGCTCCGGCAGCTCCTCGTCGAGCGGCAGCTCCGGCAGCGCGTCCAGCTCCGGCTCGAGCAGCGGGGGCGACGGGGGATCGAGCGGCGGCGGCGACGGCGGGTCGAAGGGCGACGGCGCCACCGCTGCCTCCACGTACGGCTCGCCGTGCGCCACGAACGCCGACTGCACCGACGCCGTCTACAACCAGTGCGAGCTGGATCAGGGGGTGATGATCTGCACGAAGCTGTGCACGACGACCGCCGACTGCCCGAACCCGCCGACGACGGGGACGTGCACGCCGAAGGGATTCTGCAAGTAGAGAGCTCCTTCACGGCAGAGGCGGGGGTGGTGGCGGCGGTCGCGGAGGAGGAGGCGGCGGAGGTGGCGGCGGTCGATGGCGCGACGACGCTGCTCCTCGAGGAGTAGAGCCCGAATACACCGCAGCCGATTCGCCGAGCTTCCGCGTTCAAGCCGTCGCGTTCAGCCCCGGCGGCGACGCGGTCGGCTCTGCGAACCGTCCGCTGGGTCGCGTTCAGTCCCGACGGGCGGCTCGTCGCATCGGCGAGCGACGACGGCGACGTGCGTCTCTGGGACGGCGTGACGGGTGCGCCCGTGGGCCGCCCGCTGAAGGGGCACACCGACTGGGTCCAGTGCGTCGCGTTCAGCCCGGAAGGTGCGATGCTCGCGTCCGCGAGCGGTCATCCGGGATACGAGCGCGCGGTCCGTGTGTGGAACGTGCGCACCGGAGAACAGATCGGAGCGCCGCTCTTCGGACACGAGGCCCTCATCACGTGGGTCGCCCTTCAGTCCGGACGGCGCCTGGCTCGCCTCGTCGAGTCAGGACGGGACGGTCCGCATCTGGGATCCGCGTTCAGGGCGGGAGCTTCGCACGCTCGTCTAGCGAGCGCGCGTCGGCGGCGGCGCGGCGAGGGAGCTGTCGGGCACGCGGCCGCGCACGACGTCGGTCGCCCACGAGAAGTTGGTGCCGTGCGTGACGCTCACGGGGAAAGCGTGCTCGCCCTCCAGCTTCTGCGACCACGCCGGCACCTCGCCGCCGATCACACGACGTGGGTCGACCCAGGAGACGCCGGGAACGACGCACGCGCGCACCGTCTCGCCAGCGGAGTGCAGTACCCACTCCTCGCACTGCTGGCCGACGACCGAGCGCAACCGACCGGTGCGCTCGATCGACACGTCGGCGACGCGGGTCACGTTGACCGGGAGACGCGCAGAATCGAACACGAGGCGCAGGTAGTGCGCGCGCTCGACGCTCGGGACCTCGATGGCCACGCGATCGCCACGGATGGTGTAGTTCGCTCCCTGCGGCTCGACGTCCTGCAGCCGCAGCGAGATTCTCCCTTCGAATCCGGGGGCTTTCGCGTGCGCCGCGATCGGCACGGCGAGGACGACTGAGGCAGCGAGGGCGACCAGACAGCGATTGACGGAGCTCATGACTCCGTCGAAGAGCATCGGTCATGCCTGCGCTGCGAGCGGACGCGCGCCATGGCTCTGCTACGAATGAGGCCCGAGAGAGCTCATCATGAACCGCATCCAAGCTCACCTTTGCTTCTTCGCCGGCCTCGTCACGGTCACCGCTTTCTACGCTTGCGGCAGCAGCAGCAACGGCAACTCCGGCGGCCCGCCACCGCAGACCGAGGCGGGGCCGGACCAGACGAGCAGTAGCAGCAGCGGAAGCAGCAGCGGCGGAAGTGAAGCTTCGACCGACGGCGACGACGGCGGGGGGCCCACCGTGTGCGGCGACCTCCCGGGAACGATCGTGTACGTCCTCGCCGACGACACGCAGGAGTCTCTGCTGAAGGTCCTCGGGCGCCAGCTGCGAGACGACGCGAACATCACCCTCGTCTTCCAGCTCGTCCCCTCGTGCACGGTCACCGCGACGCTCCTCGCCGGGACGCCCATCGCGGGCAACACGTCTCTCTTCTACATCCCGTCGACGAAGGAAGACCCTTCGTGGAAGCCGTCCGATCCCGAGAGCACGTGCCCCGGGGGCCCGCTGCACGGCCCGCTGCCGAACCTCGGCATCTCGGCCCTCGCCCCGACGAGCTGCCCGGGGCTCGGCCTTCCCCCCGCCGGCATCGGTGTCCTGAACGGCCCCGTGCAGGCTTACACGTTCGTCGTGCCGACCGCAGCGTTCGCGAGTCAGAAGTCGATTTCAGCGGCGGAGGCCTACTACGCGTTCGGAGACGGCGCGAACAATCCCGTCACGTACAACGGCGCACCGGAGTGGAACGATCCGACGCAGTTCTTCCTGCGACCCGCGACGGAGAGCTCGCTCGTGGCCTCCGCCCTCGACACCGGGCTCACACCGGCGCAGATGACGTTCGCCGTAGGCGACGCTGGACCTTCGGACGGGCGACACCTGGTCTCGGGATCCGCCGTGGTGCTCGCCGACGTGAAGGCTGCGACGAGCATGCAGGCCATCGGTCTGCTCGAGAGCGCCGCGTACGACGCCAACCGGAACATGGGAGTCGATGCGCTGGCGTTCGCCGCCTTCGGCCAGACGTACGCGTTCTACCCGGACTCGACGGACACTTCTTTCGACAAGCAGAACGTGCGCGACGGCCACTACGCCAACTGGTCGTCGACCCTCTACATCACGCAGGTCGACAACAACGGCGTGCCCACGAACCCGGCCATCAAGTACGTCACCGACATCGTGTTCGGAGTACCCGGCGCCGTCGCCCCCGAGGGAGGGCCCCCCATCGATGGTCTGGGGGACGTCGTGAGCGCGGGCCTCGTGCCCAATTGCGCGATGCAGGTCCAGAAGACGGCCGAGGGTCAGCCGCTCTCACCGTTGTCGCCTGCGTACCCGTGCACCTGCTACTTCCTGAGCAAGGTGCAGGGGGCGCAGCTTCCCGCGAGCTGCACCACGTGCAAGTCGCCGAGCGACTGCGACGCGGACGGCTCGCTGGGATGCCTCAACGGCTACTGCGAGACGCCGCCGTCGCAACCCACGACCGGACAGCCGGGATGCGCGGTGTCCGACGGCACCAACGACGGGATCCTCAACGCGTGCACCAACGCAGACTACAAGCAGAAGACGAACCTGGTGGTCCCGCAGTCGGACGGTGGCCTGCTCCCGCTCAATCCTTGATCCGAGGTCAGCCCTCGTCGTCCTCCGGGCCGAGCGCCACGATCATCGTCAGCCCCTTGACGCGGTAGGCGCACGCCACGTCCTGCTCGTAGGTGTCCCACTCGAGTCGCCCGCTCTCGAGCTGCAGGTGCGCGAGCTCGAGCAGCTTGCCGCTGATCGGCGCATGACCGTGGCGCGAGGGGCGGAAACCGTCTTCGCCGAGGAAGTCGAAACGGAGAGACAGGAGGTCGCCAGGGAGCTGCGCGGCGAACCACAGGTCCACGAGGCGTACGCAGAGCACACCGTCGACGCTCCTCGCGGGGAGCGTCGCAGGACGGACGATCGCGGAGCGTCCGCCGCGGACGATGGTGATCTTCGAATCGCGCCAGTGACGGTGAGGCCGCGGCTTGTCCGGTGGTCGCTCGACATGCGCATGACAGCGGCAGGTCATGCCCCGCTCTCCATGCATGCGGGAGGCCGCGCTCGTCGGTGACCGTTTCCGGAGCGAAAGCACCCGCTTGTCACATCGGTGACTCTGCACGGCGACAGGGCGCAACCCTTGTGCATCAACTCGGCGCGTTCGCGTGTGGATCGACGGAGTCACCTTCCCAGGCGCACGCCCTGCTACGAATGGTTCGTGCGGGAAGCGGGCGCCATTGCGTTGCTCGTTGTCGGCGCCGTCGCGTGCAGCTCGAGCTCGAGCCACAGCGACGACGTCGAGCACCCTCGCGTCATCGAGACGCTCGCGCACGAACGCAACCATCCAGGGAGCATCGTGGTCGACGGCTCGAGGGTCTACTGGATAGACGTGGGCCAAGCCTACGCATCCAACGGCTCGGTGCTCAGCGCGCCGCTCGACGGCGGCGCTCCGCACACGATCGCATCCGGACGCAGGAACCCCGCCGGGCTCGCGGTCGTCGGCGGCTACGTCTACTGGACCGACCACTTCGCCCCCGGCTACGTGATGCGCGCGCCGCTCGACGGAGGAGCGCCCGTGACGCTCGCAGCGGACGTCGCCAATCCCACCGGCATCGCCGTGGACAAGACGGGGGTCTACTTCTCCTCGGAGAACTCCATCGTGCGTGCTGCCGACGACGGCGGCGCTCCGGTGACGCTCGCCACGTCGCTCGACAATCCGACGGCGATCGCCATCGCGGGCGGCTCCGTCTACTGGACCGAGAGCGACATCCCCGGAGCAGTTGCGAAGATGCCGGTCGACGGCGGCACCGTCGTGACGATCGCCGGGAAGGAGTCCGACCCCACGGCGCTCGCCGTCGACTCCACGCGCGTGTACTGGACCGACAACACCGCGCCCGGCGTCGTCGCCGCCGCGCGGCTCGTGGGCGGCACGACCCTCGTGACGCTGAGCACGGCCCCGAGCGGGCCACTGGGCATCGCGGTCGACTCGGCGACCGCGTACACGACAAGCGGCAACCGTGACGACGCGGGTGCCATCGTCGCCGTCCCTCTCGACGGTGGGGCTGCGTCCACCATCGCCTCGGGCCAAGACGGCCCCTCGGGCGTGGCCGTCGACGCCACGTGGGTCTACTGGACCGATACGTACGCCGGCACCGTGATGCGCGCGACGAAGTAGCGCGCGTGGATCGCGTCCACCTCCAGAGGACCAGCCCAGAAGTCACGCGGCAGTGACACTCGCTGCGCACGCAGTGCGCATTGGCCCCCAAGGGGCTCCGTGCCGCGTTGGCCCCGTCGATGCAGTGGGCCGGTAGTTCGCCGCGCGACCGGTAACGGCCGTGTAACTGCGCGCGCTGACGTGTAACGACGCGCCGACTCGAATCGCGACAAGCTGCGTGTACTCCGGGAGGAAGTGACGATGAAACGCTTTCAGGCACACATTTTCTTCGGCTCCGGTCTCTGTGTCGCGGCCGCCATCTACGCCTGCGGGAGCAGCAGCAATGGCAACAGCGGCGGCCCGCCGTTGAACGAAGCTGGGTCGGACACGACCAGCAGCAGCAGCAGCGGAGGCAGCAGCGGCGGGAGCAGCGGAGGAAGCAGTGGCGGCAGCAGCGGAGGAAGCAGCAGCGGAACCGACGCCGGCGACGGCGGACCGCCGCCGTCCTGCGACAGCCTGCCGGGCACGAAGGTCTACATCGAGTCGGGCGACACGCAGGAGCCCCTGCTCAAGGTGCTCGGGCGCCAGCTCCGCGACGACGCGAACATCACCATCCTGTACGAGCTGACCGGATCGTGCACGCTGTCCCCGAACCTCTACAACGCAACTCCGATCCCGAAGAACTCGACGATGCTCTACATCCCCTCGACGGCCGAGAATTCCGGCTGGACGACGAAGGATGCGGAGCTCACCTGCACGACCTCGGCGACGGCCGGCACGCCGCCCGATCTCGGCATCTCGGCGCTCTTCCCGAACAGCTGCGCGGGGCTGGCCGCACCGCCGGCGGGCATCGGTCAGTTCAACGGCCCGATCCAGGCCTACACGTTCATCGTTCCGAGCGCCGAGTTCGCGAACCAGACGGCCATCGAGGCGCCAGAGGCCTACTACGCGTTCGGTGACGGCGTGAACAACCCCGTCACGTGGAACGGGGCTATGGAGTGGAACGATCCGACGCAGTTCTATCTCCGACCCGCCACCAAGAGCACGCTCGTGGCGACCGCGAAGAACATCGGGCTCACGCCTGCGCAGATGACCCTGGCGGGCGCCGACGGCGGCACCTCCGACGGGCGTCAGCTCCTCGCCTCATCTACGATGGTGCTGAGCGGAGTCGCCGCGGCGACGAGCATGCAGGCCATCGGCATCCTGGGCGACGAGGTCTTCGACGCCAACCGCAGCGCGGGCGTGAACGTCCTCGCGTTCGAAGCGTTCGGGCAGGGCTACGCGTACTACCCGGACTCGACGACGACGGCGTTCGACAAGCAGAACATCCGCGACGGGCACTACACGCTCTGGTCGCCGACCGTGTACATCACGGCCGTCGACGGCTCGGGCGTGCCGACGAACCCGTCGGTCAAATACATCACCGATCTGGTGCTCGGGAACCAGAACCCGACGCCCCCCGAAGGCGGCACGGCCATCGACGGCCTCGCGGACATCGTGAAGGTCGGACTCACGCCGAACTGCGCGATGCAGGTGCAGCGGTCGGGCGATGGGAAGCCGCTCACGCCCTACACGCCGACCGCGCCGTGCACCTGCTACTTCCTGAGCAAGGCCACCGGGGCGACGCTCCCGGCGAGCTGCACCACGTGCACGCAGAACAGCGATTGCGCCGGGGGCGACATCGGCTGCTTCAACGGCTACTGCGAGTCGGCGCCGACGCCGTACCCCGCAGGCACGCCGGCCGGCTGCGACAACACGACCATCATCAACGCGTGCACCACCGCGACGGCCGTGAACAAAACGGGTGTAGTGTACCCGACGGCCGACGGAGGACTGCTCCCGCCCAACCCGTAGTCGATGCGACGTCTGACCTGGCTCATCGTGCTCGCCGTGACCACCCTCACGGCGAGCGCGTGGGCCGGCGATCCCGAGCCACCTGGCGACGACTGGCACGCCGCCTTCCTGAAGCAGCAGGCCGAGCTCGACGCGCTGCGCGCCGCCTTCGAGAAGGAACAGAAAGAGCGCCAGGAGCGCCTCGCCGCGCAGGTGAAAGTCTCCGGGTTCGTCCAGGTGGACTGGATCGTCCACAACCAATCGTCTCAGGACGACATCAACGGCTCGACGGGCGCTCCGCTGAACCAGGACCGCTTCGAGCTGCGCCGCGGTCACGTGCGCCTCGACGCCGAGAAGGGCATGGTGCTCGGCGCGCTCGAGATCGACGCGAACACGGTGAGCGGGCCACAGGTGCGGCCCATCGAGGCGCAGGTGTCGCTCCGGTGGCCGGAGAAGGAGGACCCGCGCGTGCCGTCGGTGCTCGTCTCCGCTGGCCTGCTGCGCATCCCGTTCGGCTACGAGGTCCAGGAGCTCGACTGGGTGCGGCCGTTCCTCGAGCGCGCCAACATGATGCAGGCGCTCTTCCCCGGCGAGTTCGATCTCGGCGTGCGCTTCATGATGAAGTACCGCTTCCTCCGCTGGGGGATGGGCGTGATGAACGGCAGCCCCATCGGCAGCAAGGAGTTCCCGGACCTGGACCCGACGGCGACCAAAGAGGTCGTCGGGCGCGTGGGCGTCGACTTCGACATCGTCCCCGGCGTCCGCTTCCAGGCGGGCGTGTCGGCCGACTCGGGCACGGGCTTCCACCCCGGCACGCCCGCGAGCAAGCCGCAGCTCATCTGGCAGGACCAGAACGGCGACGGGCTCGTCGAGCCGAACGAGATCGTCGCCGTGGGAGGCGCCCCGGCGACGCCTTCGCAGCTCTTCCACCGCTTCGCCGTCGGCGGTGACGCGCGGATCATCGTGCGCGTCGCCCCGCTCGGGGACCTCACGTTCCGGGGCGAGGCGGTCAGCGCCCTCAACCTGGACCGCGGCTACGAGTACGCGGACCCCATCGGCGCGGGGCACGACCTTCGCGAGACGGGATGGTCGGGAGCCGCGGTGCAGGAGGTGACGCGCTGGGCGATGATCGGCGCGCGCTACGACGTGTACAACCCGAACGCGGACGCGACCCAGCAGCAGGCGCTGAACCTCGTTCCCGTCGACCGCGCGTACTCGACGCTCGCGCTCATGGCGATGGTGCGCGACGGGTGGCAGCGCCTCATGATCGAGTACGACATCAACCGCAACCCGCTGGGCATCGGCGCGAACGGCTCGCCGACGACGCTCGGCACCAACGCGCTCACGCTCCGAGCGCAACTGGTGTTCTAGATGCGCGCCGTCGCCGCCCTCGCATTCGCTTCGATGCTCCTGGCCTGCGGAGTGGTGGCGTCGTGCTCGAGCGGCGTCCAGGCGGACACGGGCAGCGACGCCTACATGCAGATCCCCGGCGCGCAGTTCATCCGCGGCCCCATGCCGGCTGGCTCGAAGACCGCGCCGCCGGTCGAGCAGATCTCGATCCTCAACGAGAACATCTGGCCGGGACTGACCGACTTCGGCATCGGCGGCGCGGTTGGTCCAAGCGCCACCGCCGCGGCGATCGGTCTGCAGGGCGACCATGGCTACTGGATCGTCCTCGCGGGGACTCCCAGCGTGGCGGCGCCGACCTTCCCGACGTACGGCGTGACGGCCGCGTTCTCGACCGGCATCGTGCCCGGCAACTACACGCTCGTCGTGCGCGCGGTGGACGGAAATGGAAACTACGGTCTGCCGAAGACGCAGCTCCTCGTCGGCGAGACGAACCCCGCCGATCCGCCGCTCGTCGGCGATCTGGTCGTGACGCTCCAGTGGGACAACGACGCGAACCTGGACCTGCACGTCGTGCAGCCGGACGGCTTCGAGGTCTACTGGGGCCAGCAGTCGTCCCAGATGGAGATGGACGGCGGCAGCTACGGGTACATCGACTTCGACTCGAACGCGAACTGCTTCATCGACGGGCGCGATCGCTCGAACGCCATCTGGGCGCAGGAGCCGCCGCCCGGGAAGTACACGGTGCGCGTGGACGCGGCGTCTCTGTGCGGCTTGCCGGTTTCGAACTGGAACGTCCAGGCCATCTACCACGGCAAACAGATCGCGCAGGCGAGCGGCGTGGCGACGGACGCATCGACGCGTGGCTCGCACGGCGTCGGGTCCGGCGTGCTCGCCCTCGAGTTCACCGTGCCGTGATGAAACGCGCGGCGTTCGGGCGGCTCGTCCTCGTGGCGACGCTGGTTGCGGGCCGCGCCAGCGCGCAGGAGGGAACGCCGTCGGGGGCGACGCCGAGCAGCGAGGGGAAGGCTGCCGTGAAGCTCACCAAGGCGCCGGTACTGGTTCACCCGGTGCAGCCGGAGTTTCCCGCGGGCGAGAACCGGGCGTCGAACGTCGTGCTCGCGATCACCATCGGCGTGGACGGCGCGGTCAAGGACGTGAGCGTGCTGCAGTCGGGAGGACCCCGCTTCGACGAGGCGGCGATCGCCGCGGCCCGGCAGCTGGTGTTCACGCCCGCCGAGGTGAACGGGCGTGTGACCGCGGTGAAGATTCGCTACGCCTACACATTCACGCCGCCGGCTCCGACCCCGACCCCGACCCCGACCCCGACCGCGACCCCGACCGCGACCCCGACCGCGACCACGACCGCGACCACGACCCCGACCCCGACCGCGACCACGACCCCGACCCCGACCGCGACCACGACCCCGACCCCGACCGCGACCACGACCGCGACCCCGACGCCTCCCACCGAGGTCGTCGTTCACGGCCCTGCGCGCAAGCGAGACGTCACCGACACGACCGTCGCCGCCGCACAAGCGAGCAAGGTGGTGGGCACGCAGGGAGACCCGATCAAGGTCGTCGAGAACCTCCCCGGCCTCGCCCGCCCCTCCTTCGGCTCCGGCCAGCTCGTCGTCTGGGGCGCCGCCCCCACCGAGACGCAGACGTACGTCGACGGGGTGCCCATCCCGATCCTCTTCCACGGCAGCGCCCTGCGCTCCACCATCAACGGCGACCTCGTGCGCGACGTGACCCTCACGCCGGGCGCCTACGGAGCCGACTTCGGCAACGCCATCGGCGGCATGGTGCGCGTCGACACGAAGGATCTGCCCGAGAGCGGCGTGCACGGCTACGTCGGCGCAGACACGCTCGACGGCTCGGGGATGGTCAGCGCGGCGCTCGGCGACCGCGTGCGCGTCGCCGCCGCTGGACGCTACGGATGGCTCGACTCGGTGCTCCGCGCCGTCGACGCCCCCAACGTGGACCAGTTCTTCGCGATCCCGCGCTACAGCGACTACCAGGGCAAGAT
>Ga0335069_10009497_pt1 | contig 13852 bp, 10 predicted proteins | sample Lox_Sample_11_FD_206714 | JGI IMG/M metagenome (GOLD analysis project Ga0335069, IMG submission 206714) | Soil microbial communities from Loxahatchee National Wildlife Refuge, Florida, United States - Lox_Sample_1.1 | ecosystem: Environmental > Terrestrial > Soil > Wetlands | place: USA... | reverse complement strand
TTCATGATTCAACTCTCCTTCACTTACATCTGCGGAAAACAGCGGCCAAGTCGGGTCAAACGGTCTTTACGGTGTTGTGCTCTTCACCCGGCACTACAAGAGCTTTTCCACCATGAGCAGGACCTGGAACGGTGCATCCATGCCGGCGTAGTTGAACTGGATGGGCGTGCCCCCTTTTACATGAGCCACAAATGACCCGTGTGACCCGCTGAGAAACAAACAGTTGCCGCCAAAAACCGCGTCTCCGGCGGATCCGCTCGTCGGCAGAGTCCAGTTGAAGCCCAGGCTGAAGTAAGTGACGCCGCCGCTGGTAGCCAAGCATTCTTCAAAGGCGGTGACACGATAGACGCCGTCACTGCTCGGTGTGTAGAAAGTCTGATAGATGTTGTTCCCGCCGCCATTGGACGAAAACGAATACTGGGAGACGATGCTGGGAACGCCGTTGGCTACCGTTGGAGCGTTGTTGTAGGAAGTGATCCTTCCCGTGAGCTGTACGTCTCCGCTGAAGTATCCTGCCGTCCCGCCGGGGGTTGCGATGCCGTAGACTCCGGTCGAACCCTCGCCGATGAGTCCGATTGCGCCCAACCCGAAAACGCCGACACCTGTATCGGAGCTGGCAAACAGACCCGTCGCTCCCGCAGTCACGGAAGTGAAGAAGCCGCTACCCGCGGTGATCGCTCCGCCGGTCGAGAGCGCTCCGCTCGTGTAGGTGTTTCCGAGTGAGTCCATGGTGACGCGGGTCGCGCCCTGGCCGCGGCCAACGAAGATGCTGCCTGTGCCGGTCTCGAACTGGCCGCCCGTTTGCCCGATGCCATGAACGCCGATGCCGGAGGGGCTGTCGGCGGCTCCATACACGCCGCGCGTTACGCCACTGGTCCCGGTTGCGTGGCCGAGAACTCCAGCCGCGAAGAATGCGGTGCTGCTGGTGACACCGAGAATGCCGGTCGCCGCCGCGGCTGGGGCTTCCACGTCCAGCTGTGCGGCTGGCGCAGTTGTCCCGATACCCACCGTGCCGGCGAAAATGTTGTTCTTGGTAAACGAATTGGCCGCGCCGAGTTGCGCATAGCGGGCGTCGGTGGCAGCGACGTTGAGATTCAGTGTCACGTTGCCGCTGGTGCCGCCGCCGGTGAGATCCGTTCCGGCTGTCACGCCCGTGATCGTGCCGCCGCCCCCGCCGGGAAAAGTTTGTCCGGGAACGAAATTGATGATGCCGGTGTGGTCGATACTGAGCGATGTTCCCGAGAGCGCTAGGGCTGGAGCTGCGCCGTTGGGGAACAGAGTGAGCGTGTTGCGGAAATTGGCAGTGCCATTCACATCGAACAAAGCGCCAGGTGTGGTCGTGCCGACGCCGACGTTGGCGCCGTTTTGGAAGAGCGACGATTTATCGATGATGTTTTTCGCGGTCCAGAGAGAGACATAGCCGATGGTGCCGTTGCCGTGAACGGTGGGCGGAAGTTTCTGAGCGCCCGCCCCCTGCTCGCCATTCCCGGAGGACGCGCGCATGAAGGCCGACGCTGGGAGGCCTCCGATCGTTTCCGCGTCCGCGGCCTTGAGAGCATAAGGAACGCTGAGCAGAAGGACGCGAGGTTGCTCCGCCTGCTCCGCGATCTGCACGCCGAGCCAGCGGGCTTCACCTGAGGCGAACAGGTCCATCGGCAACGCCTTCTCCGCACCGAGCGAGACGTTGTAGTGGCCATTGGCGTCGGCCTTTACGTTCTGCGTCTCCATCCACAGTGCCGCCCCTCCGGTCTCTTCCGCATACAACGCGAACGTAATGCCGACAGTACCCGTGAGAGGTTTTCCGGTCGTATCTTTTGCCGTTCCGCTGAACTTCACCAGATTGGGAACAACGCTGGGTTTGGATACCGTCGAATTCACCGACCGTGACTGGGCAAGCGTGTGGATCGAAGCCAACACCAGAAGACCGGATATGGCCAGCGACAAGCCGAATCGAGTGTGCATGGAAAGCCTCCAAAACGCAGATTACTGGGAATTGCAGCGGGCAAGAAATCAGGCTGCTGCCATCGGCGGAGGCTGAGTCTCCTCCGTCTACCTATAGCTGCGGAAACTGGGAGGCCAATCGGTTCAAGAGCAGAGAATTTTTTTGAAGAGGCCGCTATCTGGACAGGGGTTATTCGACGACGGCGCGGCCCCGGCCACCGAGTTTGCCTTTGTACATCGCTTGGTCGGCGCGGCGAAGGAGCGATAGGGGTGTGTCTTCTGGGCCGACCAGGGCTCCGCCGACCGATACCGATAGCGGCAGCGAGGCGCCGGTTTCGGCGGTGAGGGACGTCGCTTTCACCAGCATGCAGCACCTTTCCGCGAGCATTTTCAGGTTCTCGGTGTTCACGTGCCGCACAGCGGCAATGAATTCATCTCCGCCCCAGCGCCCGACGATGTCCGTAGGCCGCAGGGCTCCGGACAACGATTTCGCAACCTCCTGAAGCGCGCGGTCGCCGGTGGCGTGGCCGAAGCTGTCATTGATCTGCTTGAAATGATCGAGGTCAATGATCAGCAGACCGAATGCATCCTTGTGAACCGCGAACTCGTTCAGCGCGGTTTGCACCGACATTTCGAGATAGCGGCGGTTCGGCAGCCGGGTGAGCTGGTCGAGGAAGGTCAGGCGCTCAAGTTCCTCGTTCTTGCGGCGAGTGGCGTGCTGGAGGGAGTCGTCGCTGAAGATCTCGACCGCTCCTGTAATGTTGCCCTCGGCATCGCGAAGCGGCTGGACGCGGACGCGCACAGGCACTCGTCTGCCTTGCTTGTGCCGCAGAAAGACCTGAGCCTCGTGCATGCCGCCATCGTCAATGCTGGCAGTCAGGGGGCATCCCTCCTGGCACAAGTGTGTTCCACCACCGTCAACGTGGCAAAGAGTGTCATCCTGACAACAGCGCCCAACGAGTTCGTCGGATGTATAGCCCGTCAGGCGAGAGGCTCCATCGTTCCAATACAAAATGCGACGGTCGCGGTCGACGAAGTACACGCCGTCACTCATGTGGTCGAGCAGATCTTTGTAGAAAGTCGGATCGGTCGGGGTCATTTTCGCAGCCTGCAGCTCGGAATAGGCCATTCGTTAGGAGAATCGGCAATCCGAACAGACGGTTTAGTGGGGCACCCGAAAAGACCAGTAGTCTCATTTCGACATTAGGGTAATGGCCCAAAGCCGAAGGGCGCTACTCTGGCAAGGATCAGTTTGCCACCACTTTTTCGATGGCCGCCCGCAACTCCTCATAAGGCATGGCGCCGGGGTGGTACATCGCCACTTTCCCAAGACGGTTCAGCACCACCAGGGTTGGGGTCGTGCTGGCTCCGTAGGTTTTGAAGTTTTGGCCGCTTACGGGGACCGGCATGTCGAACAGTGTGCCGTAGTAGCGCTGACGGACGGATTCGATGTACTGGCGCTCCTGGGCGGGGGTGGCGTCGTTGCCTTGCGCAGCGTATCCGTAGAGCTTGGTGGGGCCAATCACCGTCAGCCCGGTGGAAGCGAACTCCTTGCGGAGCCGGGCGATGATGGGGGCTTCCGCTTTGCAGTCGCTGCACCAATGAGCCCAGAAAAATAAAAGGACGGGTTTACCTTTCAGCGCTGCCAAGGCTGGCGGCCTCGAGCCGAGGAACTGGGTGGCTTCGAGCGGAGGCGCAGGGCTCCCGACGAGCGAGAGCATGTTGATGTTCTTCTGGAGACGCGAGGCGATGGAAGTTGTGCCGTACTTGGACAGAGCAGAGCGGAGAAGACGGACAGCTTCGGCTTGATGTCCCTTCTCGGCCTTTTCCTGCGCTAAGACTTCGTAGGCTGCACCGAGAGCGATGGGCAGGTGCGGTTCCGCGTCGAGTTTGCGCTTGGCGAGTTGCTGTTCCGAGAGAGCGCGGGTCTCGGTCGCGTAGCCTAATGCCGACTCCCACTGATGATTCGCAGCTGCACCCCGCGCCATCCAGGAGAGAGCTTCGAGATATTCGGGTGTGGCTCCACGCTGCGTTCTGTAAGTGTGAAGTTCGGCTTCGGCGGCGGACATGGCGTTGCGAGCCATTTGATCCCGGATGTCACCGATGAGATCAGTCTGTGCAAATGCACTTGCTGCCGAGCCTAACAGAGCAGATGCGACCCATAACGTCCGAAATCCAGACCGGAAACTCCATTCCCCACTAATCATGCGCATGTCAGAATGATGAATGAGACGGCGAAAAGTTGCAAATCAGACCTAGACTAAGTGTCTTTGTTTGCCTGAGGTTACGACGGTAATTATCGAATCTCCTAGCAATTGGGAGAATAGATTCGCTATAATAATTAGGCGTTTGACTTTGTGGTTGTAAGCAGTACCCCGCTCTACAGCGTGACCTGCCTGCACTATCCAACGAGCTCCAGCGCACATTTCAACAAAAGGAACACAGCAACACCATGGAAACAGGAACAGTAAAGTGGTTTAACGACGCCAAGGGCTACGGATTCATCAGCCGCCAGAACGGAGAGGACGTATTCGTTCACTTCTCCGCGATTCAGGCGAACGGATTCCGCAGTCTGCAAGAAGGTCAGCAAGTTCAATTTGACGTAGTCAAAGGGCCGAAGGGCTGGCAGGCAGAGAACGTAAAGGGCGTCTAAGCCACGTCTACAATTCGAGTTCCGACAAGAAGGCGGCCCACAAGGCCGCCTTTCTTGCTTTAGCTAGGAGCTTTGAGCTACGAGCCTCGATTCAGTCGTAGATGCCGCGTTTATTTGGAAGATGCGCGATGGGCATGGGCCGAAGCAGCGCGGTTTTTTGGCGCGGCCAAATACTTGCCCACGAGGGCGGCACAGGCTTCGACAAATTGCTGTTCCGGCTTGGAGAAGGTACCCGGAAAGTAGCTTTCGATATCAAGTTCGGCAGCCAGGGCCTGCCGGCCAAAGATTGGGACGACAATCTCGCTCTTCACCATGGAAGAGCCAGGCAGATAGCGATGATCCCGGGTGACATCGTCGACGATGACGGTCTGTCCGCTTCGCGCTGCGGCGCCGCAGAGTCCTGTATCCAAAGGTATGCGCACGTTCGGTGTAAAACTGCCAACAAAAGGCCCGATAACGAGAACGCCAGGGTCAGCAGGATCGACCAGATAAAAGCCCACCCAGTTGTAACGCGTGAAGGTTTCGTGCAGACGTTTCGACATGCGCTCCATCAGGGAAGACAGAGTTGGAGCTGTCGTGGAAAATTCTGCGCACTCGGAAAGAAGTTTTTCTTGTACCGGTGTCATGATCGGTCCCAACCGGGCGACCGCAGGCATTCCGCGGCGTGAGCCCGGATGATTCCAGCGTACGTCCTTTCAGGCGAATCATGAAGTGACGAAAGTTTGCCGGTTCGAGGGGTAAAAAAGAACCCCGCCCAAGGGCTTGGGCGGGGCGACCTTCTCGCTGCTCGAGATTGCTGAACCAGATTCGAGATGCGTCTACTTGATCTTCTCGATCACGGCATTCAGGCCGGTGGAATCGAAGAAGTTGTTTCCGTTGGCGTAGCCTACCTGGAAATCCAGCGTGTCCCCCGCTTTGAGGACAACGGTTTTGCTGGTGAAACTCGCCCATTGTGGGCCGTTGAGGTAGTCGATCTTGCTCGCATACACGACCGTCGGAGTTCCGGAAATTGTTTTTACAAGCTCGACGTCTGTAGTGTCCCAGTAAATGCCAGGGCCAAAGTTTGTGCCGTCGAGTGCGTAGAATTGTCCGCTTACCTTATAGGAGCCCTTCGCTGGAGCCGTGAAGCGCACGACCGCGTATTGCCCGGTACTTCCCGGACCCATGTAGAGAGCGTGCGCCGGTACGGTGATCGGATATGAGTAACTGACGTTTGTGAACGGGATGGGATTTGTGTTGTGGCCGATCACCGTTCCGTTCCCCGTGCCCCAGCCTTTCAGGTCACTCGGGTAGAGCGAATCCGCATAGGCGCTCGCCAGTGGGCAGCTGGTGGCGACCATAGTCGCCTTTTCACAGTAGCTCCAGACGCCGGACGGATTGGCGCTGTCGTTGAACTCGGAGGCTACTTCCCACGACGGGACGTTGGCGATGGGGGTGAGTTCCTGGGCAAAGGCCGCTGAAGGAATCAGGGCGACAAGCGCCGCCGACAATAGTAAAGCTGCAACCACCGCGAGTCTCGGTTTTCGATCATCGGTCGATCCGTTGTGAGACTGAACACTGAGGGTTGTGTGCTGAGAAACGTGGGAAAGCGTTCCGGCTACTACTGCCGCTGCGGGACTGCCCTGATTTGTCATGACCTTCTCCTTTTGAATTCCGGTTTTTTTTGTGGTCGGCTGCGGGAGCCGCTCAACAACACGGGCATCATGCGAGAACCCGCCCTCAGATGTCTTTAGAGTGCGCTCAGAAAGGTCTCAGAAGATCTCAGAAGGGGTTAGGCTTGAAAAATCATGGGTTTGTGGGGAATCCTGGGAGGGGGATTGGGGCGGGGACTCGCGAGAAAAATTAGTACGGGCTGCGAGGAAGGGTGGGATGAATCGTCAGAATGACCGTTCGGAAATTGGAAGTCAGCTGTGAGAGACAGAATATCAACAAGAAACCCCGCCCAAGCTGGCTTGGACGGGGCTGAATTCACTTCTGCCTGCTGGTTTCAGTCTCGTGCTGACTATGGAGGGGCGGGAGCCACCCTGGTTGGAGCTGGCTCCCGCAACGCCGACGGCTTAAGGTTTGATTGTGACGGTGGCTCGATAAGCGATGGTCTGGGCGGAACCGGGGATGGAATACTCTCCCACGATTTTCAACTTGCTTCCGGTCCGGGTCTGAACTTCGTCGTTGATCCCGTTAGCCCAAGTCTGGTCGCGGCGGCCGTCCGGCTGGTTGAACCAGTAGAACTGTCGCAGCTTGGCATAGAAGAGAACTCCCCAACTGTTGCGGTTGTAGTCTTCCACGCTGTAAACGATGTCTCCGTTGTTGTTGATACCGTGTGCGAACGACTGCATCGCGCCGGGAACATCGATGTTGGTGTAGGAACCTCCACTGTAGAGGTAGGAATGCATGAGCCCGGCAGCGTCAGAGGCCTGAAGCGTAGCCTGTCCGGCATTGTTGATCCCCTGAACCCCGAACTGCTGGTTGGTTCCGGGCACGTCCAGGACTTGGATCTCACCAGTTTGAAGATTGGATACATACCCGTGCGTGAGGCCTTGCGTTGGATCCTGAAACAAGCCACCCAGTTCGGGGCCGACTACAGGGTCGTTGATCGCCAATGCCATGTACGGACACGACAGGCAGGGCGGGTTCGGGTCGACTTTGTAGTGGATGCCATCGTAGAGCATCGCGCAAGGGATCACTCCGTCGCAGGGGCCGCCCTGGGGGTTAGCGCCGACGACTCCAGCGCCGCCGGGGTTATAGCAGTAGGCCACGGCAGTCGAAGCCGAGTTCACGGCCAGGAATACGGTGTCCCTGTAACCTGGGCAGGAGGGCCCGACTGCGGGTTGACCCTTGAAGTACATGGGGTGTTGCTGACCGGCGGAATCTGTGTAGTCGCCTACGATCCGACTCTTATTGTTGATGCCCCACCCGTGTTCCGATTCCCCGCCGTCGAGTACGAGGCGCCCGAACTGAAATTTCACAACCGTTTGTGGGCTTTCGCTCTGCGCGTGTGCCACCGCCACGAGCGCGGCGATGGTGAATGCCAAAATGCTCACTGCAATCCTCAACCTGGTGCTTTTCATAACCTTCTCCCTTTTTGAATTCCGATTGTTTGTTTGGCTGGCGTGGGAAGCCGCTCAACTTCACGGGCGCATCATGCGAAAATTCACGGTCAGAAGTCTTTAGGAGACGCTCAGAAAGGTCTCAGAAGATCTCAGGGGTGGCACGACATTAGGAAATACGCTTAGGGTCACAAACACGGGCGTTCTTCCGAACGGTGGGGACATTTGCCCGGCATACCGTCCCGTGTTAAATTTCCGTTCACGCAACTGGCTTGTCATGCCGCGCTCTGGGCGTATCTTGTGAAAAAGCGGGTGTCGGCAGGCCATATATCGGAGCTCAGAGGCTTCTCAGGGGTTCAGAGGGGAAGATGAGCAAGGCAATCAAACACTTATACGAGTTTGGCCCCTTCCGCGTGGACCCCGACCAGCGCCTCCTCTTGCGCGATGACCACCCGGTCCCCCTGCAGCCAAAAGCTTTTGACACTCTGCTCGTCCTGCTCCAGCATCCCGGCGAGGTGGTCCTGAAGGACGACCTGATGAAGAGCCTGTGGCCGGATAGTTTCGTCGAGGAGTCCAACCTCAGCCAGAACATCTTTGTCTTGCGAAAGGCGCTGGGTGATAAGGGAGGCGATCAGCGCTATATCGTGACCCTGCCCGGGCGCGGGTACCGCTTCGACGCGGAAGTTCGCGAGGTGACGGTCGGTGGGCAGGAGCCGGCGAGTGAAGTGCGCCCAAGCTCGGAGCCGACCAGCGAGGGGCGCGCTCCGGCGCAGGCCAGAGATGTCGCAGTCAGTCCGATGTCGATCAGCAAGAGGTGGAGGTGGGTTTCCGCACTAACAGTAATTCTGCTCGTCATCGGAATTATCGTTGCGGTGCGTGTGCGCAGTCATGCCGCGCTGAACGAGGCCGACATGGTTCTGGTTCCGGACTTTGTGAACACGACCGGCGATGCAGTTTTTGACGGTACGCTGAAGCAGGCGCTGACCGTCGAGATTGGGCAATCCCCGTATGTGAATGTCCTCTCCGACCGGAAGATCGGCCAGACCTTGAAATTGATGGGCAGGCCCGCGGGCCAACCAGTGACGATCGATGCAGCGCGGGAAATTTGTCAGCGCACCGGGACCAAGGCTCTGGTAGCCGGCACCATATCGAGCCTGGGCCGGCACTACGTGATCGGGCTGGAGGCGACAACGTGCCAGGCGGGAGACAGCCTGGCGCGGGAGAAAGGCGAAGCGAACAGCAAGGAAGAAGTGCTCAAGACGCTAAGCGCGGCCTGCTCGCGTCTGAGGACGAAGTTAGGCGAGTCGCTTCGGTCGGTGCAGAGGTTTAGCGTTCCGATCGAGGTCACAACCTCCTCGCTCGAGGCATTGAAGAGTTACAGCCTGGGTGTTGAGGTGCGGCGTGAGAAGGGGGACGAGCCCAGCATTCCGTTTCTGAAGGCGGCGATTGAGCTCGATCCGAACTTTCCCATGGCGTACGCGGAGCTGGCTGCGCGCTATGCCAATCTCCAGCAGCCATCGCTGGCCCTGGAGTACGCGACGAAAGCTTATCAATTGCGCGACCGAGTCAGTCAGCGTGAGAAGCTGCGGATTACGACTGTTTACTTCCATGCGGCGGGGGAGAGGGAAAAAAGCACGCAGGCGTATGAGGAATGGATCGGATATTACCCGCACGACTATTTTCCGCACGCGAGCCTGTGCGTAAACTATGCCGCCGCCGGGCAGTACGAAAAAGCGCTGGGAGAATGCCAGACAACGCTGCGGCTAGCGCCCGATGCGGTAGTGGCCTATTTGAACCTCGGCATCATCTATCTGAACCTCGGCCGATTGCAAGACGCGAAAGCTACTTTCGATGCGGCGCTGGCAAAAGGACTGGATAGCCTGACACTGCGGTATGGCATTTACAGTCTTGCCTTCCTCCAGGGCGATACTGCGGAAATGGAAAAGCAAATCGCCTGGGCTGCGGGAAAGCCGGGAGCGGAATCGGTACTGCTGTCTGCGCAATCGGATACGGAGGCTTACTATGGGCGGCTGGGCAAGGCGCGCACGCTCTCCCGCCAGGCCGCGGAGTCAGCCAGCCGGCTGGACTCTAAAGAAGCCGTAGCCGAAGCCGAGATGAATACCGCACAACGTGAAGCGGACCTGGGAAACAACGTGCTTGCCCGACAGGGTGTCGCGGCCGCGTTAGGACTTTCTACCGGGCGGGACGTGAAGCTGGCGGCCGCTCTCACGCTCGCGCGCATTGGCGATGCGGCTCGAGCCAGGGCCCTTCTTGCGGAAGCAGAAAAGAGCAATGCCACCGAAACCGTGCTAAGGAGTTATTGGCGGCCGACCATCAATGCAGCGGCGGAAATCAGCAAGAACAACGCCTCGGCGGCGCTGAAATATCTGGAAGATGCTTCCTCCGAGGAAATGGGGCAGAAGCAACGGTTGTACCCGGCCTACCTGCGCGGCCAGGCTTACCTGCTCGAACACAACAGCGGCGCGGCGGTCGGAGAGTTCCAGAAGCTGTTGAGCCACCGGGGCATCGTACTGAATTCGCTGCCGGGAGCACTGGCCAATATGCAACTTGCGCGCGGATATGCGATTGCCGGGGACAATGCCAAAGCCAAAGACGCCTATCAGAACTTCTTCGCCCTTTGGAAGGATGCCGATGCAAACCTCCCATTACTCATGCAGGCCCGCGCGGACTACGCGAAGCTACAGTGAACGCTATGACCTTCTCTGTGTCTCTGTGACTCTGTGGTTAGAAATTGACTGGCCTATTCTCCGCCGACCGTCAGCCCGTCAATGCGAATGGTGGGCGAAGCGACGCTGCTGCGGAATTCCAGGTCGCTGGCGATCTCGGAAATATTCTTGAACATATCTTTAAGATTCCCGGCGACGGTGATTTCTTCAACGGGATAGGCGAGTTCGCCGTTGACGATCCAAAGGCCCGAGGCACCACGCGAGTAGTCTCCGGTGACGAGATTGGCGCCATGCCCGAGGAATTCGGTGACGTAGAGGCCGTCCTTGATCTCGCCGATGAGTTGTTGCGGAGTTTTTGCACCAGGCTGCAGGAAGTAATTGCCGGGAGAGATGCCGGGAGTTCCGGCGAGGCCGCGGGAGGCATTCGCCGTGGTTTCGAGCTTGAGCTTTTTCGCCGTGTAGGTGTTCAGCAGGTACGACTTCAACACTCCGTTTTCGACGACTGTTGTGCGGCGCGTCGGAATGCCTTCGCCATCGAAGGGGCTCGTGCCGAAACCGCCGGGCATGGTTCCGTCGTCAATGACCGTGACGTTCGGGCTGGCGATCTGCTCGCCGAGTTTGCCCGCGAGGAATGAAGCTCCACGATAGACGGAGTCGCCATTCACACCCTCAAAAATGTGTTCGAGCATGGAGCGCGCTACGAGTGGATCGAGGACCACAGGAACGTGGGCGGTTTTGACCTTGCGCGCGCCGAGGCGGCGCAGAGTGCGGCGAGCGGCTTCTTTGCCGACCGATTCTGCGGATTCCAGCTTTGCCAGGCTGCGCGAAATTGAATACCAGTAGTCGCGCTGCATGTTGCCTTGGTCGTCTTGTGCAATCGGAACCGCCGAGACTGAGCAATACGAGCGGCGGTACTCACCGACGAATCCGTGGGAGTTAGCGAGGATCTTGCGGCCGGTTGCGGCATCAAAGGAGCCGCCGTCGGAGTTTTTGAGGCGCGGGTCGGTGTCGAGCGCGGCTTTTTCGGCGCGGCGGGCGTAGTCAATGCGATCGGGACCGGAAAGCGAGTAAACGTCTTCGTGGTAAAGATCGAGCGGCCCGGAGAGCTGGCCGAGTTGGGAGGCGTCGGGGATACCGGCGAAAGGATCTTCGGAGGTAATCTTGGCGAGTTCGAGCGCCGATTTGAGCATGCGGTCGATGCCTTCGGCGGAGAAGTCGCTGGAATAGGTGGAGGCGGCGCGCTGTCCGAAGAAGACGCGGACGCCGATGGACTTCGATCCGGCTTCTTTGAGCGTTTCGACCTGGCCAAGGCGGACGTTGACGCCGAATTCGTCGCCCTCGCGGACGACACACTCGGCGGCGGTAGCGCCGGCGGCCGTGGCGCGGCGGACGACGTCGGAGGCGAGGGATTTGAGGTCGGTGGTCGGTTGGCTAATTTCGGCTGTTGTTGTCATTTCGCAATTCTTATTTCACCACAGAGACACAGAGAAAAACCCTTCCCATTTATGACCTGATGCAGGCAACGAAAAAGAGTTCACCTTTCTCTTTGTCTCGGTGTCTCTGTGGTGAAAAATTCTTTTACTGCATGTACCCGCCGGGGTCTTTGCGGGCGGTGCCGCCTACGGTGAGGCGATCCACCTTCAACGTTGGGATTCCGACACCCACCGGCACGCCCTGGCCATCTTTGCCGCAGGTGCCTACGCCTTCGTCGAGCTTTAGGTCGTGGCCAACCATGCTAACTCGCGTCAAAACATCGGGACCATTGCCGATCAGCGTTGCGCCTTTGATTGGGGCGGTGACCTGGCCATTTTCGATCAGATAAGCCTCTGAGGCGGCGAAGACAAATTTGCCGTTCGTGATATCCACCTGGCCGCCGCCGAAGTTCACCGCGTAGATACCATTTTTGACCGAGCGAATAATGTCCGCGGGGTCGTCCTGCCCGGCGAGCATATAGGTGTTGGTCATGCGCGGGATGGGAATGTGTTCGTAGCTCTCGCGGCGTCCGTTGCCGGTATCGGCCATGCCCATAAGCTTGGCGGAAAGCTTGTCGCTGAGATAGCCCTTGAGGATTCCGTTTTCGATGAGGACGGTCTCCTGCGTGGGCTGGCCTTCGTCGTCGACGTTGAGCGAGCCGCGACGCCACGGAATCGTGCCGTTATCCACGACCGTGCACTTCTCGCTGGCTACGCGCCTGCCAATCAGTCCGGCAAAGGCGGAAGTCTTCTTGCGGTTGAAATCAGCTTCGAGGCCGTGGCCAACGGCTTCGTGCAGCAGCACGCCGGGCCAGCCGGGGCCGAGAACGACTTCCATGTCTCCGGCAGGGGCTTCGCGCGCGTCGAGTTGCAGGATTGCCTGACGGGCGGCTTCCTTGGCGAAGAATTCAGGAGTCTTTTCTCCGAAGAAGAAATCGAGAGCGACGCGGCCTCCGCCACCGGAGGTGCCGCGACCGGAGCCAGCTTCGGTCTTCGCAATGCACGAGACGTTCATGCGCGCGAGCGGCTGCGAGTCTTCGGCAAACGTGCCGTCGGAGCCGACGATCAAAATGTTGCGGAGTTCGTCGGCGTAGCTGGCGCGGACTTCTTTGATGCGGGGATCGAAGGCGCGGGCGGTGTGATCGCCACGCATGAGCAGGTCGACCTTGGCGGAAATTTCCGCGTCCACCGAGGGCAGGGCCACGGGATAGAGGCTGCGGGCGGGCTTCTGCTGAAACCCGGTGACAGTCGTCTTGGCCGGAGCGCTGGCAATGAGCGCAGCCGTGCGCGCGGCGTGAAGAATGCGCGCGGGCGAAAGGTCGTCGGTGTAGGCGTAGCCGGTGCGCTCTCCGGAGACGACGCGCACGCCGCATCCCGCGGAAATGCCCTGCGAGGCCGACTTGACCATGGACTCGTCGACCATAAGCGAGGTCGAGGTCAGGTATTCAAAATAGAGGTCGGCATATTCGCCACCGGCGGACAAGGCCGCAGCTAGGTAGCTCTCAAGATCCTGATTGGTCAGTCCGTAATGCTCGAAAAAGAAACGCTGCTGGTTCGTGGTCACATTCATTGGATGTTTTCCGGTTGGGAACGACTCGGGGCCTGTGAGTATTATCCCACGGCAACGGAGCGGTCCAGAGCAGACGGTTACCCTAGTTTCTCGCACATCCCGGATGCGACTTCGTTCGCTTGCAACCGCACCGCCGTTTCTAAACAGGGTCGGGATTCGACACAATTTCGCTGTACGCCGGTCACAGCCTGCCTCACTCCGTAAGCCGATAATCACCCGTATGACGCCCGAGTCGTTCAGCCGGACACTCTCCGATTTTCTCGAGGGCTCGCGCGCGGCCGTGGTCGTCGAGGATGGCGCCCTGGCGTTCGACTTGGCTGACGCGAAGTACTCGATCTCCGGCGAATACAACAAGTGCCTGATTCATTTCTGGTCGAGTGAGCGCAACATCGTTCGACGGGTGCTGGACGCGGAGGTAAAAGGCACGAGTCTGCGGCTGCAGGTGCAGCGCATGGGACAGAACCGTCCGACGCGGCTCGACA
>Ga0335069_10009495_pt1 | contig 13856 bp, 10 predicted proteins | sample Lox_Sample_11_FD_206714 | JGI IMG/M metagenome (GOLD analysis project Ga0335069, IMG submission 206714) | Soil microbial communities from Loxahatchee National Wildlife Refuge, Florida, United States - Lox_Sample_1.1 | ecosystem: Environmental > Terrestrial > Soil > Wetlands | place: USA... | reverse complement strand
GATGACGTGCACCTGATGTTCATGCTCGCCACCCCGCTGTCGAAACCCGGCGACTATCTGCAGGTCCTAGGCGCCTTCTGCAAATTGCTGAAGGACGACGCCAATCATCTGGCGTTCCTCGCCGCCACCACCCCGGAGGATTTCATCCGGGCCGTGGTCGCCGGCGAAGAAAAACGGCTGGTCGCGGTCTAGCGCGGCGCGGTCAGGCGCGCTGGCGGAAGCCTGCGCCAGGCGGGCTATGGCAGAGGCGCAATTACGACCCGTCGACCACCGACACGCATTGGTAGAGAATGCGTCCGCCCGGATAAGGCGTGGTGCCCGTCACGAAAAGTCTCCGTCCGACCGCCAGGAAGGGCATGCCGCTGGCGAGCCGCGACGCCAGGCCATTTTCCTTTTCGAGCGCCGCGACCCATTCGGCGTCCTGCGCCAGCACAAACGCCCCATTGGGTGGCGCGATCAGGATCGAGAGCGCAGCGACGCGTGCCGCCCGGCGTCCGGCGACGGGCACGCCCTCGGCCGCGACCGGCGCCGCCCCGGGAACCGCGACCTGCTGGGCCTGCTTGACCTCCAGCTTGATCATCCGCGCCACGGCTTCCGGTCCGGATTCGCCGAGGACCGAGGCGACCCAGTCGAGCAGCAGATTGCGGACGGCGTTCAGATCGGCGGCGAGCGCGATGGGGTCCATGCCGCCGCTTTTGTGGATGGCTTTGACCAGGCTGGAAATTTCCTTGAGGTAAACGTTCTTCTGCGCGCCCGGGATGTAATACATCACCACCAGATGCACCGGCTTGCCGTCCGCCGCTCCGTAATCGATACCCGGAGACGACCAGCCGATGGCGCAGAAGAGCTCGCCCTCCTCGCGGCGCGCCCGCACATGTGGCACGCCCACGCCCATGCCGATGCCGGTGTTGCACTCCTGCTCGCGCAGTTTGACCTCCTCGATCATGTCGGTGCCGACCTCGATGTCCGGGTTGGCGTCCAGAATGCGGGCGAGGAACTCCAGGGCGCGCTCCTTGCCCGCGTCGGGCAATTCGAAGAGCCGGCCTTCCTGCAGTGCAGTCAGAATGCTACGCATGATTCATATCCGACCGAAGAGCCGCGCCGAGACAAGACTTCGTTACCATGAGAACACCGCCAGCGGCAGGTTTGCACTCCCGCGCGCTTTTCAATCCAGGCCGAACCGGCGCACGAACCACATCTTCACCAGATGCGTCAGCACGCTGTAGGTGAGGAGAAAAACCGCCATCCAGCCGAAGAACACCAACGGCAACGGAGTCAACCCGATGAAGGATCCCAGCGTGGAGAACGGCAGCCAGATACCGATGGCCATGATCAACAGGGTGGTGAACGTCATCATTTTTGACGCCCGGCTTTGGATGAAGGGAATGCGCTGCGTGCGGATGATGTGGACGATCAGGGTCTGCGTAAGCAGCGATTCGACAAACCAACCCGTGTGGAAGAGTTTTTCCAAGTGGGCGCTGGCCGGCGTCAACGCAGCATCCCCGACCGCCGAAACGTAGGCTTTGCAGCCGAAGAAATAGAGCATCAGAAAGAACGTCGCGTAATCGAAGATCGAGCTGATCGGCCCGATGAAGATCATGAATTTCTGGATGCTCTGGATGTTCCAGCGGCGCGGCTTGGCCAGGTACTCCGGATCGACGTTGTCGAGCGGGATGCCCACCTGCGAGAAATCGTAGAGCAGATTATTGACCAACAATTGAATGGGGGCCATCGCCAGAAAGCCGGTGGGCAGGAGGAAATTGCTTCCGACCATGCTAAACATGTTCCCAAAGTTGGAACTGGCGCCCATTTTGATGTACTTGATGATGTTCGCGAAAACCTTGCGGCCTTCGAGAATGCCGTCTTCGAGCACGAGCAGGCTTTTTTCGAGGAGGATGATGTCGGCCGACTCCTTCGCCACGTCCACCGCGGTGTCGACGGAGATGCCGACGTCCGCGGCCTTCATCGCGAGCACGTCGTTGATGCCGTCGCCCATGAAACCGACGACGTGGCCCTGCGCCCGCAGCGTCTTGATGACCTTCTCCTTCTGATCGGGCGTAAGGCGCGCGAGCACGTTGGCCTCGTCGACCTCCTTGGCGAACCCCGCTTCGTCCATGGCCGCGAGTTGCGGCCCCGTGACGATTCGCTTGATCGGCATGGCGACGTCATGGCAGACCTTGCGTGTGACGAGCTCGTTGTCGCCGGTGAGAATCTTCACCGTCACGCCGGAGCGGCCCAGTGCATCGATGGCCTTGGCCGAGGTGTCCTTGGCCGGATCGAAAAACGCGATGTAGCCGAGCAAAATCATCTCCGCCTCGTCGGCCACGGAGAAGCTCAGCTTGGACCGGTCGAACTCGCGATAGGCGATGGCCAGGACCCGGTAACCGTCGGCGCTGAGCGTCCGGTACTCGTCCATCAGGTCGTCGCGGATGAGGCGGATGAGCGGATTGATGTCCTCGTCGACCTGATAGTGCTCGCACGCCGCCGAGACCTCTTCGACCGCGCCCTTGCAGATCAGGACGTGGCGATCCTCGTAATCGATCACCACCGACATGCGCCGGCGTTTGAAATCGAAGGGGATCTCGTCGACCTTGCGGCAGTTCAACTCCACGTCGAGATCGGTGTGCGCGAGAATGGCGCGGTCGAGGAGGTTACGCAGGCCGGTCTGATAGAAACTGTTCATGTACGCGTAGCGCAACACGTCCTCGCTGGTGCGGTTGGTCACGTCGACGTAGCGTTCGAGCACCACGTGATCCTGTGTGAGCGTACCCGTCTTGTCCGTGCAGAGCACGTCCATCGCGCCGAAGTTCTGGATGGCGTGCAGATGTTTCACGATGACCTTCTTTCGGGACATCATTATGGCGCCCTTCGAAAGGCACACCGTGATGATCATCGGCAGCATTTCCGGCGTCAGTCCCACGGCCACCGACAGAGCGTAAAGCAACGCTTCAGCCCAATTATGATCACGGATGCCCACGATCAGAAATACCGCGGAGACCATGACCAGCATGAACCGGATCATCAGCCACGTGAAGCCCTTGATGCCCTTGTCGAAACTGGTGAGCTCGCGTTTGCTGCCGAGCTTCTCGGCGAGCGAACCAAAGTAGGTCTGGCCACCGGTCACGACCACCACGCCGCGCGCCGCGCCGCTCAGGACGTTGCTGCCCATGAAGCAGGCGTTGCTGTATTCGAACGCGACGCGACCGGCCGGCTGGTTGGGGTCGGCATTTTTTTCCACCGGCATGGATTCGCCCGTGAGCGCCGATTGCGTGACGAAAAAGTCCTTGGCCGAGATGATGCGCAGATCAGCCGGGATCAAGCTGCCGGCCGCCAGCACGACGACGTCGCCGGGCACGATCTCCTCGAGCGGCACCTCCACCTCCTTGCCGTCGCGCACCACCGTGACGGTCGTCTTCACCAGCTTCTGCAGTTTCTCCACCGCGCGCGACGAACGCGACTCCTGGAAATAGGAGAGAAAAACGCTCAGAAACACCATCCCGCCCACCACCACCGCCGAGCGCAGGTCCGCCATCAGGTAGGAGACGGTCGCGATGATGAGCAACTGAATGACCAGCGGATTGCGGCAGCGGTGGAGCAAATCGCGCAACGCACTTTGCCGGCCGCCGGCCGCGACCGTGTTCGGCCCCACATCGCCCAGCACCTTCGCCGCCTGTTCGGACGACAATCCATTGCTGGAACTGCCCACCTGATTGAGCAGTTCTAATTCAGGAATGGTATATGGGTTTGGTATGGTCGCCAGAGGACTCGAAAGCTCCCCAGTTCGTTGAATCGGTTCAAGGCGAATAACACCAGTGGCGTTACAATTTCGCGACTAGGATCCGGGCGCGGGTCGGGGCCGGCCGCATCGTGTCGCCCGCATCCGTCGGCAAGTGTGACGGCCAGAATCGTCATGAGCTGTGGGCAATCCCCGCTTGTATCGATCGACTCGTAAACGAATGCTCCCGTCATGCGTTTCTCCAGATTTACGATTTTTCTCTGCACCCTGGCGGCCGGGGCGTCCGCCCAACCGGCCGACGAGGCTGTCGTACGGCAAATTTTCAGCGAGGCCCTGGCCCATGGGACGGCCTACATGAATCTGCAGGCGTTGACGGAAAAGTATCCCGGACGCCTGAGCGGCTCTAAAACTCTCGAGGATGCCTTCCTTTGGGCCGAGCGCACGCTGGGCGGCTTGTCGCCCGACCGGGTTTACCGGCAGGCCGTGCTGGTGCCGCACTGGGAGCGCGGACCGGCTGAGACCGCCTGCATCGCCGGCCGCGCCGACCTGCCGCCCCTCGCCGTGCTGGCTCTCGGCGGTTCCACCGCCACTCCGCCCGGCGCGTTGACTGCGCCGGTGGTCGAGGTGCAGTCGCTGGCCGAGGTCGAGCAACTCGGCCGGGACCGCCTGGCGGGCAAGATCGTGTTCTTCAACCGCCCGATGGACCCGACTTTCATCCGCACCAATCTGGCGTACCGCGCGGCGGGCGACCAACGCTTTCGCGGCCCCGCCCAGGCCGCGCGCTTTGGGGCGGTAGCAGCGCTCGTGCGCTCGCTTACGTTCGCCGCGGACGACGTGCCGCACGCCGGCATGACCGCGTTTCCGCCCGAAGTGGCGCCCATCCCCTGTGCCGCCCTCGGCCTCCAATCGGCTGACCGGCTCAGCGCCGCGCTCCGGGCCGATCCGGCGCTCCGGCTCGTCCTCACGATCAACGCCCGCCACCTGCCCGATGCGCCGTCGTGCAATGTGATCGGCGAAATCCGCGGGCGGGAGGCGCCCGACGAGATCCTGGTCGTCGGTGGGCACCTCGACTCGTGGGATAACACGCCCGGCGCGCATGACGACGGCGCCGGCGTCGTGCAGGCGATGGAAGTGCTGCGTCTCTTCCGGGCGCTCGGATTGCAGCCCCGCCATACACTGCGCTGTGTGATTTTTACCAACGAGGAGAACGGCGCGCGTGGCGCCGCCGCCTACGCCGCCGCCGCCAAGGAACGCGGCGAGAAGCATCTCCTCGCCCTCGAAAGCGACGCGGGTGGATTCACGCCGCGCGGTTTCGAACTTGGGAGCGCGCAAGGTCCCGTACACGAACGCGCCGCCGGGCAGTGGCGCGCGTTGTTCGAGCCCTATGGAGTCTCGGCCTTTACCCCGGGCAGCGGCGGCACCGATGTCGCCCCGCTCCAGGCCCAGGGGGCCATCGTCGGTGAACTCGTGCCGGATTCGCAGCGCTATTTCGATTATCACCACGCGGCGACCGACACCCTCGACCATGTGAACCGTCGCGAACTCGAGCTGGGCGCCGCGTCCCTGGCCGCCTTGATCTGGCTGGTGGACACCCACGGGTTGTAGCGTTTGGCTACAACCATGAGGATAAGGACGCCCTCCGCCTTCGTCCGGGCAGCCCCGAGCGCTTGTCCGCCGGAGCCTTGGCAAAGGCAGGCGAACGCGTGGATGCGGATCCACTCGCCCGTTCGACAAGCTCAGGGCCCCGAGCCGGTCGAGGGGCTCACGCTCGCGGCCACTGGAAGGCCGGACCCCACGCCGCCCCTTCCTCTTCGGGCCGTACGTACCGTGTTTAAGCTGCAATGAAAGTCCTCCTCCGCGACACGCGCGTCCAACGCCTGCTGCTGGCCAACACGCTTGGCTCGATCGGTTCGGGCATCACGATTTTCTCCGTGCCGTGGCTGCTCGTGCACCGGCCGGGCGGCAGCGAGGCGTACCGGTGGGCGACGTTGGCGACAACGCTGGTGCTGTTCGCCTTCATGCCCGCCTACGGCGCGTGGCTCGACCGCCACTCGCGCAAGACCGCCCTGCTGGCGAGCGAAGCGTGGGGGTTGCTGGCCACCACCTCGATGGCGGGGCTCGGCCTGGCCCTCGGCGGCTTCTCCTCGTGGCAGCTCATGACGATCTATTTTTGCGGCATGTGCTACTACACGCTGCACTACCCGGCAAAGTTCGCGTTCATCCAGCAGATTTTCGACCGCTCGCATTATCAGTCGCTCGTCGGCCTGCTGGAAATCCAGGGCCAGACGGCGATGATGATCTCGGGCGGCCTCGGCGGCATTCTGGTCGAGCGCATTCCGCTCTGGTTGATCCTGATGATCGACGCCACGACCTATGCCGCGAGTTTCGTACTGCAAGCCGGCCTGCCCTACCAGGCCACGCACCTGGAGCCCCGCGCCGCGGCTCAGGTCGGGAACGTGAGCGCCACGGCGAAGCCCAGCGGCCTCTGGCACGGTGTGGTCGAGGGCTGGCGCTGGCTGCAGGCCCGGCCGCAACTCATGCTATTCCTCACCTGCTCGCTCATGCCGTTCGTCGTGGTGATGGTGAGCAATTACCTTTTCCCGGTCTACGTGGCCCAGACGTTGCGCGCCGGTCCGAAGGTCTTTGCCGGCGGCGAGATCGCCTTCGCCCTCGGTGCCATTGCCGCGGGGGCCCTGCTGCCGCGGCTGCTCGCGCGAGCCAGCGCCGCCACCACCGTCCCCGGCACCATGCTGGTGTTCCTCGCCGGCATGGTGGTGCTCATTGTGCTGCGCCATCCTTTGATTTATCTCGTGGCCGGCGTGCTGCTGGGGTTTGGCAACGCCGGCAGCCGCGTGGCGCGCAGCGCGCTCATGCTGCACACCGTGCCCATCGAGGTGATGGGGCGTGTGGGCATCTTCTACAACGTGCTCGACCGCCTGCTGCGCACCGTGCTTGTCGGCTCGATGGTCATCGTCGACTGGTGGGGCCCGCCGGCCGGTTTCCTGCTGCTCTTCGCGATCATGCTCGCCGCGCTGGCCGGGGTGTATGCCAGCCGCGCTGCCATTGGCGAACCCGGTCAACCGGCGCCGGCCGCCGCATCCGCCCGCAGCCCATGATTCTCGTAGGAGCAAACTGGTTTGCGATCCCGTAGCGATCGGCTGGGTTGTGCCACCGGCATCGCAAATAAATTCGCTCCTACGGAAAAAGGCGGGCGACGGAAGTCATAGGCCGGCAACTTTGGTTTTGCACCGTCGGGGTCTCTCTGCGGCCATCTTCGCCCTGCCATGATCCGCGCCCTCGTCTTCGACTTCGACGGTCTCATCCTCGACACCGAGACGCCGCTCATCGACGCGCATGGCGACGTTCACGCGGCGCATGGCATGCCCTTCGACCGCGCCGCGTTTGCCCGCCACGTGGGGCATGTGGAATTCGTCTTCGACGAATGGTCGGCCTTCGGCCCCGGTGCCGACCGCGCAGCGCTCTACACCGAGATGCGCGGCCACTACCGGCAACGCATCGAGCGCCAGCCCATCCTGCCCGGGGTGGTGGCGCTGTTCGCGGCCGCGGGCGCCGCGGGACTGCGCCTCGCGCTCGCCTCCAACTCGAGCCACGAACACTGTGAGCGCCACCTGGCGCGGCTCGGTCTGCTCGACCGGTTCGCTTTTCTCGGCTGCCGCGAAGACGTGGCCTCGCCGAAGCCCGAGCCCGATCTATACCGGCTGGCCGTCAATCAACTCGGCGCCCGGCCCCACGAGGCCATCGCCTTCGAGGATTCGTCGGCCGGCGCGATCGCCGCGCGTCGCGCCGGGCTCTGGGTCGTCGCCGTGCCCAACGCCTCCACCGCGCAGCACGATCTCGATCAGGCGCACTGGTGCGTGACCTCGCTGGCGGAGGTCACGCTGCCGGCCCTGCTCGCGCGCTTCGGCGGGTAACGACGCACCGGCCTTACGGACCGTATCTGATCACCCGGCCGTCGCCCGTGCGGACGCTCAGCGGCTGGCCCTGCTTGAATCTTAGCATCCGGTAATTTTCGCCGGCGACGGGAATAATCTGCTTCACGTATTTGTCCGGTCCCACGAGTTGGGAATAGGTGGTGCTGTCCACGCCTTTCTCGAGGTAATACTGGTCGGCCGCCGCGGAGAGCTGGCGCAGGTTGTTGGTGATGGCCTTGTCCTGGGAGGCCTGCCGCACTTTCTGGAAGGCCGGGATGGCCATCGCCGCCATTACTCCGATCGTGACGGGATTGTAGATTGCGATGCAAGCGACGTCCTGCTTGAGCGAACGATACGACACGGATCTCACCAGGATGCCGTCAGCTTGATTGATCCGCACCGCGACGACGGGGCGCTCCAGCACCGGCAGGGCATTGGCGATGATATCGAGCACGCGTTTGACCTCCGGCGTCGCCTGCGGGTTCAATTCGCCCAACTGCCGCAACCGCGCCATGAACTTCGGGTTGACGTAACCGAGGGCGTTGCCCTCACGGCCCACCTCGGCGAGCGCCCGCTGAAAATCGGGATTCTGGTCGAGCCCCGCCTGGCGCTGCTGGCACTCGATCAGGAATTCGCGCGTCGTTGCGAGGTAGAGCGTCGTGCCCTCGACGGCGAGCACCGGCTGCAGTCCTTCGACCGGCAGTTTCGCTTTGGGCGCGAAGATCTGCAGGGTTCCGGCCTGCGTTTTCTCCAACATCGGCACTTTCTCGAGCGCGCCTTGGAGGACGCCGCCGATGCCATCGACCCGGATCAGCAGCGAAACGCCCGGAATCACAAAAGGCGTCTTCGCCGGGATTTTCATGGTATGCTCGGGATCGAGGCGCAGAATGGTGACGGACCGTCCCTTGAAGCTCTGAATCAGATCGTACGCCGAGAAGCCGGCCGGTTTGCCCGCCTCCTTGAGTTTGGCTTCGAGCTGATTCACGGTGGCCTCACCCGCCACCTTGGCGACGACGGCCCTCAACGCCGTGTACACGGCAGGCAAGTCGACTTCGCCTTCACCGTAAAAATCCGCGTCCGCCGGGGCGAGTTTCACATGGGAGAACGGCGCGGGCGGGCCCCCGAGCCCGGCGAACAGGCCGTGCCGGCCTTCGGGCATGTAGAAAAACACGCGATTGCGGAAGCCGCCGGTTGCGGCCGGCACCGAACTGAGCCCCGCAGCCTTGATGTCGTTAAAGCCAAGGATCGAAAAGATCTGGGCAAAATCCTGTTTCAGGAACGGCGCGGCCGCGGGTTGCGCGATGGAGATCTGCTCGGCCAGCTTCTGCAGCTGCCCTGCAACCTTGAGCGGATCGCCATCAACATCGATGTAACCATAGAGCGTACCCCCGAGCTCCAGGTAACGATTCACGGCGGCGAAGTGTTTGCTGCGCTCCGTCTCCGGCACCAATTCGACCGCGCCCGGCTTCTTCGGGGCGGCCACCGTGGGTTGCGCGGCGGTCGCCGCGGTCCCGGTCGTCGTCGATTGTTTCTGGCAACCTGCCGCGAGCAGCAGCAGCGCCATCATCCCTACCCACGCGAATTTGGTTTTCATACGCGGTGAACCTTAAGAAGTTAAGCGATCACAAGGGAAGCCCAAAAAACGTTATTACCTCATGGGAAGCAATAAACGATAGACGGAAGCAATATTCCTGCGACATCAGACCGGCTTCGCGGCGAGGCCTGCGGAAAAGCCCGGAGCGTTCGCGGCGCGGCGGTACGGAGAGATTGCGAACGCGCCGGCCATGCTCCAGCGTTGATCCGATGATCCAGCCGCCCCGCTTCAACGTTCTCGGCGTGTCCATCGCGGCAACCGATTACCGGCAGGCGACAGCGTTGGTCGTCGAAGCGGCGCATGCCCGGCAGCCTTTCGCGGTGGCGGCGCTGGCGGTGCACGGGGTCATGACGGGCGCTCTTGACGCGACCCATCGACGACGACTCAACCGCCTCGACCTGCTCGTGCCCGACGGGCAACCTGTATGCTGGGCGCTGCGCTGGTTGCACGGGGTGCATCTGGCCAGCCGGGTCTATGGCCCGTTTCTCATGCGCCATGTGTGTGCGCAGGCGGCAGCCGAAGGCCTGGGAGTTTTCCTTTATGGCAGCGACAATACAACGCTGCACGCCCTGCATAAAGCGCTCGTCGCCGAGTATCCCGGGCTGCGCATCGCCGGGGTGCGTGCCTCGCGTTTTAAACGGGCCACGGACGCCGAGTGGGCCGGCGATATCGCCGCCATCCGCGCCGCCGATCCTGACATCGTGTTTTGCGGGTTGGGCTGTCCCCGGCAGGAAATGTGGGTTGACGAAATGCGCGCAGAGCTCGGCCGGCCCTTGCTGGCGGTCGGCGCCGCGTTTCCTTTGCTCTCGGGCCGACGGCCGATGGCGCCCGCCTGGATGCAGCACGCGGGGCTCGAATGGATCTACCGGTTGGCGCACGAGCCTCGCCGTTTGTGGCGCCGTTACCTCGTTTATAATCCGCTCTTTTTAGGTGGCGTACTGCTGCAAATGCTGCGCTTGAAACGATCCGTCGGTGACGACGACGGCTCACCGCTTCCCGCCGAACGTTGGAGTTGACGCCGCCGGGCGTCTCCTCGCGCCTCTCCATCACCACAGCGTCCGCTGTTGCAGCGCGTCGCGCCGGCCGGCGTCGATGGTGCTGAGTGCGAGCAACTGCATCGTGCTGAGCTGGGCCAGTGATGGCTCGCGCGCCAGCGAGGCCAGCAGGAGCGCACCGGCCAACGCATCGTAGAGCGCGGCGTGATAGCGTCCGCGCCCCGCCGGGCAATGCGCCGTTGCCAGTGCGTCGAGTTCGGATTGCAGACCGCACGCCGCGACCAGCGATTCCAGCCGGCCAGAGGGCAATTTTGGGTAAAGCTGGGCGTAGATCGCTCCTGTGTCGATCCACGGGCCCCAGTCGATCAGGCGTTCGCCGGGCCGTGCAAAATCGGGCGAATTGCGCGGATAGGGCCAGACGGACTTGATCAACGCGTTTTCCACCCCGGCGTAGTGGGCGGCGAGCGGGCCGCGCTCGCGCAGATCGGCGAAAGCGTCCCACTCGTCGGCAAACGGCTGCGCGCCGGCGACGTCGGCCTCGCGCAGGCCGTGCACCAGGCTGTCGTCGGCCCGCACCCGGCCGGTGGCGGCACACAGCCGGGTCCGCGGCTCGATCACCTGACCGTCGAGCACGGTCGCCACGCCATATTCGAGGATGCCCGAGGTACGGCTGCCCTCAAAATCGACAAAATGGATCGGTTGCTCGGTCCAGCGCATGATAAAATATCACGAAACACCTGGCGCGGCAGAGCCGCAACCAAAACATCGGAGTTGAGACACGGAGTGCACAGAGAACTGGGTTGAGGTCACAGAGGAATGCATCCGCCTCCGTGACCTCCTTCTAACTCCGTGCCCTCTGTGACGAAAATCGTGTTCAAAAACAAGATTCTGCGGGTGTGTGATACGAAAGCCAGACTGCTCTGTGTCCGGTTTTTTCGTGTGTTTCGTGGATTTCGTGGTTTCAAATCCGTTCGTGGACCTCACGCCCTACCGCGCCTTCCTCACGGAGCTCGCCACGCAGAGCGGCGATTTTATCCGCCCGTTTTTCGCCGACCCGACGCTGGTGGTCGAGACCAAGAGCGATGCCACGCCGGTGACCCTCGCCGACCGCGGCGCGGAGGAGCTCATGCGCCGGTTGATCCGGGAAAAATACCCGACGCACGGCATCATCGGCGAGGAGTTTGGCTCCGAACGCGACGACGCCGAATGGGTGTGGGTGCTCGACCCGGTCGACGGCACCAAGGCCTTCGCCACCGCCTGCCCCCTCTTCGGCACGCTGATTGCGCTGCAACGCCGCGGCCAGCCCGTGCTCGGTGCGATCCACCAGCCGGTCCTTAACCAGCTCGTGATCGGCGACGGTCGCACGACCACGCTCAACGGCCGGCCGGTTCGCACCCGGTCCACGCGCCGCATCGAGGAGGCCACCCTGCTCACCAGCGATCCGCTCAATCCCGCCCGCTATCAGAACGGCGCCGCCTTCGCCGCCCTCGCGGCCCGCGCGAAACTGGTCCGCACCTGGGGCGATTGTTACGGTTATATGCTCGTCGCGACCGGCTGGGCCGACGTCATGTGCGACCCAATCTTGAGCCCTTGGGACCTCGCCGCGTTGATCCCGGTGATCCGCGGGGCCGGCGGCGCGATCTCGGACTGGCATGGTCGCGACCCGGTGGGCGCGCAGTCGATCGTGACCGCAGCCACGCCCGAGTTGCACGCCACCGTGATCGCGGCGCTCAATCCTTGACGATCTTCACTGGGCCGGCGCCGGCGCAGCGGGCGCGGCCGACTGGGCGGCTTGCTGCTTGGCTTGTTGTTGCTGTTGGAACTCCTGCGAAATCTGCTGAATCTTGGGCAACGCCGCCAAGATGCGCGGTTGCATTATTTCCCCGATCTTTTGTTGCAGTTCAGGTTGCTTGGCGGTCATGGCCTGACCTGTCGGTGTGCTGTAGAAATCGGCCAGTCCGTTCAACTCGTCCTTGGTAAACACCTCGCTGTAGGCCTTCAGGAAATCGGCGCGGAGCGTCTCGGGTTTGAGCTCGGCGAACATAGCATCCATGATCTTCGTCTGTAGAGCCACCATTTCATCCTGCGAGGCTCCTTTGGGCGCGCTCCGGGCCATCATCTGCCTCATTACGTTGAGCTGGTTCTTCTTTTGTTGGTCCATGATCTTGCTTAGCATATCGTCAAAATTCATCTTGCGGAAAACCTCCTCGGCGTCGGCGATCGTCGCCTTGTTGTCCGCCGCCCCGACCTTGCTGGCGGCAAGCTTGATCGAAACTTCCCGGCCGTCTTTCTTCATGACGAGGGTTCCGTCGGCCTGGTTATAGCTGGCAAGTTTCCAGCCTTCGAACGATCCGCCGATACCAGTCCACGACGTGCTGGCTCCGTCCGGAAGGGTGAGCGCGAAACGCTGGTCCGCGCCGGCAATAAGCACGCCGCGCAGCTCGGGCGTGGCATCGTTGGCGGGTGCGGGAGCAGGTTCGGCGGCAAACGCGGTGAGCGCGGCAAATGCAAGGGCGACAAAACGTAGCTGGACGAATTTCATGGGAGAGGGCTGGTTGAGGATATGAGTTTGGTGGGACGCCCGCGTTCCAGACGGAATCGTGAGCGGCCGGGAAGCTGCCCGAAATCCGGGCGTTGGTATATTACAAAATGACCGGCGGTTTCCGGCCTCGGAGATACGGCGCCAATAACCCACGAACGGTCGGGGGGGCCGTCCTGGATGCGCGTTTGCCTTGCACGGTACACTCCCCCATTTTCCTGCCGCGTTTGCACCTTGCCCGATCAACGTCATCCTTACCCCCATGAATTTTCTTCGTCTTGTCGCCCTGTGCGTCTCGACCCTCGCTGCCTCGCTCTCCGCCGGACATGCGCAGGTGGAAGCCTCGCTCGTCGCCGCCGGGACGTCGATCCAGCCCGGCCGGCCCTTCACCGTCGCACTGCGGTTCGTGCACCAGCCGCACTGGCACACCTACTGGCTCAACCCCGGCACCGGGCTCGCCACCAAGCTGGTCTGGAAACTTCCCGATGGATTCAAGGCCGGCGAGATCCAATGGCCCGCACCCCATGTACTCAAGGACGCGACCGGCATCGTGACCGGCAGCGGTTACGACGGAGAACTGTTTCTGCCCGTCGAAATCACTCCGCCGGCCACGCTTAAACCGAGCGACCGGATCGCACTCGCGGCCACCGCCACGTGGCTCATGTGCGAAGAGGTGTGCAAACCCGGCAGTGCCTCGCTCCAGTTGACGCTGCCGGTTTCCGCCGAGGTTCCGTCGCCCGACCCGCGGTGGAACGCGAAGATCACCCAAACCATCTCCCGCCTGCCCCAAACGCTGGCCGGCTGGACCGCCACCGCCACCCGCAACGCTAAAACCGTCTGGTTGGCGGTGAAACCCGCCGGCCCGGTCGCATCCGCACCGACGGACCTGCATTTTTTCTCCGAAGACAACTACATCGGCTACGAGCTTCCGCAGACGGTGCAGTCCGACAGCCAGGGCGGGTTCGTGCTGACGCTGCCGATCTCGCCGGAAGGCCCGCAAAATCCGGCAAAACTCCTCGGCGTACTCACGTCGGAAACCGGCTGGGGAGCCGATGCCTCA
>Ga0335069_10009493_pt1 | contig 13857 bp, 11 predicted proteins | sample Lox_Sample_11_FD_206714 | JGI IMG/M metagenome (GOLD analysis project Ga0335069, IMG submission 206714) | Soil microbial communities from Loxahatchee National Wildlife Refuge, Florida, United States - Lox_Sample_1.1 | ecosystem: Environmental > Terrestrial > Soil > Wetlands | place: USA... | reverse complement strand
AGTTCGGTATCATTCCTATAGTTACGAGGACAAGCAATGTGAGGGCCGAGAACTTGGGCTACACCATCGAAGAGGTCGAGGACGCCGAGATTATACAGGGGATCGTACGATCCGTCAGGGACATAGGGACAACATCCGATGAAGAACTGCGTAAGCGTTCGCAGGCCGTGCGAGAATTCGCCCTTCTTCATCATACCCGGGAATCTTATTCAAAGAGCTTTGAGAACTTGCTTCTCGAGATCAACGGATAATCATACAAAGGAGATCACTATGAATATAGGTATCATCGGTTACGGCTACTGGGGCCCCAACCTCGTCCGCAATTTCTCGCTTGAACAGGATTGCACGGTTTCCTGCATCGCGGACAGCCGTGCTGAAAGGTTGAAAATAGCAGAGAGGCTATACCCATCGATGAAAACCACCACGAGACCGGAAGATATCCTCATGGATAACGCTATCGAGGCCGTTATTATAGCCACCCCGGTACATACCCATTATCAGCTCGCCAGATCGGCCATGGAGAGAAAGAAACATGTACTTGTCGAAAAACCCATGACCATGTCTCACGCCGAGGCCAAAGAGCTTGTGCAACTGGCCCAAGAACAGGGGATCACTTTGATGGTAGACCATACTTTTCTTTACACCGGAGCCGTGAAAAAGATGAAAGAGATCATCGGACGCGGCGACCTTGGCAACATTCAATACTATGACTCCACGAGGATCAATCTCGGGCTCTTTCAGCACGATATCAACGTGCTTTGGGATCTCGCCCCGCACGATATCGCCATCCTGTTGCACCTGATCGACGAAAAGCCTACGAGCGTCCAGGCAATAGGCGTCACGCACACGAATAACGGTATCGAGAACATAGCCTATCTCACCCTCTATTATCAGAGCGGTATGATAGCCCACTGCAGTTGTTCCTGGTCATCGCCTGTAAAGGTACGCACGACCTACATCGGTGGCACGCAAAAGATGATCGTCTATGACGACATGGAGGGCACCGAAAAGGTGAAGGTCTACGATACGGGCTTTGAAATAAAGACAGACGAAGAGAAGCACAGAACCCTTGTAGATTACCGAACAGGCGACATTTATACGCCTAAGATCGATACCAAAGAAGCCCTGGCCGAGATGGCCCACGACTTCGTTATGGCCGTCAAGCATGAAAAGGAGCCTATTTCAAGCTGGAAAGTAGGTTATGACGTGGTCAACATCCTTGAATCAGCGCAGATATCTATCAAAAGCAACGGCAGCAAGATCACCCTGCTCAACGGTCTCGGAGGCAGGGCGTGAAGGTCATTACCGTTGAGACCGAAAGGCAGTCTATCATCAATGTCTCAGTTGGCAACAATGTAAGGCTCTTTAATTTCGTCAACGCGTACCATTGCTCAATCGACGATAATTCGAAGATAGGCGCCTTCGTGGAGATCCAGAAAAACGCCACGATCGGAAAGAACTGCAAGATATCAAGTCACAGCTTTATATGCGAAGGCGTCCGTATCGACGACAATGTCTTTGTGGGGCACAATGTAACCTTTATCAACGACAAATATCCGAGCGCGGTCAATGACGACGGTACCATGCAGACCGACAACGATTGGGGCGTCATAGGAACTCACGTAAAAAAAGGCGCATCGATCGGGTCTTCGGCCACTATCATATGCGGGGTCGTTATCGGTGAAGATGCGATCGTCGGGGCGGGATCTGTGGTCACAAAGGATGTGGCTCCGAGAACTGTGGTAGCAGGCAATCCAGCGAGATTCATAAGAAGTGTAGACTTAAAACACGCAGCTCATATATAGCTCAGGAGGAACTCGAATGGCCGACAAAATCTCCTTTCTCGATTTGAAACGACAGTACGAAACCATCAAGGACGAAGTGGCTTCAGCCCTTCTTGATGTCTGTTCACGGACAGCCTTCTCCGGAGGGCCCTTCGTAGAAGGCTTTGAAAAACAGTTTGCTGAGTACTGCGGGGCACGGTTCGGGATCGCTGTCAACAGCGGCACCTCCGCGCTTCACCTTGCCATGATCGCACTCGGCATCGGTCCGGGCGACGAGGTTATCGTTCCGGCCGACACCTTTATTGCCACCGCATGGGCGCCATCGTATGTGGGTGCGACGCCGGTCTTTGTGGATTGCACTGCAGACACCTGGAACATCGATCCCGCAAGAATAGAGAAGGCTATCACACCCCGGACAAGGGCGATCATCGGTGTCCACCTCTACGGACAACCCTTCGATATAGACGCAGTACAATCAATAGCCTCAGAGCGTAACCTCTTTCTCATCGAAGATGCAGCTCAGGCGCACGGCGCCCGGTACAAAACAAAACCCGTTGGAACCTTCGGAGAGGTGGCCGGGTTCAGCTGTTACCCGGGAAAGAATCTCGGCGGTTACGGCGAGGGCGGCATCATCACGACTAACAGCTCGGCCTACGCAGAGCATATCCAACGTCTCAGAAACCACGGCAGTTCTGTCCGTTACTATCATGATGAATTGGGCTTCAACATGCGCATGGATGGCTTCCAGGGCGCTGTCCTGAGCGTCAAGCTGAAATATCTCGACAGCTGGAATGCACGCAGGAAAGAGATAGCGAATAAGTACTTTTCAGGGATCACTAATCCGGCTGTGAAGATGCAGTCTCAGCCGGCATGGTCAGACTCCATCTACCATCTTTTTGTGATTACGGCTGAAGACCGGGAGGCCATGATCGGTCATCTGGAAAGAAACGGCATCTTCCCCGGGCTCCACTATCCGGTACCATGTCACCTGCAAAAAGCGTATGCGCATCTTGACTACAAGAAAGGCGATTGCCCCAACGCGGAATATCTTGCTGATCATTGTATCTCCCTTCCCATGTTCGCCGAACTCACAAATGGTGAGGTTGACCGAGTCATTGAGACCGTTAACGCATTCCGTCCATAGAGCGACTCCATCGAGCCGCCTCTAACTATTCTTCATGATGACCAAGGAAGATCTTCTGATTTTTCCCCGTAACGGCAATGGCCTTGAGGCCCTCCACTGCGTAGGCCCCAGACTCCACTTAATCGGTTTTATTGACGACGATGAAAAGAAGCAAGGAACCGACCCCTTGGGTCATAGGGTGCTCACCAGGGACGCCCTCGACGTATATCCCCGGGCCGGAGTTCTTGCAGTCCCGGGAAGTCCCGATTCATACAGGGCGCGCATGGATATTATCCATGGTCTTTGTCCAGATGATCGCCGATTTGTCTCGATAATTCACCCATCCGCGCAGGTTTCTCCGTTTGCTCAAGTCGGCTTTAACACTCTTATCATGGCCGGTGTAGCAATCACCGGCAACGCAGTCATCGGCAATCACGTCATCATCCTTCCTAACACGGTGATACACCACGACTCAGAGATCTCCGACTGGTCAATCATAGGCTCCGGCGTCACCATCGCCGGCTCAGTCACCATCGGTGAAAACTGTTATATCGGGAGTGGAAGCCATATCATGCATGGTCTATCTATCGGCGACAGGACGCTCATCGGTCTCGGTTCCACCGTGATCCGAACAGTCGAGGCAGATCTTAAGGCCGCGGGAAACCCGGCGCGAATAATCGGTTCAACGAATAATGGTCAAGAGAGAGGATTATGAACGATATCGAAAACAGCGTAATATTTGTAACAGGCGGTGCCGGCTTCGTGGGTTCTCACTTGGTTGAGGAACTTCTGCCCTATAAGCCGGCGAAGATCATCATCGTAGATAATCTCTTCCGCGGTTCCATAGACAATATGAACCGCTTTCTCAATGATCCCCGCGTTCAATTCATTGAGGGAGATATCCGTGATACGCGGCTCATGGAGCGTTGTATACCGGGGACCGACTATATATTTCACCTGGCTGCCTTACGGATCAACGCCTGTGCGGCTAACCCTGCAGAAGGCTTCGAAGTCATGGCCGATGCAAGCTTTAAAATCATCGAGGCCGCCCGTAAACACGGCGTCAAGAAGCTCGTCTATTCGTCGAGCGCATCCGTCTACGGCCTGGCCCAGCATTTCCCTACGCCGGAGAGCGACAATCCCTATGACAATAGGACCTTTTATGGCGCGGCCAAGCTCTTCGGCGAGCAGATACTGAGAAGCTATGCCTTTATGTACGGACTGAAATACGTGGCGCTCCGCTATTTTAACGTGTATGGACCGCGAATGGATACTGACGGAAAATATACGGAAGTGATGATCAAGTGGCTTGACTGTATACGGGAAAACAGAAATCCACTCATTTTCGGAGACGGCTCAACAAGCATGGACTTCGTCTATGTAAAGGACGTGGCAAAGGCAAACGTTGCGGCCCTTGTCTCCCAGGTCTTCGACGAGACCTTCAATATCGGATACGGACGTGAGACGAGCCTCAAGCAACTCCTCGAAATCCTCTTGAAAGTGAACAACTCATCCCTTAGGCCTGAGTTCCGCGATGAAAGCACCGTTAATCCCGTGAGCAGGCGCATCGCCGATATTACAAAAGCACGAAGCACCCTCGGTTTTAGCCCTGAGACTGCCCTCGAACCCGGCCTGAAACTCCTCTCGGATTGGTACTTCGAAAGACGCAACGGAGCCAGAGCAGCATGATCCCTGTAGCTAAACCATATTTGACTTCCGATGATGCGCAAAGCGCCTACGATACGATCCTTACCGGCTGGGTGACGCAGGGGCCGAAGGTACAAGAGTTCGAGGAACATTTTGCTGCCTACGTGGGTTCTCGCTACGCCGTCGCCGTTTCGAGCTGTACCACAGCTCTGCATCTAGCTATGCTCGTTGTCGGTGTCGGTCCTGGCGATGAGGTGATCTGTCCATCGTTGAGCTACATAGCGACAAGCAATTCTATTCTTTACACCGGGGCGCGACCCGTATTTGCCGAAGTACTTCCTGTCACGTACAACATAGATGCAGGTTACGCAGAGTCTCTGATTACGTCTCGAACCAAAGCGATTCTCATTGTTCACCAGATGGGTATGCCCGCAGATATCGATGCTTTCAAACGACTCTGTGAAACGTACAAACTCCATCTCGTCGAGGATGCAGCCTGCGCTGTCGGCTCCACTTACAAGGGAAGAAAGATCGGCTGTCATTCGGACCTCGTCTGTTTCTCTTTTCACCCGCGGAAGGTCATCACCACCGGAGACGGGGGTATGATTACAACGTCGCGCAGAGATTATGCGGAACGCTTGCGACGGCTGAGACAACACGGTATGTCAGTGAGCGATCGCGAGCGCCACGCCGCCAATAAGGTGGTCTTTGAGCAGCATCTGGAAGTCGGCTACAACTACCGTATGACCGATATCCAGGCAGCCGTGGGGATAAAACAGCTCGAGAAGCTCGATTGGATAATCACGCAAAGAAGGAGAATAGCCGACCGTTACAACGAGGCCTTTGCAGAGATTGATTGCCTTACGGTCCCGAAGGAAGAGCCCGGCTTATTGAGCAACTATCAGTCCTATTGTCTCTACGTAAAAGAGACCGCCCCTATTTCTCGGAATGATCTTATGGCCTCTCTACTGGAAAAAGGTATTTCCACAAGACGCGGCATTATGACCTCCCATCGGGAACGGGCATATAAGGATATTTGCGCCGGTCTGAGACTTCCCGCTTCAGAAGGCCTGTCCGACCGGAGCATCATCCTGCCCCTCTATGTCGGTATGACAGATGCCGATATCGATCAGGTGGTTCACTCTATCGGGCAGATTATGAAAGGGCACTGTCTACCTACAGAGGCGACCCCAGCTCCTCGCCTAACCCATGAGGGCCACCAGGGTTCGATCCCGAATTGAGCATACCGCGTCAGCCGTAGACAAAAATATCATACACAAAATGCATAAAAAATCATGAATGTGCCTGTTTGCCGTGAGTATCACACTACGAGCAGGTATTGAGAGGACCGATGAAGATACTCTATTGTTTTCCCGAAGCATCAAATCCCAACCATTACGCATATATCAACATTCGCTCTTCGCTGATTGAACAGGGCCATTCCACGGTGGATTTCGATTTTCTCGCCGCAACCGAAACCCTGGGCCAGCAGGGCATGGTCAAGGAATTACGCGCCGTCATCGAACAAGAAAGACCGGACATCTTTCTTCACGGGATCGTGAGCGACGAGCTGCCCGTCTATTTTCTCGACGAGCTGCGCGACCGGGACGATATCCTAAGCATCGCATTTTTCTCGGACGACGACTGGAGAATTTACAATCATTCACTTCACTGGGTCGGCCATTACAACTTTGCAACCACGAACGATATCAATGCGCTGGAAATCTACCGCCGGTTCGGCTTTCATCATGTTTTTCATATGCAGTATGCCGCAAATCCTCGGATATACTATCCGAGAAAGGTGCCAAAGATATATGACGTGACGTTCGTGGGACAGGCGTATCTCGGCAGGCCGCATATTGTCTATGAGCTCATGTCGCAGGGGATTGATGTGCGGGTGTGGGGTGCGGGCTGGGAGAAAATCCCCGAGCTCCAATCCGTAGCAGGCCCCTCCCTCCCCACGGACAAAATGATCGAAACATTCTGCGCCTCTAAGATTGTTCTCGGATTCGCCTGGTGCTCAGTTCCCACCGCAACCGGGCAACTCATGCCTCAGATAAAGGGGCGGACGTTCGAATATCCGGCCTGTGAAGCGTTTCAGATTACTTATGAAGATGACCGTCTCAAGAACTACTTCAATTTGGGAACAGAAATAGCGACCTTCAGAGATGCAAACGACCTTGCCACAAAAATAAGATACTACCTTGACCACGACCAAGAGCGTCAAGATATGGCCCATGCAGCATACAAACGAGTCCTCAAGGATCATACGTGGAAGCAGCGCTGGGACGCCTGCCTGCCCCTCATGGCCAAAGACAACCAGGACCTGCGGAGGGGCAAGACCTGGACCGTACCCGCGCAGTTGCAGCATGTGGAGAGCCCCGAGCGAAAGGACCCCCTCGTTTCCATAGTCTGTTACGTATATAACCGCGAGCGGTTCATTGCAGAGACCATCGAATCGGTGCTCAGTCAGACATACAGAAACATCGAATTTATCATACTCAACGATGGGTCCACGGACAATACGGAACGCATTATCAAAAGATATCTTTCCGATCCAAGAATCAAATATCACTATCAGGAAAACATAGGAAAATCCCTGCTGAAATTTCATGAATTATTCAATCGTTCAGTCGGATTGTCTTCCGGCGCATATGTCTGCGCCATTGGAGCCGACGATATATATCTGCCGGACAGAATAGAAAAACAAGTTCAAGAATTTCGGCGCCACCCGGAACTCGATATCAGCTTTTGTAACGCCCAGATCATCGACCATGCGGGCAATCCGACAGGGAACAATTTCCGTCATCCCAAAGCACTTACATTCAACAGATTCAATCTCCTCCGCCGTCTCTTCACCACGAATTTCATTGCTCATCCGGCGGTTATGATCCGCCGACAGGCCCTCGACGAACACAATGGTTTTGAGACGGGCTATTGTTCCGATTTCCATTTCTGGCTCAAAACCGCGCAGCATTTGAATTTCAAATACATGGATGAGGTGCTCTGGCGCTATAGGGTGCACGATGATGCGGGCACAGCAACGAAAAACAACGATCTCTGCGCCGACCAGACGTATCAAGTCCTCGAGTTCTTCTATAACAAGTACTCTATCGAGGACTTTTACCCGGAAATCTCGGCCTGTTCCCAAAAATCAGAAGCCCTCTTCAGCGCCCATCTTGATCTCGGCATTGATGCGCTTACCGCGCCCTTCGTCTATGCTCATCGTTTCGCCATACGGGAATTTCAAAAAGCCCTGTCAATACGGGAAGACTCCGTGGAGGCGCAAAATAACCTTGCCATAGCAATGGTGGTTGCAGGCGACAGACGTGAGGCCGCGGGCCTCTTCCGCGCCCTCGGTCATGGCGGTGACAATGGATCGGTACGGCACAACATAGATGTATTCGAGGCATCAAGCGCTGAGAACCCCCGCCTTCAAGACTACTGGATACTGGCGGAAGACACAAATAGTTCCGAGCTGAAACGCAATATCCTGCGCTTCGAACTGCGTGACGACCTCTTACCTGGATCAACCCTCACGATATCTGAGAGACCCGATGATACGGCCTCTATGCACCGCCCGACCGTCAAAGGCCTCACATCCATCATCATAGCCACAACCGACCACGCAGACCCTCTCGAAGTTTGTCTTGATGCCCTTGAAAAGCATACCCGCGAGTCGCACGAGATTATCATAGTAGGAAACACGCCGTTCATAGAGTCGATTCGCAGTATGGAAAGACCAGACGACCCGGTGAAAAATCTTATTCTCCTCAGGAGCGAGAACCCCAATTACGTAGGCCTTATAAATCAGGGTATCGGCCGCTCAACAGGCGAGACAATAGTTGTCCTCAGAGCCGGAACCATTGTAACCGATGGCTGGCTCACCGGTATGCTCCACTGCCTCCATCACACATCAAAGCCTGGTCTTGTCGGTCCCCTGACGAATTTTGGATCGCCGCCGCAGCTCGTGCCGCATGCCTGCATGCAAGCTCAGGAGGATGCGTCCCGCTTCGCTTCGGAATTCAAGGGGCGTAACGAACACCGGCGCTCAAGGGTCGGAAATCTGTCCGGCTTCTGTCTCTCTTTCAGAAGGGACCTGATTTCTTCGATCGGCCTTCCCGACGATTCCTTAAGCGAGGGATCTTCCTGGGCCACAGACTACTGCCTGGCCGCCTCCGTTGCCGGATACACAAATATGTTAGCAGCCGACACCTACGTTCATCAAGAGACAAACCACGATACGGGAACAAGCAAAGCCGACCTCGGCAGGAAATGGACAAAAGAGGCTATGCGACCGGACACGAACAAACGCCTCGGGGCGCTGAATGCAATAGAAGAAGCTCGCAAACTTTATGCAAGGGACAGGCTGAAAGACGCGGTGGATGCACTCATGGAAGGGTTAAAACTCTCTTTTCAAGACAAGGATATCTATTTCTGCCTCGCCCGGATGCTGATCGATGCAGGATTGCACGGGGACGCCATTCAGGCTCTCGAATCCATGGCCAAAGAACATAAAGAAGACATCGAGTATCTCGAGCTATTTGGCTATGCCGCCGAAGCGATAGATCGCGACGAGGATGCGGAGGCGTGTGCGAGCAAAATGCTCTCAAAAGATGCAGCCTTAAGCCGGGCCATCAATCTTCAGGGCCTGATCGCGTACAAGAGAAGTCAAAAAAAGGACGCGGAAAACTTTTTCAGGCGAGCTGCGCAAGTCGACCCTGGCAACGGCGATCCATACAGGAACAGGGGGCTCTCCCAATGGTCCGAAGGCGAAAAGGAAGAAGGCTTATCCCTCATGGAAAAAGCATTCATTCTCGCGCCCGACAGCACGGACAACCGGAACTCCTACTATGCCGCCGTGTGCGATACGGGTTCCTATGGCAGGGCCGAGCCCGTTTTCATGGAAGCACAGGCGCTCTATCCTGAGAGCCGCGCAATCACGTTTCTTCTTATCGATTCCCTGGTCAAACAGGAGAAGTTCGGCGAGGCTATAGGCCAAATCGAGGCCGCCATCGTTCGTTTCGGCGCTGAGCAGGGACTCATTTCCGCCGGCCACGAAATCCGAAGGGTCTTAGGCCCTCTCGTCATCAACCCTGAGGACAAAGAGGCGCGAACCCTTTCCGTGTGCATGATCGCAAAGAATGAAGAAGACCACATGGCCCGATGCCTTGAAAGCCTGAAAGGCGTTGCCGGCGAAATCATTGTGGTCGACACCGGTTCCACAGATGAGACGAAACAGATCGCCCAAGTTTTCGGTGCACAGGTCTTCGATGTACCCTGGACAAATGACTTCTCGGAAGCCCGCAACGTCTCCCTGTCTAAAGCAAAAGGACGGTGGATACTCGTGCATGATGCCGACGAAGTCATCTCAACCCAGGACTACAGCAAGCTTTTAGCCATCGTCGACCCGAAGGCGGAAAAGCCTGCGGCATACACGCTCATCACGAGGAACTATACGACAAACTCCTCGCTTCAGGGTTGGACGGCTAACAAAGGGGACTACCCCGACGAAGAAGCCGGCACCGGGTGGTTTCCGAGTCCAAAGGTAAGGCTCTTCACGAATGACCGCCGGGTTCGGTTTGAAAATCCCGTGCATGAGATCCTCGAACCTTCATTACAAAGGGCCGGCGTCAAGATAAAGCCCTGTGATATAGCCGTACATCACTACGGCAGGCTCAATGAAGAGAAGACCATGGCCAAGGCAGAGACCTACTATTTCCTCGGAAAAAAGAAACTCGACGCGACGGGCGGCGACCCGTCAGCCCTCAGGGAGCTCGCCATCCAGGCCGGGGAACTAGGAAGGCATGATGAGGCCTTAGAGCTCTGGAATCGCTACATTGCGTTTCAACCCGAGAGCCACGTGGCTCACTTCAACATGTCCACATGCTATTTCGAAACGGGACGGTTCAAAGAGGCTCTCGATAGCGCCATTAAGGCGCTCACCCTTGACCCTCTGTCCAAGGAGTCCGTCCTCTGCTATGCCTCGGCGTCGCTTTGTGCAGGCTCCATTAAAGACGCAATCTCATCTTTAGAGAAACTTATGGAGAGGATTCCCGATTACCCCCCGGCCAAAGTGGTCCTTGCTGCAGCCTACTGTATGGGTGGTACACAAAGCGAGGGTCAAGACCATCTCAAGGAGATGAGGATGAGAGGATACGACTGTTCCACCGCTCTGTATTCCTTGTCGAAGAAGCTTATCTCGGCGGATAGGATGGAATCTGCCGTCAACCTGCTTGAGAACATGACTCAAGCGGGACAGTCACATCCGCGTACGGCGGAGCTTCTTAATACCTGCCGCTCTCTGGCCGACCTAACAGCGGCGGAGCATCATATGGCAGCGCAGACAAATGTGCGGGGTTGAGCTATGGTGAATGTTGACAGGCCTCTCTGTAAAACCGAATCGGCGCCCGAAGGGCATTCGGCAGGTGCGAAAACCCGGGAAACTGCCGGTTGCGTGGACGAAGCCGAAGATCTCTTCAAGAAGTCCCTTGAGGCCGATCCTACGTCTGTCCCGCTCACACTCGATCTGGGGGATTTCTTCCTCAGACACGGGCGTCTCGATGAAGCCGAGCTCGTCTACCGTTACGCCCTTTCACTCGACCATAGGTCGTGCGCGGTATTGAATAATCTCGGAAATACTATGAAGCAGAAAGGCGATCACGCCGAAGCGGAACGCTTCTACCGCGAGGCACTTACCGTGAATCCCCATCTTCTTGAAACACTCACTAACCTCGGTATCCTCTTTCTCAATCAAAAAAGGTTTGATGAGGCCGAGACATATTTGCGCCGCGCCACTGCGCTCAACCCTCGTTTCGGTTACGCCGCGCGTGAGTTGGGAAACCTTTCCATGGAGCAAGGTCGATACACTGAGGCTGAGGCCCTCTACCGATATGTCTTATCGGTTAACCCCGGGGACCATGACGCCGCCTTCAATCTCTCGTATGTTCTCCTTTTGCACGGCAAATATGAAGAGGGCTGGGACAGATATGAACTGCGTCTCAAAAGGGCCGATTTTCAATACCTTTGTGTTGACGGCAAGCGCCGGTTCGATCCCTCTTCAGCGAGCCAAACCGTGCTCGTCAGGGCTGAACAGGGGCTCGGCGATACCATACAATTCGTCAGGTTCTTATCCGAACTCAAGGGAAACGGCAGACGAATCATCTTCGAGTGCCAGCCACAGCTTGTGGACCTCTTAGGAAGCGTACAAGGGGTCGATACTATTGTCCCGAGAACGGTCGGGCTCAAAGCACCCGACATTGCCTTTGATGAGTACATTCCGCTTCTCAGCCTGCCGGGCGTTTTCAAGATCACGGCCGAAACGATCCCGGCTCACGTGCCTTACGTCGCGGTCGATCAGGGCTTAATAGAGAAATGGAAAATGGCGCTCGGCTCTGAGGCGGGTCGTGAGAGGTTCAAAGTCGGCGTGGCCTGGGCGGGTAATCCCAAGAACACAGGCGACAAATTTCGCTCCCTCACGCTCAAGAGCCTGACGCCTCTCTTCGGGGTAGATGGCGCCATCTTCTACAGCTTGCAGTATGGTATTGCCGTAGCGGAGATTGAAGCGCTTCCGACTTTTGCCAATTTGGTGGACTTTTCCCGGGACTTAAAAGCCTTCGCGGATACGGCCGCCTTTATTATGAACCTCGATCTTGTAATCACCGTGGACAGCGTCATAGCCCATCTGGCTGGTGCGCTGGGTAAGCCGTGCTGGAATCTCATTCCTTATGTACCCGACTGGCGCTGGCTTATAGATCGGTCAGACAGCCCCTGGTATCCTACCATGCGCCTCATCCGACAGAAGAGCCTTAATGACTGGGAAGAAACTTTGCAGGAAGTTACCTCTGAACTTGCTCATATCGTGCTTCGGAATAGACCCGTTACATCTTTCGCCACATCTGAGAGACCAAACACCCCCAAAGAACAATCACCCCTTTTTCATACCCCGCAACACTCCCCTTCATTCTATCCAGACATGCCCGTCCAGGCATAGAATCCCTGATTTATTTCAGCTATTCCACTATTTGACTGGTTGCGCGATCTTTACGCCGGCGAGCCTCTGAGCCCGGCAGCAAGGTTGAGGTTTATGTTGATGACCGCGTTGAGCTTTTCGGGGGTGGGATCTTGCATGATCTCAACTATTCGTTTGTCAATAAAAATGCTCAGGCTCAAAATGTCGGCCTTGAGCTTAACCGGCAAAGGATTGTCCTCTTTGATCAGTTCACTCTGAAACACGGTCCACAGGCGCTGATTAAATGTGAGCGCAGCGTCAAGCCGTCTAAACCGATCCTTCTCGTTCCAGTGAAGTTGACAATCCTTGAGCAGGTGAGCCCCGTTCGTCAGGACCGACGCCTCAAGTTCCCTGCCTGAAGTTGTTGTGGTCTGTATCTTTCTATATGCATTGAGCCCTGGTCCTGGCATGCTCCATTACCTCCTCTTCGTACTCGATGAGTTTTTTTGCCAGCTTGAGGGCTGTGTAGTATCTGCTATACAGGATGTGTTCGCTGATCTCCCCCAGTATGGCCGCTGTACTCGGCGCCGCCTGTACCACATCTTTTACGAGTGACCAGTAGAGATTGTGTTTCTCCACAAGGTCCCTGTCATCGACGTACATAAGTTGAATCATGAAATAGATCCTTTTGCACGGCGTGACCGCGTCCCTCTCGCGGAGAATATCTTTATCTCGCAATACGGGAACGTTGTTCTCTATAATCAAGTCGGCTTTTGAGCCGCCGTTTGCCACTACTGCCCCCCCTATAATGGTCCGTTCCTGGGGCTTTAAGCTGATCTTTAGCGCCATAGCTTCTCTGTCCTCACTTCCTCAACTTGTATATGCCCTGTGTCTCGCCTATGGGAAAGAAAGGCGGAGAGTAAATTTTCGTCGCGTCCTGCGCCTTGTCTGTCTCTCCGAGGGACACGCTGTCTGCGCCATATGTCTGCGTCCCACTCGATTGCCGCTTTTTCACATCCCCGGTTATGCTCATGACCGCGGACTTATCCAGGTTCCCAACCATTTCGATTACCATCTTTCCACCCCCTTTGAGGCAACCGGGGAAGGGGAACTATCCCCTCCCCCGTTATTCATTCTGCCTGCTACTGGAACAATTTCAAAACTGACTGGTTCGACTGGGATGCCAGACTCAATGCAGACGTACTCAGAGACTGCCTGGTCTGGAGGGCCAGCATGTTCGCGCCCTCTTCGTTTGTATCAGCGTTGACCAGAGAGTCAGCGCCCGTCTGGAGGGTGTTGGACACATCGGAAATCCACTGGTTACGAGCGTTCACGATGGCCAGGTTGCTGGA
>Ga0335069_10009492_pt1 | contig 13858 bp, 9 predicted proteins | sample Lox_Sample_11_FD_206714 | JGI IMG/M metagenome (GOLD analysis project Ga0335069, IMG submission 206714) | Soil microbial communities from Loxahatchee National Wildlife Refuge, Florida, United States - Lox_Sample_1.1 | ecosystem: Environmental > Terrestrial > Soil > Wetlands | place: USA: Florida... | reverse complement strand
CCGCGGCTGCATACCGAAGAAGTTCATGGTCTACGCCAGCGAGTTTTCCGCGGCCTTCAAGGCGGCCGAGGGCTACGGCTGGTCGCGGGCCGAGGCGACCTTCGACTGGGCGCGCTTCCTGGAGGCCAAGGACATCGAGATCGCCCGGCTTTCGGGGATCTATGTCACCAACCTGCAGAACGCCGGCGCCGACGTGATCCATACGCGCGCGGAGCTGCGCGACGAGCACACTGTCGCCCTGGCCGATCGTGACCGCGTCTTCTCCGCCGAGAAGGTCCTGATCGCCACGGGCGCGCGCCCGTCGGTCCCGGCGAACATTCCCGGCGTGGAGCTGGCGATCACCTCCAACGAGGCGTTCCACCTGCCGAAGCTGCCCGGCAGCATCCTGATTGTCGGCGGCGGCTATATCGCCCTGGAGTTCGCGGGCATCTTCAATGGCCTCGGCGTCAAGACCACCCTGATGTATCGCGGTCCGAACGTGCTGCGCGGCTTCGACAACGACGTACGGGCCCATATCGCCACCGAGATGGAGCGGCGCGGGATCACCATCATCCTGGGCTGCGAGCACACCAGGCTCGAGAAGACCGCCGAGGGGATCAAAAGCTCTCTGACGAGCGGCCATGAGCTCACGACCGACGTCGTCCTGTACGCCACGGGACGCGATCCTTACACGGAGGGTCTTGGCCTGGAGGCGGCCGCGGTCAAGCTGGGCGACAAGGGCGCCGTGGCGGTGGACGACTATTCCAAGACCAGCGCCCAGAACATCTGGGCCGTGGGCGACGTCACGGACCGGATCAACCTGACCCCGGTGGCCATCCGCGAAGGCTCGGCCTTTGCCCAGACCGAGTTCGCCGGTCGCCCGACCCGCTTCGACCACGAGATGGTGGCCAGCGCTGTCTTCTCGCAGCCGCCCGTCGGCGCGGTCGGCCTCACGGAAGCTGACGCGCGGCATCAGTACGGCAAGGTCGACATCTATCGGACCGTGTTCAGGCCCATGAAGGTGACCTTCTACGGCGGCGACGAACGCATGCTGATGAAGCTGGTGGTCCACCCCGAGACCCAGCGCCTCCTCGGCTGCCACATCGTCGGTCCCGACGCGCCGGAGATGATCCAGATGGCGGCCATCGCGCTCAAGATGGGCGTCACCAAACAGCAGTGGGACGACACCTGCGCCGTGCACCCGACGGCCGCGGAGGAGCTCGTGACGATGCGCGAGAAGTACGTGCCGCCGGAACTGGCGATGGGGGGGTGAAACCTTCATCCCCGGCCAGGCGCGCCAAGCCCTTTTGTGGCGCATATGGTCTTCGGCGCCCATCTGGGCTAGAAACCGCGCCCTTCATGAAGGCCCGATCTTGAGATGACCGATCGCTGGACGCCCGCGTCCTGGAGAAACCTGCCCGCCAAGCACATTCCGGACGACTATCCGGATGGCGCGGCCTTGGTCGAGGCTGAGGCGGAGCTTCGCCGGATGCCGCCGCTCGTCTTCGCCGGCGAGGCGCGGCGGCTGAAATCCTTGCTGGGCGACGTGGCGGCGGGGAAGGCCTTTCTGCTGCAGGGCGGCGACTGCGCCGAGAGCTTCAAGGAATTCTCCGCCGACAACATCCGCGACACCTTCCGGCTGATCCTGCAGATGGCGGTGGTGCTGACCTTCGCCGGCGGCAAGCCGGTGGTGAAGGTCGGCCGCATGGCCGGCCAGTTCGCCAAGCCGCGCTCGGCCCCCATCGAGACCGTGGGCGGCGTCACCCTGCCGTCCTACCGGGGCGACATTATCAACGCCATGGAGTTCACCGAAGAGGCCCGGCGGCCCGATCCGCAGCGCCTGCTGAAGGCCTACGCCCAGGCCTCCTCGACCCTGAACCTGCTGCGCGCCTTCGCCGGCGGCGGCTATGCGGACCTCTACAACATCCACCGCTGGACGCTCGGGTTCGTGGAGGGCAGCCCGCAGGGCGCGCGTTACCGCGAGCTCACCGAGAAGATCTCCGAATCGCTGGCCTTCATGGCCGCCATTGGGGTCACGCCCGAGACCCACGCCGATCTGCATCGGGTGGAGTTCTTCACCTGCCACGAGGCCCTGCTGCTGGGCTTCGAGGAGGCGCTGACTCGCGTCGATTCCACCTCCGGCGACTGGTACGACACCTCGGCCCATCTCCTGTGGATCGGCGAGCGGACGCGCCAGCTGGATGGCGGCCACGTGGAATATGTGCGGGGGATAAAGAACCCCGTCGGCGTCAAGGTCGGCCCCACAGTGGAGGCCGACGAGCTTCTTCGGCTCATCGACGCCCTCAACCCTGAGAATGAGGCGGGAAGGCTGACGCTCTACGGCCGCTTCGGCTCGGACAAGGTCGCCGCACGGCTACCGGCGCTCATGGCAGCGACGCGCCGGGAAGGGCGCCTGGTCGTCTGGGCCACCGATCCGATGCACGGCAACACCTTCGCGGCCGCCAACGGCTACAAGACCCGCCCCTTCGACCGCATCCTCGCCGAGGTGAAGAGCTTCATCGAGATCGCCGAGGCCGAGGGCGTTCATCCAGGCGGCGTGCATCTGGAGATGACCGGCCAGAACGTCACCGAATGCCTGGGCGGCGCGCGGGCTCTTTCCGAAGGCGACCTCGCCGATCGGTATCACACCCACTGCGATCCGCGCCTGAACGGCGAACAGGCCCTGGAGCTGGCCTTCCTGGTGGCCGAAAAACTGAAGGCCGAACGGCTAAGCGGTCTTCAGGCCGCCGAATAGCCCCATCGAAGGACAGCTGCGATGACCGCCCGCGTCGTCCAGGCCGACGCCGGGGTCGGCGCCAGGACCATTCGCGAACACCTTGCCGAGCTCGCCCGCCTTTCGGCGCCGGTGATCGCCGGACGCTTGGGCGTGACCACCATGGGCCTGACCGACACCATCGTGGTCGGCCGCTATTCCGCAACCGAGCTCGGCTTCAACGCCATGGCCTGGGCCATCTCGGCGGTGGTCCTGATGACGGCGATCGGCCTCCTCACCGGAACCCAGGTCATGGCCTCGCGCGCAATGGGCGAGGGCAGGCCCGCGGAGGCCGGCGCCGTTTTGCGCGGCGGCCTCGTGTATGGGCTATGGATCGGCCTTGTGGCCGGCGCCTTGCTGGCCGCCACGGGGCCCTGGCTGTTGCACGCCCTGCGGCTGAAGGGAGACCTAGCGGAGGGCGCGAGCCGGCCTCTGATCATCCTCGCCGCTTCCATGCCCGCGTTCGCCCTGTGTACGGCGGCGGCTTCCTGGCTGGAGGGGCTCGGACGGCCGGCGGCGCCCAACGCCCTCATGTGGGTGGCGAACGGCGTCAATCTCGTCGCCGTGCTCGTCCTTGTTCCAGGCGGCTGGGGCGTTCCCGCCCTCGGGGCGATCGGGGCGGCGATGGCGACCTTCACCGCCCGGACCTTCCTCATGATTGCGCTCCTCGCCTACATCGTGACGATGCGCGACGCCGCCGCGCTCGGGGTCTTTCGTCGGGCCTCGAGAGCGAAGGCTAGGGCGGCCGAGCAGAGGCGGATCGGCTATGGCGCCGGCGCCTCGAATCTCTTCGAGATATCGGCCTTCGGCGGCATGAACGTCGTGGCCGGCTGGATAGGACCCAATGTGGTGGCCGCCTGGGCGGTGGTGCTCAACGTGGTGGGCTTCGCCTTCATGGTCCCGCTGGGCTTGGCTGTCGGGACGGCGGTGATGGTCGCCAAGGCCTACGCCGCCCGGGATGAGCGGGGCGCGCGGCGCGCGGCGCTGACCGGATTCGCGGTCACGATCGCCTATGGCTGTCTGGCCGCCCTTATCCTCTGGCCCAACGTGCGGACCGTAGCCTTCATCTATACGCGCCAGTCGACGACGGCCTTGATGGCGGCCGGCGGCCTGTCTTTCGCCGCCTTCCTTCTGCCGCCCGACGGTTTGCAGACGGTCGTCGCCCAATCCTTGCGGGCGCGCGGCGACGTGCTTGCGCCGACGCTGACCCACCTGGCGAGCTACATCCTGGTGATGGTCCCGCTCGCCTGTGTGCTGGCCATCTCCTTTGGTCTTGGACTAAACGGCATCGTCGGCGCAGCGATTGTCGCCAGCTACATTTCCGCGGCGCTTCTGATGGCGCGCTTCTGGATGGTGACCCGCGCGGCTTAGGCCCCCAGCACCCAGCCTTCCTCGCGTTCCGCGTCCGCCACGACATCGGGCGCCGTCTCCTTGGCCGGGGCGAAGAGAGCGCCGAGCTTGCCCGCCTCATCTAGGCGCGCGAAGTGCTCGGCCGTGGCGCGCACCTGGGCCAGGTCCTTGACCTCGCCCGCCGCCGGCTGGGCCTTGTAGAGCGACGGGTAGACTTCGGCGGCCACCACGTCCACGCCTGCGAGGTCCGCTTCGCCGAGCGCCTTCCAGCCGGTCTCGAAGGGCCAGACCTTCAAGGCTTCGCCGCGCGCCAGTTTCAGGCGCCGCACCATGGGAATGCCCAAGATGGCCTGGCCGCCGACGGAGCCCTGATAATAGAGCTTCCAGATGGGGCTGGCGCCCTTGGCCGCCAGCTCGGCGTGCCGGAATTCTGGCAGGTCGTGAGGTCCGTGGTTGCGGCCGCGCTTGGGCTGCAGGGTGGTCAGGGCGTCCTTCGGCGGCACGCCCCAGAAGGGAAAGGGGCCGCCGGTGAGCCTGCGGTTGATCTCCGAGCCGACGCCGAAGCGGTTGTTGGTGTTGTCGGCCTTGTCCTTGACCATCCGGTCGAGCTGGTTCCAGGCGGCGCGCCACGGCTCGTCGCCGGCGAGCTTCAGGGCCTCGGCGAATCCCCGCGGAAAGCCCAAGGGAAAATCGAAGCCGAGCAGCGTTCGCTCGCTGCGCTTGGCCCTGTCGTCGAGGAGGGCGCTCAGCAGCTTCTCGGCCTCGGCGCGGGTGGCGGGATTGTGCGACTCGAACGCCATGCGAAAGCGCACGTCACGCTTGAGGACGCCGATCCAGACGGAATCGGCGCCCGTGGTGGGTTTGGACGCCGCGCTCCAGTCGACGATCACATAGGCGTTGAAAAGGCGGGCCAAGCAAAGCTCCTGACGTCGTCGCGGATGGGAAAGCCGCGCGGTCTTGCGTTAATTCACGACCTTCAGGCGCTGCAGAAGAGCCAGGCGCTGGCCCGACAGGGCCTTGGCCTGAGCGTTCAGCTCTTCGAGATTGGCCTCGGCCGTCTTCAGGACCTCGCCGTTCTTGATGATCGACTGGTTCTGCTGGGCGAGCGTGCTCCAGGCGTCCGAGGCCCAATCGGCAGGCTTCTTCAGGCCCTTGGCGCGGGCGCCCAGGAACATCTGGTCGAAACGTCCGACCCCGACGCCGCCGCCGATGACCGGGGAGGCGAGGCAGGTGACGTCGTTGCTTATCCGGGCCCGTTCGATCAGGTGGGCGTTCAGGCGCGCGCAGCGCGGCTCCGCCTCGGCGATCGCTTCGTCCGACTGGGTGGGATGGGCCTTTCCCGCACCCACCAGCACCCCAAGGCTTTCCAGGAGGGCGCCCGGCGGCAGATTGGCCAGCTTGGGCTCGTCGAAAAGCTGACCGATCCTCTTCGGCGCGCCCTTGTCGGCGGCCAGGGCCTCGATCACCGGAGCATAGATGTCGGGCCTCAACTTTATCTGGCCCAGCCCCGTCTCGACCTCCATGCCCACGTCGGCGTCGGGAACGACGAGTGTGACGCTCAGCATCTTCATCCGCTCCAGCCGATCGAGGGTGGAGAGACGCCGGCCGCCTCGGGTGTAGAGGTCTCGGCGGAACTGCTGATTGAGCAGATAGTCGCGGACAGTCTCCCGCAGCACGGAATAGGGGATGCCGCCCAGCACTTCGCGCTGCGCCTGGGTCAGGTTGAAGCCGTCCATCTGGTCGAGGGCGCTGGCCGCGCAGGCGTAGCCGAGCTTGGCGCCGGAGAGCCAGTCGTGGGCGTCGGAGAAGTACATCGGCGCCCAATCGCGATTGAAATATTCATGGGCGAGATAGTGCCGATTCTGCCCAGCCATGGCGTCGAGGCGGCCCTTGGCGGTGGGGTTGGCGGCGAAATAGCGGGCCCCGATCTCCGCGAGCTTGCCGCCAAAGGCGATGGAGGCCTCGATCCGACCGAGCACCCCTTGCGCGTCGCTGCCGGCGGTCTCCGCATGCAGGGTCATCATGTGCCGCAAAGGCATCGCGACGGCCCAGCCGGGGAGGGTGTTGTAGCTCATGTAGACCGCGCCGCCGACCTTCAGGCGCCGGCGCATGATCTCGACGATGTTGCGCCTGTTCTCGTCCGAGACCCAGCTCCAGACGCCGTGTAGGGCGATGTAGTCGAACTCCGGCAGGTCACTGCGCGCGGCGAACTCGGCGAAGCTGTCGTCGAAAAAGCGCGCGCCCGCGCCGGCGATCTCAGCCAGTTGGCGCGCGTTGGCGGCGTGGGCGGGATTGAAATCGGTTCCCCAGAATTCGCCTGAAGTCGCCGCGGCGTGGATGTTCGCCGAGAGCCCTTGGCCGTAGCCGAGCTCCAGATACCGGGTCCCCGTACGGCTGGGGGGCTCATAGCCCGCCAACAGCAGAGCGAAATCGATCAATCCAGGCGCGAGCTCGCGATAATAGCCGTGGGTGTAGTCGATCTCGGCCACATAGCCGGAGGTCCAATCCATGGATGCGTTCGCCCCGGTTTGCTGATCTCCCCGACTTGGAGCCTGCCGACGGAGGCCTGTCAACGTGTGGCGTGGCCTTGCCGGCCGTGCTAGCGGCCGCGCGAGGAGTTGCTAGCGGACGGACATGAGCGAGGTATTGCGGGCCGGCGTGATCGGCGCGGGGGTCTTCGGGGGCTACCACGCGGCCAAGTACGCCGCCTTTCCGGGCGCCACGCTGGTGGGCGTCTACGATCACCATCGCGAGCACGCCGAGGCCCTGGCCAGCCGGTCCGGCGGCCGCGCCTTCGAGAGCGAGGCCGATCTGCTGGCCGCGGTCGACGTTGTCTCGATCGCCACGCCGGCGCTGGCCCACGCCGAGTGCGCCCTTGCGGCGCTCGAATGCGGCAAATCGATCTATGTGGAAAAGCCGCTGGCCGTGCGGCGCGAAGATGCGGCGCACATTCTCGAGGCGGCGGAGCGTCAAAGTCTGGTCGTCGCCTGCGGCTTCCTGGAGCGGGCCGCCTTTCAGGCCATGGGACTGTTCGAGGTTCCCGAAAAGCCCATCCTCCTGGAATCGGTTCGGCTAGGCCCCCCCTCGCCGCGCAACCTCGACGTTTCGGTGGTGCTGGACCTGATGATCCACGACCTCGACCTTGCCCTGGCTCTGCGGCCCGCTGTCGTGGCGGCGGTCGAGGCGGAAGGCATTGTCAGCGCGCACGGCGCCGACGCCGTGGAGGCCGAGGCCCGCTTCGAGGGCGGCTTCGTCGCCCGCTTTCGCGCCTCGCGGATCGCCGAGACGCGCGAGCGGACCATGCGGATCGTCTATCCTTCCGGCGAGGTTCGGGTGGATTTTCTGAGCCACGCCTTCGAGAACACCACCCCGTTCGCCCTGAATAGGGACTTCGAGGACGCGCCGCAGAGTAGGGACAGGCTGGGCGCCAGCATCAGCGCCTTCATCGCCGCTGTGCGCGGGGAGGGAAGGGGTCCTCTCGCCGACGGACACGACGGCGCACGGGCCCTGGACCTGGCGCTGGCCGTGGAGCAGGCCCTTTCAGGCGGCTAGCATCCGTAAGGACTCGTCCCAGAGCCGATGGGCGTTGGCGCGGTCCACCGCGTAGAAGGCGACGCCACGCCGGTCGGGGTCGGCCTTGTGGACGACAACCCCTTCGTTGCAGCCGTCCAGATAGATGCCGCCCAAGGTGGCGAGCTCAGGCGCGGTGGCGGCCAGAACGGTGCTCGCGGCGCCTTGGGGAATGGTCTTGATGATGTGCGCCGGCATGTTCCCGCCGCCGATGTGGCGCTGCAGCCCGGTGGCGACGGCCGGGGGCCGGACGGCGTTGGTGGTGATCCCGTCGCCCGCCCAGCGGGCCTGGGCCTCGACCGCGAAGAGGATGTTGGCGGTCTTGGACTGGGCGTAGCCCTGATGGGTGTCGTACTTGCGAAAGACGCAGTGGATGTCGTCGAACACCACCGGGCACCACTGGTGCGCGCCGGAGGTCACCGACACGATGCGCGCGCCCTGGGCGGCCGCCAGCGCTCGGTGGAGGGCCAGCGCGAGAGCGAAGTGGCCCAGGTGATTGACCGCGAACTGAAGCTCCCAGCCCTCCGCCGTCCGCGTCTCGGGGGTCGCCATGATGCCGGCGTTGGCCACCAGCACGTGCAGCGGTCCCGTCCATGCTTCGGCAAAGGCGGCGGTCGAGCGGCGGTCGGCGAGGTCGAGGCTCGCCACATGGAGCGATCGCGCGCCCGTGCTCTCGGCGATCTGTGCGGCGGCGCGGCGGCCGGCCTCCGTATCGCGGACTGCGAGGGTGACCTCGGCCCCCTTGGACGCGAGCACCCGGGCCGTTTCCTGACCAATTCCGGAGGAAGCTCCGGTGACGATCACCCGTTTGCCCGATAGATCGCAGCCCTCGGCCACCTCCATGGCGGTGGGATCGGCGCCGAAGGTGGTGGTGAAGCGTGTCATCGGGGTTTCCTTCCTGAGCTTTTGCATACAGTAGGGAGGCCGCGCAGCAAGCGCCCTCCTGACCCAAGGACCCTTTCGGATGAAGGCTGCTCCGTTCGACTACGTAGCCCCCGACAGCGTGGAGGCGGCTGTCGACTGCCTGGCGGAGAATGTCGGGGACGCCATGGTTCTCGCGGGCGGGCAGACGCTGATGCCGCTCCTGGCCCTGCGCATGTCGCAGCCGACGGTCCTGGTGGACATCAACCGTATCGAAGCGCTGCAGGGCGTGACCCGCGGCGACGGCGCAACCCGCATCGGCGCCGTCACCCGCCAGGCGGACGCTCTCACCGATCGGACGATCGCCGACCACGCGCCCGGGATCCCGAAGGCGCTTCGCTTCGTGGGGCACTATCAGACCCGCAATCGCGGCACCGTCGGCGGGTCGATCGCCTTGGGCGAGCCGGCGGCTGAGCTGCCCTGCACGGCCCTGACGCTGGGCGCGAAGATCGAGGCCCGCTCTGTTCGCGGGACGCGCCTGATCGACGCCGAGGACTTCTATCTCGGCCCCTACACCAACGCCTTAGAGTCCGACGAGCTGGTGACGGCGGTGCTCTTCCCCGACCTTCCGCACGGCACGATCACCCTGGCGCACGAGGTCGCGCGCCGACCCGGCGACTTCGCCCTCGTGGGTCTTATCTGCGCCCTGACCATCCATGGCGGGACGTTCCACGCCGCGAGGATCGGCTGGTTCGGCATGGGGCAGACGCCTCTGCGCAGCCTGGAGACGGAGCGATCGCTGGTCGGCGAGCGGGTCAGCGGGATCGATCTCGCCGATGTCGCCCGGATGGCGGTGTCCGAGACGGACCCGGCCGATGATCATCACGCCACCGCCGCCTACCGTCGCACGGTGGGCGAACGCGTCTTTCGCCGAGCGGTCAGCCAAGCCCTGGAGAGCGCATGAGCGAGCACCGCATCGAATTGACGGTCGACGGCGAACAGATCGCCGCGACCGTGGAGGCGCGGACCTCCCTGGGCGATTTCCTGAGAGAAGAATGCGGCCGCACCGGCGTGCACCTGGGATGCGAACATGGGGTCTGCGGCGCCTGCACTGTGATCGTCGATGGGCGGGCGGTCCGCTCCTGCCTGATGCTGGCGGTCCAGGCGGACGGCGTGCAGGTGACGACCGCCCAGGGCTTGGCAGCTCCCGACGGCGCGCTGTCGCCGGTCCAGCAAGCGATGCACGATGAATACGCTCTGCAGTGCGGCTTCTGCACGCCGGGCGTGGTGATGACGCTGACGGCGCTGACGGCGGGCGAGGCCAGGCCCACCGAGGCGGAGGTGCGGGCGGCGCTCTCCGGCCACCTCTGCCGATGCACCGGCTACCAGGGCATGCTCCGTGTCGCCCGCAGGCTCTCGGGAGCGAACGGATGAACGACACCTCCCTGATCCCGGCGGCGCGCTTCGTCGGCCAACGGATCCCCCGCAAAGAGGATCGCCGCCTGGTCACCGGCAACGGCGCTTTCACCGACGATGTCGCCGTCCCCGGCATGCTGTTCGCCGCCTTCACGCGCAGCCCCATCGCACGCGGGCGGATCGCCCGGCTGGACGTCCAGGCGGCCGGCGAGGTGGCCGGCGTCCGCGCGGTCTACACCGGCGCGGACTTGCGCCGGCTCAACATCAACTTCCATCAGCTCTATGCGCCCGACGCGGACGCGAGCCACCTTTGGCCCTTGGCTGACGGCCGGGTCGCTTATGTGGGCGATCCTATCGCCGTGGTGGTGGCCGACAGCCGCGCCATCGCCGAGGACGCCGCAGCCCTGGTGGAGGTGGAATACGAGACCGAGGATCCGGTCATCACTCTCGACCAGGCCAGGGCCTTGGCCAAGCCGATCCATCCTCAGATGGGCGCCAAGTCCGCCGGCGAAGCGGCGACGCCCGCCGATCCAGGCCTGGCGGAGGTCTTCGCCAATGCCGCCCATGTGGTTGTCGGCACGATCCGCCACCAGCGCCAAGCCCATTCGCCCATGGAGCCGCGCGGGGTGCTGGCCCAACCAAAGGGGTCGGGAGAGCTGACCGTCTGGCTCTCCTGCCAAAGCCCGCACATGGCGGCGCGCTACCTCTCCGTCGCCTTCAATCGTCCGGCCCACAGCATCCGCGTGGTCAGCAAGGACGTCGGCGGCGCCTTCGGCTTGAAGACCCAGCCCTGGCGCGAGGAGGTGGCGGTCATCGCCGGCGCCCTGCTGCTCGGCAAGCCGGTGAAGTGGACCGAGGACAGGCTGGAGAACCTGACCTCCGCCAACCAGGCGCGCGAGCAGGAGATAACCGTCAGGCTGGCGCTGGACGCCGACGCCATGCTGCTGGCCGCCGACCTAGAATACTATACCAACATCGGCGCCTATCCGCACATGGCGGGCGCCAACTCCCTGGCCATGGCCATGTTTCCCGGTCCTTACAAGCTGCCGAGACTGGGCTTCACGGCGAAGGCCTACTACTCCAACACGGTCGGCGAGGCGCCTTACCGCGGTCCGTGGATGATGGAATCCCTGGCGCGGGAGACCATGCTGGACGTGGCGGCGCGCCAGATCGGCATCGACCCCCTGGAGCTGCGCCGCCGCAACCTGATCACCAAGGCTGACCAGCCCTTCACCATGGTCAGCGGCTTCGTGCTCGACCGCATCACGCCCAGGGAGACGCTGGAGCTGGCGGTGGAGAAGATCGACGTCGCCGCCTTCCGCAAGGAGCAGGCGGCCGCTCGCGCGCAGGGCCGCTACCTGGGCCTCGGCTTCGCCGTCTATGCGGAGCCCACCACCATGGCCATGGGCGGGCCGCTTTCCACCGAAGCCGCCCAGATTCAGATCGAGCCCACGGGCAAGGTGACCGCGGTGGTCTCCACCCACTCCCAAGGCCACGGGACGGAAACGACCATGGGCCAGGTGATCGCCGACACCCTGGGCGTTCCGTTCGATGACGTGACCGTACTAGAGGACGACAGCTCCCGTGGCGGATTCGGTGCGGGCGCGGGCGGCAGCCGCCAGGCGGTCGCTGGCGGCGGCGCGGCCAGACGGGCCTCCGGCATGCTGAAGGAGAAGGTCAAGACGATCGCCGCGCACCTTCTGAACGCCAGCCCGGAGACTGTCGAGATCGAGATGGGCATGGTCAAGGTCGCGGGGGCCGAGGAGATGACGACGCCCTTGGCGAAGATCGCGTCCGCCGCCTATTTCGAGACCGAGCGCCTGCCGCCGGGCATGGAGCCCGGCCTGACGACTCAATACCGTTATCGCCCGCCGCCCATCGTCTTCTCCAACGCCAGCCACGCCTGCGTCTGCGAGGTCGACCGCGACACCGGCGTAGTGAAGGTCTTGCGCTGGGTGGCCAGCGAGGATTGCGGGGTGATGATCAATCCGGGCGTCGTCGAGGGCCAGATCGCGGGCGGCGTCGTCCAGGGGATCGGCGGAGTCCTGATGGAGGAGATCGGCTACGACGAGATGGGCAATCCCACCGCCGTGACCTTCAAGGACTATCTGCTGCCGACCATCGCCGACGTGCCGGAGATCGAGTACTGCCACCTCGTTACGCCCGGCGAGAATGAGGGCGGCTTCAAGGGCGTCGGCGAGGGCGGCGCCATCATCGGCCCGCCCACCATGGTCAACGCGGTGGCCGATGCGCTGGCGCCCTTCGGCGCGCGGGTTCTGGACCTGCCGCTGACGCCGCCGAAGCTGTTGGCGCTAATGGACAACACTGAAATCTCGAGTAACGGAGCCGCGCCATGACCCGCAAGCCAGATGGAACCTGGGACAAGTCCAAGCTTCCCAGCCGGCATGTGACCGAAGGGCCCGCCCGCGCGCCGCACCGATCCTACTACTACGCCATGGGTCTGGGCACGGTGGAGATCTCCCAGCCCTTCGTGGGCGTGGCCTCGTGCTGGAACGAAGCGGCGCCGTGCAACACCGCCCTGATGCGTCAGGCCCATGCGGTTTCCAACGGGGTCAAGAAGGCCGGCGCGACGCCCCGGGAATTCTGCACCATCACCGTCACCGACGGCATCGCCATGGGCCACGAAGGGATGCGCTCGTCCCTGGTCAGCCGCGAGGTCATCGCCGATTCCGTCGAGCTGACCATGCGCGGGCACGGCTATGACGCCCTTGTGGGCGTCGCCGGGTGCGACAAGTCCTTGCCAGGCATGATGATGGCCATGCTGCGCCTGAATGTGCCGTCGGTCTTCATCTATGGCGGCTCGATCCTGCCCGGCCGCTGGCATGGCAAGGACGTCACCGTGCTCGATGTGTTCGAGGCGGTGGGCCAGCACTCGGCGGGGCGGCTGAGCTTCGATGATCTTTGCGATCTGGAGCGCCACGCCTGTCCCGGCGACGGCGCCTGCGGCGGCCAGTTCACCGCCAACACCATGGCCTGCGTCTCGGAAGCCATTGGCCTCGCCCTGCCGCTGTCGTCGGCCCTGCCGGCGCCCTACGAAAGCCGCGACCAGTACGCGGTCGCCTCGGGCGAGGCTGTGGTCCGGCTCATCGAGCGCAACATTCGCCCGCGGGACATCTGCACGCGCAAGGCCTTCGAGAATGCGGCCGTCATCGTGGCGGCGACCGGCGGATCGACCAACGGCGCCCTGCATCTGCCGGCCATGGCCCACGAATGCGGCATCGAGTTCACCTTGCGCGACGTGGCCGAGATCGCCCGGCGCACGCCCTATCTCGCCGACCTCAAGCCCGGCGGCCGCTACGTCGCCCGCGACATGGGCGCGGCGGGCGGTGTTCCGGTGCTGCTGAAGACGTTGCTGGAGGGGGGCTTCATCCACGGGGACGTGCTCACCGTCACCGGCAAGACCTTGGCCGAGAACCTCGCCGAGGTGAAATGGCGCGACGACCAGGATGTCATCCGGCCCGTCTCCAATCCTTTGTCCGCCACCGGAGGCGTGGTCGGGGTCTGGGGGTCGCTGGCTCCGGACGGGGGCATCGTCAAGATCGCCGGCCTTTCGCACCGAACGCACCGCGGGCCGGCGCGGGTGTTCGACGGGGAAGACGCGTGTTTCGCCGCCGTGGAGCGGGGAGACTACAAGGACGGCGACGTCCTCGTGATTCGCTATGAGGGTCCGCGGGGCGGGCCCGGCATGCGCGAGATGCTCTCCACCACCGCGGCCCTGACCGGGCAGGGGCGGGGGGACAAGGTGGCCCTGGTCACCGACGGCCGCTTCTCTGGGGCCACGCGCGGCCTCTGCATCGGCCACGTCGGGCCGGAGGCTCAGGTTGGCGGACCGATCGCCCTCGTCAGGGACGGCGACATCATCTCCATCGACGCCGACGCAGGAACCAT
>Ga0335069_10009491_pt1 | contig 13858 bp, 14 predicted proteins | sample Lox_Sample_11_FD_206714 | JGI IMG/M metagenome (GOLD analysis project Ga0335069, IMG submission 206714) | Soil microbial communities from Loxahatchee National Wildlife Refuge, Florida, United States - Lox_Sample_1.1 | ecosystem: Environmental > Terrestrial > Soil > Wetlands | place: USA... | reverse complement strand
CGCAGGTGCCGAAACTTGCGCGCGCCGAAGGCCGCGATCCGCGCCTCTTGGTGATCGTGCTGCGCGGCGCCCTGGACGGCCTGGCCGTGGCCGCACCGGTGGGCGATCCCGACTGGGCCGCCCTGCGCGGCAACGCCGCGTTCGGGCTCGCCAGCAAGCCCGCTGCCCTGCCGCTGGATTCCTTCTTCGCCCTCAATCCGGCCCTGCCGAACTTCCATCGGCTTTATCAAGCCGGTCACGCCCTCATCGTGCACGCGGCGGCCACGCCCTATCGCGACCGCTCGCATTTCGACGGCCAGGACGTGCTCGAGAGCGGCCTCGCCGGACCCGGGCACAGCGAGACCGGGTGGCTCAACCGGGCCCTGGCCGCGCTGGAAGGTCAGGGCGCCAATCCCGGCGGCGGCCAAGCGGTCGCTGTCGGACCGGTGGCGCCGCTGGTGGTGCGCGGGCCGGCACCGATCGTCCTCTGGGTCCCCCAGCGTGTCCTGCCGGCGAGCGAGGACACGACCATGCGCCTGCTCAATCTCTATCGCCACACCGACACGAAGCTGGCGCGCGTGCTGGAAGGGCGCGTGGCGCTGGGCAACATGAGCCCGAACGACGTTTCGGCCGCGGCGGCGATGGCGAACCCGCCGCCGACGGTCCCGGGCATCGCGCAGCTCCGCCCCTATTTCAGCGAAGCGGCCGGAAACGCCGCCAAATATCTGGCGCGGACGGACGGGCCACGCGTGGGCGCGTTGGCGTTCGACGGATGGGACACGCATGTCCGCGAGGGCATCCTGGCGGGCCAGCTGGCGACGTGGCTGGACGCCCTGGATGGCGCGTTCGCCGCGATCGAAAGCAACATGGGCGAGGCGTGGCGCGAGACAGTCGTGGTCGCGATCACCGAGTTCGGACGGACGGCGCGCCTCAACGGCGACAACGGCACCGACCACGGGACCGGCACGGTGGCCTTGCTGGCGGGAGGCGCCTTGAAAGGCGGTCGGGTGATCGCCGACTGGCCGGGCCTGAAACCGGCCGACCTCTACGAAGACCGAGACCTGAAGGCGACGACCGATCTCCGCTCGATCCTCAAGGGAGTCCTGCGCGATCATCTTCGGGTGCGCGAGAAAGGCCTCGCCTCCACGGTGTTCCCGGACAGCACAGGCGTGAGACCGTTCGAAGGCCTCCTCGCGTGATCAGGGCTCAGTCGTAGGCCGTGATGAAGGCGTCGATGGCCTTGAACGCATCCGCTTCGGCGCCGAAGAACATGTGATATCCCGAGGCGCACGGGCTCTTCTGTTCCGGGCTTCCGCCGCGCAGCCAGACGAACGAGACATTCCTCTTCCCGGCCGCGCGCAGCTGATCGATCAGCCTGAGATCGCTTCGCGGATCGGCGCCCGCACACCCGTCGAGCTGATGATGCAGGAACAGGACCGGAAACGACACGGACGGTGCCACCTGCACGCCCGACCGGGACGAGCTGAAGATCGCGCCGTCGACGAGGTCCGGATTCCTGCGGATGAATTCGGCCACGCTCACGGCCCCGTTGCTGTGGCCCATCAGCCATACCGGCTTGCCGAACCGCGCCCTATAGAATCTGACCACGCTTTCGATGCGTGCCAGATGGTCGGCACCCGCCCGCGACACCGGATACGTGGTTCCGACGGGAAGCGCATACGGGCTGTCGAACACGACCACGTGCGTGGTGCCCGAGGTCAGGGTGGACTCGGCGAGCGGCCCGAGCACGCTCCCGTAAAAGCCGCCCAGGCTCGTCCGTCCCGGGGCGAGGCCGAGATGTCCCTCTCCGCCCGGGATCATGATCAGGACTTTCTTGCCGGCTTTCGCCTCCCACAGGAATGTCTGGGTCGGCTCCGAGGCCCCCGGCAGCGGGACGGAAACGACTTCGGCGCGTGCCGGGACGACGAGCAGACACGCGAGCGCGAGTGCCGCGATGAGCCGCATGCGGGTCTAGAACTCCCGGCCGATCAGCCGGTCGACCGAATAGCGCCCGCCGCCGCGGAAGAAGATGGCCGTGCACAAGAGGAGCCACAGCAGCGCGTACTCATAGCCGCGGCCCGTCCAGAAATAGCCGTTGGGCCACAGCCACACCGAGATGATCACGGCCATTTCGATCCAGATCGCGGCCGCGGCGACGCGGGTGAACAGGCCGATCGCCAGACACGCGGCGGCGAAGAATTCCGTCCCGGTGACCGCATACGCGAGGAGCATCGGCACAGGTGCGCCGTGTGCTGCGATGCCGGCGGCCTGCTTCGCCATGTCGCCGTGGAAGACCTTGTCCCAGCCATGCGGAAACAGCACCGCCCCGGTGCAGAAGCGCATGAAGGCGTAGCTGTAGGGCGACAGCGCGTCGTAGAGCCCCGCGAGACCTGGAAAAATCAGCCGGTTGCCGCTGCCCGCCGTATCCGCCATGAGCCGCTCCTCGCCCGTTGCCGCTGTACGGGTTGCGGATCGTAAGCTACCGTAGGGGTCATACGGAAGACGGCGAAGCCGCCCGCACAATACGAGCTCACAACAAAAGGGTTCTGCCAGGAGGAACGATGGCCGAGCAATTCGTCGGCAAGCTCTCCGAGTTCAAGGACGGCGTGAGCCGGATCGTGATCGTCAAGAACCACGAGATCGGCGTGTTCCGCACGGGCGGAGAGTTCTACGCCTACAGCAATTACTGCCTGCACCAGGGCGGCCCCGCCTGCGAGGGCATGACGATCGCCAAGGTCGAGGAGCGGCTGATGCCCGACAAGACCTCGCGCGGGCTCTACTTCTCCGACACCGAATTGCATTTCGTGTGCCCCTGGCACGGCTACGAATACGACATCAAGACTGGCGAGTGCGTGTCCGACCGCCGGCTCCGGCTGCGCAAGTACGAAATCGTCCAGAAGGGAGACGACGTGTATGTCGTCGCCTAAGCGGCGGCCGGCCGCAAAGGCGCGCACCAAGCCGCGCAAGCCCGCGGCGGCAAAAGCCGCCCATGGAACCGGCGCGTCAGCCACCGCCACACAGCTTGCCGCCGCGATCGAGCGCGGCTTGAAAAGCGGCAAGCCCGACCTGCTGTCGCCCGTGGCGGTGCAGGCGCTGATGGCGGCGGTGTGCAAGAGCTACGCGGCCCATCTCGAGCAAGGACAGGATTTCATGCCGCTCGGCCAGCGCAGCGGCGTCACCCCCACAGAGATCATGGTCACGGCCAGCAAGCTGCTGCGCGCGGGCAATCTGCAGGTGTTCGAGCTCGGCATGTGGCAGAGCTGGACCGGCCGCTGACCCCCACCGATACGAGCCTCATCAGGAGACACGCATATGGACCTCATCGCCGACCGCGGCCGCCGGATATCGATCGAGGAGCTCAACACCACGAAGCTCCTGGCGCACGCCGCCGAGCAGGCGCGCAAGCGCAACTACGACGACTTCCTGATCGTCGACGTGGACTCGCACCACTACGAGAGCGAGCACATGAAGGACATCCTGCCCTTCATGGAGAACGACGTCTTCAAGCAGCTCGCGATCTCGTCGGGGGCCAAGGGGCGCGGCGGCCTCTTGCCGACGAATGTCGGCTACCAGGACATGGGCGGGCGCGTGACGCGCTATCCGATGCGCAGCAGCGAGAAGACCCAAGAGGGCAAGCACCGGGACGTGCAGCTCGGCCTGCGCTGGATGGACGCGATGGGTGTCGATTACGCCTGCCTGTTCCCGACCGGCATGCTGAACATCGGCCTGCATCCGCAGAAGGAGATGGAGGTCGAGCTGTGCTGGGCCTACAACCGCTGGCTCACCGAGAAGGTGCTGCCGGAATCCGACGGCCGCATCTATTCGGCGCTGTGCCTGCCCTTCTCCGACCCCGATGAATCGCTGCGCCAGGTCGAGACGTTCGGCGACCGCAAGGGGGTCACCGGCTTCATGGTGACGACCGTCCGCCACCTGCCGGTCTACGACAATGCGTACATGAAGACGTACCGGGCGATGGAGGAGCGCGGCCTTGCCCTTTCCTTCCACTCGGGGCCGAACTGGGGCGACCACACCTTCAAGTCCTGCAACCGCTTCCTGTCGGCGCACGCGCTCGGCTTCACCTGGTACAACATCCTGCACCTGACCAACTGGGTGGTGAACGGGATGGGCGAGCGCTTTCCCAAGCTGCCGGTGATCTGGATCGAGGCGGGGCTCGCCTGGGTGCCGTTCCTCATGCAGCGGCTCGACCACGAGTACATGCTGCGCTCCTCGGAGTGCCCGCTGCTCAAGAAGAAGCCGAGCGATTACATGCGCGACATGTACTACTCCTCGCAGCCGATGGAGATCCAGGACATGGACGCGCTGAAGACGACGTTCCGCATGATCAACGCGGAGACGCAGCTCCTCTACTCCTCGGACTATCCGCACTGGGACTTCGACCTGCCGAGCACGATCTATGACCTGCCCTTCCTGTCCGAGAAGGCCCGGCACAACATCCTGGGCGGCAACGCGGCACGGCTGTTCAACCTGCCGCCGCGCAACGACAAGCAGAAAGCGAACCTGAAGAAGTTCGGAAACCTGGCCGCCTAGAGCAAACCGTTCAGGAGCTTGCTGTCCTCGACGAACTTGGCGGCGATGGTGGCGCGCGCGGCGGCGGCCGCCGCCGGGACGCTGCAGCTGCGGTCGTCCCACAGCCGGTCCTGCCCGGTGGCAATGGCGCCGGCGATCGTCCGCAGGGCGTCGACCACCTCCGCGGGCGCCGCATCGGCGCCATAGCGCGGCGTGCGCGCGTCCGAAAAGTCGATGTCGCAGCCGGTAAGGCGCAGGAGTTCCGCGCGGCGCCGGGCGCGATAGCCGGTGTCCGTCGTGAGGAGATCGACGTCGATCACGAGATCGGCGTGCGGCAGGGCTGCCATCATTGACAGGAAATAGACCGACGCGAAGACGGCGAAGCGGACGGCGGGCGGCGCGCAGTTGACGGTATCGGCCAGCATCAGCCGCCCGGCATTGGTGGTGAGGTTCTCATAGCGCGGAATGCGGTGCGCCAGCGCATGCTCGACCGCCTGCGCGCTGCCGCGCGCCTGGCTCAGGATCAGGAAATGCACGGGATCGAAGAACTTATAGCCGCCGTCGGCCGCCACCTTCTGGCCCGACACCCACTGGCTGAACGGACTGCGGATGAGGATGATGTTGGCGCCCTCGAGCTCGCGCTTGAACCAGGCCACGCGCCCCAGGCTGCGCACGAAGCCGAGCACCGGGGTCTTCTTCGCCTTCTCTGCCAGCGCCAGCAGGCTGTCGAGGTAAAGCCGCTGCTCGGGCAGCTTTTCGCCGGCGACAAAATAATCCCGGCACACGAACTCGTCGCGGAACAGGGGATGGCCCTTGGTGCCGAGGAGCGGCAGATATTCGTGGAAATACGGAAGATCGAGGCCGGAATGGCGCAACGCCGCATCGTGCCGGCTGGTCATCAGCACGCCGACCGCATTCAGGCTCGCCAGCAGGTCGTTGAACGGCTCGTAGAACGCCATACACGACGGGACCCGCCGGAACTTGTTCCAGACATACGTGCTGCCGGTGCGCCAGCCGCTATGTAAGAAGACTGCGTTCATTCCCGCGCTGAATTTGGCCCGCGCTGATCTGGCCCGGGGCATCATGGCACTGCACGGCCGGCGGGTCCAAATCCTGCGTCAGCGCGTCCGGTCAGCCCCTTCTAGACAGATGGGGGCGGATTCTCTATAACGCGGCGGGTCCAGATCGGACTCCCCAAAATCGTGGGCCCAGGTAGCTCAGTTGGTAGAGCAGCGGACTGAAAATCCGCGTGTCGGTGGTTCAAATCCGCCCCTGGGCACCACCCCTCCCTCTTCCGGACCCGCTCCGCCATCTTCTCCGATGTTCACCGGCATGTTCGCGTCAATGGCGCGTGTCGCGACTTCTGCCCCCGTTCCGTATTCACACGATGGCGCCGATCCGCCGGTAGACGAACTCCGGCGGCGCGCCAGCACTTTCCTCCGCCGCGATCGCGGCCAGGCGCTCGTGCAGCGGCGACATCTCGCAGGCCGGGTCGACCGCGTCCGCATGTCCGGCGATCGCCAGCGCCTGGCAGCGGCAGCCGCCCCAGTCGATTTCCCGCCGGTCGCACGACCGGCACGGCTCGGGCATCCAGGACGTGCCGCGGAAGCGCTCGAATGCCGGTGATTCGCGCCAGATCGCGGCCAGCGGCCGCTCGGTCACGGACTCGAACGACAGCTCGGCGATCGTCTCCGCGGCGTGGCACGGCAGCACCTTGCCGGCCGGGGTTATGTTGAGGAACCGCCGCGCCCAGCCGCCCATGCAGGATTTCGGCCGGCGCGCGTAATAGTCCGGCACCACGTAGTCGATGACCAGCCGTCCCTTGAGGCGTTGCCGCGCCGCGGTGATGATCTCGGTCGCGCGCTCGAGCTGGGCGCGGGTCGGAATCAGGGCGGCGCGGTTGCGCAGTCCCCACCCGTAGTATTGGGTATGTGCGACCTCGAGGCGCGCCGCCCCGAGCGACACGGCCAGCTCGATCATCGCCTCCAGGTGGTCGAGGTTCTGGCGGTGCATGACGGCATTGAGGGTGAGCGGCAGTCCCGCCGCGCGCACCAGGCGGGCGACAGCGAGCTTCTTCGCGTGCGCCCCGGCATAGCCGCCGATGCGGTCGGCGCCGCGCGGCTCGTGGTCCTGCACGCTGATCTGCACGTGGTTGAGCCCCGCCTTGACCAGTCTCTCGATGCGCCCCGCATCCAGCAGGACCGCCGAGGTGATCAGGTTCGTGTAAAGGCCCCGCTCCGCCGCATGGGCCACGAGCGCCTCAAGGTCCTTGCGCGCCGCGGGCTCGCCGCCCGAAAAATGCACCTGCAGGATGCCGAGTGCCGCCGCCTCGTCGAAGACCCGGCACCAGGTTGCCGTGTCGAGCTCGGACGCGGCCCGCTCGAGCGCCAGGGGGTTGGAGCAGTACGGACATTGCAGCGGGCAACGATGCGTGAGCTCCGCCAGCAGGGCCAGAGGCGGCTCGGGCGCCGATGGGGTCATGCGGCGACCACGCCCTTGTCCATGAGGTCCTGCAGCATATCGATGACGTCGCGCGCAACCTCGTCGCGCGCGGCGGCGTATTTCTCGGCCAGCGACCCGACGATGGATCCGACCGTGGCCATGCCGTCGCAGCGCTGCAGGATTTCGACCGCGATCTCGTCGGGCATCAGCACGCGCTCCGGGGCCAGCAGCACCCAGCGCTGGCGGGCCTCATCGAAGCGCAGCTTGATGTGCGGCGGCAGGCGCGGAACGCTTGCCTCGCCGATGGCGGGCGGCGATGTCACGAGCGCCCTGCCTCCGCCGGCACGAAGGCGCCGGGCGGAACATGGCCGGGGCTCACATAGGCGTAGTGCAGCGCGTCGAGCTGCGACCACAGGACATCGCACTTGAAGGTCAGCGCATCGAGGGCCGCCTGCTGCCGCTCCGGCGTGCGCGCCTCCCGCTTGACATAAGCGAGGGCGAAATCGGAATCGCGCGGCGCCTGCGTCAGCCGCGCGTTGAAATAAGCGAGAGTGTTCTCGCTGACGAAGTCATAGCCGGCCAGCATCCCCGAGACGCGCTCGGAGATGATCGCGGGCGAGAACAGTTCGGTCAGCGACGAGGCGATCGCCTCCAGGAGGCTGCGCTCGCGCACGAAGCGGACATAGGCTTCGACGGCAAAGCGCGTGCCCGGCAGGATGCCACGCGTCGAGACCACATAGGCGCGATCGAGACCGAGACCGTCGGTCAGCGCCAGCCAGCGGGCAATACCACCCTCGCCCTCCGCTTCGCCATCGTGGTCGACGAGGCGGCGGCGCCACTCGCGACGGATCGCCGGATCCTCGACGCGCGACATGAGTGCCGCATCCTTCAGCGGAATGCAGCTCTGGTAGTAGTAGCGGTTGAGCGCCCATGCCTGGACCTGGCCGCGCGTCAACCTGCCGCCGTGCAGGAGCTTATGAAAGGGGTGCAGGTTGTGGTAGCGCTCGGCGCCGATCCGGCGCAGCCGCTGTTCGAGTTCGCTCGGGCTCAACAGCGGCGTCATAGGCGTATCTCCATGCCGTCCTCCGCAATCTCCCACCCGGCCTCGCGGGCACGCGCGCGCTCCGCTGAATCCGCGAGCAGGACGGGGTTGGTGTTGTTCATGTGGACGAAGACCTTGCGCCGCACGTCGAGCGCGTCGAACGCAACGATCGTGCCCTCGGGCCCGTCGATGCTCATGTGGCCCATGCGCCGGCCGGCTTTCGTGCCGAGGCCGGCGGCGATCATCTCGTCGTCGCGCCACAGCGTTCCGTCAAAGAGCACCAGCTCGGCGCCGCGAAGCCGGGCTGCAAGATCCTTGGGCATCGACGCGCACCCGGGGATGTAGAAGCACCGCCGGTCGCCCGACGAAATCTCGAGCCCGATCGTGTCCTCCGCCTGCGTCCCGAAATCCGGTCCCGCCGCCGCATTCTCGAGGTAGAGAGCCACCTTTCCCGGCACCGCGAACGGGGTCACCCGCACCCCGAGCGAGCGGCCGTCCCGGTCTTCGAGCCCGTACCGCTCGCCCAGGCGCAACGCGCGCCGCGCGACCGCGTCGGGATTGAGGACGTCGAAGATGCTGTTGCCGGCCAGCACCTGCTGCACCCGCGGCGTCGCATACACGGCCAGCGGCTGGCCTTCGCGCAACGTCAGGAGGCCCGCCACATGGTCGACGTCGCCGTTGGTCAGGACGACCGCGGTGATGGGGCTTCGCCGGCCTTTGCCGCGCGGATGGAGTGCCGCGTTGTCGCGAATCTGCTGCCCGAGGTCCGGCGAGGCGTTGAACAGCACCCACCGCTCACCATCGGCACTGACCGCAAGCGACGACTGGGTACGCGCCGGTGCCGCCGGGTCGCCCGACCGCGCGCGTTGGCAGTTACCGCAGTTACAGTTCCACTGCGGGAAGCCGCCGCCGGCGGCGGAGCCCAGGACCAGGATGTTCACGGAAGCACATCCTGCGGCAGGGCTCCGGCGCCGGTGGCGTCATGTATCAGGCGATCTCGGCGCAGGCGTAGGAGTTGATCTCCATGCCGACCGCGATCTCGACGACCTTTGGCTTTTTCCACATGGCAATGTCCTTCCCGGCAGTCCGAATGGGGAGCCTGCGCTCCACCATCGAGTATGAGCGGCGCCCGACGGGTCGGTCTCTCCCCAAAAAGTACTAGGGCGTGGGCGGCGGCCGTTGCGCCCGCGCTACGCTCAAAATCTGATTCGCACGCCGCCAAAGGCCGCAAGCGGCGGACCCACGCTGATGAAGCGCGGATCGGACGGATTGTCGACGCCGGGAAGCGGGGTTTTCGTCACGTCGCCGTAGATGCCGAAGGTCGAGTACTTCCGGTCGAACAGATTCTCGACCAGGACGAACGCCTCGACATTGTCGGTGACCTGGTACGACGAGCGCAGGTTCACGAGGAAAAAACCGGCGAGAGGCGCGTTCTGATTCGACGAATCGCCGAAGAAGAACTGGGACGTCTCGAAGATGAGATTGCCCCCGATGCTCCACTTGTCGGTCACGGCGTAATCGGTGTCGAGCTTCAGCCGGTTCTTGGGGATGCCGGGCAGACGGTTGCCCGGCTGGACCTGGATGTTGCCGTTCGCGTCGGCCGCCGGGTTGTTGGGCGAGCTCAAGCTGATCGGGCTTTCGAACGTGGCGTCGATGTAGCTGTAGCTCACGTTCATCCGCCACTTGTCGTCGCGATAGCCGAGGCCCGCCTCGATCCCCTGCCGGCGCGTATCCCCGACGTTCTGGAAGAAGCCGCTGTTGATGATCGAGCTCGGCACGTTGAGGATGTCGTCGGAGAGATCGGTGCGGAACAGGCCGGCGTTCCAGTCCATGCGGCCGTTTGCTCCGGCGCCGAACCTTCCGCGCAGGCCCACTTCATACGTGCGCGCGACCACCTGCTTGAGCCCGGGCGGGTCGGAGGTGAGGAAATTGTCGAGGCTGCACGGCCGGGCGGGATCGGAGCACGCGATCTCGCCCGCGGTCGGTGCGCGGTTCGCCTCGGCATAGCCCGCGTAGGCCGTCAGGTTCGGCAGGATCTTGTAGGCGAGGCCGCCTGCCGGATTGAAACGCGAAAACCGGTTGTTGCCGTTGATCGCCCCGCCGAGCTGATCGTGGAGATCTATCTGCGCGATGTTGTACCGCCCGCCGGCGGTCAGCGACAGGCGATCCGTCACGTCGAGCGTGTCGCTCATGTAGAAGCCATAGTAGTCGTTGAAAGTCTTGACGTTGATCGGGCCGAGCGAGCCGTCGGGCTGGTTGATGAAGATGCCGAGGCCCTGCACCACCAGCGTGGTGGGGTCGATCACGCCAAGCTCGCTGGTCGAGCTGAAGTTGACCTCGCCGTGGTCGATGCTCGCCCCCATGACGAAGTTGTTGGTGTGGCCGAGGAGCTGCGCGGTCTCGGTGCCCTGCAATGACCCGCCGGCGCCGAACGAGGTGATCAGGCTGTTGTCGTTCTCCCCGGCGGTCCCGCCATTGAGCAGGCTCGAGGCGATCTGGTTGCCGCTGGTGTCGATCAGCGCGGTCGAGGAATTGCCGAGGCAGAGCAAGGTCGCGTCGTCGCAGGCCTGCGCGTCGCTGGTGTTGCCGTTGAGCACTTTGCGACCGGCGCTGCGGACATAGACATTGCTTTGGAAGGACAACGTATCGGTGGCGGCGTAATTGGCGGTCAGCGCCGGCATCAGGACCGTGTCGTGGAACTGCTGCGGCGCGGTGAAAACGGCGTTGCGCTGGACGTCGACGAGCTGGACCGGCGTGGGCCCGACCCCGATCAGATAGTTGTTCGCCGCGGTGAAACTCAGATGAACGCTGGTCCGGTCGCGCTCAGCGCCGATATCCGAATAGAGCTGCCGGACCAGCGAAGGGGAGCGAAGGCGGAACCCGTCATCCTGGTAGTAGTTGCCGCCGACATAGGTGGCGACATTCCCGCCGAGGTCGGCGCCGTTCTGCAAGGTGAGCTGGCGGCGGCCGAAGGAGCCACCCGACAGGGAGGCTTCGCTGCCCTGGAAGTTGAACCCGTTCTTCATGTCGAGCACGAGGGCGCCGCCCAGCGCGTTGAGCCCATAGACCGGGTTCGACGGGATGATGCTGGTGCGGTTGACCGCGAAATCCGGGATCAGGTCGAAACTGACGTTGTCGCCGAACGGCTCATTCAGGCGGATGCCGTTCTGATACACCGCGACGCCAATCGGCGTGCCCAATATCGGCGAGGCCTCGAAGCCCCGGTACTGGAGGTCCGGCTGGTATGGATTGTCCTGGTTCGCGTTGATGTTGACGCTGCCGAGCCGCTGGTCGAGCGACGTGCCGAGCCCCGCCGGTCCCTGCTTCGCGACGTCAGGGGCGCCCAGGATCTGCACGTTCGACGGCACCTTGTCGCGATCGATCCCGGTGCCGGGGACGGGGCTCGTGCCGATGACCTCGACCGTGGGCAATGTCGCGCTGGGCGGCGCCTGGTCCGCCGCCTGCGCGAGAACGGATGCGCTCGACAGCACAAGCATCGTCAGCGCTGTGGCGCACACCCGCCCGTGCACGTTTCCCCCTGCTCCTTATTGAGCGGCCATTAGGGCATAACGAACGGATGCCACGTAGAGCGGCCTTTCCCGATTTGGCCGGGAAGAGTTCCCGAAATGGAGGAGACGGGGTCCGATCGCATCGTTCCTTTGCTATGCTGGCGGCGATGCGTCTTGCCGCGATCGTCGCCCTTCTGGTGTTTGCTGCCACGTCCACGGCCCAGGCCGCCGAACGTCCGCTCCGCTTCTGGAACCTGACGGCGGGCACGGTCACCGGCCTGTACCTGTCGACGCCGGGAACCGGTCAATGGGGGCCGAACCAGTGCCTCAACGATCCGGACAAATCCGTCGATCACGACGAGCGGCTGACGGTCACCGGTGTGGTCCCCGGTCGCTACGACGTGAAGCTGGTCGACAAGAAGGGCCGCTCGTGCGTCGTGCGTGACGTCGAGCTCCTGTCGGGCCGCCCCTACGCCTTCTCGATCGGCGAGAAGGACCTCACGGATTGCACGCCCTGACCCGGCACCACGTCTAGGAATATGTGCCGGGTTACCGCCCTACGACTTTGATCTGAGATGAGTCGACGGCGGGCGCGATTTACTGTTTGCTGGTCGCAACGGGCGGAAACGCATGTCGCTGCAGATCCGGTTGATCGGCCTGATCGCGCTGATCCTCCTCCTGAGTCTGGTGCTCGGCGGCACGGTCGCGTGCGTCAGTGCCTCGCACTCCGTGCAGACCGAGATGCGGTCGGCACTCGCGGTCGGCCGCCAGACCGTCGAAGCCGCAATCGGCAGCCTCGAGCCGTCCGAGCACGTGCCGCGCGATCTCGAACAGATCGTCCTGTCGTTCAAAGGCAACCGGCATCTCCGCGTCTCCATGACCGCCGACCCTGCCGCCCGCGCCGAACCGGCGGTCGAGCAGCCGGTGCTCGATTCCGTGCCGACGTGGCTCGTGCGTCTCATCGGGGGCCGCCCGCAAACCGAACAAATTCCGGTCGCGGTCGGCGGCCGCCACTACGGCTCGATCCTGATCGAGACCGACGCGCACAACGAGATCGTCGAGACCTGGAATGAGTTCGGTGGCGATCTCCTGGTGCTGGGCCTGTCCTTCGTCGCCATCATCGCCCTGGTCTATGTCGTGATCGGGCGGGCACTGCGGCCGCTCGACCGGCTGGCCGCCGGGCTGGAGGACATTGGCCGGGGCAATTACGGCGCGCGGATCGCCACGCCATTGCCACCGGAGCTCTCGAAACTGAGGGATAGCTTCAACGCCATGGCACAGCGGCTGTCGGAGATGAATGCGGAGAACCGGCGCCTCGGGCAGCGTCTGGTGAACTTGCGCGACCAGGAGCGCGCGGAGCTGGCGCGGGACCTCCATGACGAAGTCGGACCGTTCCTGTTCGCGATCAACATCGATGCGGCGAACATCAGCCGCCATGTCGATGAAGGCCAGCCGCAACGCATCCCGGATCGTGTGCACTCGATCGTCGACGCCGTGACGCGCATGCAGAAGCGCGTGCGCCAGATGCTGAGCCGGCTGCGCTCGGTCGAGGTCGAAGAGGCCGGGCTCGGCGAAGCGGTCGGCCACCTCACCCAATTCTGGCGGCGCCGCCATCCCGGCATTGATTTCGAGGTGACCCTCGATGCCGGCTGCGAGAGCTTCGGCGAGCCGCTCGACCGGACGATCTATCACATCGTGCAGGAGTGCCTGAGCAACGCCGTCCGCCATGGGCGGCCGCGCACCGTCAGGGTATCGATCCGCCGAAACCGCGCCGACGACGTGGCCATCGAGGTCACCGACGACGGCCGAGGCATGGCCGAGCCGCGCAACCTCGGGTTTGGACTGGTCGGCATGCGCGAGCGGGTCGAAGCGCTGGGCGGGCGGCTGGATATCGCCAGCGCGCCGGGCCGGGGCGTGTCCGTCAGCGTCACCCTGCCGCGCGCGCGAAGCACGGCACACGCCGAGGCCGCCGAGTAATGAAAATCCTCGTCGTCGACGACCATCCGATCGTGCGCGCTGGGCTCGTGAGGCTCCTGGCGGGCGACGGACGTTTCACGGTCAGCGAGGCGGCGACCGGCCGCGATGCGCTCACGATGTTCCGCGGCACCCGCCCCGACCTGGTCATCCTCGACCTCAACCTTCCGGGGGTCAGCGGCCTCGAGATGATCCGGCGCCTGCGCCACGACGACGAGACCGCGCGCATCCTCGTGCTCAGCATGCATGACGACGCCATCCACGTCGTCCGCGCCCTCGAAGCAGGTGCTGCCGGCTACCTCAGCAAGGACGCGCCGCCCGCCGAGATCCTGGTGGCGATCAACCGGATCGCGGCCGGCCAACGCTATGTGCAGCAGGAGCTGGC
>Ga0335069_10009487_pt1 | contig 13859 bp, 6 predicted proteins | sample Lox_Sample_11_FD_206714 | JGI IMG/M metagenome (GOLD analysis project Ga0335069, IMG submission 206714) | Soil microbial communities from Loxahatchee National Wildlife Refuge, Florida, United States - Lox_Sample_1.1 | ecosystem: Environmental > Terrestrial > Soil > Wetlands | place: USA: Florida... | reverse complement strand
TTCCTGGTTCCGCCCAGAATCCGGGCGAGAAACCCGATCGCGCCGCGCTGGCGCAAGCCGCGCGCTCGAATCCCAACAATGTCGCGGCGCAGACGGCCTATGCGGAATACCTGGACCGGTACGGCGACCCCGGGGCGCGCGAAGCGTACACGCACCTGCTCGAAGCCGCGCGCAACTCAGGCGACAACGCGAGAGCAGCCAGTGCGGAGCACCGCCTGAAGCTGTTCGACCTGCTCTCGGGCAGCGCATCCGGAGCGCGCGCGGCGGCCGCCGATTCGTGGCCCACCACACTGATTCCGGGACCCCTGCGTTCGTTTGCGCGCATGGCGGCGCTCTCTCCCGATGCCAGCCCGGAAGACATTCTACCCGCGCTGGCGCGCAACGTGGTCACCAACGGATATCAGGCTTCACATAATAATGAAGCGCTCGAGCAGACCGAATATCTCAAGCTCGTGCACCGCTACCTGTCGCAGGCGCGTGAGCTGGAAAAGCTCGCCGGCGACGTCAAGGCGATCAAGATTCCCAACTGCGACACACCGGCGGCGGGCGAGCTGCTGCGGATCATCGGCTTCCGCATGCGCGGGGGCTGCGGCAGCGAAGTGGTTCTGGAGACCGTGAACCAGACGCGCGCGTTTCTGACCACCGACTCGGGTTTCCCGGTGAACGATCTGGAGCAGGCGCTGCGCACCAACCGGCCGTTCACTTACGAATTCGCCCCGACGCCCGTGCCCGTGCTGTTCGGGCCGGAGTACTGGCTGGGCGGCGCCAAGGGGAGCGACACGGCGAACTTCGTGGAGGCTTTCATTTCGGATCCTTCGATGTGCCGGCTCTACCTGGGATTCTCCAAGCTGGATCCGGAGACCGCCGATGGTCTGAAGAAGGTGGCCACGCTGACGCGCCTGAAGGCCTACTCGCACGTGCTGGACTTCTTCGGCGGCATGTTCGAGGTCCGCGAAGGCAAGGCCGTGGTGCCGGGCGGGCAGCGTACCGCCGCGGCCTGGGGCGAGATGGTGGGCGTGTCGCCCGACCAGGGCGCCGCGTTCTTCGACAAGCTCATCGCCAAGGACGACGGCTGGATGGCCAGCATGTACGACGCACTGGCGCGCATCCGCGGTCCCGTGAAAGAGTACCTTACCGATCCCGCGCGTCTGAAGCGCTTTTACTCCGCCGTGCGCGGCCGCATCACCAGTCCCGGCCCGGCACGCCCGGTTTTCCGCGCCAATACCGACATGATGCTGTTCACCACGCGGCTGCATCTCGATGCCAACGGCAAGCCTCACATTCCGGGCAGCCTGGATGTGTGGAAGAACCTCTTCCTGAATCATCCGCAGGGCAAGTACGACGGCAAGTTGACGAAGCTGGCCTCGGGGTGGAAGGAGCCGGACGACGTGCTGGAAGCGCTGTTCGCGCTGTGCCGCAAGACGGTGGAAAACGAGCCCCTGAAGATCTTCATGGCCATCAGCGATATCGATCGCGGACGGCCCACGCCGCTGGACGCGGCTACGGTGGACCGGCTGGCGCGCGACTACCACACGTACGGGTCGCAGTATCCGATCTTCAGCGAGCTGCGAACGCTGACCGGGAAGAACATGGTGCTGTTCCTGGATACGGCGGCGGCCATCGGGAAGCAGAAAGAGCCCGCGTTCCACATGGACCTGTCGGGCACATTCCAGTCGCTGGTCGGGTTGTGGCAGATTCTGGCGCGGCAGCATTCGATTCCCGCGGGCCAAGCGGACGGCGTCTTTTCGGGTATCGTCACGCCGTTCGCTACGGTGAAGAACAGCCGCGAGCTGTTCGACGCCGGGCGGAACGGAGTGAAACTGCTGCTAGGCGCATCGGGCAGCGTCAGCGAGCCGCAGCTCAAGATGATGGAGCTATTGGCGGGCACCACAACGGATGAGACCCATGAGCAGATCGTGCAGGAGAATCTGCGCATTCTGGAGGCGCAGCGCATCGTATCGCTGGATTCGCTGTTCGATCTGGCGGATCACATCGACGCCATTGCCAAGGGCGGGAAGATGGATCCGAAGGTAGTCAACCGGCTGGCCAGCCGCATCTCCGAAATCCAGTTGCCGCGCGCGTCGCTCACCACCAGCGAGAAGAACGCCATGGGCTTCGGCTTCTGGACCGAGCGGCACATCGAGGCCGAGCGCCGCGTGAACCTGCGCGCAGCCCTCGAGAAGGCGGGCGCGGACCCCGAAAAGGTGAAGGAAGTTCGCGGCCTGCTGGCGCCGCTGCTGCGCGACACGCTCCTGGCCTACAATTACGCGCACTACGCGCCGCCGGGAGCGCAGATTCTGTACACCAATCCGGTGTTCGTGCGCAGCCACGATTTTCTGGGCATGCAAGGCACCGACCACACGTGGCGCCCCACGGAGCTGTACGGAACGGGCTGGCCGTCCAATGGCGGCGGACGGCTGGTAGGGTCGCTCTCTTCCCTGCCCTACGCGCTGGCGGAGGCCGAACAGAATTTCCTGGTTCCCACGCAGACGCAGGCGCTGATCTGGGGCGACCTGGTACCGCAGATGATCCTGAGCGCGAAGATTCCGCGCTGGTCCGACGTTTCGCCCGAGCTGATGCATTGGACCGGGCTGCACTTGCGCTACGGCCGGGAACTGTTGGCGGAAGCGTCGCTGGACAATCATGTCCGGACCGATGTGATTGCCGCGCTGGGGCTGCTGGCCGCACCCGCGCGCACGCGGCAGGTTGCCGCGCTGCTCGAGACCGGGGCAGTACACCAGGCGCTGGATCGGGTGACGCCGTCGGAGCTGTTTTTGATCGCGCGCGAAGTCGGCCCCAAGCGCAGCGCGGAGTCGTCCTGCGTGCTGGCCGAACTGAAAGAGATGGCCGCGAGGTCATCGGGGAAGATCAACTACGATGCGATCTCCAGGGCGTTCGGCACTCCCAAGCCGACGCTGGCGAACTCGTACGAGCCGGAGATCCTCAACCTGCGGACCTTCCCGACGCTGATGGGATACTCCAGCCGCATCATGGCCGAGAGCTGGGAATCGAATACGCTGTATTGGGCCGCCCTGGCCGATGAGCTGAGCGTGACGCCTCCCGAGCTGAACCTGCGTATTCCGGAGTGGACGCGGCGCCTGGTGGAACAGATTTTCGCCTCGCACCTCGAGGATTGGCCAGCCGTGCTAAAATCGCTGCGCGCGGTCGGCGAGGACGTGCGCACGCGCGCACGCGCGGGAAACGCGGACACGAAGGCTTTGTTGCAGTAGGAGAACTGGTACAGAAACATGATCATCACGCGACGTGGTTTTCTTGGAGTGACCGCTGCCGGAGCGCTACTCCGGGCGCAGGATAGTCCCCGCACCGTGTTCCGCGTCAAGGTGGACATGGTGGTTCTCAGCTTCCAGGTGACCGATAACAAGGGGCACTACGTCAACGGGCTCAAGCCGACCGATTTCAAAGTCTACGAGGACGGCATCCTGCAATCGATCTCCACCTTCGCCGAGGGCGCCAAAGCACCGATGGCGGTGGACACGGACGGCGCGACCCATGCCCTGGTGGAGGGCAACAAGGACGCCCTGCCCGGCATGGAGAAACCCGACGCCTTCGTGGGCACCAACGTCTTCGTGCTGTTCGACACGAGCAACTTCATGTACCGGGGCTTCGTGTACGCCGAAGACGCCATTGCCGATTTCGTGCGCGGGCTGGACCGCGCCGATTCGGTCGCGATCTACACCTTCAGCCGGAACCTGTCGCGCGCGGCGTCGCTGACGCACGATCACAACGAGGCCATCAGCGGCCTGCGCAAGAGCGTGGCCGGCGACGACACGGCGCTTTACAACGCTCTGTTGCTGGCGCTGCGCGACGCCTCCAAGGTACCGGGCCGCAAGGTGGTGATCGTATTTTCCAACGGTCCGGACAACGCCAGCATGGTGGCGCCCGACGACGTGCGCGCGGTGGCGGAGGACGAAGGCATTCCGATCTACGTGATCTCCACCAGCGAAGTAAACAAGGACCCGATCTCCAGCGGCGTGTTCCGCCGCATGACGCAGCGCACCGGCGGCAAGGCCTATTGGGCGAAGACGTGGCAGAAGCAGGTGGAGGCGTTCGAGGACATCCGCGAGGACCTGGGGAACTCGTACACCGTCACCTACTATCCCAAGCCGAATCCGAACGAAGGCTTCCGCAAGATCACCATCGAAGCCACCAACGACCCTGGCAAGAAGTGGCGCATCAAGAGCCGGTTGGGATACCGACCGAGCCGCGTGCTGTAGTACCAGGTATCCAAACGGACACAAACATCTGAAAATATAAGCCGGAAGGTGTATTCTTGCTTCCAGCCTATGAATACCGGCAAGGTCATCCTCCTGCTCGCGGCGGTCCTGCCGCTGGCGGCACAATCGAACAACACGATCGGCAGGGAAGTTTCCGTTCCCCAGCATCTCAAGGACGGCGAAGAGCTGCAGATGCGGATCCCCGATCTGGTCTCCTTCGGCCGACAGCTTTTCAAGGCGCGGTGGACCGTGCAGGAGGGCCAAGGGCGGCCGACGTCCAAGGGCACGGGAAGTCCGCTGTCGGATCCGTCGTCGCCGCTGAGTTTCCCGCGCAGCTTCAACCGTCTCTCGGGGCCGGACGCAAACTCGTGCTCGGGCTGTCACAACCTGCCGTTCGACGGCGGCGGCAGCGACCGCATCACCAACGTGTTCGTGCTCGGCCAGCGATTCGATTTCCTGGATTTCGACCGGGCCAACGTCACACCCACGCGGGGCATCGCCGACGAGCGCGGAACCATTACCACGATGGCCACAGCGTTCAACGATCGCAAGACGATCGGCATGAACGGCTCGGGCTTCATCGAAATGCTGGCCCGGCAGATGACCGCGGACCTGGAGAAGCTGCGCGACGCGACGCCGGCCGGCCAGAGCGTGGGCCTCAGCTCGAAGGGTGTTTTCTTCGGCACGCTGATTCACAACGCCGACGGGAGTTGGGATGCGTCGCGCGTGACCGGCCTGGCGGCGCCGAGCCTGACCACGGCAGGCGGCGCGGTGCCGAGCCTGGTTTTGCGCCCGTTTCACCAGGCTGGAAACATCGTATCGGTCCGCCAGTTCACCAACACCGCATTCAACCAGCACCACGGGATCCAGAGCGAAGAGCGCTTCGGCCTGGGAGTGGACGCCGACGGCGACGGCATGGTAAACGAGCTGACAACCGCCGACGTTACGGCGGTCACGCTCTATCAGGTCACGCTAAACGTTCCGGGCCAGGTGATCCCGCGCGATCCGGAGATTCGGGCGGCAATCTCGGCGGGGCAGCAGCTCTTCAGCCAGATCGGCTGCGCGGCGTGCCACATGCCCGCGCTGCCGCTGACCAATAACGGCTGGATGTACACGGAACCGAGCCCGTATAATCCGACCACCGGACCGAACACGCCGAACCTGCTGCCGGGTCCTGCGAAGTACCCGACGACCGCGCCGCCCGTGACGGTGGATCTCACCAGCGATACGCTGCCCAGGCCGCGGCTGAAGGCGGCGAACGGCGTCGTGATGGTGCCGGCTTACACCGATCTGAAGCTGCACACGATGTGCGATGGTCCGACGGATCCGAATGCCGAGCCGCTGGACCAGAACCAGCCGGCGGGATCGCCCGGTTTCTTCGCGGGCAACATGAAATTCATCACGCGGAAGCTCTGGGGGCTTGCGAACTCGGGACCATTCGGCCACGCCGGATCGTTCACCACGATGCGGGAAGCCATCACGCTCGGGCATCACGGGGAAGGCAACACGTCGCGGCTGGCGTATCAGGCGCTCACGCCGTTCCAGCAGGACGAGGTGATCGAGTTCCTGAAGTCGCTGCAGGTGCTGCCGCCGGGCACGCCGTGCCTGGTGGTGAACGAGCTCGGGCGATGTGTGGGCGCCGGACCGCGCTACGACTCGGAGCAGTAGGGCTAGAGCGCCGCGAGGACTTCCTTGTAGAGGTACTTCGCGCCTTCGACGCCGTCCCAGGGGCCATCTTCGTACTCGAGCGCGAAGGTGCCCTGGAAGCCGGAGTCGTTCATGATCTTGACTGAGCGGCGGACGTCGTTGTCCTTCCAGCGATTCCAGTATTTGGCGTGCACGTTGGTGTGGGCGTAGGGCGCGAGCGCCTTCAGGCCGTTGTACATCAGGTACTCGTGCTCCCAATTGCAGAAATCGGGCGAAGCTTCGCAGAACGGATTGTGCACTTCGTCGACGATGATACGGATGTTGATCGGGTTCGCCGTGAGACCCCAGTGATTTTCGAGCGTGACCTTGACGCCGACTTTGCCGCCGTGGTCGGCCATCTCCTTGAAACTGTCGATGCAGCGCCGGAGGTATCCGGCGAGGTCGTCGGCCTTGGGATAATCTGCCGTGGCGACGGCGGAGGGCGCGATGCGCGGTCCGCCGCTATTGACGCGCATCGACTTGGCGCCGAGCATGGCGGCGCCGTCGAGCCATTTCTTCGCGACCTCGATGCCGGCCTTGCGCTTCTCGTCATCGGGCTCGCAGATGTCGCGCGGCGCATTATTGGAGACGTGCTGGCACCTGGTGCCGGTGGCAGCCATCTTTGACGCCATTTTTTCCAGCCAGCGCTTGCCGGAGGCGCTCGACGGATCGAACTCCTGAGTGACGCGGGTGGCGGCGCCGACCGTCAGCGGCACGTTCACATACATGCTGTCGTCGGTGATGTCGCCGAAGAGGCCGCTGAACAGGTCCATGTGGGTCACGCCGGGAAACGTGTCCTTGGTGAACTGGGGGAAATCGAGCATGGTGATCTCCCCGTACTTCTTGGTCAGCTCTTCGCGCTTCGGATTGCGGCCGAAGCCGGTGCGGCTTTTGAAGATGAACCGGATGGGCCAGGTGTTGGACGCGATCCGATCGAGTTTCTGCTTCTCGGTGAGCGGAGCGGCGGCGGCAGTGGTGTTGAGGGCCACGCCGGCGGCGGCGATTCCGGCACCGGTGGTCTTAAAGAATCCGCGGCGATCGAGTTGGTTGTTCATGCGTGCTACCCCAGCTTGGTGATGAGCTGTTGAATCTTGTCTTTTTCTTCCTTACCCGGGTTGTATTTCAGGGCTTCCTTGAGCTGTTCGACGGCCTTGGTCTTGTCGCCTTTCAGCGAGTAAGCCATGCCCAGGTGGAAGTGATAGGTGGAGTGATTCGGCTGTTTGCTTACCAGATCCTTGAAGATGTCGATGGCCTGCTCGGAGAGGTTCTTCTTGAGATAGATCCAGCCCAGCGTATCGGAGATTTCCAGGAGGTTGGGCATGAGCTGCTTGGCGCGCTGGGCCTTGGTGAGCGCGTCATCGAGATCGCCGCCGCTTTCGGCCAGAAGGAAGGCGAGATTGTTGAGCGAGACGGCGTTGTTCGGGTCGAGGCGGAGGGTGGCTTCGTAGACCTGGCGCGCCTCCTGACGGCGGCCGGCGCCATCGAGCACCAGGGCCAGCGTGCTCAGCACCACGATGTTGTCGGGCAGAGTCTCGCGGGCTTTCTGGAGCGCCTGGACGGCGTTGTTCAGGTCGCCCTTGCGGCGGTAGGTTTCGCCGATGCGCAGGTAGAGATCGCCCTGGGCCTTGCCCTTATCCACGCCGGCGAGGACCTTGTTGAAGGTCTCGATGGCCAAGTCGTACTTGCCGGCGCGCACGGCGGTATTGCCCATGGCGAGCAGGAGGTCGAGACGGTTCGGGGCCTTGCTGCTTTCGCCCTGGAGGAGCTTCATGGCGTCGTCGTTCTTGCCCTGCGCCATCTGCGTCTCGACCATGCCCATCAGGCCGCGGGGATTGGCGGGGTTCAACTGGTAGGAGCGGCGGAATGCGTCCTCGGCGTCCTTGAACTTGCCCTCGGCCAGGTTGACGACGCCCAACTGGTAGAGCGCGTCGGGCGAGCTGGGGTTGGCCTTGAGCATGCTATCGAGGATGGCGCGGGAGTCGTTGAACTTTCTCTGGCCCAGCAGCGCGGCCGATTCGATGAGGCGCGCATTGATGTTGCCGCGGTCGAGCTGGAGAATGGCCTCGGCGGTCTTGAGGGCGGCGTCGAATTCACCGCGCTGGATCTGCAACTGAGCCAGGGCGAGGCGCGCCATGAGGTAATCGGGACGGAGCTCGATGGCCTTGGCGAACTGCTGCCGGGCCTGTTCCCATTCGCCGCGCGCGGCATGGGCGCGGCCGAGATTGAAGCGGGCCACCGGGTTATCGGGAGCGCGGGTGACCACGGCCTGGAGCTCGGCGAGCGCCTTGGCGACGTCGCCTTTGTCGAGCAGGAAGGTGGCGGCGAGGCCGCGCGAGTCATTGTCGCTGGGATCGGCCTTGAGGATATCGTTATTGACTTCGGCCGCTTCGGAGCGCTTTCCCTGGCGCATGAGGACTTCGATGACGCGCTTCTGATACGTGGATTTTTTCTTGGGATCCTTGACGATGCCGTCCTTGTATTCGCGGATGGCGGAATCGCCGTCACCCATGCGGAGGTAGAAGTCGCCGACAGTCAGGTAGGCTTCGGGATAATCCTTGGCGTGCGACTTGATCTGATCGAGCACCTTGACCATGTCGCCGGGGCGCCGCTGAGCGTAGTAGTGCATGGCGAGCAGGGTGAGGAAGCCGTACTGCTTGGGATTGTTCTGGTAGGCGAGCTTGAGCACCTGCTCGCCCTGGTCGGGCTTCTGCTGGTACAGGTACATGCGGTAGAGGTCGCCGTACGCCCACTGGTAAGTCTTGTCCTTGCCGATGACGGCGCGGTACAGCTTTTCGGCCTCGTCGTACTGCTGCTTGAAGGTGAGGGAATGGGCGAGCTGCATCATCACGCCGGTCTGGCCGGGCTTGATCTGGTCGGCGTGGTGGTATTCCTGGATGGCGGCGTCGAGGAATTTCACTCCTTCGTCGGCGTGGCGGTCGCGAAAGGCGGCGGTGGCGCGCGAGTAGTTGAGGTCGCCGACGAGGCGGTGGCCGTCGTAGGAGTTCGGGTCGTGCTTGAGGAGCTGGTTGGTATAGTCCTCGACCTGGGTTATGTAGTTCTTGTCGCCGCGGGCGACCTGGAGGTAGATTTCGGAGAGCCGGACCATGGCGTCCCAGCGGTCGGGCGAATCCTGGGGCAGGGTGTCGAGCGCGCGGCGGAGAGAACTTACCGCGCCGCCGATATCGGGAAGCTTGAGGTAGGTGAGCGCCAGTTTGTAATGCGCGGGGCCGTACTTGGGATCCTGCTTGAGAGCATTGCGGTACTGGATCGACGCCTCTTTATACCGTCCCTTGTCGAAGTATTTGTTTCCGCTTTCGTAATAGTGCTTCTTGACGACGTTAGGGTCGCGGCTGCAAGACACCAGGCCGAGAAGCACTGCCAGAATCACGGCCAGCAGACGAAATGTACGCATGCGTTCCTCGTGAGAAGAGCTTTCAGCTATCAGCTTTCAGCTATTAGCTTTCAGCTATCAGCTTTCAGCGATCAGCGAAAAGCCGGACCAGTACAAGGTCGCGGCCATCGCAACCAACCCGCTTATAGATTATGGCACGGCAACACGCTACGGCGGCAGTTGGCTGAAAGCTGATGGCTGATAGCTAAAAGCCCTCATTGCACCGCCACAAACGGCACGTTGACCCCGGAGGTCGGGCTGCTCACGCCGCCGATTTTCAGGGTCACGGGGAGGGAGTCGCCGTTGATGTGGGCGCCGGGAATGGTGCAGGTCACCTGGTAGACACCGATGCTTCCGGGAAGCAGGCCGCTCCAGTTCACGATGATGGCGGCCTCCTTGATGAGCGGGTTGCCGAAGTAGAGATTGACGGGACCGGTCACGGCCAGGGGACTGGCGGGCGAAGGCGTGCCGGCAGTGACTTTGCCGCCGGTGGTGGTTCCCAGCCCGGTGGCGTAGATGGTGAGCTTCTCGTCGCGATGGCCGGGGTGATCTTTGTCGACGCGGGTGCCGTCGGCGTGATAGATAGCCGGACCGCCGGAATCCACGAAAATGGCGGGCGCGTACTTGGCGACGGTCACGTTGACCGAGGAAGAGGCGGCCTGGCCTGCAATGGAGCGCACCACGAGCGGATAGCGGCCGGCGGCGAGGGTGGGAGGCAACTGCGCGTTGATCTGTCCGGCGGAGGTGGCGATCAACGGCAGCGGGGAATTGTTCAGGGTCACGCAAGTTCCGCCGAGGATGGTGGGGAGAGTGGAAGATGTGGCGGACGCGGTGGATGCCAGGTTGCGGCCGATGATGGCGATCAGGCCGTTGGGCGCGACGGCGGGCTGGAAATTGGCGACGTTGACCACGCCACTGGCGGGAACCGAAGGAGCCGGAGTGGAAGAGTTGGGCATGGGAACGATGCTGAGGCCGGAGGCGGTGATGACGAACGCGTTGGCGCCCGCGGGATCGACCGCCATGGAGCGGCCCAGGACATTGACCCGCTGGCCGGTACGCGCGATGGTGGCGGGAGATTCGAGGCCGGCAGCGGAAGCGGCGGTCTGGAAAGTGGTGACATCGACGACTTCCGCGAGGCCGGCATCGGCGGGGGCGGCGTTACCGGCGGTGATGGGGGTCGAGTAGCGCGCGAAGAACTGGCCGGTGACGGCGGCGACGGCAGACACGGGCCGGCCGCTTCCGGAAGGGCCGCCCGGAGAAGGAAGGCCGCCGCCGCCCACGGGTCCGGTGGCGGAGGAACCGATGGGGGTGAGCGCCTGGTTGAGCACCTGGTCGTTGACGAGATAATACTGGCCGTTCGGGCCGGCGGCGATGGGACCGTAATAACCTTGGATGGGAGTGGGAATCACGGAGCGGGCGGCGACGAAATCGTCGTCGGACGAGCTATAGAGGAAGGCCGTGCCGTTGCCGCCGAGGATGAGGACATAAGCGCCTTCGGGCGTGGAGGCCATGGTTTGCGGCGCGGGCACGGAGCGGAGTGTGCCGAAGATGTTGGGATTGAGCAGGCGCGGGATGACGCTGTTGCCGACGATGCGCCAGAGCGTGCCGTCGCTCATGATGAGCTGCACGCCGCGCTGGCTGGAGGCCATGAGCGCGGGGGTCACCACGGCGGCGGTGGAATTGAAAGGCAGCGCGGGATAGGCCACACGGCCGGTGGTTTTGCCGAGGGTGAGGTCGACGACGCTGATGGTTTCGCCGCCGCCGCTGGCCACGTAGAGCGTCTGGCCGTCGTTGCCGAAGGCCATGGAGCGCGGCAACTGGCCCACCGGAATGGGCGCGAGGAAGGTCTGCTTCTGCATGTCGAAGACTTCCAGGCGATTGAGGCCGGGGTTGGCGATATAGAGGCGCTGGCGGGTGGAATCGACCAGCAGGTCGGCGAGGCCGGTGGAGCTGGCGCCCCAATCGATGGGGACGATGCTGCCGCGCGCTTCGGCATTGCGGTTGTTCTGAAAGACGCGCACCGCGGGGACGATGTTGATGGCTTCGTTCGACTGGAGCAGGATCTGATCGGCAGCGGCGGTGCCGAGGTTGCGCGCAGCGGCGGAATTGAATTTGGCGGTGATGTCGGCGCCGTAGGATTTGGCGGCCGCGGTGACGGTCGCGGACGTGGAGGCGGGGGCGAGCACCTGCGCGGTGACGGTCATACGGCTGCCGCCGCCGACGTTGCGCACCGGAATCACGGCCGAATTGATGGGCGCGGTGACCCCGCACTGGTCGCTGGCGAGCAGGGCCACGTTGGAATCGGGCATGGCCAGAGGCTGATTGCGGACAGTGTTGAGGGGCAGCACGATGAATCCGGATTGGGAAATCGCGTAGGCGGTGGCGCCGTCGCTGGTGATGACCATCCGGGCGCCGAGGTTCTCGGGGAGCATGATGCCCAACTGGATGAGGAGCGTGTCGGGCGCATTGACGGTCAACTGGGCGGTGTTGGTCTTGGCGGCGGGGTTGAGGACGGGGACGATGTTGTAGGCCGCGAGGAGTCCGGTGCCATCCGGGGTGAAGACGGCGCCGCCCTGGGCGGTCTGGGTTGCGAAGTTGGCGCCGGCGGGGAAGGTGTAGGGCGAGTTGGTCGTGTTCTGCTGGGCGAGCACGAGCAGCGTGGCGGTTTCAAAGAGCATGGAGCCGGAGAGGAAGCGGCTGGCGTCGGGCGAGACGGCGAGAGCGGAGGAGATGCCGGCGACGGTACGGGCGGCGAGGACCGTGGAGGAGGCGACATCGAAGACCCAGACGGAGCGGGTGGAGGCCTGCATGTGGACGCCGATGATTTTGGTGCCGTCGGCGGAGGCCTGGAGCCGGCTCTTGGCGGCGAAGGCCATGATGCCGTTGGGGGGCGGGAGCGTGGGAGTGACGGGAGCGGGAGGGGTGACGGTAACGGCGGCGAGGGCCTGCGATGCGGCGGCCGAGGGATCGTAGGTGACGAGGACGTCGGCGCCGGTCCCGGTTCCGATGGTGCTGATGAGGGCCTTGCCATTGAATCCGACCGCGACGCCCTGCGGCTTGGCGGCGAGGGTGACGCTGGTGGTGGCGAAGGTGGCGGAGTTGAGATCGACGACGTCGAGCGAGGAAGCGTCGTAGCACACGACGTAGAGGTAGCGGGGCGGGTTCGTGCCCTGCGGGCGGGAGATGGCGACGGCCAACGGGGTGGCCTCGGTCTTGATGGTGGCACTGAGGCGCGGGGGGTTGACGTTGGTGGCGTAGACTTCGACCTGGTTGGAGGCAGTGTTGACCACGTAGAGACGCCGGCGGGCTTCATCGATCGCGAGGTCGGCGAGCGGCTGAGGATGGGAAACGACCGTTCCGAAGGTTGCGGCGAGACAGGGCAGCGCACTCAGGAAGAACCAAAGGGCCCGGAAGACTTTCATTGATTAACCTACTATAACCCACTGCTTAGGGACGAGTTGCGGGTTTTTGGCGGGCGGTTTGCGCGGCGTTTTGCCGCACGCGGGCCGGTGACTGGAGTCACCGCATTGGGCACGGCGCGCGGGCAGAATCGAAGTATGACGACACTCAACATGGACATCACGGTTGGCCGGATCGCGGCGGAGACACCGGCGTCGATCCGGGTATTCGAAAAGTACGGGATCGATTTCTGCTGCGGCGGAGGGACGGCGTTCGCCGAGGCGTGCGCGGTCCGGGGGCTGGCGGCGGAGACGGTGATGGCGGAAATCGAGCGCGCGGTGGAGGGGCCGGCGGAGGACCGGACGGACTGGCGGACGGCGCCGATAGGCGCGCTGATCGACCATATTATCGGGACGCATCATGTGTACCTGAAGACGGAGTTGCCGCGGCTGGAGGCGATGCTGGCGAAGGTGATGGCGGCTCACGGCGCGGCAGTGCCGGCAATCGCAGAGGTGTTCGGGCCGATGAAGGAGGAACTGGAGGCGCACCTGATGAAAGAGGAGATGATTCTGTTTCCGCTGATCCGGTCGGGGCGCCCGGGGGCGATGGGGCCGATTCGGGTGATGCTGGCGGAACACGATTCGGCGGGCGCGGCGCTGGAGCTGCTGCGGTCGCTGACGGGCGGGTACAAGGCGCCGGCCCAGGCGTGCAATACGTGGCGGGGCTTGTACGCGGGGCTGGAGGAGCTGGAGCGGGATCTGCACCGGCACATTCACCTGGAGAACAACATCTTGTTTCCGCGGGCGCTGAGCGGGGAGTGAGGGAGACGGGTTCTCCGGCTGGGACTCGAAAAGGAAGGTCGCCATCTCAGCCGGCGGTCACCTTCCGATAACGTCTGTCGTTCTGCTGGCGCAACTTTGAAATATATCTCGCCGCGCCCTTGAGTTCGGGGTGGTCCTCGTCCTTCCAGTTGGCGGCAGAGGACTCAACGGCTTTGAGCTGCCGAAAGCACATGAGTTTTTCCTCGGCTGCCTGGGTGAGGAACGCGCTGCCTTGACGCCTGCCGACCAGTTGTTCGATGTCTCTGACCAACTCCTCAGGTATTACGACGTGGGCGCGCCTTGTGCTCATGGTATGGGACAGGCTGA
>Ga0335069_10009486_pt1 | contig 13860 bp, 13 predicted proteins | sample Lox_Sample_11_FD_206714 | JGI IMG/M metagenome (GOLD analysis project Ga0335069, IMG submission 206714) | Soil microbial communities from Loxahatchee National Wildlife Refuge, Florida, United States - Lox_Sample_1.1 | ecosystem: Environmental > Terrestrial > Soil > Wetlands | place: USA... | reverse complement strand
GCGAGAAAAAAAATCCTGGCGCGCCTCAAACCCTTGTCTTTTGGTTCAGCAGGAACGCGCAAATGAAAATCTTCATCACCGGAACAGCCGGGTTCATCGGCTTTCATCTGGCGCGCCGTCTTCTGGAGGAAGGGCACGAGGTCGTCGGCTATGACGGCATGACGTCCTATTACGACCTCGACCTGAAGAGGACGCGGCACGCGCTCCTGACCCGGTCCAATAGATTTCTCGCGGTCGAGGCGATGCTGGAGGACATGGACAAGCTGCGCGCCGCCGCCGCGGTCTCCCAGCCGGAGCTGATCGTTCACCTCGCGGCCCAGGCCGGCGTCCGCTACAGCCTGGAAAACCCGCGCGCCTATGTCGATTCGAATCTCGTCGGCACGTTCAATGTGATGGAGATCGTGCGCGAATTCAGGCCCAAACATTTCATGCTCGCCTCGACCAGCTCGGTCTATGGCGCCAACCCCATCATGCCCTATTCGGAAAGCGACAAGGCGGATTGGCCGGTGACGCTCTATGCCGCCACCAAGAAAGCGACCGAAGCGATGTCGCATTCCTATGCCCATCTCTGGCAAATCCCGACGACCTGTTTCCGCTTTTTCACGGTCTATGGGCCGTGGGGACGCCCGGACATGGCCCTGTTCAAATTTGTCGAGGCCATCGAACAGGGCAAGCCGATCGATGTCTATGGCCATGGCGAGATGAAGCGCGACTTCACTTTTATCGACGACCTTGTCGAAGGGATTGTGCGCCTGTCCGCCTGCATTCCCGGCGCGCCGCCGACCTCCGATTCGCCGGAGGCGCCTGACACCTTGTCGCCGGTCGCGCCCTGGCGCGTCGTCAATATCGCCGGAGGTTCTCCCGTCGGGCTGATGGATTTCATCCGCATCATCGAAACCTGTCTCGGTCGCAAAGCCGAATTGAATCTGATGCCGATGCAGGCCGGCGACATGACCGCGACTTTCGCCGATCATCGCCTGCTCGAGGCTTTGACCGGCTATCGTCCCTCGACCCCGCCATCGGTTGGTGTCCAAGCCTTTGTCGAATGGTACAGGAACCGCCATTGAACCGAGCTTCGGACCGAGGCAAGACCCCCGCGATCCGGCGGGCTCTGCGATGAAAATTCTTCTGGCGACCAGCGAGTTCGATCCCTTTCGGGGCGGGATCGGGACCTATGTCCGTGAAATGGCTTTGGCGGCAAGCGAGCTTGGGCATCGGGTCACCGTTCTCGCGCCCGACTATCATCGTGATCAATCGGCGCTCGACGCCGGCTTCCCCTTCAAATCGGTTCGTTATGGCGGCAAGACCGCGTCATGGTCGCAATTGCCGGCGCGCGTGCGCCTTGTCCGCGCCGTCGCGGCGCGCGAAGCCTTTGACATCGTCCACGCCGCCGACTGGCCCTTTTTCCTGCCGCTGGCCCTGTCTCCGTTCCGCCGAAAGGCGCGTTGCATCGTGACGTTTCATGGATCGGAAATCAATTGGATGCGCCATCCGCGCCGCGCGCTTCCGGTCTCGCTGTGCAATTTCTGGAACGGCTGGGCGGATTATGTCGCCAACAGCCATTTTACCGCCGAGCATCTGATCCGAAAATTTCCGCAAGTTCCGCGCGAAAAAGTTCGCGCCGTTCCTCTGGGCGTCAACGCCAGCTGGCTGCGCGGCCGCATTGATCGCGCCGAAGCGCGCGCGCGGCTCGGCGTCACCGACAATCGCTTTCTGCTGGTTTCGCTCGGCCGCCTGACGCCGCGCAAGGGACATGGGGTTGTCCGACAAGCGCTCGCTGCTCTGCCCCCGGCAATCTCCAGCCGGATCGACTGGAGCATCATCGGTTCCCCTGAAGATGAGGATCATGTCGCCGCGCTCAGGCGGACCGTCAGTGAGAGCCGGTTGAACGCGACCTTTCACGGCGCGCTTGGCCAGGATGACGTCAGGCTGATCCTGAGCGCCGCCGACGTTTTCTGTCTCCCCGGTTTCCGGGACGACCAGCAGCGGTTCGAGGGGTTCGGCCTGGTTTATCTCGAAGCCGGCGCGCTCGGCCTTCCCTCGATTGCAACCGATGCGGGCGGCGTTCCCGATGCGGTGATCCATGGCAAGACTGGCCTGCTCGTCCCCCCCAACGACCCGGACGCCGTGGCTTCGGCGATCCGGCAGATGTTCGAGAATCCGGACAGGCGCGCCGCGCTTGGACAAGGCGCCCGCGCGCATGCCGAGGCGTCGACCTGGACGGCGGTGGCGCGGGCGACCTATGGCGACCGTTCTGACGACAGCCTGCGCCCCTGAGCGAAAGGCGCTGAGGCGGCCCTTGCCGACGACGGGGATCGGCCGACATAAGATCGAGATCGTCGCGCGCATCGCTGATCGCGGCGGCGTCCGTCGCAGCGCTTTGGCAAGGCGAGACATCCGGATTGCGGCGAGCCGAGTTAGAATGCGCCCGCCCCTGAACCCCAGGACAGGATTTCGCCGATGACCTCGCAAGTTCACGCCGCCAGCGCCGCGCCGGACCTTCAAAATCTGCCGCCCGTCGAAGTCATGACCGCGCTCCGCGCCGATTCCGCGCGCGGGCCGACCAGCGCCGAGGCGCAAAACCGGCTTTCGACCTATGGCCCAACTCGCTGGTCGAGAAGGAAGAAAGTCTGGCGGCGAAGATCATCGACCATTTTGGGGGGCCGATCGCTTATATGATCGAGGCGGCGGCGGTGATTTCGGCGCTGATCGGCCATTGGGACGATTTCGCCATCATCACCGCCTTGCTGCTGTTCAATGTCGCGCTCGAAATGTGGCAGGACAGCAAGGCAGCCAACGCCCTCGCCGCCTTGAAAAAGGGCCTCGCCCCGGAGGCGGTCGCGCTACGCGACGGCCAATGGGGAACGATTGAAGCCGCCGCGCTCGTGCCCGGCGACATGGTCAGAATCCGGCTCGGCGCCGTCGTTCCCGCCGATCTGCGGTTGGTGAACGGCGATTACGCCTCGATCGACCAGGCGGCGCTGACTGGCGAATCCTTGCCCGTCGCCAAGAAGATCGGCGACGAGGCCTTTTCGGGCAGCATCGTCAAACAGGGCGAGATGGAGGCGGTGGTGATCGCCACCGGCGTCGACACCTTTTTCGGGCGCACCGCCAAACTCGTCGCCGGGGCCGGCGCGGCGAGCCATGCGCAACAGGCGATGTTCCAGATCGGCAATTTCCTGATCGCCGTCGCGGTGGTTCTGGCCGCGATCATGGTCGCGGTGCGCGTCTATCACGACATCGTTCTCACCGAAAACTGGGGCATGAAAGACGCCCTCAACATCCTGCAATTCGTTCTGGTGCTGCTGGTCGCCTCGATTCCGGTCGCCATGCCCACGGTGTTTTCGATCACCATGGCGCTGGGGGCGCTCGCGCTCTCGAAACAGAAGGCGATCGTCAGCCGCCTGTCGGCGATCGAGGAAATGGCGGGCGTCGATATTCTGTGCTCGGACAAGACCGGCACGCTCACCAAGAACCAGCTCAGCCTCGGCAAACCCATCCTGTTCGGCGCAGCCGACCCGCAGGACTGCGTCCTCGCCGCCGCGCTCGCCTCGCGCGCCGAGGATCGCGACGCCATCGGCAGCGCGGTGATCGCCGCGCTCCAAAACCCCGACGCGCTGAAAAATTGGACGCAGATCGATTTCACGCCCTTCGATCCGGTCAGCAAGCGCGTCGAGGCGAAGGTCGCGGATTCTGCGGGCAAAAGAATTCTGGTCGCCAAGGGGGCGCCGCAGGCGATCGTCGAATTCGCCAAATCGCCGGCGGATGTCGCCGCAAAAGTCGATCGCGCGGTGGCCGATCTCGCCGCCAAGGGCTCGCGCGCCCTCGCCGTCGCGCGCTCCGACGACGAGGACGCCAGCTGGTCGCTGCTGGGCATATTGCCGATGTTCGATCCGCCGCGCGACGATTCCCGGGCGACCATCGAGATGGCCGCCGCCAAGGGGGTGGCGGTGAAGATGATCACCGGCGACGACACCGCCATCGCCATTGAGACCGCCCGCCAGCTCGGCATGGGAACCCATATCGTCACCGCCGCCGACGCCTTTCCCAAGGACATGGACCCGGACCGTGTGCCCGTTCGCATCGTGGATGAGATCGAGCGCGCCGACGGTTTCGCCCGGGTGTTTCCCGAGCACAAATATGCGATCGTCAAGGCGCTGCAGTCGCGCGGCCATCTGGTGGCGATGACCGGCGATGGCGTGAACGACGCCCCGGCCCTCAAACAGGCCGATTGCGGCGCGGCGGTGTCCGGCGCGACCGATGCGGCGCGGGGCGCGGCCTCGCTGATCCTGACCGCGCCGGGGCTTTCGGTCATCAACAGCGCCATCGACGAGGCGCGGCGCATTTTTGGGCGGATCAACAGCTACACGATCTACCGCGTCGCCCTGACGATGGACATCATGTTCCTGGTGGTGCTGTCCTCGATCTTTCTGGGCTTCCAGCCGCTGACCGCGATCATGATCGTCGTGATGTCGCTGCTCGACGACGTCCCGATCATGGCCATCGCCTATGACAAGGTTCGGGTCGCCGAACAGCCCATCCGCTGGCAAATGCCCGCCCTCCTCGGCGTTTCGGCGACGCTGGGATTCTTTTCGGTCGCGCAGTCCCTCGGCCTGCTGTTGGCCGGATTCGAAATCCTTGGCCATCCGGCCCATGCCGCCGCTCTCGGACTGACAAGCCAAGCCGAACTGCAAACCATGATGTTCCTGCAACTCGTGGCCGGCGGTCACCTGCTGCTGTTCGTGACCCGCACCGAGCGCTGGTTTTTCCTGCCGCCCTTCCCCGCCGCGCCCTTGTTCTGGGCGATATTGGCGACCCAGGCGCTCGCCGTCGCGATGTGCGCCTTCGGCTGGCTGGTCCATCCGATCTCCTGGGCGGCGATCGGCCTGGTCTGGGCTTATAATCTGGTCTGGATGGTCGTGATGGGCGCGGTGCGGATCGCGGCGGAAAAATTCATCGGTTATCGGACGCTGCGTCACCAGCGCAGCATCAGCATGGTGAACCAACCGCTGTTCGTCCACGCCGCCGCCTGGCGGCGGCGCTCACCGAGTTGAACGACCCGCCGCGAGGTTCTTCAGTTTGGCGAGCGCCGAGGCGTCGCTTTCGCCATAGGCGATGAGATCGACGAATTTGCCGTCCGGCCCCATCAGATAGAGCATGGCCGAATGGTCCATTTCATAGGAGCCGTTGGAGATCGGAATCTTTCGGTAATAGACCCGCCAGGCCTTGGCGGCGGCCGCGATCTGTTCCGGCGTGCCGGTGAAGCCGCGCAGATGCGGATCGAAGGACGTCACGTAATCATGCATCAGCTGCGCATTGTCGCGCTCCGGATCGACGGTGATGAAGACATAATTCATGCGGTCGGCCTCGGAACCCTGCGCGCGAATCCAGCGCGCCAGATCGTTGAGCGTGGTCGGGCAAACCTCCGGGCAGAACGTATAGCCGAAATAAATGACCGAGGGCTTGCCGAGAAGACTGGCTTCGCTCACCGGCGCGCCGCGATCGTCGACCAGGGAAAAGGGACCGCCAATGGCGGCGACGCCCTTGCCCTGCGACCCGGCGCGCTGCTCGACCCAGGCCACGCCAAGCGCGCCGGCGGCGAGCGCCGCGAAGGCGAGCGCCGCCGCCAGCGTCCACCGCCGCGAGGTCATTTCATGTCCTTGTGGTCCATCGGCGGATGCGTCGCCTTGATGTCCTGGACCGGCGCCTGGACCTCAACCTTGCCGGCCTTTTCGAAAGTGAGGGTGAGCGCCACTTTTTCTCCCGCCTTGAGCGGCTTTTTCAGGTCGATCAGCATCACGTGATAGCCGCCCGGCTTGAGCGCGACCGAGCCGCCGGCTGGAACCGGCAGGCCACTTGAGATCTCGCGCATTTTCATGATCCCATCCACCACCTTCATTTCGTGGATCTGGGTGGTCGCGGCGAGGTCGGACGCGGCGCTGGTGAGGCGGTCTTCGGCGGCGGACTTGTTCTCGATGGTCAGATAGACGGCGCCGGTGGTTGCGCCGGCGGGCGTGGCGCGCGCCCAGGGCTGTTCGATCTTGATCGAGGCGCTCTGGGCGAAGGCGGGCGAAGCCGCGCAGGCGAAAAAGGCCGCAATGGCGCAATGCTGCAGGAATTTCATTGTTTCCTCCTTTGGCTGTCGTTGTTCAATCGACGCAATGGTTTTCCGGCGCGATCCCCGCGGCGAGCTTTTGCAACAAGGCGATGTCGAGAATGATAACGTCCTCGCGGCCCGCACGCTTCAAGGCGCCCAGCTCTTTCAAGGCCAGGAAATTGCGGGAGACGGTTTCGGTGACGAGGCCGAGATGATCGGCGATGTCCTGACGCGAAACCGGCATTTCGAGCCGCCCGCCGGCCCGAAAATCCTCGCCCATCATCTGGAGCAGGAAAGTCGCCAGACGTTCGATCGCCGTCTTGCGGCCGAGCAAGGCGGCGAGGTCGCGCAGCCGCGCGATTTCGGCCAGCATGGCTTCGCTCTGGGCCGAACCGGCCGCGCCGAGCGGCAAAACCTTCGCCGGCGTCAGGGCGACAGCATCGCAATCTTGGCGCGCGCCGGCGCAAAAGCCGATCAACCGTCCCGGCCCGGCGATGTCGAGAATCTGGCGCCGCGCGCCGGGCAGGGTCCGGGAAATCATGAAAGTCCCTTCCAGCAGCCTGAAGGGACCGCGCGCCCGCGCGCCCACGGCGAACAAAACGTCGCCGCGCGCAAGACCGAGCGGCGCGGGCGCGTTGTTGGCGAAGGCTTCGCGGCTTCGTCGGCGGGGCGCGTCACGGCCATGTGGCGGCGCGAGCGGGAATGAAATCGGGCGGGCGAGAGCGCTTTCCATCGAAAGTTCCAAAATGGGGGGGCGGGCGACGCGCGGCGACGTCGGCGGATCGGGTGCGAAAGGCGCGTCTGGCGGCGGCCATGACAACGCTGCGCCTCGGATCAGGCGCGGGCGACGGGTTTGGCGCAGGACGACAGCGTTGCCGAAAGGAGGTCAGCCGACCGGGGGCGCGCGTGGCTGCGCGGCGCCCGGCGCGCGCGGCGGGACCGGCCGTGCGAAAGCCGCTGCGCGCAAGGCGACGAAGAGCGGATGATCGGGCGCATTGGCGAGCGCCATCGGGTCCGGGGCCTTGGCGTGGCCCTGCATCAGCGGCGCGCAGAAGGGACATAGCGCCCTGTGGGTCGCGCCGTCCTGATTTTCGACCGGCTGGCCGTGACGATCGACGACAATCATGCCGCCGCCCGAACAGATCACGATTTCCTCGCCGGAAAGATTGGCGAGCATCATTGAGCCGGCGGCCCGCGTTGAGGCGCCGAGCGCGCCCGCGGCGAGAAGGTTGAACAGAACGACGAGGGCGCCGACCATCGCCATGAATTCGCGCCGCGCCCGCCCGCGGGCGTGATCGATCGCGAGGTCATAGGTCCTGTCGCGGCGGCTCGTCGTCATCAGCGCTCGTTTGGCCGAAGGAATGCGAAGAGACTACAAAGCGCGACCGCGCGCGGCAAATGGTTTTTGGTTGGGACGGCGGCGGCGGCGGCCATCCTCGCCCGCCTGTCCCGGCCCTTGATCATTTGATCAAACCGCCCGCCTCCGACCGGGAAATTCGCTTGATCAATGCGTCGAGTCGCCTCGGCGATTTCAGGTCGAGCGCTCGGGCGGCGAGAAAATAACTGAAATAAAATCAGATAATTGCAGCAAATCCACCGACACGCGCCCAGGCGTGGCGCCCTGTTTGCCATCAAGAGCGGGCGAGCCGCACGAAAATCGTGTGGCCCTCAACAAGAACTTCGACAGGGAAACGCCATGGCTTTGCTCGAACGCCACGAATGGTACGACATTGCGCGCTCAACCAACTGGACGCCGAAATATGTGTCCGAATCCGAGCTCTTTCCGGACGTCATGACCGGCGCGCAGGGCGTGCCGATGGAAAAATGGGAGGTCTATGACGAGCCCTACAAAACCTCCTATCCCGAATATGTCCGCATCCAGCGCGAAAAGGACGCCGGCGCCTATTCGGTCAAGGCGGCGCTCGAGCGCAGCCGGATCTACGAGAACGCCGATCCGGGCTGGCGCTCGATCCTGAAGTCGCATTATGGCGCTATCGCGCTTGGCGAATATGCCGCCATGAGCGCCGAGGCGCGCATGTGCCGTTTCGGCCGGGCGCCGGGCATGCGCAACATGGCGACCTTCGGGATGCTGGACGAGAACCGCCATGCCCAGATCCAGCTCTATTTCCCGCACGAATATTGCCCGAAGGACCGCCAGTTCGACTGGGCGCACAAGGCCTATCACACCAATGAATGGGCGGCGATCGCGGCGCGGCACGCCTTCGACGACCTGTTCATGGCGCGCAGCGCCACCGAAATCGCGGTGATGCTGACCTTCGCCTTCGAGACCGGCTTCACCAACATGCAGTTCCTCGGCCTCGCCGCCGACGCCGCCGAAGCCGGCGATTTCACCTTCGCGAGCCTGATCTCCTCGATCCAGACCGACGAATCGCGCCATGCCCAGATCGGAGGGCCCGCCCTGCAGGTGCTGATCGCCAACGGCCGCAAGGCCGAGGCGCAAAAGCTGGTGGATATCGCGATCGCGCGGGCCTGGCGCATCTTCTGCATCCTGACCGGCCCGTCGATGGACTACAACACGCCGCTGGAACACCGCAAACAATCGTTCAAGGAGTTCATGCTCGAATGGATCGTCGGCCAGTTCGAGCGCAGCCTGATCGACCTCGGCCTCGACCTGCCCTGGTATTGGGACAAGATGATCGCCGAATTCGACTACCAACACCACGCCTATCAGATGGGCCTGTGGTTCTGGCGCCCGACCCTGTGGTGGAACCCCGCCGCCGGCGTCACGCCCGAATGCCGCGCCTGGCTGGAGGAGAAATATCCCGGCTGGAATGCTTCCTTCGGCAAGGCCTGGGACGTCATCACTGACAACCTGCTCAACGGCAAGCCCGAGCTGACCATGCCGGAGACCCTGCCCATCGTCTGCAACATGAGCCAGATTCCGATCTGCGCCATTCCCGGCGACGGCTGGAACGTCAAGGATTATCCGCTCGAATATGAGGGGCGGCTCTATCACTTCAATTCCGAGATCGACCGCTGGATCTTCGAGCAGGATCCGGTCCGCTACCGCGACCACATGACACTGGTCGATCGCTTCCTCGCCGGCAAGATCCAGCCGCCCGACCTGATGGGCGCGCTGGCGTACATGAGCCTGGCCCCCGGCGAAATCGGCGACGACGCCCACAATTACGCCTGGGTCGAGGCCTTCCGGCCGCAGAAACAGGCCGCGGAATAATCCGCGCCACGCTCCCCCATCCAACGCTTCAATCCGAGGAGCCAGACATGGCCCTGTTCCCCGTTATTTCCAATTTCCAATACGACTTCGTCCTGCAGCTGGTGCCGGTCGACACTGAAAACACCATCGACGAAGTCGCCGCCGCCGCGGCCCACCATTCGGTCGGCCGCCGCGTGGCGCCGCGGCCCGGCAAGGTGGTGCGCGTCCGCCGGCAGGGCGCGGAAAACTTCTATCCGCGCGGCGCCCGTCTCCACGAGACGGACATCAAGCCGATGGAGACGCTCGAATTCATCTTCTGCGACGTCTGAGCGCCAAGGAGGCGAACATGTCTTTCCTGCACGCCTGCACCCTGGACGACATCTGGGAAGGCGACATGGCGGAAGTCGAGGTCGACGGCCATATCGTCCTTCTGGTCTGGCCGGAGGGCGGCGAAATCCACGCCTTTCAGGGCATCTGCCCGCATCAGGACATTCCTCTGTCCGAGGGCAAGTTCGACGGCCGCGTCGTGATGTGTCGCGCCCATCAATGGACTTTTGACGCCAAGACCGGCGCGGGTGTCAATCCGTCCGACTGCCGCCTCGCCGAATATCCGGTCAAGCTCGAGGGCGACAATGTCCTGATCGAGGTCCAGGGGGTGGCGCCCCTCTTCGCCCACACCTGAACCACAAGAATCGGAGAGAAAAGCATGAACAAGAACAATTCGGGGGAAGGCTATCGCAACAACAGGGTCGGTCCGATCCTGCGGGCGAGCCCGATCACCGCCGGCGTCATCGAAGCAGCCGAGGAAGACAATCCGGACAAGACCATCCGGGTCGACGACAAGATCGCCTATGTGCGCATCGACACCGAAGGCGAGCTGATCCTGCGGCGCGAGACATTGGAGCGCGCTTTGGGCCGTCCCTTCAAGATGGCGGAACTCGAAGTCAATCTGGGCTCCTTCGCCGGCCGCATCGAAACGACGGACGATTACGTCCGCTTCTTTTACGAGAAGACGCTTTGAACTCCGGCCTTCGCTTCGCCAATGAGCGAAGCGGAGCCGCCCCTTAAAAAGACGTCAACCAATCAAGAATCAATCCAGGGAGTTTCCATGAGCCATCCAGCCGTTCTCCAGCCCCTCAAGACCTGGAGCCATCTCGCCGCGCGGCGCCGCAAGCCGAGCGAATATGAGATCGTCTCGACCAATCTCCATTACACCACCGACAATCCGGAAGCGCCTTTCGAACTCGATCCCGATTTCGCCATGGCGCAATGGTTCAAGACGAACCGCAACGCCAGCCCACTGCGCCATGACGACTGGAATAGCTTTCGCGACCCCGACGAGATCATCTACCGCACATACAACATGCTGCAGGACGGACAGGAAAATTATGTCTTCGGCCTGTTCGACCAGTTTTCCGCGCGCGGCCACGACGCGATGCTGGAGCGGGGCTGGGCGGCGCAGCTGGCGCGGCTCTATACGCCGGGGCGCTATCTCTTCCACGCCCTGCAGATGGGCGCCGCCTATCTGTGCCAGATCGCGCCGGCCTCGACCATTTCCAATTGCGCGACCTATCAGACCGCCGACACCTTGCGCTGGCTGACCCACACCGCCTATCGCACCCGGGAACTGACCAAATCCTTCGACGATCTCGGCTTCGGAACCGGCGAACGCGACCGTTGGGAGAATGATCCGGCCTGGCAAGGCTTCCGCGAACTCGTCGAAAAGGCGCTCGTCGCCTATGATTGGGGCGAGAGCTTTGTTGCGCTCAATCTGATCGCGCGTCCGGCGGTCGAGGAAGCTGTTCTGCGCGCCCTCGGCCAGGCCGCGCGGCACAATGGCGATACATTGCTCGGACTGCTGACGGACGCCCAGCTGGTCGACGCCGACCGCCATCGCCGCTGGACGGGGGCCCTGGTCAAATTGGCGCTGCAGACCGAGGGCAACGCCGAGGTCCTCGCCGGTTGGATGGCGACCTGGGCGCCGCTTGGCGACGCCGCGATCGAAGCCTTTTGCGCGCAACTGCCGGAATCGCCCGACGCGGCGCGGAGCGCCAAAGGCGCCTGCGCGGCGCTGCGCGGCGCCTATGGCCTGTGACGTGCGGCGCGCCATGACCTATCGCATCCAGATCGAAGGCGGCGCGGCGTTTGACGTCGCCGCCGACGAAGACTCGCTCCTGCGCGGCGCCTTGCGCGCCGGCGCGGGTTTTCCCTACGAATGCGGGGTCGGCGGTTGTGGAAACTGCCGCTTCGAACTCGTCTCAGGCGAAATGCGCGACCTGTGGCCGGACGCCCCCGGCCTCAACGCGCGGGAGCGCCGGCGCGGACGGCGGCTCGCCTGCCAGTCCCTTCCGCTGTCCGATTGCGTCATTCGCGTTCGGTGCGCCGAGGAATATCGGCCGCCGGTCGCGACGCGGCGCCGGCAGGCGCGGCTGACGCGACGCCGCGAGATCGCTCCGGGCATGGCGGAATTTACTTTCACGACCGAGGCCCCGGCCGAATTCCTGCCCGGCCAATACGCCATTTTCCATCCGCCCGGGGTCGAGGGGCCACGGGCCTTTTCGATGTCGAATCTTCCCAATGACGCCGGCGAATGGCGTTTCATCATTCGCAAGGTCGCGCAGGGCGCCGGCAGCGCGGCCATGTTCGAAAGGCTCGGCGAGGGCGATCCCTGCCTGCTCGACGCGCCTTATGGCGGCGCCTATTTCCAGCCCGACACGAGGCGCGAAATCATCTGTATCGGGGGCGGTTCCGGCGTCGGACCGGTGGTGTCGGTGGCGCGGGCGGCGCTGCAGCAGGGCGACGCCAACGTCCGTCTGTTCGAAGGCGCCCGCACCGAGGCCGACCTCTGCGCCCCCGCCCTGTTCGACCGCGCCGAATTGCGGGCGCTCGATTATGCGCCGACGCTTTCGGCGGAACCGGCCGACAGCGGCTGGTCCGGCGCGCGCGGCTTTGTCCATGCGGAAGTCGAACGCGCGCTGGCGAGCGCGCCGGAGCAGTGCGACTTCTATTTCGCCGGCCCGCCGCCGATGATCGACGCCCTGCAGGACCTGCTGCTGATCCGATGGAAAACGCCGATCGCGCAAATCCATTACGACAAGTTTTTCTGACGCGGGCGAGGCGCGGTCCGGCCGGACGGCGTAGCGGCAAATCGTCATAATATCGATATTTGCTTGCCTGCCCCGGAGCCGGATGCTAGATTTCGCCTAACGCTGCGCCAGAAAAACAAGCGGCAGCGGGGGAGCGAAACCATCATCCTTGCCGTAAGGCGCGGTCCGCCGCGTCCAAACCGTCGCCTGCGCGGCGCACGGGGGCGGCCGGATGTCCCGGACGCCATCGGGCGCCCGCGGGGACCGTGAGGGCGACGATGCCGACCGAATCCTTGTCCTTGAAACGCGCCGCCGCGAAAGCGGCGCCGCGCCTGATCGAAAACGGCGCGGAAGTCGGCGACTTTCGCGTGCCTGAAATTCACGATCTCGCCAAGCGCCTGCGCTTCGCGCCGCGCCAGGGGCGCATCTGGCTCGACGACCAGCGCATGATGCTGATGCATGTCAGTTCGCTCGGCGCCTTGCGCCAGGAATTGATCGGCAGTCTCGGCAAGGAGTCGGCGCGCGGCGTCGTCACCCGGATCGGCTATCAGGCCGGCGCGCGCGACGCCGAAATGGCGAAAAAGCTGCGTTCATCCTGCGGCTGCTACAATCATTTCCTGGCCGGCCCGCAACTCGTCTCGCTCGAAGGCATCGTGCATTGCGAGCCGCTGGCGCTCGAAATCGACGTCGGCAGCGGCCATTATTTCGGCGATTTCGCGCTGATCGACTGCGCCGAGGCCGAGGCCCATGTCGCCAGCTACGGCATGGGCGAGGAGCCGTCGTGCTGGATGCTGGTCGGCTATGCCTGCGGCTACACCAGCCGCTTCATGGGGCGCCCGATCCTGTGGCGCGAGATCGAATGCAAGGCCATGGGCCACGACCGCTGCCGGGTCGTCGGCCGCCCGGTCGAGGAATGGGGCCGGGACGCGCGTGAGGATCTGCGTTTTCTCCAGATCGGCGATTTCGTGAAATGGACGCCGACGCTGGCGACCAGCGCGCCCGCCCTCTCCCACGTCGGGGCGCGCCAGGCCGCGAATTACGAGAATTCTTTCGGCATGGTCGGCATTTCCGGCGGCTTCAACAATGTCTGCCATCTCGTGAAAAAAGTGGCGCCGACCGACGCCACCGTGCTGTTTCTCGGCGAAAGCGGCGTCGGCAAGGAGATTTTCTCGCATAATCTCCATCGCCTGAGCAAAAGAGCCAAGGGGCCCTTTATCGCCGTCAATTGCGCCGCCATCCCCGAACAACTGGTCGAATCCGAATTGTTCGGCGTCGAAAAAGGCGGCTACACCGGCGCCGTCGCCTCGCGGCCCGGGCGGCTGGAGCGCGCCCATGGCGGCACCTTGTTTCTCGACGAGATCGGCACGCTCAGCTACACGGCGCAGGGCAAGCTCCTGCGCGCCCTGCAGGAGGGCGAGATCGAGCGGGTCGGCGACACCCGCGTCCGCAAGGTCGACGTCCGCATTGTCGCCGCGACCAATGTCAATCTCTGCGAAGCGGTC
>Ga0335069_10009485_pt1 | contig 13862 bp, 12 predicted proteins | sample Lox_Sample_11_FD_206714 | JGI IMG/M metagenome (GOLD analysis project Ga0335069, IMG submission 206714) | Soil microbial communities from Loxahatchee National Wildlife Refuge, Florida, United States - Lox_Sample_1.1 | ecosystem: Environmental > Terrestrial > Soil > Wetlands | place: USA... | reverse complement strand
CTGACGAACGGCTCCGGACGGACCGTCTACATGTTCACGAAGGACGGGCGCAACAAGAACCGGTGCGGCCGCGTGAGTGGTTGCGAGTTGACCTGGCCGCCGGTCATCACAAACGGCCGGCCTACCGCCGGACCGGGGGTCAAGGCGTCCCTGCTCAGCACGATCACGATCTCGGGCGGCCGCCACCAGGTGACCTATGCGGGCCACCCGCTGTACACGTACGTCGGCGACTTCGGTCCGCGCCAGACCGACTACATCGGCACGCCGCAGTTCGGCGGGACGTGGTACGGCGTCAACGCGACGGGCGGCAAGGTGACGTGATCACCAGGTCTTGACCCGGACCGGCGCGAGCCGGCGCTCGACTCGGATCCGGCTGTCGAGCACGGTGCAGCCCTCCGCCATGCAGCGCACGGGATTGAGGTCGGCCTCGACGACCTCCGGGAGATCACGCAGCAGCAGCGCGAACCGCAGCAGCAGCCCCCGGAGCGCCGCGCGATCGAGTTTGGCCGCGTCCCGAAACCCCTCGAGTTGTGCGACCACGCTCTCGGAGGCGTCGATCAGCTCGTCGGCCTCGACATCGGTGCCGGGGAGCACGCGAAAGGCGGCGGTCCCGGCCAGGCCCGCCTGGCGTCCCCCGAGGCCGAGCGCCATCACGGGACCGAAGTCCGGATCGCTCATGGCGCCGATCAGTACGTCCGCGCCGGGCCCGAGCAGCGGCTGGACGATCGCGCCGTTGAAGCGGCGCTCGGCCAGCTCGACGCGTCGCTCGAGCTCGCGCCAGCCGGCGCGAACGGCCGCCTCGCCCTCGAGACCGAGCAGCACCGCGTCGATGTCGGCCGCGTGGGCGGGTGGCGGGAACGCGGCTTTGAGCGCGATCGGTCCGTCGACGGCGGCGGCAGCGGCCACCGCGTGCCCGAGGTCGTCGCACAATGCCGACGCGACCCGGGCGATCCGGTAGCCGTCCAGCATCGCCTGCGACTGTTCGATCGTCAGCCAGCTGGCGTCTCGATGTGCGAGCGTCTCACCGATCATCGTCCGCACCCAGCGGGGGTCGTGGTCTTCGATCACGGCTCGCTGACCGAGCGGACGCGACAGCCACTCACGGCGCTCGACCCCCCGCGCGAGCACGGCCGCGCAGGTCTCGGGAAACAGGAAGTTCGGAACGCCGCCGCTGTCGCCCGGCGGCAGACCACCGTCCGCGCCGAGGATCGAGGCGACAACCGGCTTGGGCGCCTGCCCGCACGCGCGGGCAACCGCGCTCAGCACCGCGTCGGAGTCGCCCCCGAACAGGTCGACGTAGTAGACCGCGATCGCGTCGACGCCCTCATCAGTGAGCGCACCGCGGACCGCGGCGAGGTAGTCGTCCCGGCCGGCGCGCGCAGGGAGCAGCACGGGATTGACGCCTGTGGCGAGGGCCAGCCGGCGCGTCGCGCACGCGTCCACCGCGAGCGTCGCGACGCCGGTCGAGTTGCTGATCACTGCAACCCTGCGCCCGAGCGGAAGCGGCTGGCTCTCGAAGAACGCGGCCGCGCTGAACAGCTCGTCGCCGCTCTGGAAGCGCAGCACGCCGGCTTGCCTGAAGAGGGCGTCGACGACAGCGTCACCGCGCAACGCCGCGGCCGTGTGGGATCGCGTCTCGAGCTGCACCCCCTCGTGGGCGCGGCGGCCCTTGACCGCCAGGATCGGCTTGCGTCGTGATACGCGCTGCGCGATTCGCGTGAAGTGCTCGGGGTTGCCGAAGGTCTCGACGTACAACATCACGGCCGCGGTTCGCTCGTCCTCTTCCCAGAGCTCGAGCAGATCGTTCGTCGAGACATCGACCCGGTCGCCGATCGACGCGAAGCCCGAGATCCCCAGCTGTCTGGCGGCGGCATGTCCGAGCAGTCCGATGCCGATCGCGCCCGACTGCGAGCAGATCGCGAGACGACCGGCCGGCACGCTGGCGCCGGCGAACGTGGCATTGAGGCTGACGGCCGGGTCGGTGTTGAGCACGCCGAGCGACCCCGGGCCGACGAGCCGCAGACCACCGGTGCGAACGATCTCGAGGAGCTCGTCGCGACGCGCCTGCACCTCTTCCGGCTCGAGATCCGGGTCACTCGTGAGCACGAGCAGCGCCTTCGCGCCGATGGCCGACGCCTGGGCGGCCACATCCGCGAGCTCGTCCCAGTCGACTGCCGCGATCACGAGCTCCGGAGGATCGTCGAGGTCGATCAGGCTGCGCGCGCAGCGCATCGAGGACACAACCTCGCCGGAGCGATTGACCGGTGAGACGACACCGCGAAACCCGCCGTCGAGGATGTCCTTGAGCACCGCGGCCCCGAGATCGCCCGGCGCGCTCGAGGCGCCGACGACCGCGATCGCCCTCGGCGAGAGGATCGGGCGCAGCGAGGCGATCGCGGCGACGTGGTCGCGGGCGTCGATCCGCTCCCGCACGGCCTCCGACGGCGTGATGTCGAGCGACACGGTCAGCTCCCCGAACGTGCCCTTGCGGCGGATCTCGAATCCGGCCCGTTCGAACACCAGCAGCATCGGCCGGTTCGTCCCCAGCACCTCCGCGTCGAAGCGCCGCACGCCCCGCTCGGCCGCGATCGACGCGAGCTGCTCGAGCATCCGCGTCGCGGTCCCCCGGCCCTGGAAGTCGTCGGCGACCGCGAACGCGACCTCGGCGGTGCCCGGCTCGCGCAGGAGGTCGTAGCTGGCGGCGGCGACGATGTGGTCGCCCTGGCGGCCGATCAGGGCGACCCGGTCGACGCCGTTTGCCTCGGCGTAGGCGCGCGCCGCAACCTCCGTGCGCAGGTAGCCGTGGAACCGCATGTAGCGGCTCTCGTCGGAGAGGCCCTCGTCGTAGAAGGCCTTGATGTCGTCGAGATCCTCGTGGGTGGGCGCCCGCAACCGCAACGTCGAGCCGTCGCGGAGCAGCACGTCACGGACGAGCGCCCCGCTACTCACATCTCCTGACCGCCGTTGACGGCCCAGACCTGGCCGGTGATGTACGACGACGCGTCAGCGCAGAGGAAGTGCACGACGCGGGCGACCTCCTCGGGCCGGCCGAGGCGGCCGAGGGGGATCTGTGCGCGGATCCGGTCGAGCACCTTCTCGGGAATCGTCTCCAGCATCTCGGTTGCGATGAACCCCGGTGCGACCGCGTTGACCGTCAGGCCGATGCGGTTGTTGTCCGCCTTGCCGGAGCGCTGCAGGCTGAACGCCGCCTCGCGGGCGAGCGACGTCGTCAGCCCGAACATCCCCGACTTGGACGCCGCGTAGTTCGTCTGCCCGATGTTCCCGATCTGGCCCACGATCGAGGAGATGTTGACGATCCGGCCGCTGCCGCGCTCGAGCATGTGCTCGATCGCCGCCTTGGACATGAAGAACGCCCCGGAGAGGTTCACGCCGAGGACCTTGTACCAGTCCTCCTCGCTCATCTTCAAGACCGACCTGTCGGCCGTGATCCCGGCGTTGTTGACGAGGATGTCGAGCCGGCCGTGGCGCTCGATCACGTCCTTGACGGTCCGCTGACAATCCTCGCTGGAGGCGACGTTGCCCTGGTGGAGGCTCGCGACGACGCCGTGCTGCTCGAGTTCGCGCTGGAATTCCTTGGCCTTTTCCTCGTTGCGGCTGTAGCCGGCGGCGATGGTCGCCTGCTGGTTGGCAAGGCTGCGACAGATCGCAGCGCCGATGCCGCGGGTGCCTCCGGTGACGAGCGCGACGCGGCCGCTGAGTTTGTCGCCGGGTACCTGCTCGACGTGATCAGTCGTGGTTACGGTTGCCATTTCTGCTCCCTCTCCTCGGGGTTGTCGATCGCTGCGCCAGCCACTGGGCGATGTCTGGCCAGATCTCGGTACGGGCTTTCGAACCGGCCATCAGGCCGATGTGGCCGCCGGGCCGGTCGAGCCGGGTGACGTCCTCGCTCGAGACGAGCGCCAGTAGCGGATGCGTGCCCTGCGGCGGGGCGATATGGTCGGCGCCGGCCGTGACAACCAGCAGGTTCTGGTCGATGCGCGCCAGATCGACGATCTCGCCGCGGAGCCGCAGGTTCCCGCGAACGAGCCGGTTCTCCTTGTACATCCACGTGATCCATTCGCGGTACGCGCGTGCCGGAAACGGCGGGTTGTCCGCGATCCAGCGCGCCATCGACTGGTAGGCCTCCCGGCGGCTCTTCCCATCGAGCACCGCCTCCCACAGCTGTCGATACGTCGTCCAGTAGTTGGTGACGGGCTTCATCAGCTTGTTCGCCCAGTCGATCGCCGATCCGGGCACGACGCCGTAGCCGTCGGCGACGTAGTCCACGTCGAACGACTCCCGGCCGACCCACCTGCCGTACAGCGAGCCGCGCGTGTCCACGGGCGTCGTCAGCAGCACCATGTTGGCAACGGGGTTGTCCGCCACAGCGCCCCCGTACAGCAGGCTCAGGGTGCCGCCGATGCACCAGCCGAGCAGCGACAGCTCATCCTGACCGCAGGCGCGCAGCACCTCGCGGATGCCCCACTGGAGCTCGTCGAGGACGTAGTTGTCGAGGCCCATGTCCGCGTCCTCCTCCTCGGGATAGCCCCAGTCGATCAGGAACACGTCAAAGCCCTGCTCGAGGAGGTACTCGACGAATGAGCTTCCCGGGCGCAGATCGAAGATGTCCGGACGGTTGATCAGCGCGAACACGAGCAGCACCGGGATCGGGTGCGTCCGGCGATCGGAGCGGTAGCGGTACAGCGTCGTCTTACGGTGCGTCCAGACGACGTCCTTGGGCGTGACGGCGACGACCGCGTCGCCCTGCGTCAGGAGGATGTTGGTGAACTCGAACGCTGCGACCGGCGTGCGGAGGAGCCGCTCAACCGCGTTCACGGCGTGCCCCCGCCCCGTTCTGGCTGCCCGCGGACTGGATCCGCTCGAGCTCCTGCAGGACGAGCTCGAGCTTATCCTCGGTGCGGGCGAGCTGGCGCGCGAGCCTGGTGATGTCCTGCCGCCCCGCCAAGCGCATGTTGCGGATGACGAGATCGAAGAAGTCCGTGCCGAGCTTCGTGAGCGCCACCATGTTCTCGGTCATCCGGGCCAGCAGCTCGCCGAAGCTGTCGCGCCCGACGAGCTCCTCGAACGCGCGGGCGGTGCGGGTCTCAGCGTCTTCGTACAGGCGCCGCGTCTCCTCAGCTGGGCTGGTCTTCTGGTCCACAGCCATTGCTCTCTCCTCGTGGCCGACTGCCGTCATTGCTAGGCCCTCCCGTGCTCCCGAGAACCACTGTCAGTGTTGCACTCCCCGGAGGCTTCGCAAAGCAAACCCCCACCGCCGATGACCGCGATGCACGGCGCCGCCTGTCACTCCGTGGAAGTGGGCTGGCCGGCCAGCCGAGCGCCCTGCGCGAGCGCTTCGAGCTTGCCGTACGCGCTGTCACGAGGCAGGTACTTCATGCCGCAGTCAGGCGCAGCGATGAGCCGCGGCGGCCGGACGTACGAAAACGCTCTGCGGATCCGGGCGGCGACCGTCTCGGGCGTCTCGATCTCGTCGGTTGAGAGATCGAGCACGCCGAGGATGATCGTCTTCTCGGGCAGCGAGTCGAGCACCTGCAGATCGAGCCCCGATTGGGCCGTTTCGATCGAGATCTGGTCGCAGTCGGCGCCGGCAAGTTCGCCGAGGAACGAGTAGCCGCTCGGACGCTCGTGGATGATCGCCGCGTATCCGAAGCACAGATGGACGGCGATCGTTCCCTCGATGCCGCCGATCGCCTCGTTGAGGACCTCGACGCCGAACGCGCGCGCCGCGTCCGGCCGCGCCTGCATGTACGGCTCGTCGACCTGGACGATGTGGGCGCCGGCCGCGAACAGATCGATGATCTCCTCGCGCACGGCCCGCGCGTAGCCGAGCGCGACCGCGTCAGGAGCACCGTAGTACTCGTCCTGCGCCTGCTGGGACATCGTGAACGGCCCGGGCACGGTCATCTTCGTCGGCTTGCTCGTGTGTGCGCGAAGGAACTCGAGGTCGCGCAGCTGAACCGGGTGGCGGCGGCTGATCGGGCCGACGACCCGCGGGACCGGGTTCGGGTGCCCGCTGCGGTCGAGCGCCGTGCCGGGATTGTCGACGTCGACGCCGTCGAGTGCCGTGGCGAACCGGTTGGAATAGCTCTCGCGGCGCATCTCGCCGTCGGTGATGATGTCGAGGCCGGCGCGCTCCTGATCGGCGATCGCCACCCGCGTCGCGTCGTCCTGTGCTTCCTGGAGGTACTGCGGATCGATCCGCCACAGGTCGATCGCGCGCACGCGCGGCGGAAACCGTGCTCGGAGCCGCTCGCGATCGATCAACCAGTCGGGCTGGGCGTAGGAACCGACAAGGCTCGTGGGGATCCGGCCGTCGGGCGCTGACACTCGCTCACCTCCGTTCGGGTGCTCCGAAGCCTAACCGCGCCGCGGGGTCGGGGCGCGCGGCGGCGGGTCGTCGGGAGCGCGCGATCAGCCACACCTCGACGCTCCGAGCGAAGCGCGGGCGATCGCTTCCGCGCCGCAGCGGCAACCGACCGAGGGTCGATCCCGCCCGGGAACTGCGGGAGATCGCGTTCGTTTCTGCCCTGTTCGACAGGCTCGGCGGGCGCGCCGGCTGACGATCGGCAATTCAGCGCCATATGCCGGGCGTGAATTGGCATTCACACCATCGGGGGGCGAAACCGGGGGCGAAACCGGGACCGCCGCCGGGGGCGCGACCGGGGCCGCGACCGACGCCCACAACCACCCATGAATGAGACTGGATCTCATTCCTATGGTATCGTCAGGGCGTGGCTCGCGCGGCGATGCGAACTGTGCCGGCGCTGCTGATCGCAGCCTCGCTCCTGTCCGCCTGCAACGGCGCCGCTCACCAGTACGCCGCCGCGATCCCCGGCCGCCTGCAGGTCGTCGCCGCGGAGAACTTCTGGGGCAGCATCGCGAGCCAGCTCGGAGGCGACAAGGCGCAGGTGACGAGCATCATCGTCAATCCGGATACGGATCCCCACTCGTACGAGCCTGCGGCAGCGGACGCGGTGGCGATCGCGCGCTCGCAGATGGCGATCGTCAACGGCATCGGCTACGACGCGTGGGCGTCGCACGTGATCGACGCGAACCCGTCGAGCTCGCGCGTCGTGCTCACGGTCGGCGACGTGCTCGGCCTCACGCAGGGAGACAACCCGCACCAGTGGTACTCGCCGTCGTCCGTACAGCGGGTGATCGCGCAGATCGTGACCGATTACAAGCGGCTTGACCCGAAGGACTCCGCCTATTTCGACGATCGGCGCGCGCAATTGCAAACGCGCGGTTTCGCGCGGTACGAGCGGCTCCTGCGCGAGATCCGCGCGCGCTACGCCGGCGTGCCGGTCGGCTATAGCGAGAGCATCTTCCAGCCGCTCGGCGAGGCGCTCGGACTGCGGCTGATGACGCCCTACAGCTTCGCGAAGGCGATCGCCGAAGGAACCGATGTGACCACGGCGGACAAGCAGACGGTCGACGCCCAGGTGCAAGGCCGCCGGATCAAGGTCTGGCTGTACAACAGCCAGAACGCGACGCCCGACGTCCAGCGCATCAACCAGCTTGCCCGGGCCGCACACATCCCGGTGAGCACGATCACGGAGACGCTGTCGCCGGCGTCGGCGAGCTTCGAGCAATGGCAAGTGACGCAGCTGACCGCGCTCGAGCGGGCCCTGCATCGGGCGACGGGCCGATGACCGAACGTGTCGTCCAGCTCGAGCGTGCGGAGGCACGGATGGGAGGGCAAGCGGTCTGGAGCGACGTCGATATCCACATTGGTCCGGGCGAGTTCACCGCGATTCTCGGCCCGAACGGATCCGGCAAGACAACCCTGCTGCGGGTCCTGCTCGGCGAGCTGCCGCTGTCCTCCGGGACCGTCTCGGTCCTCGGTCGTCCGGCCGGCGAGCGCAAGCGCGAGATCGGCTACCTCCCACAGCGCCGGCACTTCGAGCCCAACGTCCGGATCCGCGGGATCGACCTCGTCCGGCTCGGCCTCGACGGCAATCGGTGGGGCCTGCCGCTCCGGCACGTGGGCGGCGAGCGCGTCGATCACGTGATCGCGATGGTCGGCGCGGGTGCCTACGCGCGGCGCCCGATCGGCCGGCTGTCCGGCGGTGAGCAGCAGCGGCTCCTGATCGCGCAGGCGCTCGTCAGCCGCCCGCGCGTGCTGATCCTCGATGAGCCGCTGGACAGCCTCGACCTGCCCAACCAGACCGCGGTCGCGGCGCTGCTGGCGCGGATCTCCCGCGAACAGGGCGTCACGGTGCTGCTCGTCGCGCACGACATCAACCCGCTGCTGCCCTACATCAACCGCGTGGTCTACTTCGGCGCCGGCCATGCCGCCGTCGGATCGCCGCGGGACGTGATCACCGCAGAGACCTTGAGCCGTCTGTACGGCGTCGCGGTCGACGTGCTCGAGACCGCCGACAGCCGCCTGATCGTCGTGGGCCTGCCCGAGGCTCCCGCACATCACACCGACCGCCACGAACATGCACACCACTAGCCTCGCCGCGCTGTCCGCCGACCCGCTCTCCGATCTCAGGCAGCTGACGACCTACCCGTTCATGGTCAACGCGCTCGAAGCCGGCGCGATCGTCGCGGTGCTGGCGGGCGTTGCCGGCTGGTTCATGGTGCTGCGACGCGAGAGCTTCGCGGGGCACACGCTGTCGGTGATGGCGTTTCCGGGGGCGACCGGAGCGGTCCTGCTGGGGCTGCCCGCAGCAGCGGGCTACTTCAGCTTCTGCGGCGCCTCGGCGCTGGTGATCGGCAGCTCGGCCGGGTCGCACCCGCGGCGCCATCGTGGTGAGGAGTCCTCCGTGACCGGAACGGTGCAGGCGCTCGGGTTGGCGTGCGGGTTGGTGTTCCTCAGTCTGTACCAGGGCGTGCTCAGCGGGTACGAGAACCTGCTGTTTGGGAGCTTCCTCGGGATCACGTCGGGTCAGGTCGTCGTGCTCGCGATCGTGGCCGTGCTGACGCTCGGGTTCTTCGCGGTGGCGGGGCGGCCGCTGCTGTTCGCGTCTGTCGACGAAGCCGTCGCGCGGGCGCGCGGGGTCCCGGTGCGGGCGCTCGGGATGGCCTTCCTGCTGGTCCTCGGCTTCGCGGTTGCAGCGACCGCACAGATCACCGGGGTGCTGCTCGTGTTCGCGCTGCTGGTGGCGCCGGCGGCGACGGCGCAGCTGATCACGCCACGGGTCGGCCTGAGCTTGCTGCTGACCGTGGCGCTCGGCGTTCTGATCACGTGGGTCGGGCTCGCGCTCGCCTACTTCTACAACTATCCCGTCGGCTTCTACATCACGACGGTCGCGTTCGTGGTCTATGTCCTCGCGCGGATCGGGCGGACGGTGCGCGGCTGATGTTCGGGCACGAGTTCGTGCGCAACGCGTTCGTCGCCGGCACCCCGGTCGCGGTCGCGTGCGGCCTGGTCGGCTACTTCGTCGTGCTGCGCGCGCAGGTGTTCGCGGGCGACGCGCTCACGCACGTGGCCTTCACCGGCGCGCTCGCGGCCGCGGCCGCGGGGATCGATCCTCGGATCGGCCTGTTCGCCGCGACGGTCGCCGTCGGGGTCCTGCTCGGTGGTCTCGGCGAGCGCTCGCACCCGGACGATGTCACGATCGGCATCGTGTTCGCCTGGATCCTGGGGCTCGGGGTGTTCTTCCTCGCGGTGTTCAGCTCAGGATCGGGGGGCGGCAACGGACTGCTCGGAGCCCGCACGCTGTTCGGCTCGATCTTCGGACTCACGGGCGCGAGCGCCCGGCTGGCCGCCGGGGTCGGCCTCGCCGTCGTCGCCGCGACGGTGGCGATTGCGCGGCCGCTCTTGTTCGCGAGCGTCGATCCTCGGGTCGCAGCGGCGCGCGGCGTACCGGTGCGGACGTTGGGAATCGTCTCGCTCGGCCTGCTCGGCGCCGCCACCGCCGACGCGACGCAGACGATCGGGGCGCTGCTCTTGCTCGGCCTGCTGTCGGCGCCGGCGGGCGCCGCACAGCGCCTCACGGCCAACCCGTATCTCGGCCTCGCGCTGTCCGCGGCGATCGCCGTGCTCGCAACGTGGGGCGGGCTGACGCTCGGCTACGTGATCCCGACGCTGCCGCCGAGCTCGGCGGTCATCGCCGTCGCGAGCGCGATGTACCTGCTGACGTTCCTGTCCACCACCCGCAGGCGGCCGCGCAGTGAGCGGCGCCCGCTGGCCCTAGACTGAGATCGATGCCGCACGACAGCTCAGACAGCTGGGCCGCCCGGGCGCAGCGTGTCCTGGCCGAGCAGGGACACCACAGCGGGGCCGCTCGCCAGGCGATGCTCGAGCTGCTCGACTCGCAGACATGCGCGCTGTCGGCAATCGAGATCGAGGACGCGCTACGCGCGGGCGGCAGGCCCGTCGGCCGAGCGAGCATCTACCGGATCCTCGATGAGCTCGAACGGCTGCACCTCGTGCTGAAGCTCCAGGTCGGTCAGGCGATGGCTCGGTACGAGCCAATTCGAACAGGCGCCGGACACCACCACCATCTCGTGTGCGACAGCTGCGGCACGGTGATGCCGTTCACCGACTCAGAGCTCGAGTCCGCGATCCAGAAGCTCAGCCGCCGCGTCCCGATGCGCGTCGCCGAGCACGAGATCGTGCTCCACGGCGCGTGCCGCGACTGCAGCGACTAACTCACTCGTTCACTTGCCGCCTGCAGCTCGCGCCGGCGCAGCTCGATCCGCCGGATCTTCCCGGTCAGCGTCTTGGGGAGGTCCGGCACGAACTCGATTGAGCGCGGATACGCGTACGCCGAGTGGTGATCGCGCACGAATGCCTTGATCTCCTCGGCGAGCGTGTCGGACGGCTCATAGCCGGCCGCGAGCACGACGAACGCCTTGACGATGTTGCCGCGGCGCTCGTCGGGCGAGGCGACGGCCGCGGCCTCGGCGACCGCGGGGTGCTCGAGACAGGCCGACTCGACCTCGAACGGCCCGATCCGGTAGCCGGCGGAGATGATCACGTCATCGGCCCGCCCTTCGTACCAGTAGTAGCCGTCCTCGTCGGTCCGGGCGGCGTCCTTGGTGTGGAACCATTCGCCGCCGAACGCCTCCTTCGTGTCAGCCTCGGGGCGGTTCCAGTAGCCGAGCGGGTAGTGCGGGTTGGAGCGCGCCTTGAGGCAGATCTCCCCGCGCTCGCCGGGCGCCACCGGGTGCTCGTCCTCGTCGAGGATCGCGACCTCCCAGCCCGGCATCGGCTTGCCCATCGATCCCTCGCGCACCTCCATGAACGGGTAGTTGGCGCACAGCGGATAAGACTCGGTGAGGCCGTAGAAGTCGAGCACGGTGATGCCGTACTGGTCGCGGAACCAGCGGATCGCCTCCGGGTTGAGCGGCTCCCCGGCCGAGCACACGATCCGGAACTTCTGCGGGTAGCGCGTGCCGGCGTCGGAGATCGACATCATCGAGCGAATCGCGGTCGGCGTGCCGAACACGTTGGTGACCCCGTGGCGGGAGAGGAAGTCGAGCTGCTTGTGCGGGTCAAACCCGCCCTCGCGCTGGTAGACCGCCTGTACGGCACCGAGCCGCCACGGACCGATCAGCGGGCAGATGCCCGCCGCCCAGGCCCACTCGCCCATCCCGTGGAAGATCTCGCCGTCGCGGACGTCGTGGCAGTAGATGAACTCCTCGTGCGCGAGGACGTAGCGGTGGGCGTGGAGGATGCCCTTGGCGAGCCCCGTCGTGCCCGACGAGTAGTACAGCTGCGCCGGGTCATCGGAGGCGGTGTCGACGACGTCGAACGCGGTGGAGCCGTGGCTGAGCAGCTCGTCGTCGAGGATCAGGACGTGCTCGACGAGCGAGCGCTCGATCCGATCCGCGTTGGCGGCGTTGGTGACGAGCAGCTTGGCCTGAGAGTCGGTGATGCGGTGGCGGATCCCCTCGTCGCCGTAGAGCACCGACATCGAGAGCAGGATCGCGCCCATCTTCCAGGTCCCGAAGAAGGCGGCGGCGGTCTCGGGAGTCGGCGGGAGCAGCATCGCGACGCGGTCGCCGCGCTTGACGCCGTGCGCGGTCAGGACATTGGCGAAGCGGTTCGACGCATCCTGGAGCTCTCCCCAGGTGACGTTCCGTACGTTCCCCTCGAAGTCCTCGTGGATCATCGCCGCCTTCTCGCGCGGGTGCCGATCGCACACGTCGGTCGCGATGTTGTAGCGCTCGGGCACCTCCCAGCGGTGGTGCGCCCGCGCCTCTTCGTAGGAGGAGATCGTCGGTGTGGTGCTCATCGGCGAATCATGCCTGATTCGCGGTCCTGCCAGCAGGATTTCGACGCGCCCGCGCGGTGACGCCGATGTGACGTGTACCGGCGGGGGTAAGATCACGCCTGCTCGTATGTCTTTTGCGTTGGGCGTGCTGCTCGGGGTTGGGTTCGCCGCCATCGTCGCGGCGGCGTGGAGGGCCATACGCGCTCCTCGCGCCGCCCGGGTGCCGGAGGCGGCGGGGATGCAGTCGGCGCTGCACGCGGCGACGGCGACGCTGCCGCACCTGCGCCGCGGGCTGAGACCCCGCACCGCCGCTGAGGCGGTCCCCTACCTGCGCGCGCTCACCGGGGCGGCGGCGATCGCGCTGGCGGACACGCGTGCGGTGCTCGCGATCGACGGCGAGGGCCGTGAACAGGTCAGGCCGGGCGACCTGCTCTCGCGCCTGCTGGCGCGCACGCCGGATGACCGCGTCCAGATCGTGCCGCGGCTGACCTCCTCGGACCCGCGCTGCCCGCTGCATTCGGCCGTGCTCGCGCCGCTGATTGTGCAGGGGCGCCGGGCAGGCACGCTGATCGCGTTCTACAACAGCGTCGGCGACCCGAGCCCGTTCGAGCTGCGGGTCGTCACGGAGGCCGCGAGCCTCGTGTCGGCTCAGGTGGAGCTGTCGATCGTCGCACAGCAGGAGGAGCGACTCGCGCGGGCCGAGCTGCGAGCCCTGCGTGCCCAGATCTCTCCTCACTTCATCTACAACGCGCTGGCGGCGGTCGCCGGCGATATCCACGCGCGTCCCGACGAGGCCCGGGAGCTCCTGATCGACTTCGCCGAGTTCACGCGGTACCTGTTCCGCGACGGACGCTCGTACGTGACGCTCGGCGAGGAGCTCGAGCACGTCGAGCGCTACCTGCGGCTCGAGCGGGCTCGCTTCCGCGACGGCCTGCACGTGACGGTCGACGTCCCGCCCGAGACACTCGGCGCCGTCGTCCCCGCGATGTCGGTCCAGCCGCTCGTCGAGAACGCCGTCCGCCACGGCGCGGAGCGCCGCGCCGGCACCGGGCGGGTGATGATCAGCGCCCGGGTGCTCGGCCCGGACGTCGAGCTGTACGTGTCCGACGATGGTGCCGGGATCGCGCCCGAACGGGTCGCCGCAGTGCTCGCCGGCGCCGGCGGCGGGATCGGCCTCTCGAATGTCGACGCGCGGCTGCGCGCGACCTTCGGCGAGCGCTACGCACTGCGGATCCGCTCAGAACAGGGCGCGGGCACGACCGCTGTGATGACGGTCCCGAACCTCCGCGGCGACGTCGGAGCCCGAGAGCTCGTGGGATCGGCGTGAGCGCCGAGCGCTTGACGATCCTCGCGGTCGATGACGAGCGTTCCCAGCTCGAGGACCTCGCGCGGCTGCTGCGCAGCTTCCCGTCTGTCGAGGATGTCGAGTGCGCGTTCGACGGCCACGACGCGCTCGTGAAGGCCTCGGCGCAGGGCTACGACGCCGTGTTCCTCGATGTGCGGATGCCGGACCTCGACGGCCTCGAGCTCGGGCGCGTGCTGAAGCGTTTTGGGACCCCTCCACAGCTCGTGTTCGTCAGCGCCTACGACAATGCGGCCGTCGACGCGTTCGAGCTGCACGCGCTCGACTACCTGCTCAAGCCGGTCGGGCGCCGGCGGCTCGAGCAGGCG
>Ga0335069_10009484_pt1 | contig 13862 bp, 24 predicted proteins | sample Lox_Sample_11_FD_206714 | JGI IMG/M metagenome (GOLD analysis project Ga0335069, IMG submission 206714) | Soil microbial communities from Loxahatchee National Wildlife Refuge, Florida, United States - Lox_Sample_1.1 | ecosystem: Environmental > Terrestrial > Soil > Wetlands | place: USA... | reverse complement strand
GGGCGCCCCGCGCCGACCCCCGGCCTCGACGGCCTCGGGGCAGGGCGGCCAGCGCATAGGAGAGGGAAGCGGCGCTGTCAGGCGCGAGCTGGATGGGCGTTGATCCCACGGCGCACGCCATCGCGGCAGGCTGCGCAGCACTCGACGGCGTAGCGCAGGCAGGCAGGCTCGGGGGTACCGCATTCTAGGCAGGGTCGGCACACCACGCACCGGACGCGCAGCCCCCTCGCGTTGACCAGCCAGCCCTTGCCGTTGCAGGCCTGGCACCGCGTCTTGCGGGCGATCATGGCGCGTTGCACGGCAGCGAATTTGGCACCGTGCCGCCTCGCCCGTGTCACGGGCGGGCCTGTGCCCATTCAGCCTCTAGCTGCCCGTCTCGGGTCATCCTGGGGGCTCGTGGCATCGCTGCCCGCATGATCGGGCGCAATAGGGGGTGCTGACGATCGATCGGCGCGAGCTGACGCCAGTCAAGGGACCGAGCTGTCAGCAGCTCAACGCCGACCGTCCCGTCTGTGTGCAGGTTGACGGCAACGGGCGACACCGTGCCGTCAACGTCAAGCCAGCCAGTCGGGGGCACGTGCGACAGGTCAACCGTGGCCTGTCGGGTGATGTACCCCGGCAGGCGGTCAGGTCGGAGCTGCACCCGCAGGCCTGGCCACTGTGTGAACGTGTAGCGGCCATCGGCGAGTTTGACCGACTTCTTTGGCACCCCCGACAGCCTGCGTTCCTCGCCGATGATGACGTGTTGGGGGCTGACCACGGTCAGGGTTGACGCTGCCGCCTTGACCCTGACGGAAAAGGGCGCGATGGCGTCATCCCACCCGGCGCACAGGGCAGACAGCTCTCGCACGGTGCGCCCCATGGCCGTCTCGTCGTCGTCGCCCAAGTTGAGATAGGCAGCGTGCATCGGGCTGGCGTCGATGACCAGCCCATCGGTGTTCATGGTCACCACGTCGGCGCCCATCATGTCCACAAGTCGCCCGAGCGCGACGCGCGTCGCTCCCTGTATCCACGCGAGGATCGCGGGGAACGCGTCATCTGCCCATTCGTCGCGGACGATCGTCCATCGTTCGTTGCCGATCCTCAGCAGGTCGGCCTGCCGACGTTGGGGCATCAGCATCGCCCGCTCGACAGCCCAGCCGGGGCGGGGGTCGGGCGACCTGTCGAGGACTTCGCTGGTGTGGCCTGCCCACTTGCCGGGGACGCACCGCGACCAGTGTTTGGCCATCAGCCGGACCTGGGGCGGAACGTCGGGGGTGCCTTCATTCAGCAGCTCGGCCAGCCACAGGGCCCAATCAGACATGTGGGGCGACACGAGGTATTCGTAGCCCCGGCCGATGCTGACGAGCTCGCCGCGCTGCCGAGCCTCGCGCAGCTCAGGCCCCGGCAGCACGGTTCGGAACGTGCCGACAGGGTAGAACATGCCCCGGCCGCTGTCCCACGGGTAGCGGGGTGAGCTGGTGCGCACCGTGCACTCGGCCAGAACATCGGTCAGGGTCGAGCGCAGGGCCCTGCTGTCGAGCGGCAGGCTGTCGAATCTGCGCAGCCGTCGATACGGCAGGGGCAGGCCCGCCATGGCCGTCAGGTGGGCGGTGTGCATGTCAAGGTCAACGTACAGTCCTCGGGGCATGACCCCGATCCTGCGCGCCTCGCGCCGACCGCCCATGACGGCGCGCATTTCCAAGGCCCGCGCCTCGGGGTCGGGATCAACCAGCACGTGCGGTGCCGGTCGGCGATGCCGGTAGGATGACCAGCCGGTGGCGGGCCCCGTGATCGACCAATTGCCGAGGCGCCTCGCGTCCCACCAGTCCATCGCGCCGATGATCGCGTCAGCCGTGATGGCCACGTCAGCCTGACAGCGGGCCATCCAGTCGGCGAAGCTGCCCTCCCACGGCGGCAGCTTCGGCTTGCGCTGGTTCAGCAGCTCGCCTAGGTACTCGACCGACGTGGGGAAGAATGACCACGTATCGGCCATCACGAGCCTGCGCGACCCCTTCGCCATCCGGCACCACGGGTCATCGGTGGTCAGGGCGCCCTCGGTGACGCGCCAGCCAAGGTCGTTGAGCTGCACCGGAAGCTCGGTGACGGCAAGGTCAAAGCCCAGATTGTGGGCGAACACCCACAGGGACGCATCGGCGCGGGCGATGCCGTCAACCGTGGCGGCAAGGTCGGCGGCCGTGGTGCCCGAGTAGCGTTCCTGGCGCGGCTTGCGGGGGTCGATGCCGTGGCGGCGGTCGAGCCTTGCCGCCCACAGGCGCAGTACCTGGCGCTCGGGCTGGTCGGTGGCCGCTAGGTCCGTCTCCGTGTCGAAGGTCAGCACGCGATGGGGGGTCCGTTCCTGCGCGTTCTCGCGCAGCCAGTGAACCTTCGCGGGGCGCTTCACAGCGGGTCATCCCGGTTCACGATGTGCAGGATCAGCAGCAGCGCACCCGCGATGACTGACACAAGCCCCACGATCAGGTCAGGCGCCATGCCTACAGCTCTCCGATCTCAATGCTCGTGATATCGCCGAAGCTCGCGCCGTAGCCCTCAACCAGTGAGCTGGTCACGTCAAGTGCCTCCTGTTGCAGCTCGCCAACGGTCGGGGGCAGGGAGCCGGTGTAGCGCAGGGTCACGTAATCCTGTACCTCTTGCCCCGACCGCATGGCGCTGTAGAACACGCGCACGTCAAAGGTCCGGGGCCCGCCGTGCATTGCCGGCTGCTGGCCGTAGGGGAGCTGGCCCACGTGTTCCCACGTGATGGCGTCGGAAGGCGGGGCGGCAGCGAAGCGCTCCGATGCGTGGCGAACGGCCGTCATCTGGCCGAACAGGCGGGCCGCCTCCTGGTAGCCGCCGAAGGACAGGGTGCCCCCGTCCGCTTCGATCCTGTCGCGCAGGTGCTGCATCGCCTCGGATGCGCTCAGTCCTTCGTGGGCGAACCCCGAGATTGCGCCGAGCCAGCGCATGGCGTCGGCTCGTGCCTGTAGCGGGTCGGGCATCGTGGGCTGTCCCTCGCGTGTATGCTGTCAGGGTGGTCCGGTGCGCTCGCACCGCCCACCTTCCGGCGCTCGGGGCCCCTAGGCGACAGCCAAGGGGCCCCAGCGTTTCCGGTGCCGGGTCAGCCCTTCCGATTGGATCGCGCGACAGGCTCGGCAGGGGCTGCCGTCGTGCCGTCATCGTCAGGGGTGGTCACCTGATCCGCTTCGGGATCGTCGGGCCCGCTGTCGGGCTGCGAAGGCAGCTCGGCTTCGGGATCGTCCCCGCCTGACCACGTGGGCGGTGTAGGGAAGGCCTCGGGGGCGGTCACGCCGTCGAGACGCGCGAGCGCGTCATCGTCGGCTGCCGTCGCCTCGGCATCGGCCGCCAAGGCTGCGATACCCTGGCAGAATTGCACGAAACCGGCCTCGCAGGCGCCGACCGTCTCGCCATTGGCAAGGCGGGTGAACAGCACGTCGGCAAGGTGTTCCCGGTTGTGCAGGTCGCACTCGATAGCCGCCATGGCCTAGCCCCGGAGGACTTCCAGGTGCATCGGGTAGTTGCCCGACGCGCTCGGCTTGTCGGCCACGCGCGGGATGCACCGGAAGGGGAAGGCGTTCATCGTCCAAGCCTTGGCGAGCTGGAGGACGACGCTGACAGCGCCCGTGCTGGCCGTGAACGCCTCGCCCGTGCCGAGGATCGCCCCGTCAAGGACAAGGTAGAACGGCAGGCCACCGGGATAGTCCGAGGGCCGCTTGCGAAGGCCCCGGATCTCAATGGGCAGATTCTCCAGCGCCAGCAGCCCCTGTGAGCGCCACGGCGCGTCAAGATCGTCAACGTCGGTTGCCGTGATGATCCGATCGATGATCCCGTCAAGCCCCTCGCCCGTGTCATCGGCCTCGGGGATGCTGTCCATCAGCATCGACACGGCTGCGACACGCTCGGGGCTGATGACCGCGACGGGCCCTGACGGGGCGGGGACCACGGCGCGATTCCGTTCCTGCGTCGGCATTCCTAGTCCATCCTTCCGGCTGCACCGGCAGGCTTGGTGCCTGCCGTGTTGGTGCCTGTGTGGGAGCGTGCCGCCTGCACCGCGTCGCAGGGTCGGCACCAGTTGGCCCAGCGCTCGGGCCGTTCTGGATCGTGCTGTTTGTGGCGGGCCTCGGTGATCCGCCGTCGCCTTGCCGAGTAGGCCTGTTCGGCCTCTCGATAGTCATAGCTGGCGATAACGCGCCCGCAGCCCTTGTGGTCAGGATACCCCCGCAGACACTGTGCGATGGGCCGTCGCGGGTCAAGGGTGATCAGCCGGAATGACGCCACGTGCCCGCACATCGTGCACCACGGGCCACGCTCGGGCGGCAGGGGGTCGGCCGCTTTGTAGCTCACCGTGGCCCCATGACGGTAACGCCGTAGGCGTGCATCACCTGATAGCCAGCGTGCACGACGTGGCCGTGATGGGCAGCATGTCGCCTGGCTGCCTCGCGCGTCGCTGCCCATGATCCGGCGCCCTCGGGGTGCCGTTCCCAGTCGCAGCCGTCGCACTCGGCCCACGGGGTGTGACTCGTGGTTGCAAGGGTGGTCACCCTGATCCGGGCCCCGCGCTGGCTAGCCATTGCGGGCTCGCGCGATGCGCTCGGCCACGCTCTGGCGGGACACGCCGAGGAACGCGCCGAGGTCCGCGTAGCTGTAGCCGTAGGCGTGGGCTGCCACTAGCGCATCGTTGGCGAGCGTGCGCGTGATGCTGGTCAGGATGACAAGCTGCACGGCAGCCTCATCGTCACCCGCTGCCGCACGCTTGCGCAGCGCCTCAACCATGCGCTTGGCGGCAGCCGCCACCTCAACCGATGAACGCTCGCGCTTCATCGGCCGGCCACCATGAACCTGCCGACGAATTCGGTATATGCAGGGGGGATCGCTTCTGCCACGTCGTGTTGACGCCACCACGACGGCAAGCCTGAAATTTCCGCCCATCGTTCGGTGGTTCCGGCATTGCGTCCCTTCCCTGTCATGGTCATATCTCGTGGGTCCCATCCGCGATCCAAGGCATATGCCTTTGACCTTCCCCGGCAATCGGGATGCTCCGGCGGGATCAGCGCGAACCCGAATGGCCGGAATAGGCGGTGACGCTGGATCGGCAGGCCGAACATTGATCCGCACAGCACGACGCCATCTGCCATGTCATCGGCTGACCCCATGACATTCTCAATGACCGACGGCAGCGGAATGACGTTCAGCATGTCGGCAACCGCGCCGATGAGCTTGGGCTCATCTTTGCCCCTTGTCGGAACCCAGCGCGATGAACGCGAGCTGACATGATGGCTGTAGCCCTGACAGGGCGGCGATGCGTGGATGGCGTCGAATTCCATCCAATGCGCGTCCAGGTAGTCGAGCGCATCACCCTGCACGAAATCAAACCCGTAGCTTGGCTGGCGGTCGATATCGACACCGACAATGGCGTCAAACCCTGCGAGCTGGTATCCGATCGATGCCCCGCCAGCGCCGCAGAACAAATCGAGTAGCGCAGGCATCGTGGTTACCGATCCCCGAAGGCTGCGCGCAGCTCGTTCTCTGACATGGGGTGCGCCTGGCGGGTGAACGTCTGCCCTGCCGGGGTGACGGTGCCGACGATGGTCAGCACGCCGTCAGCCTGGCCGACCGGCTCGTCGGTGGGCTCGTCGTCGGGATCGTCGGGCCCCGGCTGCGCGAACCGCTCGGGCGCAAGGGCAACCATCGCCTGCTGCACCGCTGCCGCCAACTGGTCAAGGTTGGCGATGGCCGTGGCGCGCTTCGCGTCGCTGTCCATCAGGCCATCGTTGAGGTGCACCATCACGGCGGTTCCGTGCTCGTCGCTGATCCAGAGACAGGGTGCCGTGGGGGACGGCACGAAATGCACGTCAGCGGTGTCCCCGAGGAACAAGCTGGGGCGGATATCAGTCATTGCATTGACCCCTTCCGGTGGATCGGCTGCGGGGCCCTGCGCCCCTGACGTGTAGATATTTACACGGTCAGGGGCGCCTGTCAAGCGGACTTCCGGGCTATCCCTCGGGGGTCGGCTCCGGTCCCTGTTCCGGGGTCGGCTCCCCGACCTCGCGGATGGTGTCAGGTGTCTCGATGACGGTCCCGCTGTCATCGTCGGCGGGCTGCGTGTCCTTGCCGTTGGGGCTGGTCATGGCTGATCGTCCTTTCGCTAGCTGAGGATGGTCATGGTCGGCTCGGCGGGCATCCACCGACCCCGGAAATCGTTGCTGGTCACGTGGTACCACCAGCGACCGTCGATCAGGTAGCGCTCGGCCGTCTGCGTCAGGTTGTAGGCCTTGTCAACCACCTTGCCGCCGGGGCGGTCGAAGACCGGAGTCTCCCCGTGCACGTGCATCCTGACCACGGACCCGCCTGTGGGCAGGGGCTCCGTGGTGTGGCCCGCGGCAATCTCGCGCAGCTTGGCAGCGCCCTTGCCCGAGCTGTAATAGGGATGGTTCCACGGGGACGCGATGATCGCTGCCGCCTGGGCTGCGCTGTTGCCGTTGGCCAGCGCGTGGCGGATGCCAGCGTAATAGGAGCTGCCGTTGATCAGGTTCGCAGCCCCCTGCGCCCCGGCTGCAAAGCTCGGGTACGTGTACAGGTGCTGCCCGTTCTTGTCGGTGTAGGTCACCCCGAGGATGTTGTGGTTGGCGCCCTGTTCCGCCGTCGCCCACGCTCGGGCCACGTCCGAGTGCAGCCCGCCGATCTTGTCAACCAGCGCGCTTACCGCTTCGTTCATCTGTTCCGGTGTGTAGCTCACCTGGCTAGTCCCTCCCGTTCGGTCCGCTGCCGTTCATGCCGCGCAGGATGGCCCCGAGGGCTTCGGGCGGCAGCAGGCCCCCGAGCTGTTCCTGCGCAAGCTGTCCCTGCCGAAGCTCGGTCGCGTAGCAGTCGAGGAACCACGCTGCCGCCATCACCTGGCCCAGCGTCGCCCCGTGCACGGTCACCTGTGGCGTGGCCGGGTCATCGGCACTGAATGCGATGATGACGGCCGCCGATCCCTTGACCTTGATCGCCTCGGGCTGCGGGCCCGTGTCACCGGCCACGCTGCACCGCCTGCGTCCCCTTGGGAGCCTCTGCCGTGACCGTGGGCGGTCGGCCGTCGCGGTGCAGCTCGATGACCGTCGTCCGGTGCGCGTCATCGTGCGCCCGGTCGGCATCGGCCACGCGCCCCATCTGCGCAAGGACGATATCCACGTGAACCTGCGTCATGCCCTCACCTTCCGTTTCCTAGCCTGCCGGGGCATCCGGCAGCGCTGCCTTATTGTGCACGCTCAGGTACAGCCATGCGTCACGCGGCGTGTAGCCCATGTCAACCAGTCTCGCCTGCGCCTCGGGCTGCGCGATGATCGAGTGCGTGAACGCGCCCGCCACTTCGGCCGGGGTCAGCTCGCGCATGTTGGCCGCGCGCTCGTGCCCCCACAGGGTCACCATGTCGCCCGCCTGCGCATTGTCCACGCCGAACGACGCGAGGGCCGACAGCGCTTCGGCCTCGGTGATCTTGTGGGCCACGTACAGGGTGTGGACGCGGCTGACCGCTGCCGTGATGTAGCGCTCCGTCACCTTCAGGTCCTCAACCTGCAAGATGTAATCCGCCTGTTCGGCGGAATAGCCGAGCTTCTCCACGAAGCCCTGCGCCTGCGGGCGGGTGATGATCCGGTCCCGATACAGCCCCAGCACGGTTGACTCGGCGAGCTCTTTCGCCTTGGCCACCTTGCCCTGCGTCGATGACGACAGATAGGCCGCAGCCAGCTCGGGCGACAGCCCCTGCTGTTCCAAGAGCTTCGTCGCCTGGGCCGTGGTCAGCGCGCCCTCCTTGTGCATGGCCGTGATCGTGCGGGGCGGGGGCAGGTACTCGCCGAGCTTGCGGAAGGCGCCGAGCCACTTGTTCCGCCACGGCCCTTCTAGGAATGCCTGTTCGTAGCTGACGGCATCAGGGCCCGTGCCCGACCATGGGATATCGCCACGGTTGGCCATTTCCAAGGCCTGTGTCGGAGTCGGCGCCTGCCCCTGCGCGTGGTACAGGATGTCGAAGTAGCCGGGGTCACCGCCGAGCTTCGCGTACCTGTCTCGCGCTTCGCCCTCGGAAATCTGCCCCTCTAGGTAGGCGTTCAGGATCGCCTCGGGCGACGGCTGCACGACGGCCAGCTCTTTTACCAGCTCGCCCCACTCGTCCCGCAGCCGACCCTGCCGGATGCCCGTCGTGTAGCGCCCCTCATCGATCAGGCCGCGACGTAGGGCGATGGCCAGCGACCCCGGATCAGGCGCGTTGCCCGCGAGCTGCGCCAGCACCCCGAGGCGTTCGGCGTTGATCCCCGTGCGCGCAGCTTCAGCCTGCGCCCCACCGGGCACGTCAACGTTGCGCAGCATCGCCTCGGCCACGTCGGCAGCGCTCAGAGGCATTAGCGGGGTCACGCTGTTGAGCTGGTTGGAAATGGCGTTGGTGTAAGGGGTCAGGGCGGCGCCCATAAGCTGCCCGACCACCTGATACAGAAAGAGCTGTTGGATAACGTTGTTGCCAAGGATGCCGCCGAGGCCTGCCATGCTGCCGACCTTCCGCTAGAGGGTGATGCCGACCGGGGCGAGGGCAGCGCCGACCATGCCGTGCAATTCGCCCGCGATGCCGCCGAGCGTGTCGGCTGCCGCCTCGGGGTCGCTGATCGCCTGCCCTGCCAATTCCATCACGGCAGCCAGCATCACGCCATTGGCCAGCGCCCCGAGAATGTCGAAGGACGGTGACAGCCCCTCGCACGTCGGCACGACGCACTCGTCAATCGTGACCTCAATGGTCTTGACCGCCTCGATGGTCGCCACGATGGACGCGACAGCGGGCAGCGCCCAAACCACCTGTCCAAGATCGCCGATATCCTTCTCGATGGGGCGCAGTCGGTCATTGACCCACGATTGCACGCCGTCGATCGCCTGGCTGATCGCATGGCGCAGCGCCTGGTCGAGATTGTGGATGCTGGCGTTGACCCCATCGATGGCGTGCCCCAGCTCGACGTGTGCCGTGTCGATGGCCTGTGCAATCGCCTTGCGCAGCTCGTCAACCCATGCCGCCACGACAGAGCGAAGGGCTGCGATGGCGCCCGGAACGACCTTCGACGTGATGGCGGCAACCGTGGCGGCAAGGGCCGTCGCGCGGGCGACGATATCGCCGATGTCGCCCGCGATGTTCTTCAGCCCCAGCGCTACCTGATTGGCGAGCTTCGCTGCCGTCTGGATGATCGCCACCGCCTGTGACAGCAGCAGCTCGGCAACATCGGTGATCAGGTTCAGGGTGTCGGTGAGCGCTTTGACCGGCGCCGACACCACGGCCACGATGACGGCATAGGCGTTTTTCCAATTGTCCTGCGCCCATGTCATGAACGCATTCGCGCCGTCGTTGAGGGCCTTGGCAATCTGGCTGCCGATGACCGGGATCGCCCCGAGTAGCGCCGTCAGGGGCTTGACCAGCATCAGGGCAGCGAAGTACGCCACCATCAGCAGGACAAGGCAGTCAACTAGGTCAAGGGCGACCCCGAGGATGACGACGACGACAGGCACGGGTCAGCCCGCCATCTGTGCCACTTCATCGGCCACGGCAGCCCGAGCGCTGACCGCGTTGCGCACCGTGTCGGCGCTGTACTGCGCACTCGGCACGAATACCGAACCCACCACGCCGAGCGCAGTCTTGAATGAAACCTTGACCCCCGGCACGTAGGTTCCATCCGGGCCAAGGTCGGAAGTCTCGGCCTGGTTGGTGATGACCCACGCTGCCGTCACGTCGCCTGCCATGATCGCTACCCCTTTCGGCGGGCACCCTGCGCACGCCATGTCACTTCAGCTTGTCCTTGACCACCTGCAACCGTGCCGTCAGGTACGGCAGGTGGTAGTTGACCATCAGCTTGAAGCGGTCCCATGCCGCATCGAGCTGTTGTTTCTGTGTCGGATTGGCCATCGCTCACCCTTTGACTGCTGTCAGGGTCACCCTGACAGTGAAACGCCGTTCCCCGGCTGGCTGGGACCTTGTGCCGTGGCGCCTGTGTCGGGCGCCCTGTGGCCGTCCGTGGCGGGAGGGGCGCCGATCAGGTCGAGGCGCCTGTGCGCCTGGATGGCCATGTTGGCGTAGCCGTTGGCGGCAGACACCTTGCCGAACAGGGACCCCAGCGCAATCCACGCTGCCGCGTCAACGAATTGCGTGTCAGTCCCTGCGAGGGCAGGGAACATATGGGCCATGACGGCCGCCACGATGACGAAGGCGGCAACGAAGGTGGTCAGAATGTCGCTGTACCGCCCGAAGGGGTTGGTGGTCACGGCTGGTCGGTTCCTTTCACGCTGGGGTCACGTCAACGATGGTCGGGCCGTAGTTGGCGGCAGGCGAAGTCAGCGGTTCGCACGACACCTGCAATTGGATGGTGTGCGGCATCAGGCCTGAATTGTAGGCCACGGCCTCCCACACCCCCGGCTGAACGCTGTCGGCCACGGGCCAGTCAAACCACTCATTGTCGGCCACGATCCACTGTGTGGGGTCGGGCGGGATGACCGCCTGCCGGTTGCTGGTCAGCCGAAAGCCGACGTTGCCGCGCGGGCCCGGGGGGAAGCGCACGCGGACGTTGGTGATCCGCCGTTGCGGCATGGTCAGCGCCTGAACGTAGGGCGCTGCCGAGCTGACCCCGGCAGGCACCGCGACAGCGAATGAACGGATTTCCGTCGCCACGTCCCTACACCGCCTGGCCCGTGACGGCATCGACGTAGTGCCATGCCGCGTCGATGACCTCGAAATTGCCCGCAGCCGGAGCGCCCGTGAACTGCACCACGACGTTCGCGCCAGAGGCGCCGAGATAGCCGTGCATCGCCAGCTCGTCGGTATTGCCCGTGGTGGCCGTGACCTGGCACCGGCGCTGTCGTGTGCCCGCCCCGGCGCTCGACATGGACGCGTTGAGGATATCGGCCGTGCCGCGCGACAGCAGGCGGAACACCGCTTCATCGACCATGACCTTTTGCCCGACCACCCCGGCAATCGTCAGCGTCGCCTGCGCCCCGGCTGCCGGTTCGCTGTTGCCCTGCGCGAAGCTCGGGGGAACGGACGGCATCGCGTTGACGGGCTGAATGGTGCCGAAGGCAACGGTAGCCGTCACCCCCTGCCCGATGTTGACTACGGGCGGGGGATCGGTTGACGCGAACACCCACAGGTGCCGGGTGATGACTGGCGTGTTGACCAGCCAGTGGACGGTTGCGGTCGGGTCGAGCGATGCCGACACCGGCAGGGCTCCGGGGCTCGTCCCCGCGAACGGTGGCCACGAGCCGAACAGGGCGAATGGCGTGGTGATTCCCGACGTGTCCCCCACGGCCCAAGCCTGCGCCTGTTCCGACAGGCTCACGTCAGACATGACGTACAGGCTGCGGTCATTGGGCTGAATGGCGAAGGACTGCGTGACGGGCACGCTGTTGGTGCACGTCAGCTCGCCGAGGTAGCGGAGGGAGCCGAACGCGTACGCCGACCAGTCCGGTGCATCGAGCGTCATGGTTCGGCCCCCTGGCTAGACAAGCCGGATCAGCAGCTCGGGGTAATCGCCGATGCTGGGGTCCCCGCCCTTGACCGTGGTGTCAACCACGTTGATCGCGATGTTCAGCCACTGGTCGGCCGCTTGCAGGCTGGTGGTCGAGCTGCCGACCGTCCAACCGGGCATCAGGTCAACCTCGGGCATGGGCGCGAATTCCCAGCTCTCATAGCCGATGGCGCCCGCTGTCGGGAACAGGCGATACCGGAAGGACAGGCTGGCTGCGATCTCGTCACGAAACGGCGTGTCCCAAAAGGTGGCGACGCCATCGCCGAGCGCGATGAACGGAATGCGGTTGGCCACGGCAGCCGACGTCGTGAGCTGCGCAGAGATGCCCAGCACGCGCCACACGTGGCCTGCGGGAACAGTTGCGAGCCAGTCAGCCCCAGCGGCAGGGTTGGCCGGTCGGATGACCTGCCGAACCCTGCGCCAAGGTGACTCGCCCGAGTAATCGGGCGGCATGTCGGATCAGCTCAGGTTGTGGGACAGCTCTCCGAGGAACACGGTGACGTATCCCGCGGCGGCTGTGGCGGCCGAACTGACGATCGAGACGAACGTGCTGGGGGCGTTGGCCGCGTTGATGACCGGGATCAGGGGCAGGCCCGCCTCCTCAGAAAGCCGGATGAAATACTCTGGCCCCTGGGGGTTGTTGGTGCCACCGGGGCAGCCGGCGCGGAGGTTGCCCGTGTCGGGGCCCTTGATCGCGACGCACGCGATGGCCTGGCTGAACGCGAGACCCAGCACGGCATAGTCCGTGTTGGCGTGCAGCAGGTTCTCGGTGGTGGTCAGCACCGTGTCGAGCCACTGACCGGCCGTGTTGGCGCCCGAGCCGATGCTGACGCGAACCGGCTTCAGGTTCCGGATCAGGGGGTCAATGTCGGCGGGGCTGTAGAGGCGGGCGTTCACACCCGGGAGCTGCGAGTAATAGATCGACAGGGCCCCGAGTGCCTTGCCGGTGGATGCCGCCGTGCTGAATTCAAACGTCAGGGTGTCCTGCGCCTGAAGCGGCTGCTGCATCCCTCGGGGCAGCAGGATCGAGGGGGCTGCGGTGCCGGGGTCGAATTGGATGCCGTCAACGTTGTCGTGCAGCAGCGGGCTGCGCACGCGCCACGTAAGGGGGCTGGTCACGTCATCGTAGAACGCGGCCATAAGCCGCGCCACGTTCGGCTGCGGGAAGTTTCGGATGGACGAGGGATCGCCCGTCGCCATGGTCCCGGCGGCAAGCGTCGAGCCGGCCGTTCCCTGATAGCTGGCGATGGTGTCGAGTGCGGGCATTGCGGTTCCTTTCGCGCTGGTGGCGATCCTGGGGCCCCGGCAGCAGGAGGGAGAGACGCTGCCGGGGCCCTAGGCCGGAAGGGTGGACGGGATCAGCCCCGGCGCTGGAACTTCGCCATGCCCTGGGTGAACGCCACCATGCGGGCGATGTTCTGATCGAGGCTGCCGCGCGCGGGCAGGGAGCCCTTCACGCTGTCGATGTGCGGCAGGAGCTGCGTCATGAACGCGGCCATCTTGGGAACGGCCGCGGTCGCGCCCATGGCGACGCGCGGTGCACCCTTCTGGATCATGGACTGCTGCCAGTCGCTGAGGGACACCTGCGACGTGCGGGATGCCCACTTGTCGGCCGCGGCAGCGGTGTTCTGCTGCCATGCGGCCTTCTGGCGCGCGGCAGCCTGGCCGGGGGCCACGGTGACCGCGTTGACCCCATCGATGATCTTCTGCGGGGACTGCCCGAGCCGGGATGCCCATGCCTGCGCAATGGCGTTGGGATCGCGCGTTGCCATGCTTCGTGTTCCTTTCTACTCGGCTGCGTCAGCAGCCCTAGAACGGCGCTGACGCGCCACCGTGGCTTTCCTCGCAGCCCCATACGCAGCCAGCTTGACCGCGTTATTGGCGACACGTTGGATCGCACAGTCGGTACACAGCTTCGGGCGGTCAACCCTGTTGGGGCGACGCACCGGCAAGCCGCAGTCCTCGCACGGGCCAACGCGGAACCTTTGCACGGGGACAGCCTACCCCTACCCTCTGCCCAGCGCAACTACTTTCTTGCGTAGGGAATACACTTGTCCCGCCCGAGCTGCCGGGACACCCGTCGAAGCTGGCGCATCGTCGGAGCCGTGCACGGCCAGTCCCCAGCTCGGGCCCTGATCCTGCCGACCCTCGCGCGTGCACGCGCGCACAGGTCCGAGTACAGCCGTTGCAGCCTGGCCTGCCGCCCGCTGCACCGCGACAGCGCAAGCCCTGCGAGCTGGCCGCACCACCCCCCGCCTTCGGCGCCGACAGGGCTTCCCTCTCCTATGCGCTGGCCGCCCTGCCCCGAGGCCGTCGAGGCCGGGGGTCGGCGCGGGG
>Ga0335069_10009483_pt1 | contig 13862 bp, 9 predicted proteins | sample Lox_Sample_11_FD_206714 | JGI IMG/M metagenome (GOLD analysis project Ga0335069, IMG submission 206714) | Soil microbial communities from Loxahatchee National Wildlife Refuge, Florida, United States - Lox_Sample_1.1 | ecosystem: Environmental > Terrestrial > Soil > Wetlands | place: USA: Florida... | reverse complement strand
GGCGAGTGCAGGAACACCGACCCCATCGGTCTCGCCCCTGTGCTGCCCGGGATCGCCGGACAGCGGTCCGTCAGTCCGCAAAGGTCGCGTCGCCGTAGGCCAGCTTGCCCGTCGGCTGGTAGGTCAGGAGCACGACGCCGCTCGTGGTCGTACGCGACGCGACCAGTGCGAATGCGGTGGGGACGGTGCCCTCCCCGAAGAGGCGCTTCTGCCCGCTGCCTAGCGTCACTGGTGCGAGGACTATGTGCAGCTCGTCCACCAGGCCCTGGCGGAGCAGCGTCTGACCGAACCCCGGGCTGCCATGCACCTGCAGCTCCTTCTCGCCCAGCTCGCGCTTGATGCGCGGGATTTCGGCGACGGGATCGCGCAGGATTGTGGTGCCCTTCCAATCGGAGCTTTCCAGCGTGCGCGAGGCGACGTACTTGGGCAAGCGGTTGAGCGGGCCAGCGATCGGGTCGTTCGGGTCGGTGATCCGCGGCCAGTGGCCAGCGAAGATCTGAAATGTGCGGCGGCCGAGGAGGAAGGCACCGGCGCGGCCAAAAACGCCGACGATGAAGTCGCCGAATGTCGAGTCGGCGAGCGGAATGAACCAGCCACCGTGGGTGAAGCCTCCGGTGGTGTCCTCCTTGGGGCCGCCCGGCGCCTGCATCACGCCGTCGAGGGTCATGAAGGAGGTCATGGTGAGCTTGGCCATGTGGGTTCTCCGATCCGTTCGCTGGGACACAGTCCGTGTCCATCCATACTGCGCAGCGCGCCGAGCACGGGGGCCTCATGTCGACCCAGAAGGGGGCGGCCGCCGGGTTTGCCAATCGGCAGGGACCGGGCGATTCGGAGACGTACGGAACCTCCCGACGAACCTGAACGAGACGAGCGCGCGAAGGCCGGCCCGGTTCGAGGAGTCGCTCGACGGCGTTCGGCCCGTGCGCGGTCGACGCGGCCACCGCGCAAGCGGCCGACGAAGCTCCACGCCGGCAAGGGCTACGACTTCCCGCGTTGCCGCCGGGTCGCGGCAGAGGGGCCTCGAAGCCCAGTTGGGCCGGCGGAACGAGCACGACTCCAGGCGGCCCGGGGGACGTCGGGGCGACGCTCGTAGCGGACGGCCAGGCGGCGGAACCGAAGGGGCCTGGCCAGCGTCCTCTCCGCGACCCCGGCATCGGCCTCTCGGCGGACTGGGACGCGTCGCGATGTTCAACCGCGCACGACCTTTCCCGTCTCATGCTTCCGGCCGGAACTCCACCCTGACCCCTCCAGACCGGATCGACCCTAGCCACCCGGCCGGCGCGAGGCGATTACCTCGCGGGCAGTCGTCCAGCGAATGCCGGGATACCGATCGTTGTCGAGCGGGTCCAGCTTCGCCCGGCCCTCGAACATGTTGTGCATGTACTGCATCCCCTGCCACGCGGGAAACACCTCGTCCCCTCCGGGCGCGAACGTGTGCGCGATCTTGGTGAGCATGCCGAGCGTCCCCAGCCCCCCGGCTCGGAACGGGCGAAACCTCTCTCCCGTCACCTCGCTTGTGACGCTCGCCAGCTCCCGTGCGCTGAGTTGATCCCCGGCGATGCGCAGGAAACGGGGCGTCGACGGATCCAGGGCGGCCCTCGCCGTGAACGCAGCCGTGTCGTCTATGGTGGTGAAGTCCATGCGCTGGTCGGCGCTCCCCCAGTAAAGGACCCGACGCCACCTGAAGAGGATGAGCGGCATCTGCCCGTTCAGCATGTCGGCGAACGCACCGTTGAAGACCGTGGTCGCTGAGATGGGAGCCTGCGCGAGGTGCCGGTGGAACTCCCGGCGCAAGTCCAGATTGCGATTCTGCCCTGATGGAAGCTTGGTGAAGTCGATCGAGTAGTCGGAAGGGATGAACCGTGGCACGCCGGCCTTGACCGCTGCGTGGAGCAGGGCCACCTGCGCGTCCACGATCACGTCCTGCAATCCCTGCAACGCGGACACCACGCAGGATGCCCCCGTGCATGCCGCCGTCGATCCGGCAGGGCTCCGGAGATCCACGCCAGCAATCGTGACGCCTAGCTTCTGCAGTACCTCAAGCCGGTCACGCGGGGTCTCGTGACGGACGAGCGCTCTTACGCTGGCTCCCCGTTCGACCAGGGCTCTCGTGATGCGTCCACCGAGACTGCCGGTAGCTCCGGCCACGACGATGACTGAGTCTTGCATTTCACCGAGGATAGAGAGCAAGCGGACGCGGGGCAATCGGGCTCGCGGGGGCGACCTGCTTGCCGCGGAGCGCCTCCACGGGGAGAGCGAGGTGCCCCCCCGGATCGCACGGTTGAGGGTGACGAGCCGGAGACCCTCGGCGCCCCCGACCGGATCATGTCGTCGGTGCGGTCCGCGATCGCGTCGAGGCGCCCTCCCCCAGCCGTGCTCTGCTTCCATTTCTTCTTCCGGTTGCTGATGCCGCGATAGGCGCCGCAGGACGTCACGGGGCGGTCCATGTCAGCGACCCCGTTCAGAAGGGCGCCCAGCGGCCATCAGGAGGGCGGCAAGGCTCTCCCTTTCTGGGCCGCCGCATGGCGCCGGGCCGTGCAACTCCGGCGTGGCCACCAGGTGACTCCCCCGCGCCTGGACGCCAGGGACCCTCCCCGCGTCACCGTCGTGCACGTCGCCCCGGGGTTCCGGCCACCTGTCCGCTTCCCGCGCTCATTTCGACGAGGGAAGCTCCGGGTTCTCCGGGTAGTGTCGCGCCAGGCAATCGGGACACATCGCGTGCGTGACGTCCACCACTCCGCGGTCGTGCAGGTACACCTCGATACCCTTCCAGTAGCCCTCGTCGTCTCGCACCTTCTTGCACCAGGCGCAAACGGGGAGAAGCTTCTCCAGTTGGCGGATGGAGGCCAGGGCGCGCTGCACCCGCATCTCGAGCACCGCCTCGCGCATTCGAAGCTGGCGGACCCGCGCAGCCGCGCCCAGCCCCACGGCGGCGAGCACCAGCACCATCACCAATGCCCGGAACCAGGGCATGTCGGTCAAGCGGGCACGTTGCTCGATCGGCAGCACGGCCGCCTCGCCCCAAACCCCGTGGGCCACCCGGGCTTCGACCTGAAACAGGTACTTCCCTGGCGGGAGGTCGGTGTAGCTGGCGATCCGCTCGTCGGCGGCGTCGATCCAGGCTTGATCATGCCCCTCGAGCTTGTACTGGAAGCGGATGCTCCCCTGCGCGGAGAACGCCAGCGCCGCGTATCCGATGGTCAACCGAGCGGTTCCGGGCCCGAGAACGATGCCTGCCGACCCGGGTCGTTCCGCTCCGTCCACGACCACCCGGTCGATGACGACCGGCGCCACGGCTGCGGGTCTCAACCGGCGAGGATCGACGACGGAGACACCCTTCACCGTCGGGATCCAAAGCCGCCCGTTCTCTGTGCGCCACCCCGATGGCTGGACTCCCCCGTTGCACTCCCGCGATCGCATCCCGTCGTCGACACCGTAGGCTGAGGACGTCACGGTGGTCGCCTGACCATCCAGCACCGCCTCGACTCCGGTCCGGTCGACGCGAAACACTCCCTTGTTGGAGGTCAGCCAGAGGTGGCCGATGCCGTCGTCGAGGATCCGCCAGATGACGTCGTCGAAAAGCCCCTGGCGCGTGGTGACCCCTCGGAGGCTACCGGCACGCCAGCGCCAGAGACCCGCGCCCAGGGTCCCGATCCAGACGGTGCCGTCGCGATCGGCGAGAAAGTCGTTCACGTCATGGCCTGGAGGAAGACCACTCACCGGCTGGAAGTGCCCTCCCGGCTCCCTGCGATATGCACCCCGGTACTCCAGCCCGGCCCACAGCGCGCCGTCGGGGGCCGAGGAGAGGACGTTGACCCTCACGCCGGCGGGAAGGCCACGGTCGTCGTCCGGGACGAGCTTCGCGCCCTCGAGCCGGAAGAGCCCCTGAAAGGTCCCGGCCAGGACGGTCCCGTCCTGCTCCACGGTGAGCGCGCTCACGGACCGACCCGGAGCGGGCGAGACGACTGGAGACAGCGCGCCGTTCCGAAACTTGGACAGTGCGCCGTCGAGGAAGCCGACCCACAGCGTCCCTCTTCTGTCGTCCGCGAGCGAGATCACGGGTCGCCTCCCACTCACGACCGTGCGCAGGCGATTGAGATCTCCCCCCGCGGCCAGGCTCAGGCCGCCGTAGGTCCCGACCCACAGGTTGTGGTCTGTGTCCTCCAGCACCGTGGTGGTCACTTCGTGCGGGAGCCCTTCCTCGACGCCGAAGGTCACGAAGTCCCCGTCTCGAAGCCTCTCCAGCCCTCCGCCTTCCGTTCCAGTCCAGAGGTTTCCTTCCCTGTCCTCGGTGATTGCCCAGGTGCGCAACGGTTCCTCGCCGCCTCGACGGACGAACCGCTCGGCCTTCCCTCTCGTCAGCCGCAGGAGCCCCTCGTCGCAGCCGAGCCAGACGTTCCCGTCCCGGTCGAGAAAGAGCGAGTGGACCTCGGCCGGCACGTTCTCGGTGGCTCCGAGGAACTCCACCCGTCCGTCGCGCGCCAGCCGCGCCAGACCCCTCCCGTCGGTGGCGAACCAGACGCCGTCTCCGTCCTCCGCGATCGCCGTCACAATCACGCCGCGTAGCTCGGCCGGGCCGACACGAATCGCCCCGCCTTCCAGGACCGCAGCGCCTCCGTTGGTGCCAATCCAGATCCGGCCGTCGCGGAGCCGAGCGAGCGTTTTCACCTCGGCCGAAGGCAGGCCGTCTTCGGGGGTGAACACCCGTAGCTCTCCTCCGGCCACCCGCGCCAGGCCGCCCCGCGTGCCCACCCAGAGGGTGCCCTGACGATCGTCGAGGAGGGAGGTGATCTGCTGGCTGGGCAGACGAGCCGAGAAGGAGGCTGCTTCCAGCGAGCCGTCCTCCAACCGGTAGACCCCTGCGTTCATGGTACCGATCCAGATCGCGCCCCTGGCATCCTCGGACAGCGAGTAGACCAGGTTGGATCCCAGGACTGGTGCGGTGCGTCGATCGTAGACGGCGAACCGCGTTCCGTCGAAACGGGCCAGCCCCTCGTCGGTGCCAATCCAGAGGTCGCCGCGCCGAGAGGACAGGAGTGCGCGGACCGAGTTCTCCGGCAAGCCCTGACGATCGGTGAAGCGGTCGTGAACGTACTGCGTCAGGGCGCGGGTGGGGTCCAGCGCCGTCGAGGTACCAGGCGCCAGCGCGAGCAGCACCAGGAGAAGGGCGGGTGCCCTGCCCGCCCAGGGAGGAAGTGCTCGGCGGCGAGGAGCCGAGTGAGGGGTCATGTTTGCTGCCCGGGCCATGAGGTGTAGTCCCTCATCGCGCCACAACGGCAGTCGGCTCGCCTGCCGCGGGTCGGGATCGATGGGAGGGGGCGAAGGCCATCCCAACCTATGGAAGACCTGGATCCTCACGCGTTGGCTTCGCTTCCGGCAGGCCCGTCCGGTCGGGCCCGCGAGAGCAAGTGGTGCAGCGGGCGTGCCTACCCCATTGATCGCTCCCTCCTCAGGAGCCTCGTCGTGGCCGGGCCCTGGCGCGCGCGTGGTTCCGCAGGGGTCGGAGGGACCCAGGTTACCCGCTACCCGGAGTCGAGACGCTAACCCGGCTGGCGCTCTCGCGGCATTCGACCTGGCCCAACATGTCGTGGGCAAGGCCATAAGGGGAGACGGCCAGGCGCCGGGTTGGAGGCGAGCCTTCCGAGGCTTCCCTTCGCGCCGCTCCGCCTGCGAGCTCGGGATCGAAGCCTCGGGCGACCTGCGACGGCGGAGCCGACCGGCACCCTCCCTCAGCGGCGCACCCATCTCGATCCCTCTCGTGCGATGAGGGACACCCGATGCCTTGTGCTGCGCCACCCAGCGAGCGACGCAGGGGGAGTCCCGCATCTGCCGGGGAGCCCGAGCTGGCGGATCTGCTGGCAGCGTACTTCCCGGGACGGTCGCGCGGCTGGCTCTCCCGGCGCGCTCCGGCTTGCACGCGAAGCGAGGAACCTGCCCTCCGAGACGGAGGCGTGGACTCGCTGGGCGGGCGCTCGCACTCCTCACCCTCTCGAGAGCCCCCGCTTCCAGTTGTGGGCGTGGAAGGGGCAAACAGGCCGGGAACGAGGACCGATGGGCCCTCGGCGTTCGGGCCGTCCATCGGGTAGCTCACCACTCCCTCACACTGCGCTCCGAGAGGTTCCACATGCGCGAGCGCGTGAAGAGGCACATCCTGGCAGGCCACCCGCGAGCACCTCGCCTTCCGCAGGCAGGCGTTGAGCGACCTCGCCGTGATCCTCTGCACGGCTCTGGCAGGCCGCAGAGGACCGGAGGGACCCCCCGCTCGCTTGCCCGGTCATGGTCGCCCTTGCCCGACCGCCGTGGGGAGGAAGCGGACAGGTCGCGATCGCGAGCCAGTCACGGGGTCGACTGGCCTTCCTCAAGGACGAAGTGGACGGCTTCTCCCTTGAGATCGTCGGTGAACGACCTACGCGGCCTCGGATGCCGCCATAGCTGACTTCGGCTCCTGATCCACCTCGACCACCGTGGCTGCCTCGCGGCTGGTACCTCCAAAGCCGGATCCTTGCTCGTCGCGCCAACGCATGCCACGCTGGTGGCGCACTCGCGTGAGCCATGGGGTAATCCCCCGGAACGCTCGGTGTCGTCTCCGTGTGGAGGCGATGCCCGCGCCGACCGAGATTTCACGCGCAGGAGTGTCTCGAGCCCATGCAACCTGCGGACGAAAAGCGATCCCACCCCCGCTGCAAGGCGGAATACCCGATCCAGATCCTCCTTCCTTCGTCCAGCGACGAGGGTGATATCGTCGTTCCTGGGCGGACGACGGACATCAGCACCTCCGGGCTCGGCTTGACCCTCGATTCCCCCGTCCGGCACCCCTCCACCACCCTGCGCCTGCGCCTGGACGCCGGGCACCCCTTGCCCGCCCTGGAGCTTCCTGGACACATCGTCTGGAGCGCTGCCAGCGACCATGGCGCCACCAGCCAGTGCGGGATTCGCTTCGCGCCCCTCAGCTCGGACCAGTGCTCTGCCTGGGATAGCCTTCTCTCCCGCCACGACCCAGGACCGCGCCCCCTGCGAAGGGAAGACCTGATCCCGCGCACCGCGCTCCAGACCGAGCGGGGCGATCTCACCCGCGCCTGGCTGTCGCAGCGACTGGGAGTCGACCTCGAGCACGTCGCGACCTTCTCCTTCGACGCTCGCACCGCGAACAAGAACATCGAGAACCTCATCGGTGCGTGCCAGGTTCCGCTCGGGATCACGGGTCCCTTGCTCGTCAACGGGACGGATGCACGTGGGCTCTTCTACGTGCCCTTCGCCACAACGGAAGGGACACTGGTCGAGACCTACCAGGCCGGCATGATGGCCATCTCCAGGGCTGGCGGTGCCACGGTCCACGTTCTCAACGACCGAGTGGACATCACCTCCGCGTTCATCCTCGAGGATCTCTCGCACGCGATCCGATTCGCCCGCTGGCTGGGTGAGAACTTCGACCGCATCAAGGCCGCGGCCGAGCAGACCACCCGTCACGGCGAGCTCGTGGACCTGAAGGCGCAGGTCCTCGGTCGTCGCGTGCTGGCCTCGTTCGCTTACACGACCGGCGATGCCATGGGATTGAACATCATCACCATCGCGACCGAGCGGGCTTGCGCCTTCATCATGGAGCAGTATCCGGCCCAGAAGTACTTCCTGCGGTGCAACGCGTCGGCCGACAAGAAGCCGTCCTCCCTGAGCCTGCATCGCTGCTACGGCAAGGAAGTCGTGGCCGACGCCACCATCCCGCGGCGAGTCCTGCGCCGGTACTTTGGCGTCACTCCGGAGGAGGTCAACGAGTTCTGCTACACGGGCACGATGGGCAGCATCCAAGCCGGCATCATCGGGTTGAACGCTCACTTCGCAAATGGCCTGGCCGCCATCTATCTTGCCTGCGGCCAGGACATCGCACAGGTGGTCAATTCTGCCATCGGGATCGCCACCGCCGAGGTAACGTCCCTCGGGGACCTGTACATGAGCGTCAAGCTCCCGAGCCTGATCGTGGCCACCGTGGGAGGTGGCACCCAGCTCGCCACCCAAGGTGAGTGCCTGCGGATCATGGATTGCTACGGCCAAGGCAAGGCCAGGAAGTTCTCGGAGATCATCGCCGCTTCCCTCCTGGCGGGGGAGCTGGCGATCTGTGCGGCGCTGGCCAGCGGCCGCTTCGTCCAGGCCCACATGAGGAAGAGGATGGCGGCGAGGGCCTAGGGACCGTGCTCGTGGCGGATCGCGACAATTCGGTGCGCCTCGGGGCGCCCGGCCGTACAAGGGGGGAGGGTCAAGGTGGGCCTCAGACCGAGGCGCCACGTCAGGGGTGTCGCTGTCTCGAGTTCGCATGCAGCCAGGCACCGGAGAGCCTATGGCGCGAGTCAAGGGAACCGACATCGTCTCCTTGAGAACTCTCATCCGGCAGCAGGGGCTTCAGGCGGAGCAGGACTTCCTGAATCGCCTTCCCGTCGCGCTGCGCGGGATCTTCCTCGAGACCAGCCCGATGACGTGGAATCCGGTCGAGCTCCAGGCGGAGCTGTACGAGGTGGCCGCATCGTTCCTGTACCCGGAGTCCGGATCCGTAGCAGAGATGCACAAGGTTCTGGCGCGGATGTCGTACTCCAGCGTCTACAGGGTGTTCGTTCGAATCCCCACCGTCGACTTCATCGCCAAGCGCGCTGCCAGCGTGTGGCGGAGCTACTACGACACCGGCGAGGCCGCCACCGAGAACGCGACTGGCACCAGCCTGGACTTCGTGGTGAGGCACTTCCCTGGGTTGCCACGCGCGCTGCGGGAGGCCACGACCGGTCACCTCGCCGCCCTGCTGGAGTTGACTCGCGCCAAGGCTCCCGTCATCCGTCCGCCGCCCCACAACCCGGAAGCGTGGGTGTGGCACGTCACCTGGGCCTAGGTCCGACGCCGGACGGCGTATCAGCGTCCCGTTCACGACCACGCGAGGGTGGAAGTCGCCTCGGAGCATGCCTCGACCGGGAGCCTCTCGCCGGTCACCGGGGAGGCCAGCGCGCGACGGCCCCCGGGGGCGAGGCGCCGGATGGCACTGCGCGTGGTCCGGCGATGGTCGGTCGGGATCACCTGGGGGCCGCGAGCTCAACCCAGCGTTTCTGACAGGCTCGGTCGAGTGCGAAGGGATGGAGCTCGACGCGAATCCACCCGTCGTCGCGAGATTCCACCCTCCGGGTCAGGCACCACATCTCCAGGGGTTGCGGGGGGTGGAGCAAGGTGACTCGCACGAGCTGGTGCTCCGGGATCTCCTCCGTTCCCGTGACCACCAGGGCGTCGGGATGGATGGCGATGGCGACGCAGTCGATGAGCCTCTTGCGGAGGGTGACCTTGGCCGGGATCGATATCGATTGCGGTTCGACCTTCGGGCCCGGCGAGCAGGGTACCGTCACCTCTTCGTGCGAAGCAGCGGGGCTCTCCTTCTCGAAGGAGGCGACGAACTCCGGGATGGTGGGGAGCAAGCGGGCCAGCGAAGCGCGCTCCTCGTCGCTCTTCAACCCAGGGAGGTCCCCCAGATCCTCCGCGGTGACTGCCGGCAGTCGACCGAGGTGATCCACGACTCGATCCGAGGTGGCCACCAGCTCAGGGAACGGACCGAAGGAGGCGACGCCGTCGCTGTGGTGGACGGCGATGACCTCCTGGATGAGATCGGGGAACTTCCAGCTCCGCGCAAGTGCCGCGCCGATGGCAACGTGGTGGCGCTCCGCCAGCTGGTCCAGGGCGTCGACCTGGACGGCGGGACGGGCTCCGGCGTCGCGCCAAGACGACTCGATCGCCCGCAGCACCACGATCTTCCCGAAGTCATGTAGCAGTCCCAGCAGGAAGGCGTGGCTGCTCGGCAGGCGGCGAAGCTGCGCGAGCTCCTGGCACACGGCCGCCCCGGCCAGCGCGTCGATCCAGTAGCGCCGGCGAAGAGGTGCCAGCGGGCCGGACGCGAGCGCGCGTGCCGCCAGGCCCGAGGCCAGCGCCAGGCGCAGGACCTGGTGCGCGCCCACATGCGTCACGGCCTGGGTGAGCGTCTCCGCGGGCTGAGCTCGCCGGTACATGGCCGAGTTCGCACACCTGAGGACGTCCGCCGCCAGCGCCGAGTCCGCACCGACGGCGCGAGCGATTTCGGCCAGGTCCGCGCGCTGCGCCACCAGTTCCTGGATCTTGGCGGCGACCGCAGGATACGCGGGCACCACGTCGTCGCCCGACGGGAGGCGGAGGGAGATCTGGCGTTCGAAGGCCTGCACCCACGATTCGATCCCGGGCCTGCCCTCGGCGTCCGCACCTGGGTCGCTATCTGCGGCGCGCACCTGCACGACGGGGACCTCCGCGCTGGTTATCGGCCCTGGCAATGGGCTACCTCGTCGGACCAACAGGTCAGGGAGTTGAGCACGCGGCATGCCAGGTACCCGGTCTCGCACCCCCCGGGATCGCCAGCGCAAGGCCCGCGCCAGAGCCCGGTCGTCCGCTACCCGGGTCGACCCAAGGGGTAAGTCTTTACTCCCCTGGCACGAGGCGATCGGGGCGGGAAGAGACGCTCCTGGAAGCCGAGGGAAGCCCTGCGTTCCTGCGAGTCCGTGTGACCGGGTGGTCGCTGGCCAGGTCCCTCGTGGCGGGCCGTTGACTACCCGGCACCGTTGACCGCTGGTGCAAGACGGTCCGCCCCCCGGGAGATTTCGATCGCTCGCATCCCAGCCGCTCGGTCAGGCCTGAGCTGTCTCTTGACGGACGGGCAGGACAGGTGCCTTGCTCGCCGGATGCCCCAGAGCACGGTGCCCAGCGAGCTTTCACGGACTTGGCCCCCCACCGCGGAGGAGCTCGCCGCAGGGAACCCGGAGCACTCCCGGCGCACCTTCGTGCTCACCGCGAGCCTCTACCTGCTCATGCTCGCGTACGCGATATCGGTCACGATGCTGGGCCCCCTGATCCCGGCCCTGCGCAGCGAGTACGGCCTGACCCTTTCTCAGGCTGGTCTCATGACCACGCTCCAGGGGGTAGGCGGATCGCTCAGCGTCCTGGTGGGAATCCTTGTGGCCGATCTGGTGAAGCGGTCCACCTCCACCCTGGTGGCCTTCGCGATCTACTGCGCCTCGGCGTTGCTCGTCGTCGTGCTGCCCCACTACCAGGTGCTGCTGGTCGCGTTCTTCCTGATCGGCGCGAGCACACGGCTCCTGGATTCGCTCGTCAACGCGTACGTCGCCGACATCCACCAACGGCATCGAGGGTTCTACCTCAATCTCCTCCACGCTTCCTTCGGGGTGGGCGCGTTGCTGGGCCCCTCGCTGTCCGTGTTCGTCCTCCACCTGAACCTCCGCTGGAGCGGCGTCTTCGTCAGCCTGTCGGCGTTCTGCCTTTGCGCTCTGGCCTTCTTCGTGTTCGCCCAGAGGGGCTTCCGACGGGGTCAGCTGGCGGCGGTACCGGCGGCGGCCGGGTCCACGCCGCCGGCGGCCCGACCCGGCGACCTCGCCGGCGTGCGACCGCCCGGAGCCGTGAGCCCGTTCGCGGGGTTCACCCTGCTGAGGGACGGCAGGGCACTGGTCCCGTGCCTGCTGGGGTTCCTCTACGTGGGCTTCGCAACAGGGCTCTCGGTCTGGGTGCCGTCCTACATGCACCAGGTGTTCGAGCGGCCCGCGCTGCAGGCGAGCCTCCCCGTGTCCGCGCTGTGGGTGGGCACCATCTCGGGGAGGATCGTGTTCTCCTTCCTCTCGCGGGCCTATCGCGTCCCCGCGCTGCTCGCATTTGGCAACACCCTGGCCGCGACGGCCGCCTTGCTCGCCATCTTCGCCAACACCTACTGGACCCTGACCATCGGCCTGATGGCTATCGGGTTCTTCGTGGGGGCGACCATCCCGCTTGCCTACTCCCTCCTCAGGGAGACCTACCCCGAGAACGGAGGCGCGATGTCGTCGGCGCTCACCTTCTTCAGCACCCTGGGGCTCATGACCATCCCGTGGGCGGCCGGATTCGTCGCCGAGAAGGCGGGGTTCTGGTACGGCCTCTTGACCCTAGGCCTGTGCCCGTGCGGCCTCGCCGTCCTCTCCGTTCGCCTCGCACTGACCCATCGTCAGCTCCCGCCCAGCAAGGCCGTGCGAGAGCACTAGAGGCCTCGTCCCTCGGGCGAGGGCCTCCCTCTGGAGCCGGGTGATGGCGGCCCGGTCGTTGCGCCCCTCCTCGACGACAGGCAGGCCGAGGAGCCCGCCGGAAGCCTCTTGATCCGGCAGGCGCGCGTCGCCGCCCTACTTCGAGCCGGCGCGGCGGTAGGCCTCCTCCATGATCTTCTCGGTGGCGGTGGCGCCGAACCGCGAGCAACCCACCTCGCGGACCTTCAGCGCCATGTCGAGGTCGCGTACGCCCCCGGCCGCCTTGACCTGCACCCGGGAGGACACCGCGTTCCGCATCAGCGCCAGGTCCTCCAGCGTCGCGCCCCCCTTGGCGAACCCGGTGGAGGTCTTGACCCAGTCCGCACCCGCCTCCTCGCAGAGCTTGCACCCGAGGACCTTGTGGTCGTCGTCCAGGTAGCAGTTCTCCAGGATGACCTTCACCCGGACGCCAGCCCGGTGGGCCACCTCCACCACCGCCCGGATGTCCGCCCGCACGTAGTCGCGATCCCCTGCGATGAGCCTCCCGATGTGCAGGACCATGTCGAGCTCGTCCGCTCCGTCGGCGATGGCCCGCTCCGCCTCGAAGACCTTGACCGCGGTGGTGCTGTAGCCGTGGGGGAAGCCCACCACGGCAGCGACCTTCACCTCGCTCCCCTCCAGCTCCCGCTTGCACAGGGTGACGTCCGACGGCGCGCAGCATACCGTCGCCGTGTCGTACTTCCTGGCGACCCGGCAGCCGGCGGCAATGTCCGCCGGGGTGAGCTCCGGGCGAAGGAGCGAGTGGTCGATCATCTTCGCGATGTCTCTCGGCGAGTACGTCATGGTCGTCCCTTCCCGCCCCGGCGGTCGTTCGCGGAAGTGTCCCGGTCGGGTTCTTTCCTGTCAAGGCGGGGAGCTGGCGGCCGCTCGACCAGGAACCGCGGGAGGGATGCCATCCTCCCTGGTCGACGAGCTGCCCCGGGCGCTGCCCGAGCACCGGATGCTCGTCCTCACCCGCGCCGGGATCCGGGCCCCGCCTCGACCTGGGCTGCCCCCGGGGGCCCTGGTCCCGATGGCCGCCAGCGAGGCCGGCCAGCACGGCCACATCCTGGCCGCCCTGCTGTCCAACGGCGGCGTCGCCCACCTCGAGCGCCCGACCCTCGCCAACTCGCTCGCGGTGCGCGCGGCTGCCAGCCGGACCGTGGTCGACCGCGCCCACCCGCCTTGCTATCGCCACGAGTTCCCCGCCTCTGGGGCATCGCCGACGCGCTCGGTGCCCGCCAAGCTCACCCCGGTCGAGGACGTCGACGGGGTCTACACCGTCGATCCCCACGCTCCGGGCGCGTCCAGGCCGAAGCTAGTCCCCCTGGCCACCACCGCCGACCTGGCGGCTGCCCCGTCCACCCTGCCCTTCGACCGAACGCTCCTCGACATGCTCACCACCGCGAGGAACCTCCGCCAGGTTCAGATCGTGAACGACCTGGTGTCCGGCAACCTCCTGCATGCGCTGCGGGGTGAGCACGTCGGCACCATCGTTCGCGCGACCTGACGGGACGGACGCGGGGCCTGCCCAGCTCGCGAGCGGCCCCTGCACTCCGCACCTGCGGCTTCACCGCTGCAGGGCAGGCCGGTGCGCCCCCACCGCCCTGGTCCTCCCCGGTTTGCTCGCCGAGGGCACCGACGGGCGTACGGTGGATCCGCCACCGGCGGGCCGCCGGGCCACCGCTCCGTGGTGGCCACGATCCCGCCCGGGGAGGCCGGTGTGGTCCTTCCGCGCGGTGGGCAGGTTGCGTCTCAGTCCGCCCCTGGCGAGCC
>Ga0335069_10009482_pt1 | contig 13863 bp, 6 predicted proteins | sample Lox_Sample_11_FD_206714 | JGI IMG/M metagenome (GOLD analysis project Ga0335069, IMG submission 206714) | Soil microbial communities from Loxahatchee National Wildlife Refuge, Florida, United States - Lox_Sample_1.1 | ecosystem: Environmental > Terrestrial > Soil > Wetlands | place: USA: Florida... | reverse complement strand
GTCATGCTGGCCCTCGATCTCTCCCGCAGCATGCTGGCCGACGACGTTTCCCCGAGCCGTCTCGCGCGCGCCAAGCTCCTCATCGAGTCCCTGCTCGACCAGCTCAAGGGCGAGCGCGTCGGTCTGCTCGTCTTTTCCGGCACCGCCTTCGTGCAGAGTCCGCTCAGCGCCGACTACGAAGTGCTGCGCGATTTCCTCACCGAGCTCGATCCCTCTTACCTCCCGGAGGGCGGTACCGACTACGAGGCCATGCTGCGCACGGCGGTGCACGCCTTCGGCGACCAGGGCGGCGGAGATCGCTACCTGGTGATCCTCAGCGACGGCGAGGCGCTCGACGAAAACTGGAAGTCGCTCATCCCGGCGCTGCGCGACGGCGGCATCCGCGTCATCGGCCTCGGCGTCGGCACGCCGGAGGGCGCGCTGGTCCCGGACGGCGACGGCGGCCTGGTGAAGGACGAGCACGGCGCCGCTGTGCTGTCGCGCCTCGAGCCGCGCACGCTGCAGGAGCTCGCCGCGGAGACCGGCGGGACCTATCGCGACGCCGCCACCTGGGTCGACATCGCCGAGCTGGTCAGTGCCACCGTCGAGCAAGGCCAGAAGGGCTACCATGTCGAACCGGGCAACGTGCGGGCGCAGGACCGATTTCAATGGTTCCTCGCGCCGGCCGTGTTGCTGTTCCTACTCAGCTACTGGCTCGAGTTTCCCGTCTCCCCCCTCGCCCGCGCACTTCCCACGCGCGGCCGCCGCCCGCACCCGGCTTCTGCGCCGGCCATCGCGGCGGCGTTGATGGGGCTGGCAGCCTGGCACTCTCCCCGCCTGGCTTCCGCGGCGGTGCCGGACGCTTCTGCCCGTTCCGGCACCGCCAGCCAGCCCAACTCGCTGACGGCGACCGTCGCCGAGCTCAGCAAGCAGCCCGACCTGAGCCCCGCCGACTGTGCTCGCCTCGCCACCGAGACCATCCAGTTCGCCTCGCAGCCCAACGCGCTGCAGGGTCCGCCGCGCGCCGGCGTCATCGACGACGCCCTCGCGGCGGTCGACCGCGGCGAGGCCGGCGCGCCGAGCGCGGCGGACTGGCGAGCGCTCCGCGAGCAGCTCGAGCGGCTCAAGCAGACGCATCAAGAGCCGCCCCAGACGCAACCGGAACAGGCGAACCAGGACCAGCAGAAGGAGCAAGGACAGAACGGCCAGCAGGGCAAACCGGATCAGCAGAATAGCGGCGGCGGACAGCCACAACCGGACCAGAGCGGGCAGGGTGGGTCGTCGCAGAAGAGCGAACAGGCGCAGGGATCCCAATCCGGCACCGACCAGCCGGTCGACGCCAGCGCGGCGGACGACGCAGGCAAGTCGGACACCGGCGGCGCGACCCGGAAGCCAGCCCACGGCGATCCCGACACCGACGCGGCTGCCCCGCCACCGCCTGCCGCTGATGACCACGCGGATTCGTCCGAGCATCCCAGCGACGAACCGCACGCCGGCGCCGGAGAAGTGCAGCGCGCGCAGGACGTGAAGCCGATGTCCGCCCCAGAAGCCGGCCTGGGCGATCAAGGCGATCGGAAGGACCAGGCGGACGCGCCCGATGCGGCGCAGGCCGAGCCGGCGTCCCCGGCCCCACAGCAGCCCAGCCGGATGGTGGGCGGCGGCCCAGCGTTGCAGGGCGCCGCGCCGCAGGGCGACACAGCCTTGGCCGAGGCGATCGCCAAGATGGAGCGGGTGAAGGACGGCGACGCGCCGGCGGTGCTCTTCGACCGCATGAACCGCGCCGAGGGCCAGCCGCGCGCCGAGAAGCACGGCAAGAACTGGTGAGCCGCCAACCCCGACAGAGAAACGCTCGAAGATTCGAAACAGAGGTCGAGACACGATGAGACGGAAGCGACTGGCACGAACGCTGCGCACGCTGTTGGCGGGCGCGCTCGGCGCGTTGGCGATCGGCGGCGCCGCGCGCGCGCAGCAGGTGTACTGGGACGACCCGGGCTCACTCGGTGCCGGCCAGCGCACCACGCTCGACCTGATCTTCGCCGACACCGAGCCGGCCGGCCGTGTGACACCGCCGCGCGTCGACGGTTTCACCGTGGTCGGCCCGCCGAGCCAGACGTCGAGCGTGCAGATCATCAACGGCAAGCGCAGCGCCAGCGTGACGCTCAGCTTCCCGGTACGCGCCGAGCGCGAAGGGAGCTTGACGATTCCGTCGTTCGAGGTCGAAACGACCGCCGGCACCGAGCGGGTCGATGCGCTGCGCATCGAGGTGGGCGCCGCGACCCTGCCGGGGTCGACGCGCGGCGCGGCGGCAAAGGTCAGCGACGTCGTCGACGCCCGCCTCACACCCGCCAACATGACGCCGTACGCCGGCGAGGTGTTCGACGTCGACTTCACCGTCGGCCTGGTCGGCGGCCGCAGCGGCCAGGTGGTCGGCACGCCGTCCTGGGACAAGCCGGGGGTGATGGCCGAGCCGTGGGGCGACGGCAAACAGGTGTCGACCCAGCACGGCGCCGGCGTCCGCTTCCACACCCGCGCGCTCGCCCCGCAGGCAGGTCGCATCGAAATCGCGCCGGCCGAGCAGGAAGTGCAGATCCAGACCGGCGCGGCGGGAAATGCGTTCGACTCGCTGCGCGATGCGTTCGGCTCCCATCCGTCGTTCGGCGGGCCCGACCTCTTCGACTCGCTCTTCGCGCGCGCACAGACCGCCAGCGCCACCGTGAAGAGCAACGCGATCCAGGTCGACGTGCGGCCGCTGCCGGAGCCCGCTCCGGCCGGCTTCACCGGGGCGGTCGGCCAGTTCGAGCTCACCACCAGCCTCGCCCCGCAGCAGCCGAAGACCGGCGAGCCGATCACCTGGACGTTGACCCTCAAAGGCAACGGCAACTGGCCGGGTGCCGTTGCGCTGCCGGCCCGCGCCGTGCCCAACGACTTCCGAGCTCTGCAACCCAAGCAGCACAAGGACTTCGCCGAGGGCGAGCTGTTTTCCGGCACTCTCAGTGAGGACCTCGTCCTGATCCCCAACCAGCCTGGCGACGTCCAACTCGAGCCGCTGCGCTTCGTCTATTTCGATCCGGCCAAGGGAAAGTACCAGGCCATCGAAGCACGCCCGCCGGCGCTGCACGTCACCGGAGCCCCTATCGCAGCGGAGCCGAAGCACGCCCCGGCACCGGCGGCCGCGTCACTTGCCCCGGCACGGGACCTCGCCACGACAACGACCAGCTCGCCCCCCGAGACGCGTCTGCCGCGCGATCCGCTGCGCGGCGTCGGCTCCGGGCTCACGCCAACCGGGATGCGCCCGCTGGCGATCGCGGCGTCGGTGCCCGTCGTCCTGCTGTTCCTGTACTGGCTCGCACTCGAGATCCGGCACGCGCGCCTCACCGATCCGCGCCGGCCGCAGCGCGAAGCGTTCAAACGCCTGGCACCGGCGATTGACCGCGTCCGCGCGGCCGCGACGCCCGGGGAGCGCATTGCCGCCCTGCTCGCCTGGCAGCGCACTGCCGCCATCGCGCTCGGGGTCGATCTCGCCGCTCCGACGACCGCGCAATTCCGCGATCCGCGCTGGATCGATGTCTGGGCGGGGAGCGAACGCGCCCTGTACGGCCGTGAGCACGCGCTCTCCAGCGCGTGGTGCGAGTGCGCGCGCGCGCTCTGCACGCGGACGAAGCGGATAGGCTTCAACCCCCTGCGCGCCTTCCTCCTGCGCCGCATGATCCCCAAGGCGGCCACAGCCGCGCTGCTGATCGGCGTCGCCGCCGGCGCGGCGCACGCGGTGGATCCGCTCGACGGATATGCCCGCGGCGACTTCGCCGGGGCGCGCGACCAGCTCCTCGCCCGCGCCAAGCATGCACCCAGCGACTGGATTGCCCGCTACGATCTCGGCCTCGCCGAATCGCAGCTCGGCAGCTCGGCCGGCGCCCTGGGCGAGACCCTTTCTGCGTTCGTCCACGCTCCGGCCAACGCCGACGTGCGCTGGAACGCCCACGGATTCGCCGCGCAGGTACCCGGCATCGATCCCCCGACGGCGGCGCTAATCGAAGCGCCTGGCTTGGCCGCCGTGCTGTCGCCGGCAGCGTGGCAGCTGCTGGTCATCACCGGCGCGCTGATCGCCTGCAGCGGCGCCGCATTGTGGCTGCGCTCCCGGTACCGCGTCACCGCTGGCCGTACCCGGCTGGCGGGCGCGCTGCTGATCGTCGGTCCGGTGCTCGGTGTCGCGGCGCTGCTCAGCTTGCACGCCTACGGCCCACTCGCCGACCCGCGCGCCGCCCTGGTCGCCGAACAAACGGTGCTGCGCTCGGTGCCGACCGATGCGGAACGGGCGCAGCAACAGAAGGCGCTCGCCGCCGGCACGCTGGTGGTGGTCGAGCAGGATTTTCTCGGCTGGGTGAAGGTCGGTCTGCGCGGCGGCGAGACCGGCTGGGTGCGCCACGGCGACGTCGTGCCGCTCTACGCGGCGCCGAGCGCGTGATGACGAGATCCCTCCTCCGGGACAGTGACGGAGAAGGGCGAGGGGCGGGGGTGTCTCCCGCGGGACGCCAATGCGGCGGTCCCATACCAAGCAAGGAAGGGGGAAGCGGGAGGCACCTTCGCCCCGACTTTTCGTGATTCGAACCGCGACGAGCCCGGCAAGGGCACGGGCGCCCCTTGCCGGGTCGACGCCTGCAGCGCAGCCAATGAGTGTCCATTCGCAGCCAACTGTGGTTAAACCCGCAGCGAAGCGCATGCAGGCATCCGTCTTCCGTCGGCTGCAGCTCGCGACCTTTGCGTTTCTCGCGCTGGTCGTCATCGCGCTGGTGATCTCCGCCGCGCTCACCGCCCTCGAGGCTCGCCGACTGCGCGATGCGCAGGCGCAGCTCGATCAACTGCGCGAGTTCGACCGCATGTATCTGGTGGTCACGCGGCGCTTCACGAACCTTGCGGAGGGGTCCCCGACCACCCCGCACGGGCGCCCGCCGCTCGGCCCGGCGATCGATCGGATGATCGAGCTCGCGCCCGACCCGGCCACGCCGGCGAAGCTGCGCGCGCTCCGGGACCGCCTCGACCAACCCGGCGCGCAAGGCGTGGAGCTGGCCGAATCGCTCACCCTGATCTCCGAGGTCGGCCGCTCGGCGCAGCTCCGCGAGACGGCGCTGCTCGCCAGCCTCGAGCACGCGAGTAGCGTTCAGCTGCGGCTCGAGCTGGCGGCGCCGCTCGCCATTCTCTCTGTCGGCATGCTGCTCTTTCCGCTCGCGCGCTCGCGCATCATCAAGCCGCTCGACGCCTTCACCCATCAGCTCGCCCAGCTCGCCGACGGCGAGTTCACCCCGGCGCCGGTCGCGCGCGTGGATCCGTTCCTGCTGCCGTTGCACCGCCAGTTCAATACGCTCGCCAGCCGGCTCCAACAGCTCGAAGCCGCGCATCGGGCGCGCGCCGCGTCGCTCGAGGCGGAGGTGCGCACCACCACCCGCCAACTGCTCGAGCAACAGCGCAACCTGGCACGCGCCGAACGCCTCGCCGCAACCGGCGAGCTCGCCGCCTCGGTTGCGCATGAGCTGCGCAATCCGCTGGCGGGCATCCAGATGACCTTGAGCAACCTGCGCACCGACCTGCACGACCGCGAGCTGACCGACCGCGTCGACCTCGTCGTCGACGAGGTCGGCCGCCTGTCGCGCCTGCTGACCGAGCTCCTCGACACCGGGCGCCACGCCTCCGAGCCGGCCCGCCCCATCCGCCTCGGCGAGCTGGTGGACGACATGCTGGCGCTGACGCGCTGCCAGCTGATGCCGGAGGCCCATCTCGAGAGCCGCATCGATCCGGGCCTGGTCTGCCAGCTGCCGCAGGACCGCCTGCGCCAAGCGCTGCTGAACCTGATCCTCAACGCCGCTGGAGCGCTCGGCGAACGCGGCGGCACGATCCGCATCGAAGCCGGCGTCGAGGGCAGGATGGTGCGTATCACGGTGACCGACGACGGCCCGGGGTTCCCGCAGGAACTGCTCGACGGCGGGATCCGCCCGTTCTTCAGCACCCGCGAGCGCGGCAGCGGCCTCGGCCTCGCGATGGTACGCCGCTTCGCCCGCGACGTCGGCGGCACCATCGAGCTCGCCAACGTCCAGCCGCACGGCGCCCGGGTAACCCTGGTGCTCCCGTCGGACGCTGGCCCGGCGTGAGGTGTTCACGGTTGGTCGCTGGTCGACTAGCGACTAAGGTGCGGTTCCTCTGACCGCGAAGTGTTGCGCGGCGCCGCGCTCTGTTGCCGCCCTCGCGCCTTTGGACCACCGTCGCCACCCCTGCTACGGAAGGCTGCGTATGTCGGATACGCTGCTCCTGATCGAGGACGAGACCCTACTGGGTACCGAGTTGGCGCGGCACTTCCGGCGTGAGGGATGGGAGGTGGTGCTCGCCCGCGATCTCGCGCAGGCGCGGCGGGTCTTGCTCGACGACGAGCTCGCGCCGCTGGTGGTGCTGGCCGACATGCATCTCCCCGACGGCAGCGCGCTCGACCTGCTCGCCGAAGCGCGCGAGCGCAGCGGCGGCGGGGAGTGGATCTTCCTCACCGCGTACGGCAGCGTCACAGACTCCGTGCGCGCCCTGCGCCTCGGCGCGTACGATTTTCTGGAGAAGCCGTGCGACCAGAAGCGGCTCGACCTGGTGGTCGCTGGCGCGGGCCGCAGCGCGCGCGCGCAGCGCCAGCTCACCGAGCAGGCCCGCCAGCAGCACCAGAGCTACTCCATCGACGCCTTCGTCGGGCGCAGCGCCGCCGCCGGCGCCGTCCGCGAGGTACTGCGCAAGCTCTGCCAGGTTCCGTTCAGCGCCCTGGTGATCGGCGGCGAGACCGGTACCGGGAAGGGGCTCGCGACGCGCATCCTGCACTACGGAGGACGCCGGGCCGCCGCGCCGCTCATCGAGATCAACTGCGCGGCGCTGCCACGCGAGCTCTTGGAGTCGGAGCTCTTCGGCCACGAGGCGGGCGCCTTCACCGGGGCGAAGAAGCGCCACCGCGGCTTGATCGAGCAGGCGAGCGGCGGGACGCTCTTCCTCGACGAGATCGGCGAGCTCGAGCTCGACCTGCAGGCGAAGCTGCTCAAGGTCATCGAGGATCAGCGCCTGCGGCCGCTCGGCGCCGAGCGCGAGGTGGTGGTCGACGTGCAGCTGATCGCGGCGAGCAATCGCGACCTCGCCGACCGCGTGCGCGCGGGCGAGTTCCGCGGCGACCTCTACCATCGCCTGTCGGTGTTCGGTCTGACCCTGCCGCCGCTGCGCGAACGGCTCGACGATCTCCGCGACCTCGTGCCCACCATCGTCGCCGAGTACAACGCCCGCTCCGGCAAGAGCGTCCGCGACGTGCCGGAGGCCGTGTGGGCGGCGCTCGCCGTCCACGACTGGCCGGGCAACGTCCGCGAGCTGCGCAACGTCATCGAGCGCTGCGTGCTCTTCGCCGACGGCGAGGTCTTCCCGCTCCAATGGCTGCAGCTCCCCGGACGCACGAGCTCGCCGCCCCATTCGCTCACCGCCGCTGCGACGGGGGGCGCCGCGTCACTCACCCTGCCGCTCGACGGCAGCATGTCGCTCGAGGAGATGGACCGCCACGTCGTCGCCACCGCGGTCACCCACGCGCACGGCAACCTCAGCGCCGCCGCGCGCATGCTCGGCACGACGCGGCAGACGCTGCGCTACCGCGTGAAGAAGTACGGCATCGCCACCAAGGACAGCGGCGACGACGACTAGGAGACGCTACGCCCGGGCGGCGTCGGCCTGGAAGGCCGCCCGCATGGCGTCCAGGAGCTCGGGCGTGCAGAGGACGTCGACGCCGGTCATCGCCATCGCCTTGGCGCCGTCGAGGACGCCGCGCTGGCTGTCCGCCGAGCTCGCCCACTGGGCGAACTCCTGCGTGTGCAGCGCAACGCGCGGCGGTGCGATGCCGATCATCGGGTGGATGGCGGGCAGGAGCTTGCTGATGTTGCCCATGTCGGTGCTGCCGCTGATCTGATCGGCAGGCAAGTCGACCACGTGGCGGCCGAGCTGCTCGAGGTTGGCCAGGTACGCAGCCGCGAAGGGCTGGTTCGTCCACATGTCCGAGTATTCCTCGCCGACCGTGCGCACCTCGCACTCGGCCCCGCTCGCCAGTGCGCCGGCGTGGAAGCAACCGTCGACCCGCTGCTTGAGCTTGGCCAGGCGCTTGGCGGTGATGGCGCGGATCAGGAACAGGCCCGCCGCCCGCTCGGGAACGATGTTCGGGGCCTGCCCGCCGTCGGTGATGATCCCGTGCACGCGCTCGGTGGTGCGGATGTGCTGCCTGAGCTGCGCGATGGCCTGGTAGGCGGTAACCATCCCGTCGAGGGCGTTGATCCCGGCGTGCGGCGCGGCGGCGGCGTGGGCGGCGCGGCCGCGGTACTCGACCTCGACGGTGGTCAACGCCAGGACGTTCATGCCGATCAGGTCGACGCTGGCCGGGTGAATCATCATCGCCGCGTCGATCTCGTCGAACGCGCCCTCGCGCGCCATGGCGATCTTCCCGCCGCCACCCTCTTCGGCGGGGGTGCCCAGCACGACGATGCTGCCGCCGGTCTCGCCCACGACCGCGCTCAGCGCCACCCCGGCGCCCGCGCCGGCCGCGGCGATGACGTTATGCCCGCAGCCGTGTCCGATCCCCGGCAACGCGTCGTACTCGCACAGGACGGCGAGGCGGGGCCGCCCGCTGCCGAGGCGCGCGGCAAAGGCGGTCGGCAGGCCGTAGGCCCCGCGCTGCACAGCAAAGCCCCGGCTCTCCAGGTAGTCCGTCAGCCAGCCGGCGGCGCGATGCTCGGTGAAGCACAGCTCCGGGTGGGCGTGGATGCGCGCACTCAGCTCGAACAGCGCGGCCTGCTCGGCGTCGACGCGTGCCGCGACCTGCGCCTTGAGCGCATCACTGGTGCGGCTGCGGTTGGGCATGTTGCGCTGCCTGTCCCTGCTTGCCCTGATCGTCGGAGAAGTCGAGGATCCCCTCGGCCAGCGCGCGCACGTCGTCATTCGGGTCGTTCAGCGCCGCACGGACCATCTGCAGCGCCTCTGGGGTCTCCATGTCACCCAGGATGCTGATCGCCTCGAAGCGCACCTCGCCGTCCGAGTCCTTGATCGCCGAGCTGAGCGTGTCGGGGCTCAGCTCGTCGGAGCGGTCGCCCAGCGCCTCGACGACGGCCAGCCGCACTTCCGGATCGGGATCGCCCATGGCCTCGATCAGCATGTTGAGCGACTCGGGCCCCTCCTCGCCGGTCAGCATGAGCACGGCGCCGATGCGCTCATCCGGGTCCGGGTCGCTGAGCAAGGTCTGCTTCAGCTGTGCCATTTCCTGCGGATCCTCGGAATCGCCGTCGTCGTCCGAGTCGTCGTTGGCCGCCATCGAACCGGCTTTGCCGGCGGGCATCGTCGGCACCTCGCGCTTGTTCGCTTCCGGCTTCGCGGCGCTGTCGACCCGGCGGTGCTCGAAGTCGTCGCGTAGTTGAGTGAGTCGCTCCTCGACCCGCGAGCTGCGCTCCATCGCCTGCTGGGCCGCCTCCGGTTGTCCCTTGGCGGCCACTCCGGCCGGCGCCGGTTTCGCCATCGAGCCGGGGCCGCTCCCCGTGCTCAGCCGGCCGGTGCCGGTCTCACTGCCCGTCTCGCCGCTGCGCAGGTAGAGGCCGACCGCAGCCAGCACCACGACCGCTCCAGCGAGGATCGCTAACGTCGGGCCGCGCATCGCTCGCTTCTGCCCCGGAACATGTATGGCGTTTGCACTGCCTTCTCCCTTGCCGGCGGATGGGCCGGCGCTCGACCTACCCAGGCCGGCCGGTGCCGGCCGCTCGGCCTGCCGAATCCGTCGCTTTAATCCACGTTTGCCGAACTGGCGCCGTCGGTCAAGGCTGGCGCGCTCCGGCGGGGTTGGGACGCTGGCGGCGCTGCGGTATAAGCCGCCGGAGCAATGCGCGACCCTGCCCAGCTGCTCGTCCGGTTCCCCCGCACGGTCGTGCTGGCATACCTGGCCGCGACGGTCCTGCTCGGCCTCGCCGCCCTGCACGTCCGCATCGAGGGGTCGATCGAAAGCATCCTGCCGCGCCACGACCCGGCCGTCCGGTACTATGCCGACATCCGGACCGCGTTCGGGAGCGACGACATCGGAGTCGTCGGCGTTCGGGCCCCCGACCTCTTCTCGGCCCCGACGCTGACCAAGATCGCCCGGGTCACCGACCGTCTGGCCGCGATCGAGGGCGTCGAGCGGGTGCTGAGCCTCACCAACACCGTCGATCCCGCGGCCGACGTCTTCGATCCCCCGAAGCTGCTGCCCAACATCCCACCCGCGGCCGAGGACATTGCCGCCCTCAAGGCGAAGCTCGCCGTCACCCCGCTCTACGCCAACAACCTGGTCGCACCCGACGGCCGCGGGGCCGCGATCAACGTCGTCTTCCGCAACCTGACCGACGCGGAATACGCCGACCTCCGTATCGACGAGCACATCGCCGACATCCTCGCCGCCGAGGCCGGGCCGGAGGAGTTCTTCTACACCGGTGCCTCGCGCGTGAAGCAGGCAGCCGTGCGGCTCATGCGGCAGGATTTACTGCGCTTCACCCCGCTGGCGCTGATCTGCGTGCTCCTCATCCTGTGGTTCTCGTTCCGCCGCGTACGCGCCGTCATCCTGCCGCTCTTCACCGTGGTCATCGCGGTGGTGTGGACGCTGGGGGTCATGGGGCTGATCGGAAAGCCGATCTCCCTCGGCACCTCCATGTTGCCGCCGCTGCTGCTCGTGATCGGCAGCGCCCCGGCCATGCACATGATCGCGGCGTACTACGAGCAGATCGCGGCGCGCCGCGACCCCCCGACGGCCGTGGTGCGCGCGGTCCACCAGGTGTGGGAGCCGATGCTCATCTCGGCGTTCACCACCGCGGTCGGTTTCGGCGCGTTGATGATCAGCCAAATCACCGCCATCTGGGACCTCGGGCTCCTGGCGGTGCTCGGATTGGTCTTCCTTACGATGACCTCGCTCGGGTACCTCCCGGCCGCGCTCGTGCTGTGGTCGCGCTACGGCGGCAGCACGCGCGAGACCGCGCCCTCCCCGCGGCTCGAGCAGCTCATGGCGCGCTTCGGGGCCCAGGCATACGCCGCGCGCGGGGTGGTGCTGACGGTGGCCGCGCTGATCGCCCTGATCGCCCTGGTCGGCAGCGCGCGCATTCTCGTCGACTCCGACTTCCTCACTTATTTCGACCGCTCGTCCGACGTGCGTCGCAACCACGAGGTGATCAACCAGGAGATCGTCGGCAGCAATCCCTTCTACCTGATCGTCGAAGGGGGTGCCCCCGGCGCAATGAAGCGCTGGGAAGTGCTCAAGAAAGTGAAGGACCTGCAGGCGTTCGTCAGTACCCTGCCGGGTGTCACCGGCTCGATCTCGGTGGTCGACTACCTCGAGCTGCTCGAGAAGGGGCTGAACAAGTCCGGCGCCGACGACATTCTCGTCGACGAGAACGGCAAGGTGATCGAAGCGGCCCAGCCGCAGACGTTCTGGGAGAACCCCGCCAACCTGCCGCCGGTGCTGAACCTCATTGCCGGTAGCCCGTCGACGTTCAAGGCCGTGGTCAGCCCGGACTTCTCGCGCGCGAACATCGTCGTGCGCTCCAAGGTATCGGGCTCGCGTCAGATCGAGGACATGCTGGCCCGCATCCGGCAGCACGTCGCCGAAACCTTTCCCGCCGACCTGCGGGTGGTTCCGACCGGCAACCTGGTGCTGATCACCGGAACCAGCTCGGGCATCGTGTTCGACCAGATCAAGAGCGTGTCGCTGGCCCTGCTGGTGATCTTCGCGGTCATGGCGCTGATGCTGCTCTCGGCCCGCGTCGGCCTGCTGGCCATCCTGCCGAACGTGCTCGCCATCACCGTCTTCTTCGGCATCCTCGGTTGGTCCGGAGTCTTCCTCAACCTGGGGACCAGCCTGATTGCCACCATCGCCCTCGGCATCGCGGTCGATTCGAGCGTTCACTACATGTGGCGCCTCAGCCGTGAGCTGCGCGGCGAGTCGGATCAGGCAGCCGCCATCCAGCGCACCATGCGGGCCGTCGGCGGGCCGATGCTGTACACGGCCCTGGCACTCGCCGGCGGCTTCCTGACCTTCGCCGGCTCGGGGTTCCCGATCATCCGCAACTTCGGCATCCTGACCAGCGTGACGCTGGCGACGGCCTTCGGCGCCAACCTGCTGGTGCTGCCGGCGCTTCTGGCCACCACCAAGATCATCACCCTCTGGGACCTGGTCGGCGTGAAGCTCGGGCAAGACCCTACCCGCACCATCCCGTTGCTGCGCGGCCTGCGCCCGGCCCAAGCCCGCATCGTCGTGCTCATGGGCGAGCTGCGCCGCTTCCCGCCCGGTGCCGAGATCGTCCGGCGCGGCGAGCAGGGCAACGAGATGTTCGTCATCGTCAACGGCTCCACCGAGGTGTGGGTGGGCAACGGCGCCGAACGCCGCCAGGTCGCCGAGCTGCGCCGCGGCGACGTGTTCGGGGAGATGGCACTGGTGCGCCAGTACGAGCGCAGCGCCGACGTGGTCGCCAAACAGGCGGTCGAGGTGCTCACCGTCGACGAGCGCTTCCTGCAGCGGATCCAGCGCCGCTATCCGCGCATCGCCGCCCGCGTTTTTCTGAACCTCACCCGCATCCTCAGCGACCGCCTGCAGCGCATGAACGAGGCGCTGGTCGCGTCGCCCCAGTAGATCCGCCGCTCGGCGAGCCGCTTGGGAGGGCGAGCCTCCCGGCGAGCCGTTCCGTGCTCGGCCGGGCTACTCGATTACCCTTCGCCACCGCGCTAGACATGAGAGGAATCTCCATGGCCAAGACGTTGCTCGACAAGGTGTGGGAAGCGCACACGGTGAGCGAGCTGCCCAGCGGGCAGACCCAGCTCTTCATCGGCTTGCACCTGGTGCACGAGGTGACCAGCCCGCAGGCATTCCAGATGCTCGCCGAGCTCAAGCTTCCGGTGCTCTTTCCGGACCGCACGGTCGCCACGGTCGACCACATCATCCCCACTCATACCCAGACCCGTCCGTTCGACGACGAACAGGCGGAGACGATGATGCGCGAGATCGAGCGGAACTGCCGGAGCTTCGGGATCCGCCTGTACGATCGTGCCAGCGGCCATCAGGGGATCGTGCACGTGATCGGACCCGAGATGGGGCTGACGCAGCCGGGTTTGACCATCGCCTGCGGCGACAGCCACACCAGCACGCACGGCGCCTTCGGGAGCATTGCCTTCGGCGTCGGCACCAGCCAGGTGCGCGACGTGCTCGCTTCGCAGTGCCTGGCGATCAAGAAGCCGCGCCTGCGCCGCATCGAGGTGAACGGGACGCTGCCGGCCGGCGTGTACGCGAAGGACGTGATCCTGCACATCATCCGGACGCTCGGCGTCAAGGGCGGCGTCGGCTACGCGTACGAGTACGCCGGCACGGTGCTCGACCGGATGACCATGGAAGAGCGCATGACCGTCTGCAACATGAGCATCGAAGGGGGCGCGCGCTGCGGCTACGTGAACCCCGATCAGACCACCTTCGACTATCTGCGCGGGCGTGAATTGGCTCCGCAAGGGCCGGCGTTCGAGCCAGCGGTGGGCTGGTGGCGCAGCATGGCGTCGGAGCCCGGCGCGGCGTACGACGAGGTCACGCGGCTGGACGGCTCGGGTCTCTCGCCGGTGGTGACCTGGGGAATCAACCCGGGTCAGGCCATCGGGGTCACCGAGCGCATTCCCGACGCGGCGGCGTTCGCGGCCGACGAGCGCGATGTCGCGGTCGATGCGTACGAATACATGGGGTGGAAGCCCGGGGCGCCGATCGCCGGCACGAAGGTCGACGTGGCGTTCATCGGATCCTGTACCAACGGCCGGCTCTCCGACCTGCGCGAGGCCGCCCGCGTCGCCCGGCTCGGCACG
>Ga0335069_10009480_pt1 | contig 13864 bp, 9 predicted proteins | sample Lox_Sample_11_FD_206714 | JGI IMG/M metagenome (GOLD analysis project Ga0335069, IMG submission 206714) | Soil microbial communities from Loxahatchee National Wildlife Refuge, Florida, United States - Lox_Sample_1.1 | ecosystem: Environmental > Terrestrial > Soil > Wetlands | place: USA: Florida... | reverse complement strand
GCGCCGCCGTCGACGCCTCGCCCATCGCCGCCGCCCGCTCCAGCATCCTGGTCGAGGCGGTGGACACCGGCGAGGTGGTGTACGCCCGCGACCCCGACGTGCTCCTCAACCCGGCCAGCAACGTGAAGCTGGTCACCACCGCCGCGGCGCTGGCCCGGCTCGGCCCCGACTTCCGCTTCTCCACCGAGCTGCTCCTCGACGCCCCCCTCCGCGGCGGCCGAGCCCGGACCCTCTACCTGCGCGGCAGGGGCGACCCCACCCTCACCACCGAGCGGCTCTTCTCGGCGGCCGGCGAGCTCGCCCACCTGGGGCTCGCCAGCGTGGGCGAGCTGGTCCTCGACGACGGCTACTTCGACGGCGAGCGGAGCGGCCCCGGCTTCGACCAGGAGGAGGGCGACCGGGCCTACCTCGCCCCCGCCGGAGCCCTGTCGCTCAACTGGAACGCGGTGGAGATCCACGTCGCGCCCGGCGATCGCCCCGGCCAGCGGGCCCGGGTGGCGCTCGAGCCGCCCAGCCCGTTCTTCGCCCTGGACGTCCGGGCGGTCACGGTGGGGCCGAGCGGCCGCGCCCGGGTGGAGGTCACCACCGAGCTCCGGGATGGGAGGGAGCGGGTGACGGTGGAGGGGCGGCTGCCGGTGGGCTCGCGGCCCCATGTCCTGTGGCGCCGGGTCGACGACCCGGCCCTCTACCTCGGCCACACCCTGGCCGCGCTGCTCGAGCTGCGCGGCGTCAAGGTCTCGAAGGTCCGCCCCGGGCGCACCCCCGAGGGCGCCCAGCTCCTCCACGTGCTCCAGTCCGACCCCCTGGCCGAGGTGGTGCGCCGGCTCAACAAGACCTCCAACAACTTCACCGCCGAGCAGCTCCTCAAGACGCTGGGCGCCGAGGTGAAGGGGCCGCCCGGCACCTGGCCCAAGGGCGTGGAGGCCGAGGAGGAGTTCCTCTCCGAGATCGGCATCCCCGCTGGCGGCTACGTGCTGCGGAACGGCTCGGGCCTCAACGACGCCAACCGGCTCTCGGCCCGGCAGCTCGTCACCCTGCTCCGCGCCATGTGGGCCCGCTTCCCCCTCCAGCCCGAGTACGTGGTCTCCCTGCCGGTGGCGGCCCGCGACGGAACGATCCGCTGGCGCATGGACGGGACCGCCGCGGCAGGGCGGCTGCGGGCCAAGACCGGGACGCTCGAGGGGGTGGTGACGCTCTCCGGCTACGTGCAGGACGCGGGCGGGAGGGTGCTGGCCTTCGCGGTGCTGGTCAACGACTCGCCGGGCCGGCCGGGGGTGCTCCGGGCCGTCGACGGCCTGGGCGCGGCGCTGGCGGCGAGCGGCGGGCCCGCCCTGGGCGCGGCCCCGCCGACGGCCGCCGCCCCTGCGGGCGTCCCCGCCGAGCGGGTGCGGACCTTCTACGCGCTGGGCCGCCAGAACGACGCCCGCAACCTGCCCCTCTTGCGCTCCGCCCTCCGCGCCGAGGCCGACCCGGTGGTGCGCCTGGCCCTGGGCGAGTGCGTGTACCTCTCCGACCCCGACGGCGACTCGGCCCGCCGCGCCTTCCTGGAGGCGTTGGGCGCCGACCCGCGCGCGTTGCCGGCCCTGTGGGCGATGCTGGCCGGCGAGCCTCGCCCGCCGGTGGTCTCCTCGCTCGCCGACCTGGCCGCCGAGGCCGAGCCCGAGGCCCTGCGCCGCCTGGTGGAGCTCGCCGGCGGGGAGCTCCCCGACGAGGGGCTGGGCGCGGCGGTCGAGGACGGCCTGGCCGGGGTCGCGGACAGCGCCCCGGAGGAGATCCTCTCCGCGCTCCGCGCCGCCCCGGCGGCGGTCCGCGACGCCGCCGCCGCGCGGCTCGTGCGGGGGCTCTCGCGATCCGAGGAGAAGGAGCATCCCTTCCCCGCCGCCCTGAGGGCCCTGGCGGCGCGGGACGGCGACGCGGGCGACTACGCCCGCCGGCTCCTCTCCCTCCTGCCCGCCGGCAAGCGGTAGGGGGCGCGCCCCTACCAGAGCTCGCAGCGCTCCGCCCGGACCATCTTGCTGCCCGCCGGGCAGGAGAAGGCCTCCTGGAAGGCGGGGAGGTTGGAGAGCGGCCCGTCGACCCGGAAGCGCGGCGGCGAGTGGGGGTCGACCGACGCCAGGAGCCGCTCCCGCTCCGGCCGGCTGGCCGTGCACCAGGCCTGGGCGAAGCCGAGGAAGAAGGCCTGGTCGGGCGTGAACCCGGCCACCTCCGGGCCCGGCGGCTTGCCCCGGCCCGCGGCCCGATAGGCGGCCAGGGCCAGCTTCACGCCCCCCAGGTCGGCGATGTTCTCCCCCAGGGTGAGCTTGCCGTTGAGCTTCGTGCCGCCGGCGATGGTGTATCCGTCGAACTGGTCCACCACGCAGGCGGCCCGGCGCTTGAACTCCTGCTCCGAGGACGGGCTCCACCAGTCGCGCAGGTTGCCGTCGGCGTCGTACTGCCGCCCCTGGTCGTCGAAGCCGTGGGTCAGCTCGTGCCCCATCACCATGCCGATGGCCCCGAAGTTCACCGCGTCCGGGGCCGCCACCGAGAAGAAGGGCGGCTGGAGGATGCCGGCCGGGAAGACGATCTCGTTGAGGGGCGGGTCGTAGTAGGCGTTCACCGCCGGCGGCGCGAGCAGCCACTCGCTGCGGTCGAGGGGCTTGCCGATCTTGTCGAGGTCGCGGTTCACCTCGAAGGCCTCGGCGGCCAGGGTGCTCTGGAACAGCGAGCTCCGGTCCACCCGGAGCGCGTCGTAGTCGCGCCAGCGGTCGGGGTAGCCGATCTTGTTCACCACCCGGGAGAGCTTCTGCCGGGCGGCGCGCCGGGTCCCGGCGTCCATCCAGCTCACCGCGTCCAGGTCCCGGGCCATGGCCGCCTCGATCCCGGCGACGAGCGCCCGCGACCTCTCCTTCCCCTCCTCGCCGAAGGACCGCACCGCGAAGGCCTGGCCCAGCGCCTCGCCCAGGGCCCCCTCGGTGGTGCGGACGCAGTGCTTCCAGCGGGGCTCGAGCTCCTTGGCCCCGGTGAAGGTCTTGCTCAGGAAGGCGAAGCGCGCCTCGGTGAAGGCCCTGGGGAGGGCCCTCTCCCCGGCCATGCCCGAGAGCAACCGCCAGCGGAGGTAGGCCCGCCAGGTCTCCAGGGGCACCGAGGCGATGAGCCCGTCGAGCTGCTCCAGCGCCTTGGGTGTGGTGACCGTCCAGGCCTCGAGGCCGGGGTGGCCGAGCGAGCGGAGGTACCGCCGCCAGGGGAAGCGCGGCGCCAGGCGGACCAGGCCGGCCAGGTCGACCCGGTTGTAGGTGCGCTGCGGATCGCGCAGCTCCACCCGGCTCCACTGCGCCTCGGCCAGGGTGTGCTCCAGGCCGTAGATCGCCTCGGCCTCGGCGCCGGCCTGCGCCGCCGGCTCGCCGGCCAGCTGCAGCATCTTCTCGAGGTAGGCCCGGTACGCCTGCTGGATGGCGACGCTGGCCGGATCGTCCTTGAGGTAGTAGTCGCGGTCGGGGAGGGAGAGGCCGCCCTGGGCGATCTCGCCGATCACCTGGGTCGCATTCCGCGCGTCCTGCTCGCTGCCCACCCGGAAGGCGGGGTAGACGCCCTGGCGGTGGAGCGCCCCGATCTCCTCGCCCAGCGCGTCGGCGTCGGCCACCGCGTCGATGGGCGCCCACGCCTGGTGGAGGTCCTCGAGGCCCCGCTCCTCCACCCCCTGCTCGTCCATGCAGGCGGCCCAGAAGTCGCCCACCTTCTGCGGGTAGCGATCCCGCGGATCGAGGTGGCCGGCCGCGTCCTGCTCGGCGATGGCCCGCAGCACCTCCAGGTTCCGGTCGTCGATCTGGGTGAAGGAGAGGGCGTACGCAGACTTGTCGGGCGGCAGGGTGTAGCGCGCCAGCCAGCCGCCGCAGGCGAACTGGTAGAAGTCGTCGCAGGGGCTCACCGAGCGGTCGAGCAGCGACGGGTCGATGCCGGCCGGCTCGGAGGTGGGTGAGGCGGCAGGCCCGGCAGCGACCGGCGCGGTCCTGCACCCGGCCGAGAGGGCGGCCAGGACCGCGGTGGCGGTGAGCGTCCAGGAGGTGATCCTCATGTCATTCCCTTCCGGGTCCCCCGCCCTCGCGGCGCGTGGAACCTGTCAGACCCCGCTGCTAGCAATGGCCCGCGGGAAACGACGCCTGCGTCTCGCGCAGGCCACACGCGGGAGCGATCGCCATGGTGAACAAAGTCATCCTCATCGGCAACCTCGGAAAGGACCCGGAGGTCCGCTACACGCAGGGCGGCCAGGCGGTCGCCAACCTCCGCATCGCCACCTCCCGCTCCTGGACCGACAAGCAGTCCGGGCAGCGCAAGGAGGAGACGGAGTGGCACGACGTCGAGGTCTGGGGCAAGCAGGCGGAGCAGTGCGGTGAGTACCTGGCCAAGGGGCGCCAGGTCTACGTCGAGGGCCGGCTCAAGACCGACAAGTGGCAGGACAAGCAGTCCGGGCAGGAACGGTCGCGGGTCAAGGTCGTGGCCGACTCCGTCCGGTTCCTGGGCGGCCGCGGCCAGGGCGGCGCCGGCCCGAGCCGGAGCCAGGGGCCCGAGGAAGGGCCCCCGGGCGGCCTGGAGGAGCCCGACGCCGGCCCGGTGAGCGGCGGCGGAGGGGGCGGCGGCGGAGGGGGCGGGGGCGGCGGCGGACCGGACGACATCCCCTTCTGAGGATCCTGAGCGGGGCGCAGGAAGGGCTGCGCGAGGCGCCAGTCGTCCGTCGCCGACCGGCCGGCCCGGATCTGCCCGCGGTCCGGCCGGGCCCACCGCCGGCCCATTGCCGCCTCGGCCCGGGACCCGGGATCAGGCCTCGCCCGCCCCGAACTCCCGGTCGGCGACGTCCAGGAAGCGCTTCACGTCGAAGGCGGCGCTGCTGGCCATGGCCACGGAGGCGATGCGCGCGCGGGGGTAGACGCGCATCTCCGAGTGGAACCCCGCCCCGCCCCCCTCCTTGTAGAGGAAGGCGCGGGGGCCGGGCGCGACGTGCCATCCCAGCGTCATCCGGATGGGCGCCCCGGCGTCGGTCGCCTGCCGCTCGCGGAGCAGCCGCCGCCCCTCGGGACCGAGCAGGACCGACTCCTCGCCGAGCTGGTCCCGGAGGAAGGAGGCCATGGCCCGCGCCGAGGCCACCAGGCCACCGAAGGCCGGGCCGTCGAGGTAGGCGTCCTTCACCTGCAGCCAGCGGCCCTCGCTCCGGCCCACGAACCTCGAGTCCAGGAGCAGCGGCCGGAGGAGGCTCATGGCCGACCAGCGGGGCAGGTAGCCCCTGGCGTGCCTCCCGGGCGCCGGGATCTCGAACCCGATCTCCTCGGGCGAGAGCCCGAGCCGGTCGAGGACGTTCGCCCGGACGTAGGCCGGATAGGCCGTGCCGCTCACCACCTCCACCACCCGACCCAGGAGCCAGTAGGAGAGGTTCGAGTAGGCGTACCGCGCGCCGGGCGGAAAGCGCAGGCGGGGGTGCTCGGCCAGCCGCCGCGCCAGCATGGCCTTCTCGTCGAAGGCGGCGTGCTCCTTGGGCAGGTGCACCCACCGGAGCGGCAGGGGGTTGGGGATCCCCGACGTCTGGGCCAGCAGGTGGCGGACCCGGAGGCGCCCGTCGTAGGGGATCTCGGGCAGGAGCGACCGGACCGGCTCCTCCAGCGACAGGACCCCGCGCTCCACCAGCTGCAGCGCGGCCACCGCGGTGACGGTCTTGGTCATCGAGTAGGCCATCAGGGTGGTCGACGGCTCGAGCGGCCGGCGACCCAGGACGTCGGCCCAGCCAGCCGCGCCTTCGAAGAGGATCGCCTCGGGGCCCACCACCACGTGCTGGAGGCCGGGCGCGGAGGGCAACGCAGCGGCCAGACGCTCGGACGCTCGCGCGGCAGCGGAACTCCCGGGCTGCCCTGGCGCCGAGGCGGACTGGGTCATCGGGACCTCGGGAGCCAACCTCTTTCCAGGGCGGCGGTAAAGCGGTCCCCGCGACCATCTCGGGGGCCGCACCCGTCGACCCGCCCGGTTCGCCCTGTCCGTGACCGCATCGGCGCGTGGCCCCCGCGCCCGAGGCCGCACAGATCGGGAGGCAGCGCCCGCGAAAGGGGGGCGAGCATGAGGATTCTCGTCTCGGGTGCGGGCATCGCCGGGTCGGCGGCGTGCTCGCTCCTCCGCGCCAGCGGCCACGACGTCGCCGTGATCGACCGGGCTCCGGCGTTCCGGCGCCTGGGATACGTGCTCTCGCTCAAGTCCTTCGGGGTGGAGATCCTCCGGTCCATGGGGCTCCTCGCCGATCTCCGCTGGTTCGCCATCCCCTTGCATACCGTCCGGGTCCACGACGGGGCGGGCGAGCTCGTGAAGGACTTCCCCGAGGATCTGTGGGAGAGCGCCACCCGGGAATCGCTCTTCCTCCTCAGGTCCGACCTCCACCGCGTCCTGCACGCGGCGGCCAGCCGCGCCGCCCCGGTGCGCTTCGGGACGGAGATCCGCGCCATCGACCTCTCGGGCGGGGGGGCGCGCGTCACCTTCTCGGACGGCGGCGCGGAGGTGTTCGACCTGGTGCTGATCGCCGAGGGGGCGCGCTCGACCACGCGCCGGCTCGTCTTCGGCGAGGCCGGGCTCCGACCCTTCGACCTCGTCTACGCGGCGACCATGATCGAGGGACCCCACCCCGTCCCGCCCGGCGTCTATGACGTCTACCTGGGGCCGAGGGCCGCGGTGCAGCTCGTGCCCATCGATCGCGAGCGGCTGGTGGTGCAGTGCTACTTCCGCGGCGTCCTCGAGCCCGAGCACCAGGGGGAGCGGGTGAGGGAGCTGCTCCGGAACGCATGCCGGCGCTTCCCCCCCGGCATCCGCGCGCTCGTGGAGAGGGTCTCCGACCACGCCTACGTCTTCCACGACAGCGTCGGCCTGGTCAGCCTCCCCACGCTCTCCAGGGGCCGCGCCGTCTTCCTCGGCGACGCCGGCTACTGCCCGACCTTCCTCTCCGGGATGGGGGCCTCCCTGGCGCTGCTCGGCGCCAAGGGCCTGGAGGTCGCCCTGCGCGAGAACCCCGACGACCTCGAGGCCGCGCTCTGCCGCCTGGAGGAGCTCATGCGCCCCGCCGTCGCGCACTACCAGGAGGCGGCCACCGAGAACGTCGGGCTCCTGCTGAGCAAGAACCCTCTCCGCCCCGTCCTCCAGCGCTGGTTCCTGCGCCACGCGCCCCCGGCCAGCGTGGCGCGGCACCTCGGCCACCGGCACGAGGTGGACGCCGCGCTCCTGCGGCCCTTCGGCCTCCCGGGAGCCCCGGCCACGCCACCCGCCTAGATCCCCATCAGCCTGGACCGCCCGTCCGGATCGCCGTGCGCGGAGGATCGACAGGCCGGATTCGGCCATGATCTCCCTCCGCCGCGCGCCGGGCTGCAGCCCGCAGGGAGCGCGGGACGATGGGGCCTGGCTGGCGACATCGCCAAGCAGGGGCTGGAGATGGGCGCGCTCCACGTCGCCCGCGGCTACCTCCGAGACCTCACCGTCGCCTGCCCGGCGGGCGTGCGTGTCGGCTTCGGCCCCGTGGCGGAGTTCGACCCCGAGGCGTGCGCCCACTGCCCCCTCCGGGCGCAGGGCACGGCCGCAGCGCCAGGAGCCGGACGCTCGGTGAACCTCACCGAGGACGAGCGGCTCCAGCAGCGGCTCCTCAAGCACCTCGCCGCCCCTCGCGGCCGCGCCCGGCTGCGCGAGCGCGTCGGTGTCGAGCACGGCTCGCCCACCTCGTTCCAGCCGCCGCGCCAGGAGTCCCGCGGGCGATCCCCGGGTCAGCTCGCCTTGCGGGCCGTCACCAGCCGCGTCGCCATCCAGGGCCCGAACCAGCAGCCCGGGCCCAGGGACCGCTCCCGGACCTCGGACAGGCCGCGGCCCTGCAGCTGCCGGGCGTACTCGGCGGTGTGGAGGATGTCGGCGATCGCCAGGCGGCCGCCCGGCCGGAGCACCCGGACGGCCTCGTCGATCGCCGCCGCCCGCTCGGAGGGCCGGGGGATGTTGTGGATCGCCAGGCTCGACAGCACCAGGTCGTAGGCCCCGTCCGCGAAGGGCAGGGACCGCATGTCGCCCGTGCGCAGCTCGACCCGGTCCTCCACCCCCTCGCGGATCGCGTTCCGGCGCGCGGCGGCCTCGCCGTTGCCCGACTGATCGGAGCGGCTCCAGAGGTCGAGGCCGGTGGCCCGGCCCCGCGGGAGCAGGCGGGCGGCCAGGACCAGCACGGCACCGCGCCCGCAGCCGAGGTCAAGCACCCGCTCGTCGCCGACGAGCCCGAGCCCGGCGAGGACCCGGGTCCAGGCCCGGAGCTTCCCGCGGCGGCTGGTGTAGAGGTAGCTCGCCGAGGTGGCGAGGAGGCCCAGGGCCGCGAGCGCGAGGAGGACGGCCACGAGCCCCAGCGCGTGCTCCCGGGCCTTGTGCGCCGCCGCCAGGAGCAGGGCGCCACCCGCCGACAGGGCCAGGAGGACGCCGGGAGCGTCGAGCCCGTAGGAGCCCCGTCGCCGGGAATGGGCCCGTGAGGTCATCCGGCGCGACGCTACGAGCCCGGGCTGGCCCGGTCAAGGCAGCCCGCCGGAGCGGGTTCCTGCGGCGGGAGGGCGCGCCCGGGCGCCGGGCCGGCGGAGATCCCTTCCCGAGCCGGCGCCGCCTCGCTCGAGCGGCGGAGCGGCTTGCCACCCCCCGGCGCCGCGTGCCACCCTGCCTGCGCTCCGCACCCGCGGTCCGCGGCGTGCGCCAGGAGTCGCGGCCGTGCCATCGTTCCAGCTCCACTCCCCATCCGACCTGGCCGAGCTGACCCGGCTGCTGCTGGAGACGGAGGGCACCGTGCTAGCGGGCGGGACCGACCTCCTCCCCCGCGTCCGGCGGGGGCGCCTCTGCCCCGCCCACCTGGTCGACGCCGGCCGCCTCCGCGAGCTGCGCTTCGTCCGCCGCGAGGGGCCGGAGGTGGTCCTGGGCGCGCTCAGCACCCACGCCGACCTTTCTTCCTCCCCCCTGGTCCGAGAGCTCGCCCCGGCGCTCTCCGAGGCCTGTGCCAGCGTCGGGTGCCCCCAGACCCGCAACCGCGGCACCCTGGGCGGCAACATCGCCAACGCCTCGCCGGCCGCCGACGGCCTCCCTCCCCTGCTCGTCCTGGAGGCCACCGCCGAGCTCCGCGGCCCGGGCGGCGCCCGGGCCGTGACCCTCCCCGAGCTCCTCCTCGGTCCGGGCCGGACCTCGCTGCGCCCCGCCGAGATCATCGAGCGAGTGCGCTTCCCCGCGCCCCCGGCCCCGAGCGGCCAGGCCTTCCAGAAGCTGGGGCGGAGGAACGGCATGGCCATCGCCGTGGCCAGCGTGGCGGCCCTCCTCGTCCTGGACGAGCGCGGCAGGATCCGGACCGCCCGCCTGGCGCTGGGATCGCTCGCCCCCACGGCCCGGCGCAGCCCGGCGGCCGAGGAGGCGCTCCGGGGTGCCGAGCCCGGTGAGGCCGCCTTCCGGCGCGCCGCCGCCGCCGCCCAGGCCGACGCGGAGCCCATCGACGACCTGCGGGCCAGCGCCGCCCACCGCCGGCGGGTCCTGGAGGTCCTGGTCCGTCGGGCCCTCGAGCGCTCCCTGGACCGCGCGGCCAGGGGGAGGAGGCCATGACCGTCTCCTTCGCGGTGAACGGCCGCGAGGTCCAGATCGCCTGCGACCCGGGCCGGACCCTCCTCGAGGTCCTGCGCGAGGAGCTCTCCCTCACCGGCGCCAAGGACGGCTGCGGCGGCGAGGGCGAGTGCGGCGCCTGCACGGTGCTCCTCGACGGCGAGCCGGTGAACGCCTGCCTGGTGCTGGTCGGCCAGGTGGAGGGGCGCAGGGTGGAGACCATCGAGGGGCTGGCGCCGCCGGGGGGCGAGCTCCACCCCATCCAGCGGGCCTTCGTCGAGGCCGGCGCGGTGCAGTGCGGGTACTGCACCCCGGGGGCGGTGCTGGCCGCCCGGGCCCTCCTCTCGCGGGAGCCGGATCCGAGCGAGGAGCAGATCCGCGAGGCGCTGGCCGGCAACCTCTGCCGCTGCACCGGCTACGCCAAGATGGTGGACGCGGTGCGGCGCGCCGCACGGGAGCTCGGCCGTGAAGCCTGAGCTCGGCACGGTGGGGCGCTCCGAGCCCCGCAAGGACGCGCGGGAGAAGGTCACCGGCGCCGCCCGCTACGTCGCCGACCTCGAGGCCGAGGGCGCGCTGTGGGCTGCGGTGCTCCGCAGCCCGCACCACAGCGCCCGCATCGTCTCGCTCGGGACCGAGAGGGCCCGGCGGGCCCCCGAGGTGGTGGCGGTGGTGACCTCCGCCGACGTCCCCGGCCAGAAGCGCTACGCCGCCATCCTCGCCGACCAGCCGGCCCTGGCGGTGGACGTGGTCCGCCACAAGGGCGAGCCCGTGGCGCTCCTGGTGGCACGGACCCGGGAGGCGGCCCGGAGCGCGCTGGGCCTGCTCGAGGTCGAGTACCAGGAGCTCCCGGCGGTGCTCGATCCGGTGGCGGCGCTCGAGCCGGGCGCGCCGCCGGTGCACGAGAACGGCAACCTCCTCACCCGCTACCAGTTCACCACCGGCGATCCCGACGCCGCCTTCGCCGGGGCGGAGGTGGTCCTGGAGGAGACCTTCCGGGTCCAGCGCGTCGCCCCCGGGGCCCTGGAGCCCGAGGCCTGCCTGGCCCGGTGGGAGGGCGACGGCTCCCTGACCCTGTGGGTGAGCTCCCAGAAGCCCTTCGAGGATCGCAGGAACGTGGCCGCCGTGCTGGGCCTGCCCGAGGAGCGGGTCCGGATCGTGAGCGCGGTGGTGGGCGGGGCCTTCGGCGGGAAGGAGGACTCGGGGGTCGCCGTCCTGGCCGGGCTCGCCGCCTGGGCCGCCCGGGGCACGGTGCGGGTTGTCAACGACCGCTGGGAGTCCTTCCTCGCCCACCCCAAGCGCCACCCGGCCGTGGTCCGCTACCGGCTGGCCGCCCTCCGCGACGGGACCATCCTGGGCGTCGACGTCCTCGGCCACCTCGACAAGGGCGCGTACGCCTCCTACGGACCGGCGGTGGCCGGGATCTTCACCGAGTCCCTCACCGGCGCCTACCGCATCCCCGCCGTCAGGGTCGACACCCGCCTCGCCTACACCCACGCGCCCTTCTCCGGCGCCATGCGCGGGTTCGGAGGCCCCCAGGCCCACTTCGCGGTGGAGAGCATGGTGGACATGCTGGCCGCCCGCCTGGAGCTCGACCCGCTGGAGGTCCGCCGGCGCAACGCCGTCCGGCCCGGCGATCGCCACTACACCGGCGTCCCGCTGGATTCCTCGGCGCGGAGCATGGAGCGGATCCTGGCCGAGCTGGAACGGGCCCGGAAGCGGCTCCGCCTCCGGGAGGCCGGGCCGGGCCGGCGCGCCGGGGTGGGGGTGAGCCTGGCGGTGCAGTCGATGGGGCTCGGGGCCCACGTCCCCGACGACTCGACCGCCCGGCTGGAGTGGCTGCCCGACGGGCGCGTGGTCATCCTGGCCGGCTCCCCGGACCTGGGCCAGGGGCTCGCCGTGGCCACCGAGCAGCTCGCCGCCGAGGCGCTGGGCCTCCCCGCCGCCCGCGTCTTCACCGCCCCGCTCGACACCCGCAGGAGCCCGGACGGCGGCGTGACCTGCGCGTCCCGCATGACCTACCTCACCGGCAACGCGCTGCGCGCGGCCGCGGCGCGGCTCGAGGCCCGGCTCCTCGAGGGCGCCGCCGAGCTGGCCGGCCGGGAGGTCGCGGAGCTCCGCTACCAGGCCGGGGAGGTCCTCCTCCCCGACGGCCGGCGGCTCGCGGCCGGCGCCGTCGCCTCCCGCCTGGCCGAGCGGGGCGCCCGCCTCGCCGCCGAGGCCGTGGCCTCCTTCGCCTACCCGCCCGAGCGGACGCCGCAGGAGTACCCGGTGGGCATCCCCCACGTGCTGCACGTCTTCTGCGGCCAGGTGGCGCGCGTGGAGGTCGATCCGGAGCTGGGGACGGTGGAGGTGACGGACGTCGTGGCCGTCCACGACGTGGGCAAGGCCGTGAACCCGGCCGCGGTGGAGGGCCAGATCGAGGGCGGGGTGGCGCAAGGGCTGGGCTACGCGCTCAGCGAGGACATGCCGCTCAAGGCCAGCGGCGAGTGGGTCGACGGCTTCGCCGAGTACCTGCTGCCCACCGCCCGGGACGTGCCGCGGATCGAGTGCGTCCTCCTGGAGGAGGCCGAGGCCTCGGGGCCCTGGGGCGCCAAGGGCGTGGGCGAGATGGGCGTCGCCCCCACCGCGCCGGCCGTCGCCAACGCCATCTTCGACGCGGTCGGGGTGAGGCTCACGCGCCTGCCCGCCTCCCCCGAGGCGATCCTCTCCTCGCCGGGCGGCCCCCCACCCGGCGAGCGACCCCGCTAGGCGACGGAGGGGCCCTCGCCTTCCCGGCGCCGGTAGGCCGTTCCCTTGAAGAGGGCCACCAGGGCGCCGGCCTCGTCGGTGACCCGGACCACCGTGGTGGAGATCCTCCCCGCCGCGGCCTCCTCGCGTGCCTCGGCGGTGAGCACGCCCCCCGTGACCGCCTTGAGGAAGGAGATGCTGACGTCGATGGCCACGGCCACGCTGCCGGTGGAGTTGGCGGCGGCGGCGAAGGCGAAGTCGGCCAGCGTGAAGATGGCCCCGCCCTGTGTCGTGCCCACGCCGTTCATGTGACGGGATCCCACCTCGAGGCGCGCGCGGGCGAGGCCGGGCTCGACGTGCAGGAGGGTGACGCCCGCGTGGGCGGCGAAGCGATCCTTCGAGAGCATGGCGCGGACGTCGAACATGCGCCCGCAGCTTAGCGCCCGCCCCGGCCGCGCGCCCAGTTGCGGCTCCCGGGGGCGCCCCGAGCCCCGGCTACCACCCCGGCCCTCCCGCTTTCGTGCCAGGTCCCGGCCCCGCCGGCGCCGGATGCCGCAGTGCGGCATGGCCGCCCCGTCGCGCACCAAGTCCACGGAACGTGTGCTAGTGTGCGGCGCCGCACGCGACAATCCGCAGCGCGAAAACGTCCTCGAAACCCCACCGCGATCGGCTGTACCTTGCGCGGCCAACCCGGAGTGTCTTCCGCGTCCTCGCTCAGGTGATGCTCCGGGCGGTCCCTTCCCAGAGGAGCCCTCATGCTTCGTAACTGGTTCCACCGCGTCCTTCGCACGCCAGGCCGCCGCAAGCTGTACCTGGTCGCCATGATGCTGGCCTTCGGCACCGCCTACGCCCTCGCCCCGGGTGAGGGGTCCGGGGGCTCCTTCGAGTTCTTCACCCCGCTGGGCTTCGAGACCTTCGAGAAGGTGTGCATCTTCGTGGTGCTGGCCATCGCCGTGGCCGGCCTCCTCTACGCCGTCCTCCTGGCCAGGCAGGTGCGCGGGGCCGACGAGGGCACGCCCAAGATGAAGGCCATCGCGGCCGCGGTCCGCGAGGGCGCGAACGCCTACCTGTACGCCCAGATGAAGCGGATCTTCCCGCTCATCATCGTCATCTTCCTGCTCCTGGCGGCCACCTACACCGGGCAGCAGAACGCCTTCCGCTGGGGCCGGGCCATCGCGTTCCTGATGGGCTCCGTCTTCTCCTGGGCGGTGGGGTTCGTGGGCATGCGGTTCGCCACCGCCGGCAACCTCCGCGTCGCGGCCGCCGCCAAGCACAGCTACGGCGAGGCCATGCAGCTCGGCTACCGCACCGGGACCATCACCGGCATGCTCACCGACGGCCTGGGCCTGCTGGGCGGCACCGTCATCTTCCTCTTCTACGGCGCCCAGGCCTACGAGGCCCTCCTCGGCTTCGGCTTCGGCGGCACGCTGCTGGCCCTCTTCATGCGGGTCGGCGGCGGCATCTACACCAAGGCGGCCGACGTCGGCGCCGACCTGGTCGGCAAGATCGAGAAGGACATTCCCGAGGACGACCCACGCAACGCCGC
>Ga0335069_10009478_pt1 | contig 13866 bp, 16 predicted proteins | sample Lox_Sample_11_FD_206714 | JGI IMG/M metagenome (GOLD analysis project Ga0335069, IMG submission 206714) | Soil microbial communities from Loxahatchee National Wildlife Refuge, Florida, United States - Lox_Sample_1.1 | ecosystem: Environmental > Terrestrial > Soil > Wetlands | place: USA... | reverse complement strand
CGACGGATTCTACTGTCGGCGAGTCGAGCCGCAAAACAGACACATTCGCTATGCATATGCTCTGTTGGAATATAACGAGCAGCCCGCTCAGTCGTGCCCGAGCTTTTCCAGGTACGACCACGGGTAGATGCCGCGGGCGTGTCCGTCGCTGAACGCCAGTTGCACGCCGTAGGCCATCGGCTCGATGCCGGTGAGCGTCAGACCGGGTGCCGCGATGAGCACACCGCCGTCGTGGCGGATTCGCCTGCAGAAGGCACAGGGGCACGCTTCGCGCAGGCGGCCATGGGCGACACGCTGCGTGTGGCCAGCGGGCCAATGCAGCGTCAGCGCGCGCGCAGCGGTGTCGTTGCGGATCTCGACTGGCGCTTTCATTACACGCTGCCCTCGATCTGTCCGATGGCGATCCGCACGGCCTTGCGCACGTCCGGGTCGCGGTCGTCCAGTGCGGCTTGCAGTGCAGGCAACGAGCCGTGCGAGCCCAGCTCGCCGAGCGCAAGCGCCGCTTCCTTGCGCAGATTGCTGATCGTGTGCACGAGCAGCGCGGCCACGGCGGGCGCCGCCTGCGCATCGCGCAGCTGACCGAGCGCGCGGGCCGCGCGCAGCCTGACCTGCCAGTAGCTGTCGCCGAGCGCCTCGACGAGCGCTGCGCGCGCCGCGGCTGCACGTAGCTTGCCGAGCGTGGTCGCGGCTTCTTCGCGTACCTGCCAGGTTTCGTCGCGCAACGCCGCGAGCAGCGCGTCGAGAATGGCCTGGTCGTCGCAGGAGGCGAAGCCGAGCGCTCCGACGCATGCGCGGCGCACGTCCGCGTTCGCGTCGCTCGCGGCAAGCGAGGCGAGGGGGCCGAGCGCCCGTTCGTCCTTGAGCCAGCCGAGCACGGCGACGGCCTCGAGCCGCACGCCGGAGTCAGCGTCGGCGAGCGCCAGCGAGGCCGGGTCGAACGCTTGAGCGAAGCGCAACTCGCGCAAGCCGCGCAGCGCCGCGCGGCGCACGAAAGGCTCCGGCCGCGCCGCCCAACGGCGCAGCACGTGGCCCGAGGAAGGCTCCTTCAGTTCCGAAAGACTTTGTGCGGCCGCCAGCTGCACTTCACCGTCGGCATCGAGCAGAGCCGCGCAAAGCGCATCGACCACCTCGTCGTTTTCCCAGGAAGCAAGCACGGCGGCGGCTTCGCGACGTACCTCCGGCGCGGGATCGTCGCGCAGCGCGGCGACGAAAGCGGGCAGCAGCGCGGCGTCTTCGAGATCGGCAAGCTCGAAGAGCGCAATGCGGCGCACGGCGGGATCCGCATCGCTGAGACGCGTGAGCAGAGCGCTCGCTTCGGTAGTCAGGTGCTGTGCATTCGGCAGGGACGCGGTGGAAACGGTCATGGGTCAACGCTATGGTCTGGGAGGTAAAAGGCGCGTTTGGTTTGCCGGCGCTTATGTTGCTCTGGCCGGTTCGCGCAGCAGCGAAAGGCAGCGGCGCTTGATCTCGACGAACGCGGCTTCGGTCGTGCTCTCGTCGCGGCGCGGCCGCGCAAGCGGCACGGCGATGTCGGCGACGAGGCTCGCTGGGCGCTGCGACAGCATGAGGACTCTGTCGCCGAGGAACAGCGCCTCGTCGATGTCGTGCGTGACGAACACGACGGTGGTGCGGATCTGCGCCCAGATGTCGAGGAGGAGCGTCTGCATCATGCGTCGCGTTTGCGCGTCGAGTGCGCCGAATGGCTCGTCCATCAGCAGGATGCGCGGCCGGTTGATCAGCACGCGCGCGATTTCCACGCGCTGCTGCATGCCGCCCGAAAGCTGCGCCGGATAGTGCGATTCGAACCCGGCAAGCCCGACCAGCGCGAGCAGTTCCGCAGCTTCGCGCCGGCGCTCGGCGGCGCTCACACCTTTCATCTTCAGGCCGAACGCGACGTTGTCGATCACGCGCTTCCAGGGAAACAGCGTGTGCTGCTGGAACACGAGACCGCGTTCGGGATGCGGCCGGTCGACGGCGACGCCGTCCACGGCGATCTCGCCGCGCGAGGCCGCGACATGACCTGCGATGGCGCCGAGCAGCGTCGACTTTCCGCACCCGGAAGGCCCGAGCACGCAGACGAACTCTCCCGGCGCGATGTCGAGGTCGAGCGAGTGGAGCGCGGCGAAACGCGCGTGCTGTGGTCCGACTTCGACGCTGAGCGAACGCACTGCGATGCGCCCGGGCGAGTGTGGCGCCAGCGGCGCGCTCGCCCGGGTGTCGGAACGAACGGCGAGAGGTGTGCTCACTGGCGTGCTCCCCGCAGCCGGTACCACGGCGTCAACGCGGCGCCGATGCGCTTGACGAGCAGGCTGCTGCCCATGCCGAGCACGCCGATGAGCGCCATGCCCACGACGATATCGGCATAGTTCTGCAACGTATAGGATTCCCAGGTGAAGTAGCCTATGCCATATTGGCCGGCGATCATTTCCGCGGTGACGAGGCAGAACCACGCGGTGCCCATGCCGATGGAAAGGCCGGTGAAGATCGAGGGCGCCGCGCCGGGCAGCACGACTTCCGTATAGAGCGACAGCGTGCCGGTGCCGAGCCCGCGCGCGGTGGCGACGAGGCGCGGATCGACGGCATCCACGCCATGGATGGTGTTCAGCAGGATCGGGAACAGTGCGCCGATGAAGGTGATGAACATCATGCTCAGTTCCGTCGAAGGAAACATGAGGATCGCGAGCGGAATCCAGGCAACCGCCGGGATCGGGCGCAGGATTTCGAGTGGCGGCATCAGCATGTCTTCGAGCGCTCGATAGCGGCCGATCGCGAGCCCGAGCGCGACGCCGACGATGGCCGCCGCGCAGAATCCCGCCAGCACGCGCGTCACGCTCGCGGCCAGATGCATCGGCAGCCTGGGCGAATGCAGCAGCGCCCAGAGCGCGGGGATTGCATCGGCAGGCGACGGTACGTTCGCGAACGTGACGATGCCGAGCGACAGGTGGCAGTGGACGGCGGCCTGCCAGGCGGCGACGAACAGCGCAATCGAGCCGGCGCGCCAGGCGCGGCGGCGCAGCGGCGAGCGGCACGCCAAGGCGTTCGTCGGCGCGGCTTCGCGCGTGGCTGTGTGCTTGCGGCCGGTAAGATCGAGCGTGGCGGACATGCGGGCGCTCCGTGGTTAGGGCTTGCGAGTGGGCGAACGAGCGGGCGGATGAGCAGGTAAAAGACTAGCGCGCGGCAACGGCCTGCGCCGTGCTGGTCTTCGCAGCGGCATAGTCGACGACTGCGCCCGACGTATGCTGCGCGTAGGCATCCGCGCCGGCCTTCTGCAGGAAGGCCGTGACGTCGCCATGCGCGTCGCGCACGTACCACGCGTCCGAGGCGAACAGCTTCTGGCCGCTGTCGTGGTCCTGCACGAACACTGCGCGGACCTTGCCGCCGGACTGCTCGATCTTCGCGAGTGCCGCGAACGCCTCCGCGGGGTTCGCGTAGTTGCGCACGTGCGCCTCCTTTGCGAGCCAGAGTTGCGTGACGGCGTGGAAATCGCGAATCGGCTTGCCAGTCAACGCGTCGTTCGCTACGAGCGGCTGTCTCGCGTAGTTCTTGAGGGCGTCGTCGTAGTCGAGCCCGGACTCCTTGAACGCCTCGCGGATATAGCGGTCGTCGATGAACGTATTCGCATCGAGGTTCACGTCCGTTTTCTTGAGCAGTTTCAGCGTGTCGATGGCGGTCGCGACGGCCTGCCGGTATTCCGGCTTCCAGGTGAGATCGCGCGTTTGCAGGCCGAGCGGGCCGTGATACAGATAATCGACGGGCGCCTCGATGCCGGTCACTTTCTCGATCAGCAGACTGTATTTTTCGGGGTCTTCCGCAATCAGACGGTTCGCTTCGATGGCCGCGCGCAGATAGGCGACGACGACCTCGGGATACTTTTGCGCATAGGCGGCATCGACGAGCGCGCCATGAAACGTCGGCGCATGGCTTTGCGCGCCGTCGTAGATCTTGCGGGCAATGCCGCGATACGGGAACAGGTCCGCGAACGGAACGAAGTCGGCGTGCGCGTCGATCTTGCCAGCCTTGAGCGCGCTGCCTGCCACTTCGGGCGCCTGGGTGATGATGTTCACGTCAGTATCCGGATTCCAGCCCTGCGCCTTGATTGCCCGCAGCAGCATTCCATGCGAGGTCGAAGCGAACGGCACCGAGATCGTCTTGCCCTTCAGGTCCGCGATCGAATGCAGCGGCGAGCCGACCGGCACGACGATGCCATTGCCGCTGCCGTCGATGCTGCCTTCGAGCACGGTGATAAAAATGCTTTTCCTGCCCGCCTTCTGGAACGCCGCGCCGTTGAGCGAACCCGGAAAGTCCGCCATCGCGCCGAAGTCGAGCTTGCCGGCCACCATTTCGTTCGTGAGCGGCGCGCCGGATGAGAAGTCTTTCCACTGCACGTCGAAAGTGACATTCGCATACTTGCCGGTATGCGGCAGATACTTGTCGAGCAGATGCAGTTCGCGGATCACGAGACCGCCGGCCGCGCAGTTGATCGTCGTATCCTGAGTGCCGATCGCAACGCGGATCGTCTCCGCGTGGGCGGTGAGGGTGGCGAAAGCCGCGGCAAACAGCAGTGGCGCGGCGAGAAAGCGAAAAAGCCGTTGGCGTGTATTCATGGTCTCACGGGCGTGCAGGGGGAAGGGCGCTGGCGTGACGAGCGGCGGTCAGCGCAGCAGGTACGGAATGTCGACCTTGACCGCACCGGTCGGGCAGTCGCGTTCGCAGGGCATGCAGTACCAGCACTCGTCGAACTGCATGTAGGCCTTGCCTTTGCTCACGTCGATCGCGAGCAGGTCGAGCGGACAGACGTCCACGCAGACGGTGCAGCCCTTGTCGGCAATGCAGCGATCTTCGTCGATCGTGACGGGCGCGCTGCTGCGCTGGAAGATCTCGTGTGGCGTATGAGACATGTTCGGATTCCTCAGTTGGCCGTGGCGAGCGTGCCGGTTTCGCGCAGGCGCAGCTGGTCGTAGGCGCCGAGATCGCGATCCGGGAGCGGGACGATATACGGCTCGACCGCACGTTTTTCGCTCGTCATGCGCCCGGATGCATCCTTGCGCAGGTGGGTGTGACAGAACCAATCGGCGTCGTTGCGCTGCGGATAATCGACGCGGTGGTGATAGAGCCCCCAGCGGCTTTCCTTGCGGAACAGCGAGGCGCGCGCCGCCATTTCCGCGCAGTCGCGGATCGCACGTACTTCGGCTGCGCGCATCAGTTCGTGCGGGTTATTGGCCTTGATCGATTCGATATCCTCTGCGATCTCGTCGAAACGTTGCAGGCCGATCTCCATCTTGCGCGTCACCTTGGGCGGCTGGAGGTAATCGTTGACCATGCGGCGCAGCTTGTATTCGACCTGCGCGGGCGCGAGTCCGCTTTCGCGTTCGAGCGGTGCGTAGATGCGCGCACGCTCGGCGGCGATCTGGGCGTCATCCACGCTCGCATGCTCGCGGCCTTCGACATATTCGGCGGCGTTGGCGCCGGCGAACCAGCCGTACGTGAACGCGCCGAGCATGTAGTTGTGCGGCACGGCCGCCATGTCGCCGGCTGCATAGAGCCCGGGTACGGTCGTCTCCGCACGCGCATTCACGTACACGCCCGACGCGCTATGCCCGCTGCAGAAGCCGATCTCGGAGATGTGCATCTCGACCATCTGTTGCCGGTAGTCCGTTCCCCGGCCCGCATGGAACCGGCCGCGACTCGGGCGCTCGTTCGTATGCAGAATCTGCTCGATGGTCTGGATCGTTTCTTCGGCGAGGTGGTCTAGCTTCAGGAAGACCGGGCCGTTGCCGCTCTGGAGTTCCTGATAGAACTCCCACATCATCTGCCCGCTCCAGTAATCGCATTCGATGAAGCGCTCGCCTTTGCCGTTCGCGGTGAATCCGCCCAGCGGGCCGGTCACATAGGCGCAAGCGGGACCGTTGTAGTCCTTGATCAGCGGATTGATCTGGAAGCATTCGAGGTTCGCGAGCGCGGCGCCCGCGTGGTACGCCATGGCGTAGCCGTCGCCGGCATTCGTCGGATTCTCGTAGGTGCCCATCAGGTAGCCGGAGGCGGGCAGGCCGAGGCGCCCGGCCGCGCCGCAGCACAGGATCACGGCCTTCGCACGTACAACGTGGAACTGCGCGGTGCGGCAGTCGAAGCCGAGCACGCCGCTCACGCGGCCCTGCGCATCGGTCATGAGCCGCGTCGCGACGATGCGGTTCGTGATCTCGATGCGCGCCCGCTTGAGTTGCCGGTACAGGATCTTCTTGACGTCGTGTCCCTCGGGCATCGGCAGCACGTAGGAGCCCATGTGATGGACTTTCCTGACTGCGTAGTCGCCGTTGCCGTCTTTCTCGAACTTCACGCCCCAGCGATTGAGTTGCTCGATCGTCGTGAAACTGTGACGCGCATACGCGTACACCGCCGCCTGGTCGACGATGCCGTCGTTCGCGACCGTGATCTCGCGCGTGTACTGCTCGGGTGTCGCGTGCCCGGGAATGATGGCGTTGTTCAAGCCGTCCATGCCCATCGAGATCGCGCCGCTGCGCTTGACGTTGGCCTTTTCGAGAAGCAGGATCCTGAGCGCCGGATTGCGCTCCTTGGCCTTGATTGCCGCCATCGGGCCCGCCGTGCCGCCGCCGACGACCACGATGTCGTATTCGCTCACTTCGGTATTCATCGCGTTTTCCTTCCCCTTGCTCGAGTTTTCTGGCGGTCGACGCGCAGGCGGTACTGGAAGGCATCGCCGCGGAAGTACAGATATTCGTAGTCGATCGGCGTGCCGGACGCATCGTGTGTCAAGCGTTCGATGCGCAATACGGGACTGCCGTCCTCCACGCGTAGTGCCTGGGCAATATCGTCGTCGGCAAGCATCGCGTCGATCGAAACGTCGGCATGACCGAGCGGCACGCCGCAGTCGTTCTCGAGAATCAGAAAGATGTCGCGCGTCACGAGGTCCGCGTTGGCGAGCCGCTTGCCGAGCGCTTCGGGCAGCCAGGTCAATTCGAGCGAAACCGGTTCGCGGTTGAGCAGGCGCACGCGACGGATTTCCGCCACCGGCGCGCCTTCCGGCAGGTGGAGCCGCTGCGCGATACGACGATCGGCCTTCACGATTTTGAAGCTGCGCAACTGGTTCACGATCTCGTAGCCCATCGACGACATCGCTTCCGCGAAGCCTTGCAGCGAGGTTACGTTCTGGAACGCCTTCGGCTTTGAAACGAACGTCCCCTTGCCATGCAACTTGAAGAGGAGACCTTCCTTTTGCAGGTCGCCCAGCGCCTGGCGCACCGTGATGCGGCTCACGTCGAACATCGCGCACAGCTCGTGCTCGGAAGGCATCTGGCTGTGGGGCGCATAGGTGCCGTCGAGAATGCGGGCGCGCAGCGTATCCTTGATCTGCACATAGAGCGGCTGCGGGGACAGCACCACCAGATTGGCTCGCGACATGTTCGGCTTGTTATAACAAGATGGAAGTGCAGTCTAGACGGACTCGAGCACGCGCCAAACGAACGATTTCTGATATGGATATCGGTGGGTGTTCTTGCCGCAGGGCAGTCAGTGCTTTGATGGCTTTTTTCTGTGACAGACGCGTGGCGAGGCGGCGAGCCGCCGCCTCGAACGCCCGCGCGCATTACACGGCTTAAGCGTGGAGGACCAACAGCGTGTGAGTGGGCGTGCAGACGAAAAGCGCCGTGCGTGCGTCGCGCGGGCACGAGAAAAGTTCGTGCGAGGACCTCGGCTCGACGATTGCGCCATCCTTGAGGAAGAACGCAGCGTGCGCGACCGAGGCGGCGAGCCGCAAGTCATGCGTCACCATCAACATGGTCGTGCCCTCCAGCGCAAGCTGTCCCAGCACTTCGACGACTTCGGCGGAGAGTTCGGGGTCGGGCGCGGCTGGCGGAACTGGGTACAAACTGGCAAGCGCCGAGCGGTTCAGCGTGCTGGCTAAACTGGGGGCACAGGTGGCGCATGAAATCCGCAACCCGGCTGGCGCAATGCGGCTAAAAACCGAGAGCCGGCATGGAGTCGGCGAGGATTATAGGATCGCACCTACAACAACAAACAAAACAAAACATGTCATGGCCAGATAGAGATGTCCGCTTCCCGGCCAAGTTCAAATGTCCGGGGTTACAGGGTTCAGGATTCGTCTTTCACGCGTCTGAAGGCTACACGGTGTCGAAGGACGGATCCTGAACGGGAAGGGTGCTTGCGTTTATTGCGCTGCCCTTTGCAGACCGCCTGCCAGGTTTAGAGGGCTGTTGCTGCGCCTGTCTGCGCTGGCCAAGCTCCGTGATCGCCTGCTCGACATCCGCCTGCGTGAATTCACGTTGCTTCTTCCTGCCCGGTTGACGCTCGTTGCGGTGGGTTCGGGTCGTGTCGCCGCGATTTGTCCGCGAGGGCGCCTTACCGATCCGGCTGTTATCGCGTTGCGCCTGCAGCGCCTGGGCCACCTGCAGCACGTGACTGAGGCGCTTGTGTTCGATGACCGCACCCTGATCGATCTCGGCCAGCCGGTCATACTGCCTGCACGGCAGCATACGCCCATCCGCCCGGATCTCGATGCGCCCGTCCGGATACTCCCACACCTCGATGTATCGATCGATCAGTTTCCGGTTCTCCGCCGTATCGTCGAGCAGGTACATCACCCTGTCGTACTGCACCGTAAGCGCCTTCGTCACTTTCCGTGGCTCGCGCCACGTGAGCACGGTATCGAGGCTCTCGTCCGCCCGTAGTGGGCGGTGCGCATCGAAGTCGCTCTTCGGTGGCTTCGCAAAGCGCCCCATAGAAGGCCGCCATGAAGGCAGGCGCATACGCATTGGCGTCCGCCACCGTGCTGATGCCGCGCAGGCGCAGCTCCTTCACCAGGCGGTCCTGCAGTGTCAGGTGCGCACGCTCCACACGGCCCTTGGCCGGGCTGCTGTTCGCGCAGAACGTCTCGATGTTCAGTTCGTACATCGCGCGCCCGAAGTGCGTCACGCTGCGCCCCGTTTCGTGGGCCCTGACACTGCGGAACACGCTGGCCTTGTCGCTGTACAGCGCCACCGGTTTGCCATGACGCTCCAGGTACGCGCGCGTCGCCTCGAAGTAGCTGAAGGTCGATTCCGTGGCGGTGAAGTGCAGGTGCATCAGCCGGCTCGTTGCATCGTCCACGTACACCAGCAGCGTGCAGGCCGGCGCGCGCTCCTCGAACCAGCGGTGGTCGCTGCCGTCGATCTGGATGAGCTCGCCCAGGCATGCACGCCGTGCCCTTGGCTGATACACCTTCGGTGGCCGCTGCCGCCGAGGCACCCACAGTCCGGCGTCCGTCATGAGCTTCCTCACCGTTTCCTTCGCCAGCCGCAGGCCGTGGCATTCCCACAGCTTCTCGGCAGCCAGCGTCGGTCCAAAATCGGCGTAGCGGTCCCGGATAATCGTCAGCGCCCGTCGGGCCAACTCGACATCCAGTCGGCGATTCCCGGGGCGACCGCGCTTGCGCGACGTCAGCCCGGCCGCGCCAGATTCCCGGTACCGGATCACCAGCCGCTCGATCTGGCGCACCGTCAGCCCCAGCCGTTCTGCCGCACGTCCGGGCTTCAGGCCCGTCTCAACTACAGCCTCGATTACCTTAAGGCGGTCGAGTTCTCGCATGTTCAATGTCACCAGTGTTGCTCGATGCATAGCCAGTTCCGTGATCCCACAAAGAACCAGCAAGCATACCGAGGGCCAAACGCGACATTTCTATCTGGCTGGAACACGACATTTCTATAAAGCTACTACACCAAAAACTTCGATAACTTTGATTATGTAAAATAGCGTCGACCATCAGTCTCGTAACCTGTTGCGATCTGACCGATAACGGTCTATATTCAGTCCTGTTTGCCCCAACGGAGCGCCCCATGCACCTCGCCGATCACGTCAAGCCAATCAGCTACCTCAAAAGCGAAGCCGCCCAGATCGTCAAGGACCTCACCGACTCGGGAGAGCCGCTCATCATCACGCAGAACGGCGAGGCGAAACTCGTGGTCCAGGACGTGCGAACCTACGAAGCGACCCAGCAGACCATTGCGCTGCTGAAGATCCTGGCCATCGGCCAGAAACAGATCGAGCGCGATGACCACGTCGACGGCGACGACTTCTTCGCGGAGCTCAACGAACTCGACCGCCAGGAAAAACTTCGCTGATGCCGGCCCCGCTGCTGAAGTACCGCGTCCTGCCGACCGCGCGGATCGGCATCGACGAACTGAGAAGTTACCTTGTCCGCACCTTCGGATGGGAGACCTGGCGTCAGACATCGGCGCAGATTCAGGAAACCATCACGCAGATTCGCCGGTATCCCGACAGTGGCCATATGCCTGCCGAACTCGAAGGCTTCGTCGATGAGCGTTTCCGGCAGGCCCTGTGCGGCAAGAACCGAATCATCTACCAGGTGCGGGACGACACCGTTTTCATTCACCTCGTGGTCGATACACGACGCGACCTGCCGGCCATGCTCCAGAGGATCGTCCTTCGACTCATGTAAGCGTCAGGGTGACGCAGCCATTATCCGCCGGTGACCACCCCAGAGCTGCGCATGACCCTCATCAAGAAACGCATTGCAGTGACCGACACGAAGCGCTCGCGGACTTTGTTCGAAGGATGACAAGTCCGCATGTTGCGGGCACACCTTTCCATTGTTGACACACATCTGTACGGCCGGGGGCGTTTGACTGGTATTCGGGATTGGCAATGACGCCACCCTCGTCCTCCTGCCTTCCTGTCGATTATTGTGACCGTGTCGGAATGCGGGACTCCGGCCAGCGAGCCGGGGTTGTAGCGCAGTAGTGCTCGAGCGGACGCGGGATTCCCAATGACCGTCGTTATCCTTGGTTATCCTCTTTTCGGAGGTGCAGCCTGGCGCCCTGTTTCCATTGCCTTTCGGGCCTATCGCATGACGTTACTGCGAAGGTGGTTGCGCACAGAAAAAGTGGATGGGCCGGTGCATAACAAATTGGGAAAGGCTTGCCCATTCGCCCAAAGGGCTCCAATTCGTGCCACGGTGCAAGAGGCGCCCATCCTGATCAGCGCCTATCTACCTACGCTGCCCAGTCCCGCCAGACTGCCTCTCTTCGGCAACCAGTTCCTTGAGCGCCTCGATCCCGGCATCCGTGAAGGCAGTTACAGAGACCAACTGCTCAGCGGGGACGTCCAGATCGCCGATTCTTACCGTCCTTTGTCAAGGCGATTTCAGCACGCTGGAGGTCGGGCGGATCGTTGATGTCGTCGCTCGGGCTGTAACCCGCCTTCCCGGCTTGAGCGGTCACCCCTGATCGGCAAAATCAGAAATCTGAAGTTCCTTGAACAGCGACATTCTCGCGAATGCGACGTGACCCATCGAAATACGGGCGGCGACCGCATCTCCGGCCAGCGGGCTCCCGGCGAGGTGCACTCAGGCCTGGTAATGATACCGGCAGGAAATGATGCTGATTTGCCAGTCATCTGCCTCGTAGACCAGGCGGTTCGTGTCGTCGATACGACGTGACCAGAATCCGGAAAGATTCGCCTTCAGCGGCTCGGGCTTTCCGATACCTTCAAATGGTGTGCGTTGTGCCTCGCGGATCAGCTGATTGATTCGCCTGAGGGTCTTGCGGTCCTGGCCTTGCCAGTAGACGTAGTCCTCCCACGCATCGGGCGTAAAAAGCACACGGCGTGTCGTCATTCACCCTCGCCCTCATTCAGCGTTTGTTCCGCTGCCTGACCCCGCCGTAGCTGACTAATTGAGCGTTCAAGGTGGGCGGCGTTCGCTGGCGACCGGAGCAGGTGAACCGTCTCCATGAGGCTGTCGTAATAGTCTTGCGACATGATGACTGCGTTTGGCGCGTCACGTCGCGTGATCAGCGTCACGTCCGCGTCGTCGACCACCTGGTCAATCACGGTTTTCAGATTCCCGCGAGCATCAGAAAAATGTATCGTTCGCATGACCGCCTCAACTTGTACTGTAAGTTGCTCAAGTATATCGGAAGCGCACCGTTACGTACAGATTAACGTACAAGTCTGATCTATCCCCTATAAATAGGGTCGGACGGTATTATGGCAAACCACGTCCACGGGTCAGGGACAGTTCTCTTGCGTCATTCGCAAACTGTGCGCGATGCCGCACATTGACCTGGTCAACCGGACACCAATCGACAATTTGGCTGTCAAAATCCATCAGGGGCGAAGCGAGCGGCCGCCCGCGTTCGCAAACGGCAACCGCTGGGTGCCGCCATCACCAGCGGCATCGTTTCCTGACAGGACAAGTCATGATTCAACCGATAGCCGAAGTTCAAAAGGCCAGTGTCGACGCCCTCTTTAACCTGGCGGTCACAATGGTCGATGCCGGTGAAAAACTCACCCGGTTGACTTTCGAAGTTGCCCGCTCGATGCTGGCCCAGGCCGAAAACACTGCACTCGGTGTTCTTCGCTCCAGCGAACCGGGCCGATCCATCCCGGCCCAAGCCAGGGCGACCGAGCCGACTCAAGATACTGCGGGATCGAATATGCTCCAACTGTTCGATATCGCGAGTTCCGCCCAGGCCGAATTCAATCGTTACGCGCAAACTCAGGTGGACGCCTACAAGGAGCAGGTCCAGACGTTTATCGATCAAATCGCGAAAAATGTACCCGTCGACTCGGAAGCAACCCTCGGCGTATGGAAGTCGGCGGTCGAGACGACGCGCTCGTTCTACGAGACCATGCAGAAGAGCTACGAGCAGGCCGTAGAGGTGGCCAAGAGCGATCTGGCTGCTGTTTCCTCGACTGCGAAGGCAACGCGGCGTGCGACCGGTCAAGCGTCGCCTGCCGCCAAGCAATGATCCTCCGGGACTTGAGCCTCGCGCACCTATGGAAGCCATCGAGACAACATCGCCTGCCCTGCCCGTGCCAACGACACTCCCCGCCGCACCGGCCGTTGGGCCGAGCTCTGAGGAAGACGGGTCGCAAACGTCATTCGATGTCGCGTTGACGCGTGTCGACAGAGCGGTCTATGCGGCATTCGCACGCGCCTCGGCTGGTGGCTCGCCTACCGCGCTCGGGTTGGCGTGGCTCGATTGGGCGCTCCAATTCGCCTGCTCGCCGGGCAAGCACTACGCGCTCGCGGCTCGCGTGCTCGCATACTGGCAATCCCTCATGATGGGCAAGCCACCCGATCACGTTGGCAACGGCGATCCGCGCTTCGACGACGCAGGCTGGGGCCATTGGCCCTTCAGCGCGCTGCGCGATACGTTTGCACATGTCGAGTCGTTCTGGGAGCAAGCGACCACCGGCGTTCGCGGCGTTTCCCCACGCAACGAACAGGTCATGCACTTCGCTGCGCGGCAATGCACAGACATGCTGTCGCCGGCCAATTGCTGGTGGCTCAATCCGCAGGTACTGCGGGCGATCGTCGATACCGGAGGACGCAACTTCTTCGAGGGCGCGCGCAATTGGCTCGAAGATCAGGAAGATCTGCTCGCGGGCCGCATACCAGGCAGTTCGATCCGCAGGTTCGCCCCCCAACAACTCGGGCGCGACGTTGCGACCACGCCCGGCAAGGTCGTCTATCGTTCCCCGCTGATCGAGTTGATCCAGTACGAACCACAGACGCCGACCGTGTGGCATGAGCCCGTCCTGATCGTGCCATCGTGGATACTCAAATACTACATTCTCGATCTTTCGCCGCATGACTCCCTGGTCCGCTATCTCGTCGACCACGGACATACGGTTTTCATGATTTCCTGGCGCAATCCCCGCGGGGAGGCGCGGGACCTCGGACTGAATGACTACCTCAATATGGGCTTGTTCGATGCACTCGCGCAGGTGCGCCGCATTACGGACGCCCCTGTGCATGGGGTGGGCTACTGCCTGGGCGGTACGCTGCTCGCACTTGGGGCCGCGGCGCACGCGCGGGCGCGCCGAAAAGAG
>Ga0335069_10009477_pt1 | contig 13867 bp, 13 predicted proteins | sample Lox_Sample_11_FD_206714 | JGI IMG/M metagenome (GOLD analysis project Ga0335069, IMG submission 206714) | Soil microbial communities from Loxahatchee National Wildlife Refuge, Florida, United States - Lox_Sample_1.1 | ecosystem: Environmental > Terrestrial > Soil > Wetlands | place: USA... | reverse complement strand
AATCAGCCCGTCAGGGTTTTCGGGTCCGGCGCCCCTACGGGATGGCCTACATTGAGGACTGGGGCGTCTACACCTACGGCGTCCTGAGTGACATCGATGTCCAGGGCCACGCGTGGACGACGTCGCTTTGGCTGGATGGCGACAGTGGCAAGCTCGTGAGCGTCGACGTTCCTCGCGGCCAGCGCCTCGGCAATGCGATCGGGATGTGGCTTCGGGCGCTCCATTTTGCAGACCTTGGCGACTCGGTGCTCTACCGGTCCTTTGTCGCTCTCTTCGGCCTCTTGGTCGCGATGCTGTCGGTCACTGGCGTCTACATCTGGCTCCGGAAGCGGTCCGCCCGACGCTTCTCAACGGCGCACGGCCGACGTGATGGCGAGCCGGCAAGGCCGGTCAATCACCTGCGAACTGACCCTGTCGGAACGCGCTCGTCAGACACCGCCTGATGCGCCATGCCCAATCGGCGACCATGCCCTCATTCCCCCATGACCAGCTGTCCGGAGATCAACACATGCCCAGTCTCTACCGGTTGAAAGGCAGGTCCGCCGCGTCTGCGCAGACCCTCATATGGTGGCTCACATTTGTGACGGCCGCCGCTGCAGCTCCGCCGGCCACATCCCTTCGAATCGAGCAGGCGTGGGCCCGGGAAACGCCACCCGGCGCGACGGTTGCCGCGGCCTATCTTCGGATCGTCAACGGCGGCGCGGCCGATGTCCTGCGCGGTGCCTCGACGCCCGTCGCAAAGCAGGTCGAGTTGCACTCGAGCACCGTCGAGAACGGAATGATGCGCATGCGCCCCATGCCCGAGCTCGCCATCCCGGCACGCCAGACTGTCGCGTTCAAACCCGGAACGCTTCACATCATGTTGATTGACCTCGCGAGACCCCTCAAGGCCGGCGAGCGGGTCCACCTGACGTTGATGTTCCGCGACGCCGGTCCCATCAGCGTGGATGTCCCGGTGCGGGGCCTCGATGAGGGGGAGCCCGATGGGCACTAGCACCGGTGAAGTGCCGCAGCGACGGGGCGGCGCTCGCGCCTTGCGCTGGGTCGCGATCATCGCGCTGGTCGCCGGTCTGGCTGTCGCCGTCGCACTGCGTCCAGTCCCGTCGGGCTCCGCACCTCAGGCGGCAACAACATCACCGGACCTGTTCACCGGGTTCATTGACGATCTTGGAAGGCCTGTGCGGGGCCAGACCGCCGGCAAGAAGTATCGGTTGATCGAGTTCGGCTACACGCATTGCCCGGATGTCTGTCCGCTGACTCTCGTCGCGGTCCGAACGGCTCTCCGGAACCTCGGGCCGCTGGCAGACCGAGTGGAGCCCGTATTCGTGACCGTGGATCCGGAGAGGGACTCCGTCGAGGTGCTGCACCGGCACGTCAGCGCCTTCGATCCCCGCATTCGGGCGTATCGCGGAGACCAGAAGGCGCTCGACCGCTTGTGCACGCGGTTGCAGCTGCGGTACTGGCGCGAGCCCGATGCACCTGGGTCAAATGGCTACGGAATGAGCCACTCCGCAACCCTGGTCCTGCTGCGAAACGACGGAATCGTCCCAGAGCGGATCCACTACATTGAGGACCCGGCGGTCCTTGCTGAATCGATCGTCTCGGCTGTCCATAGCGCCGAATCCGGCGCACGCCCAGGCGGTGATTCCGCCACACGGGAAGCGCGTTGAGATTCGCTCATGTCATCGCGATGCTGATGTTTGTGGTTGGCGGCGCTTGCGCCGGCTGGTACACCTTCCATCCGGGCCCGGACGTGTCGGTGGAGAGGCTGGGCCGAGTGACTCCGGGCTTCGACCTGACCGATACCGCCGGACAGCCGCGGACCCTCGCCAGTTATCGCGGGAGGGCGGTCGTTCTGGTGTTCGGGTTTACCTCTTGCCCGGAAGCGTGTCCGACCGAGCTCTTCAAGCTCGCGCAGGTGATGAAGCGGCTCGGCAGCGACGCCGACCGAGTCCAGGTTCTGATGGTGACGCTCGATCCGGAGCGAGACTCGCCGGAGGTCCTGCGGCGTTACGTGGCTGCGTTTGACCCACGATTCGGGGCGCTGACCGGAACGGCGGAACAGCTGCGACATGCTGCGCAGAATTTCTCCGTTGTCTACACGCGCGTCCCGATCGGCGATTCATACACCATCGACCACTCCACGGCGATCTATCTGATCGGCCCACTCGGCCACCATCGTTCGAGTGAGCCCATGACGACGAGTGTGGCTGAACTGGCTCGCGAGATTCAGGCCATCCTGGCGGACCGTTCCACGTAGGCAGAGGCACCTTCCGCTTACTTGGCTCCAGGCCGATGTCTGGATACTTGCTGGCATCGGCACAGGTCCCAAGTGGGGCATCGGCGTCGAGCGACTCGCGCGTCGGACCAACTCAGGCCCGGCCCGCGCCGCCCACTGCGCTTTCGGCGTGGCGATCAATCGCGTCAGAGTTGATATCGAAAGTTCAAACGAACCGTTAACGGTACGCCAGGGTGTACGACGTAGTCCGGCCGTGGTGATGCTTCATTGGCGAGACGCGACACGTAGTAGTACTCGATGTCGTTCCACTTGACGTTGAACAGATTGAACACGTCGACGGTCAACGTCCACTTCTCGGACCCTCGGTAGCCGATCTGCGCGTCGACGGTCGTGTAAGCGGGCGACCGGGCGCTGTTGTCCTCCACCAGAGGCGATTCCCCGAAGTGACGAGCGCGGATGGCGCCGAACCACCGCGAGTCGCCATGGGCCGTGAGCCCCGCGTCGATGACGTTGGTCGGACTGTTCGGGATGTAACGTCCGGAAATCGCGATCGGCTGGGCGCACGGATGGGATGGTGCGGCATCACCGCATCCAAGATCGTCGGCCGGCACGTCCTGGTCGAAGCGACCCTTGGAAAACGCGGCGTTGACGTCACCCGTCAGCCAGCGGTTGAACCGAAAGGTATTGCCCCACTCGAAGCCCGTCCGGGTCGTCGAGCCGCTCGGCGAGGTGACGCCCGCATCGCCGTCGAACACGAGCTCCGACTGGAGCTTGAGCTCGAACACGTCGAGCGACATCTGCCAGTTCCGCACCAACGTCGTGGAGAGGCCGAGCTCGGCGCTTCTGGCCCGCGTCAGCGGCGTGATCGGCATGTTGGCCGGAATCTGGCCGCTGCGGGTCACGCCCCGCGCGTCGTTGCTGTGATACCCATCGGCGATGTTGATGTAATACGTTGTGCTGGACCATGGCCCGAGCACGATGCCGAGTTTCGGGCTGAGCATCCCGGCGCGCTTGGCGCCCGTATTGCAGCCGAGCGGATCGCTGTTGGCGTCGCAGCTGCCGTCTGCGTTCAGCATCTTGTCGCGGACCCTGAACTCGAATTCGTCCCCGCGCAGGCCGATGGCTGTGCGCAACCAGTCAGTCCATTGCACGCTGGATTCGAAGTAGAGGGCCGCGCTCGCTTCGGTCACGCCCGCATTCTGCGTCGTACCAATCACCTGGCGCTGCAAGGTCGGAAAGATACCGACGCCGCGAATGTCATCGACACGAACCTGGACACCGAGCAGGTTCGACATCGGGAGGCCTCCAAGCGCCGTGTACCAGGTCTGCGACGCCTTGAGGCCATACACCAGGCGGTCATCGTGCTGCAGCATCTGGTCACCGTCAGTCGGGTCCTTCAGGTAGTAGGTGAACGTCGAGTAGAGGTCGAGCTTGTAGCGGATTGCATAGGCCGAAATCTGCGTCTGATCGGTCTCGGTCAGCCTTACCCTATTGAATGACAGGCTCGAGCGGCTGGTGACGCCGCCGTCCGTCGGGTTGAGGCTTCCGAAGCGGTCGATGACGCCCTCGTCGATGGCGCGCAGCGGTACCTGGTCGGTCGACGTCCATCGGCCCGAGTAAGCCATCGCGGTCAACGACCAGAAATCCCTGGCCGCGCCCTCCTGGTAACGAAGGACGCCGCTGAGGCGCCGGTAGTCATCCGGGACGTCGAACGGTCCGTCGTTGTGATAGGCCTCGCCAGCAGCGAGCAGCGTTCCGGACCTGAACGTGGTTGAGCCCATTAGCAGCGCACGGCGGTATCCGTCCTGGCCGGCACCGAGCGTCGCCCCATTTTCTACTTCGTTGCGAAGGCCCATCCGTATCGCGCCCGCCGTGGCGAAGTCACCCTCGTCGGCGTAGTACGGTCCCTTCTTGTAGTGGAGATCGCTGACGAGTTCCGGGATCAGGAAGTTGAGATCCGTATAACCCTGGCCGTGGGCATGCGTCGGCATGTTGAGCGGCATGTCGTCGAGTTCCGACGCGATGTCGGTGCCGTGGTCGAGGTTGAAAGCGCGCAGAAAGTATTGGTTCGCCTTGCCCTCCCCTGAGTGTTGCGTGACGATGAGGCCGGGGACATTCTCGAGGACGGCGCCGGGCCTCAGCAGAGGCTGACTCGCGATCTCCTCCTGGCCGATGTCGCCGGCGGATGCCGCGGGCATGTTGCTCACGCCTTTGGCCACGACCGTGATGGTGTCGAGGAAGGACGTCGGCCCGACGTCGTCCGCGCGGGCGGGACTCGGAGACGGCCACGCACAGACAACCGTGGCGACCATGAAAGCGAACAGCGCCAACCCGGTAGGGCTACTCGAATACGCTGGCATTTCGCCACCGGCCTTTGCGACTAGGTCGGTATGATAAACGTCGAAAACTTCTTACACGGTACGTATCTTCCGTGCCTGCCGTGGCCAGCTGGCGTATGAGGCGGTCGCGCTGTTGCGAAAGCGCGAATTTGCGGCCGCGCGCCTCGGGGAGGGATTCGCCGAGTGACGGGCAGCGGGGCCGCCTGTCGAGGCAGCACCCGCTCCCTGGATTCTGGCGGCGCGCGGGATCGCGGCGCCGCCGCTGTCGGTCGACGGCTGTACCCCGCGTCGTGGGCGACGCGAGTTAGCGACAGTTGCGACTCTTGACTGCAAGTCCCGGTTTTCTTTAGGAGAACACGGGGGGCGCGCGCGGTGACTGTGCACGGAGAATCGGCGAAGCGCACGATTCGGCGGAGGTCGGAGGAGCACATGTCTTGGTGAGAGGGTGCAGCGCCCCGAGCGCGTCCCTCGCAATTGGTGGTGCGAATCCTGATGCGCCACCCTCGAAGACGCAGCCATCGCGATGCATGGTGCCGGTCGGCGTACAGGCACCATGGCGCTGATGCGAGTCGTCCGCGCTCGCGACTGATGGTGAGGATACGCCGCCCGAGCAGAACTCGAGACCGGACGTGCCAGGCATGAAAGCCACGGGAATCAGCGCGCGCAATGTCATCGACAGCAACGCGAGAGGCGCCAACCCGTTCCGCCGCAGGCATCTAGACCCGATCGTGGCCTTCAGCGACCCATGTTTCTGAATCATGCTCGGCGGTTGCGCCGCCGTGCGCCCCCCGGGGGTGCGCCCGTCAACGCGGTGTGGCGAGCAACGGAGCCACGACACGCTCCAGCCGTTCCCGATTCCAGCTGGACTGCTTGTCCTTCCAGGCATTGTCGGCCAGGCGTCCCTCGCGGTCGATCGTAAAGTTGGCGGGCATGCGCCAGATCCTTCCGTATCCTTCCGCGCTTGAGTTCACGAGCAGCCCGACGGGAAATGCGTAAGACTTCGCAAGCTCTCTGACTTCGCGTAAGCCGTCGGGCTCATCCAAGCTAAACCCCAGAACCACAAGTCCCTGTGCCGCGTGCTCCCGGGCGTAAGTTGAGAGGACCGGCAGTTCCTTCCGACACGGGACGCACCAGGTCGCCCAGAAGGTGAGGATCACAACCTGACCGCGCAGGTCTGACGTGGAGATGCGCTGACCGTCGAGCGTCACGAGAGTCGCCGGCGGCGCGGGCGCACCGACGCGCAGTGAAGCCGCGTATGCGACCGAGCCACGAATCGCCCCCCAGCCGAACAACGCGAGCGCCGCCGTGCCCCGCAGCAGTGTGCGCCGCGTGGGTTGAGGGACTTCGGATCGAGACTTAGAAGGCATAGCTCGCACCGACACTGAACGTTCGCCTGGGAAACAGTTGGTAGCCGCTCAGGTTGCTGTGGACCGGAACCTGCACGAATCCGTACGCGTGCAGGTGGCGCGCGACTTGTGCGGTAATGCCGGGGCTGACATAGACCACCGTCCCGGCAGTGTTCTCCGTGTCCGCCAGCGCCCCCTGATCCGCCGCCCGGTGAAGCGCGTTGAGCTGCAGTTGCGGCACCCAGCGTGGACTTCCTTCGTAGCGGAGCCCGACGCTCACTGTCGTTGAGTTCCCGGGGCGGAAATCGTTGCCCGGCTGGTCCTGCTTATGTTTCACCGCGCTTTGGAATTGGCCGTTCGCGAAAACGTCAAAGTCCTGGCTGATCGCCTGATAATAGTAGGCACCAACAATCACGTCGGTGCTGCCCGTCCCCGGCTGCAGGCTTGCGTCGAGCGGCGTACCGGCACTCGGACCGCTGGAAAAATTGACGCTGGTACCGTACTGGCCAGTCGGGAGTTTCAGGCCCAGTTGCAGCCCGAGATTGTGCGTCGGTAGAAGACCCTGATAGCTGCCAACGATCCGGATGTCGCCCAGGCTCGAGCTGCGCGATTCGCTCAACTCCGGCAGCGGCTGGGTGGAGTCGAAGGTACCGTACGTCGAATGGGTTCGGATCACGTACGGCACCCGCAGGTCGAAGTTCCAGGACGAGCTCGGCGTGTAGCTCAGCCCCGCCGTGAGGTACTGGCTGAGCGTGTCGTGCTCGAGCTCATTACCATCGGGTACGCCGGATACGGAGTGGGTGCCGCTTCGCAGCGTGTCCTGGTGAATGTAGTCGTATAGGTAGCTGAAGCGCCAGCCGGCGATGGCCGAATAACCCATCGCGGCATCGGCACTCAAAGTGCAGCCGCAGGTGGCGCAGGCCCAGGCCGAAGCCGGCGCGATCGAGAGCAGCACGCCCGCAAGGGCGCTGCGTTTGACTGAACCAGTCATTGATGACTCCCGCGTCCAAGGTACGGACGCTCCACGCGTTGATTTGAGTAGCTAAAGCGCTCAGGCGGCCGCGCCGCCCGCGCGATCAGCGACGGAAGCCCATGTCAAGCGAGTGAGGGAGGCGCGCGCGATCGGTGCGCGCGATCTGGCCGAACGCCGAGGCGCAAGTCGTCGAAATGAAAGACTTCAGTGGCCGCCGGCGGAGTCGTGGGCACGACGCCCGCGATCTGGGAGACCGGACCGGCGGCCGGGGCGCTGCCGAACGGGCAGCGGTCAAAATGCGAGTGCGTGCCGGAGTGGCTGTGGGAATGATGCCGGGCGAGCTGTGTCGGGTCCTGGTCGCGACAGAATTCGAGCGCAAACGGATGGCCGCTCGCCGGCATGAAACCGACCGGCACGATCGCCCGAAACGCGAATGCCGCCAGCAGGATGCCGGCGACCAGTCCGCGGTGACTGCGATTGAGATTCCGGGTCCGCATGCGCGAATCCAATCTTGGACAGCAAGGCCAGTTTAGTCGATTTCCGCCGGTCCGCACTGGGGTCAAGCAGGTAGCCGTCGGCCGGAATGGCATCGATGCTCCCGCCGCTACCCCAAAACGTCGATCTGGAGCCGTACGCCCAGGGTCTGAGGGCCGGCCGCCGTCCTCTCGCCACCGTGAAAGCCCAGCAGATGAACTCCCGTATCCCACATCAGCAGGTGAACCCGGAGCTGGCCGCCTTGCCAGTACCGGCCGTCACCTGCAAGTGCCGCACATTGAACCAGCCAGCCGGGACGGCCTCGGGCGGCCCGAATGAGCGCCCGACGGGTCCGCGCGCGCAATGGTGGACCGCCGATGGCCGCCAGGAGCGTCGCCAACTGTCGAGCGAGCGGCCGAGGAGGAATCGGAGGCACACTCGCCATCGAACAGCCGATCTTCATCGCGCGTAGCCGTTCGCGCTCGCGTGGAGAGTCGATGTCGGCGGTGAGGAGTGTGCCCGCGACGCCGCCGCGAAGTCGCCTAAGCCAGCCCTTCATCGCCGTGGGCACCCGAGTCACATGATCCAGCAGGAGGACCGCCGGATCGGCATCCGCGTCCCGCCACGGCTGCGCCCGAGTCGTGCGCCGCGTCAGCCGTTTCGTTGGTATCTCGGCATACGCGCGCTCGAGGGCGCAGGTGATGTCCTCGAGGCCACTCTTGGTGGCGCTGAGTGCGCACCGGCACGGGCCGATTTCCTTGGTTACGGCCTGCAGCAGTGTTGTCTTGCCGGCGCCCCGCGGGCCCCAAAGCAGATTGTGTTCTCCGCGCCTGAGTCGCCGAGTGCGAGTTTCATGAGTGCCCGTCAAGATTCCATTGATTGAGTGTCATTGACAGAGACAAATGAAAGTTGCATCGAACGAGAGTCGTGAATGGCTGGTCTTCTCGGACCTCCGGCGCCCAGGCGAGAGAGCTTGCACTCAGGGGATAGACAGAGTCGAATGCAAGGTTCAATAGCCCGGCAGGATTCCGCCGGAGAAGTACTCGAGCCCGTAACGCCTTACGTCGCTGATGCCACGGTGGACTCTGACGAACGTCGTTGACAGCCTCTCTTGTAGATCTTGACAGGCACTCGTGTAACTCACCGCGCCCATGCCAAGGGCTGGCGAGTTACGCCCCAGTAACGCACGAGCAGGCCGCTAAGGCGATCGACGATCTCTTCGACGTGCGGTTGTCCGCTGATGGCCTGCGTCCGCGCCGAGGCGGGAGTTTCGGCCTCCGCGCCTCGGCACCGGTTTCAACGCAGTCAGGCAGCGATCTGAATTCGCCGCGGCATCGCCTTCGCGTGCTTTGCGATGGTGATGGTCACGACGCCGTCCTTGCCTGTCGCCTTGACGTTGTCGCCGTCCACCGTGTCCGGCAGCACGAAGCGGCGGTGAAAGCGGCCGACGCCGCGCTCGCTGCGTCGGTATTGTGGCTCATCGGCACGCTTGCTCGCCGTCTTCTGCGGCCGATCGCCGGAGAGGGTCAACACGCCGTCTTCGAGCGTCAACTCCACCTTGCTCGGATCGACGCCCGGCAGGTCGACGTACAGGTCGAAGCGATCGCTGTACTCGTGGATGTCGACCGCCGGGATCCAGCCCGCCGTAGCGCCGCTGCTGTCATTCTCAAGAGCGTTCCCGAACACCCGGTTGATCTCGTCGTGCAAACGCGGCACCAGGCTCCACGGGTCATACCGCACCATATCGTTCATGGCGAATACCTCCAGTAGGTGGCTTGAGTGTCACGAAGCCGGAACGGGCTCGAACCCGCCGACCCCGGGGCCAAGATAGGGATGCGGCCCTGGCTTTCAAGCGGGCCGGTGTGCCGCGGCCGACAGGGACGTCGCGGAACTTCGGCGGGACCTATCGGTCACTAGGCAACGACCCGAGGCTCGGCGCGGTGCCCGCTGACGTGGGGGAAAGGCGCACGGAATCCGCCACGGCCGGCACCCGCGATCCTCGGGTCACCTGGCGACCGACGATTCCCATGCGCCCGGCCGATTCAGCCAACGTCAGGAATCGGCGACATCAGTTTTTTGCGGTGCAGCGAATGCATGGGGATCCTGGCGCGGCGGACGGCACGGACCGGCACGGTCGGGACCATCAATTGCGATACGCGAACTCGATCGCCCGCGCGGCCTCTTGAAATTTGAATCCCGTTGAATAAATTAACGTGACGATTCGCGCACAGGACAGGGTGTGGCATAGACGTTTCGAAAGGGCTTGACGGTTCTCCCGATGGGCGCAGACGCCTGAGCCAGCTCACAAGTCTGCGGAGCCGGACGTCGCCCGTCGCAGCGAGAACATGCGCAGCCGCAATCGCTTTTGGAGGTACCCATTATGTCGACCACTGACGCAATGGTGCCCTTCTTGACGGCACCTTGGCTGACCCGAACCGGTGAAACTACCGGGATTACGTGCTTGCCGGGTCTCAGCCGTGAGGCCATTCAGGGCCTCGAGGCCACCTATCCGGGCCCACTGGCGGCGAAGATGCGCGAACTGCTCGCGCGCACGTGCGGCTTGGCGGGCACCGACCTCGGTGACATCGATTTCACCGGCCGCTGGTTCCCGGAGGAACCCCTCGCCGTATTCCGCCCTTGCCTAACGCTCGCCGTCGACGATGCCGGCAGACGCTGGATTGCGGAACTCAACGAACAGTCGCTACCGGGACCCGTGTGGTGCGTCTTTCCGGACCCCGAGGTCGTCGTGTTCGTGAGCGACGATCTCGTGGAGTTCATCGCGACGCTACGCGATCGCGCCGCTGCACGTGATACGGCGGCGTGGGTCCGCGACCTCGGCATCCAGGCGAAGGCCATCTGGAGCCGCCGCCAGGCGCTCGCCACCCGCGGGCAACGCGCCTGCAAGTCCGACGAATCGATACGGGCCTGGATCGCCGGCCTGCCATTCGATGCGTACATCTTTGACCTGCGCGCGCGCACACCGTGGCGTGGCTGGCCCTACGGACTGGCCGGCCCGGCGGGTCGGCTGTACCGCTGCGGTCGTCTGCCGGTCTTTGCAGTTGCCGGCTGGCCGTCCCAAGGCAGGTGGGCCGAGCATCTGTCGGAGATCGCTGCGACCTGTCCGATCGCGGCGCCGGCGGCCGTGCGCCATTCAATCGACGCGCGCGCTGCCCCGGAAATGCCCGACGACGCGCGCTTCGTCCGGTCGCGGCGGTGCCGCGCCGAAGCGCCACACGGTCGAGCGATGCGCCCACGCAATTCATTCGAACGTCGACCCGTGCCGACGCGGGCATGCGCCTGAGGAAAGTCCGGTCGCCCGGCCCTCCGACGGGAGGTCCCGCCGCCCGTGCGTACGGCTTGGCATGCCTCGCGCTCGTCGGCTGGGCGCCGATCGCTGCCGCCGCGGAGGTCACGGGCACCGCGCAGGTCATCTGGACCTCCGGCATCGTGCTGACGTCGTCGTTGGTGGCTGCCGCGGCACGCCCGAGGAGGTAGCGACTGTGTGAGTTCCGTCCATGGGTGGCAATTCCCTGTCCAATTGCCTCATGGACGAAGTCAGGCGGAAATCTCGCAGACGCGAGATCGTCCGATGTCCGATGCTGTCGGTAACCCGTAGAAATGGCACCCCCAACCCTTAATTAGTCACTTGCTGCCGAAGCCGCCCCCCACCTGTCACCGGGGCGGTCAGCCGAGCCGTTCGCGGGCCTCGACAAGGCGATCCCAGCGGCGCCGGACGTACTCGCCCGGCCAGTGATGCGCCCGCGCAACGAGTCAGCCGAGGCTCTCGCCGTTCTGGTAGCGGAATGTCCGGCGCCGCCGCTCTCTTGGGCCGAGCACGCGGCCATGGTGCGGCCGCCGGCGCGCGGCGAGAGACCCGACCAGCGGCAGGCCAGGAGCGCATGGCGTCATTCACGCGCCCCCGGGCTGCCGCGCCTCACTGTTGCTCTGCGATCTCACCGCTGTCATAGACGACGCGTCCGCCGACAACCGTACGCAGTACCTTCGTCGCAGCAATCTGATCCGGCGGGATTGCCGAAACATTCCGGTCCACGACGATCAGATCCGCGAACTTTCCCACCTCCAATGACCCAATGTACTTGTCCTCGTGAAGCTCATAGGCAGCATTGAGAGTAATCGCCTTGATCACCGCTGCCTGAGAGAGCCCCGGGTCGTTGCCGAGCCTGCCGGCATATTTCGGCGGTGCGTCAGGACGCGCCTTGCGTGTGACGCCAACTTGAAGCGCGAACCATTCGTCAAGCGGGTCAACCGGCCAGTCACTGCCGTACGCTATGCGCGCGCCCTTCGCGGCAAGGTAACCGGCCGGCTCGATGTACGGATACCGCTTCGGGCCTAACGAATCGATCGACCCTTCTACGGTGTCGCTGGCTGGCTTCTCCCATTGGAAGGAGAGCACCGGGGTGACGTTCAGCTCGTGGAAACGCGGATAATCCGCTGGATCGACAAGCTCGCAGTGCGCGAGGCCCGGACGGATGTCCCGACCAGGAAGGGCGGCGCGCATGGCCGCGACTCCGTCGAGAGCTGCCCGGACCGCCCAGTCGCCATCGGTATGCAAGTGCGGATCAATCCCGGCCTGTCCGAGCCCGATTAGCAGTTCTTTGAGGACGGGGGCCTGGAAATAGACGTCAGGCTCCCGACGCGCAGCGGGCTCAAACCTCGGAGCCTGCTCGGTACCGTGGTTCTCGAAGTACGGCTCGAGCAGCGCCCCGGTGTTCGCCGGCGCATTGATGACGCCGTCCATGAACAGCTTGACGTTATGCACCGTCAACGACGGAGTCGGGCGGATCGTTCCTTCGTCATGCTTCTTCGCGATCGCCACCACCCGCGTCACAGCCCGACGTGCTGCTTCCGCGTCCGGAGCGTCGGCCGGGCGAATCAGCGGCGCGAAGTGCGCACGGGCCGTCAGTTCGCCCGCATGCTCGAGCGCAGCCATAGCTTCGATGTCCTCATCCGTGCCGATGGCGTCGAGGAATGTAGTGACTCCCTGGTGACGGAGTGCATCCAGTGCCGCCCGCGCACCTGCGACATAGTCCTTCGGTGTTGGTTGTGGCAGTAACGAGTTAACAAGTTCCTGCGCCGAGTCCTCGAGAAAGCCAGTCGGCACTCCCGTGGCGTCTCTGTCGATACGCCCTCCGGCCGGGGCCTTCGTGTTCGCCATGACCTTTGCGAGCTGGAGTGCCTTCGAGTTGACAAGACTGGAGTGCCCGAATGAGTCGTGCACCACAATCGGCCGCTGGGTGTGCAGTGCGTCCAGGGTCGCCCGAGTGACTGCAACCCCCTTCGGGGTCATGCCATACCGGAACCAGTTGACTACCTCAAGCCACGCGTCCGGGGCGACTCCGTTGCGCTTGTCGGCGCAGGCCTGGATGCGGCGCTGAAACTCCGTGACCGTCAGCAGTTCGTAATTGAGATTGCATTTCAGCAGGTCGATGCCTGCGGCGACCGGGTGCATGTGTCCATCGATCAGCCCGGGCATGACCATGTGTCCATGGAGATCGACGACGCGGGTCTTCTTACCGACTAGCTGCTTGACGCCCTCATCGCTTCCGACGTACACGATCCGTCCATCGGCGATGGCTATCGCCTGTGCCACCGTGCCCGCCGCGTCCACTGTATGGACGACGCCGTCGCGATACACGGTGTCGGCGACCTTCGGCGGGCCCTCGGCGAGCGCGGCCATGCAAGTCGCGGTCAACGTGACGCCAAGGGCCGTCCGCCACCGAGGCAGGCCGCTAGCCGCCGTTCGAATGCGAGAGAGAGTCATTCTTGCAACCTCCACAATGGGACAGCGAATCAGGAGTCCGGTCGAAATCGGAATCGTCGCGCTCCACGAGCCGCTCTTCAACGGTCGGCACCGGTGTGCGTTTTGCCTATTGGGCGGGGCCGGTTAATGGGTGGCAATTTGCCGCTTAATTGTGTCATGGACAAAATTTCTCTCAGGCTCGAGATCTTCCGCAGTTCATGCGGCCCGTGGATGGCGTGTCACCGTCCATCGTGTCCGGCTGGCGAATTGCCTGCAACTGCGGGCAGATCCGCGTGGCGCCCAACGGGGCGCGCGATTGCCTTTAGTGACTTTGTGCAACACGAGCGCCCGATCGTGACGCTCATGCCAGCGTTCGCAGCATGTCAGACACTGACGCATTTACGGCAGAAAAGCTTCCTCGAATGCGCCACGCGCAGGCCGCAGCGGCGGCCGCGGGATCTTACCCTAAGAAGCTGAGTTCTCAGACTTTCCATAGCCTCCGCTACCTGACGCAGCTAGCAGGCTGTTGAAGAACGGGCCGACAACACGATCATGATCCCCTCGGTGTTCATTTTCTCGCTGGCTGGCCTGCTTCGATTCGTTCGATTGGGCCTATTTGGCCGCGATCTTTCAGCGTTGCATCAGTTCGTCCGAGCTCGGGGCGCACTTTGGCTACGCCGGGGCAAGTTGCGGCGGTTCCAGGAGCTTGGTCACCCTCAACAGGGTGTAGATCCC
>Ga0335069_10009476_pt1 | contig 13868 bp, 9 predicted proteins | sample Lox_Sample_11_FD_206714 | JGI IMG/M metagenome (GOLD analysis project Ga0335069, IMG submission 206714) | Soil microbial communities from Loxahatchee National Wildlife Refuge, Florida, United States - Lox_Sample_1.1 | ecosystem: Environmental > Terrestrial > Soil > Wetlands | place: USA: Florida... | reverse complement strand
GGGACGCGCGCCGATGCTTCCGAAGTGGGCTTACGGCCTGTTTCAATCCAAGGACCGGTATGTGTCGCTCGACGAGATTCAGCAGATTGCGCGCCGTTACAGGCAGGAACACATTCCTCTGGACGCAATGGTGCAGGACTGGTTCTGGTGGAAGACCGAGGGCGATCCGGAATTCAATTCCAACTATCACGATGTGGCGGCAGATCTCGAGAACCTGCACAAGGAGCACGTGCACGCGATGATCTCGGTCTGGGGTCTCCTGGACCCGGCATCGGAGACATTTAAGACTCTTGATGCGCAACATCTTCTGGTCCCCAATGCGCATGTGTATGACGCAACCAATCGGGCAGCGCGGGACATTTACTGGAACCGCCTTCCCGGCAAACTGCTGGCGCAGGGATGGGATGCGTTCTGGCTGGACAGCGCCGAGCCTGAAGAGTACTGGCCTCACATGGGCGACGGCATTCTCCGCGACAAGCGGCTAGCCATCGGCAATGGCGCGGAGTATACGAACGTGTTTCCTCTGCTGCATACGCTCGGTGTGCAGGAGCACTGGAAGGAGGCAACGGATCGCAAGCGCGTTTTTCTGCTCACGCGTTCGGCTTTCCTCGGGCAACAGCGCGTGGGCGCCACCGTGTGGTCGGGCGATGTCTACAGCACCTATTGGGGCCTGTCGCATCAGGTCGCTGCGGGATTAAATATTGCCCTAAGCGGATATCCGTACTGGACCACTGATGCCGGCGGCTATTGGCCTCCGTACGAAGGATCGCTGGAGAAGCCCGAATTTCAGGAACTGTACGCGCGCTGGTATGAGTTCGGAGCGTTCTGTCCTGTGTTCCGCACCCATGGCCACCGCCCGCACAACGAAATCTGGACCTACGACAAGGTCGAACCAGCGCTTATCCAATACGACAAGCTGCGCTATCGTTTGATGCCGTACATCTATTCGCTGGCATGGAAGGTGGCGAGCGAGGACTACACGATGCAGCGTCCGCTGGTGATGGATTGGCGGGCCGATGAGAAGACATGGAACATCGGCGACCAATTCATGTTTGGGCCCGCGATCCTTGTGAACCCGGTGCTGGAAGCGGGCGCTGTGCGCCGCAGCGTGTACCTACCGGCCTCTCCGGCGTGGTACGACTTCTGGACGGGCGCATCGAAAGAAGGCGGGCAGAAGATCGACGCGGATGCCCCTGTGGACCGTACGCCGGTCTACGTGCGCGCCGGGTCGATCCTGCCTATGGGGCCGGAGATCGAATACGCCGATCAGAATCCGGACGGACCCGTCGAGATCCGTATCTACCGCGGAGCGGACGGCAAGTTCGACTTGTACGAGGATGCGGGCGACAGCTACGACTACGAGCGCGGGCTGCACACGACGGTTCCCATGCGATGGGACGATCAGGCTTCCGTGCTCACGATTGGGGCGCGCGAAGGAACCTTCCCTGGCATGGCGGAGAAGAGAGTCTTTCGGATCGTGCTGGTGGGTAAGGGCCACGGAGCCGGTGAGGCCGTAACGGCCACGGCCGACAAGGAAACGACCTACGAAGGCAAGGAGATTCGGGTCAGCCTTCGGTAAACCGCCGTAATGGACGCCGCGAGCTGCTGCGGCGTCCATTACAGATAAAAAGAGGCAACGAGCTCGGCGGGCCTTCCACTGCATCGGTGGCTGTGGTCTTCAGAACGAGCAGCGAGTTGCCCTTCTTCCAGTTGGGCGCCGCACTGCGGAACGCCTGTTCGATGAGCGCTGAACTTGAGATGTACTTTCCTGCAGCTTGTGTTCCGGCGCATGCCAGGCCTACAGCAATGCCGATGGCTGTAGCGCGCCCGTATTCTTTGCCTTCACCGGCGGCAGCTGGGGATTGCAGATCGGCGTCGAGGGTGTGGACCTGGTCATGATCATCCAGAACGAGCGCGGAATGCGCCAGTTACTCTCCAGCAAGTTCGAGCTTGGCGCGGATGCTTCCGCGGCAGCCGGACCGGTTGGTCGCCACGCTTCTGCGGATACCGATTGGAAGATGGATGCCGAGATCCTGACCTATTCACGCGCCAGGGGCGCGTTTGCAGGTCTGACGTTGAACGGCGCTTCGATTCGCCGCGATGACGATTCCACCGAAGCAATCTACGGCCACGATGTCTCCAATGCGCGGATTCTAAAGGGTGAAGTTGCCGTACCCGAATCAGCGAAGTCGTTCCTTAACGCCGTCAGGGACGCGAAGGTTCAGGCAGTTGCCTCGAACTAACAGCAGTCGCATCTAGATGCATTGCGGGCGCTCCCGGTCGATTCCAGGTCCGGGGTGCCCGCGTTGCTGAGAAGGAGAACATATGCTCTGGACAATCTTTGTAATAGTTCTGCTCTTGTGGCTTCTGGGTTTCAGCTTTCACATAGCGGGTGGTCTGATCCATCTCTTGCTGGTGGTCGCTGCAATCATCCTCATCTTCAACCTGGTGGCCGGACGACGTACTGTTCTTTGAAGCGGCAGGATCCGGAAGAGCGCCGAAGGGATTATGCGCTTCAGGAGAGGCTGGAGCGGGAACCCCTGTTTTTTAACGAAGTGGTTCCTTTTGAACAGCCTTCGAGTGAAGAAGTAAGATAATCGATTCTGGAAGCAGTGCGCTGCCTCGATCGCAGCTGCGCCGGTTTGTGATGCGCTAGAGCCGGCCGCTGACCGAGTTCATCGCATCGCATGCTTCCCTTCGCTCTTGAGAGGTGTCCTATGAACGCCTTGTTGATCTACCCGGAGTTCCCTGAGACCTATTGGAGCTTTAAGCATGCACTCAAGTTTCTGGGCAAGCGGGCAGCGCAACCTCCGCTGGGACTGATGACGGTAGCGGCGCTGCTGCCGTCGAACTGGAAGAAGCGGTTGGTGGACACCAACGTGGAACGGCTGCGCGACCGCGACCTTGACTGGGCTGACGTGGCGATGCTGAGCGGCATGCACATCCAACACGAGTCGTTGCTCGCCATCGTGGAACGTTGCCGTGCCCGCGGCCTGCGCACCATTATTGGCGGCCCCATCGCCAGCAGCATACCGACGGCCGAACTGAAGGCGGACCACGTGGTGATCGGCGAGGCCGAAGGCCTGATCGCTGATCTGGCGCGGGATCTTGAACAGGGCGCAGCCAAGCCCGTTTATCAGGCCGCCGATCGGCCGGAGATGAGCACCAGCCCGCTGCCCGACCTGAGCCTGATCAAAATGCGCCGCTACTCGACCATGGCTGTGCAGTACTCGCGCGGTTGTCCATTCAACTGCGAGTTCTGCGACATCATCGAGATCTATGGCCGCCGACCGCGCACGAAGGCCATTACCCAGGTGATTGCCGAGCTTGACCAGTTGCGTGCAGCCGGTTGGCGCGAGGCGGTGTTCATCGTCGACGACAACTTCATCGGCAACAAGGCGCGTGCAAAGGAATTATGCATGGCACTGGCCGAATGGCGGGGCCAGTACAAGACCAGCTTCGACTTCGTTACCGAGGCATCACTCAATCTAGCCGATGATACGGAGTTGATGCAGCTGATGAAAGACGCCGGCTTCATCTCGGTCTTTCTGGGCATCGAGACTCCGGATGAGTCGGGGCTGATCGCCAGCAATAAGCTGCAGAACACACGGCGCAGTTTGCTGGAAAGTGTGGCGATGATCCAGAGTTATGGCATGCAGGTGATGGGCGGCTTCATTCTTGGCTTTGACACTGACCGCGACGATATCTTCGATCGGATGGTCGAGTTTATCCAGAAGAGCGGTATCCCCATTGCCATGGTCGGCCTTTTGCAGGCCATGCCGGGGACGCAACTGTTCCGGCGGCTGTGGCGTGAAGGCAGGATTCTCGATGCAGGTCAAGGCGACAACACGGGCGACAAGCTGAACTTTCTTCCTAACATGGATCCCGCGAAGCTGGTCGAGGGTTATCGCTCGGTGCTTAAGCGCATCTACTCCTGCGAATCCTACTACGAACGCGTGAAGCTCTACCTGAGCCGGGTCCAGTCGCAACCCGGAGAGCGAAGGTCGAGGCAGCGGTGGCTGACCCCCGCGAATGCGCGCGCCTTTGTTACGTCGATTGTGCGCCAGGGGATCTTTGGCCAGCAGCGCTGGAGTTACTGGAAGTTTCTGCTGACGGTGGCGACGCGCTATCGCCATTGCGTGGGAGCGGCGATGACCCTGGCGGTGATGGGCTATCACTTCCAGGTGATGACGAGCAGACTCACCAGCGGTCTTGAAGCAGGCATGCTTACAGCAGGAACACGAACGGAATCCCCTTCCACTCGAACTACTATTCGCTGAACGGCACACCGAAAGTGAGCAGAGCCGTCTGGGGTGGGCGATGCTCTGCCCCTACCAGCCGCGACTGCTTGCCCATGGCTCTCCAGACACCAAGTGCTGTCGCGTTCATATAGAGCAGCCGAACATGTTCGCGGCTGTTGCCACGGCGGCTGTAGACGCTGATGGTCGCCAAGAGATTGGTCTTATGAGTGGAGACCAGGTAGGGCCCCATGCTTACAGCCGGTGCATTCTCAGTGTCCTGCACTTCGTCGGCGCTTTGGGCAATGACCCCGTAGTTCATGGCTCTGCGCCCATGTCTTGCGGCAAGGCGGAGCAGAAGATCGTTCGATGTGGGGCTCGATGTGAATGCCATTTCGTTCCCCTTGCAGAGGCCGGTTGAACCTGCACGACCCATGTTTGTGTGCTTCTCAGGCCGGATCTGCGGCGCGGAAGGCGAACCAGTAGTACCTCCGCCAGCAGAACATGCAGCGAACTGGCCAGAGCGCAAACATGCTAAGGAGGCCGTCGAGCGGGCGCAGCTCTGCGGGCTTGAATTTCACCGAGTTGCAGCGGGGACATTCGCGCCGCAGCCAGAGCATATGAGGTAACCAGGCAGGCCAGATCCAGTGTGCCGTTTCCATTTTTCTTCCCCCGCTCGCGTTACAAATCGCTTATCTTGTTTGCACTGGAGTGCGCATCGAGCCACGCAAGCAGAGCGCGGATGCTGCCTGTAGCCAGGGCCACACAGAAATCAGCAGCGTCGTAGTAGAGATGAATGGTGTCGCCGTCTGCGCCGATGGTTTGTCCGCAGGGGAAAACGACATCGTTTACGTCTCCGGTGCGTTCGTAGGGCGCCTCGGGAGGATGCATCCCTTGCGTAGAAAGACGGAATGCAGCTTCACACTTGCGCGCGCTTCACAGTTACCGGCACAGAGACAGGCGGCAAACCGGGATCGCTCGCAAGCGGAGCAGTCTTCTGTTCGGCCAAGCCAGATTGCAGGGGAGGAGTTACCGTTTCAAGTTCTGGCATTGCATTGGCACTTCCCGAGTCTTCTCCAGAGAAACCGGTAGCGTCCGGCTGACTCTCGGGCCGATGCAGATGGATCCCTCTATGATGTTGGGGAGAAAGGTGATTCTTGACATCGCTTTTCTTGATGAGGCTCATGTCGATTCCAGTCGTACGGTTGCGTACCTGAACGGTGCTCGTCCGAAGCGAAGCCTGGATTGCCGAAGGCGAGAAGCGAAGATCAAACTACTACCCGAAGCATACGCTCTAATCTATGCACGTGCCGTCTTTAATCAGGGCGCTGACCTGATGACACTTAAGGCCAAAGACTAACCATCTGGCTGGCACTTTGTTCCAGGCCCTTCACGGTTCGAACGGCATTCCGGACTTGCAGAACTGTTTTGAGCGGCTTACGCTTGGGGCCGCAGAAGTAGTGAAGAAACCCCGTTCAGGAGGGCCTTTATGACAGCGAAGCGAATTGGCATACTCACCGGGGGCGGCGACGTACCCGGGCTGAATTCCGTCATCAAGTCGGTCGTTTACAGGGGGGCCGAAATCGGATGCGAGGTCACCGGGATCCGGCGCGGCTGGGAAGGACTGACTCACATCAATCTGAGAGATCCGGCGAGCACAGCGCGATACATCCTTCCGTTGAACCGAGAGAACACGAGAACAATCGATCGCACAGGCGGTACGTTTCTGCATAGCTCGCGCACCAATCCCACCAAGATGAAAAAGCTGCCTCCAGTGCTTGAAGGGCAAAAGTTTCCAAGTAGAGAGTCGACAAAGAACGGCGAAACCAGCACGGTCTTTGACGTAACGCCAGCAGTACTCAGGAATATCGAGACTCTGGGTCTGGACTGCATAGTTGCTATCGGTGGTGACGACACCCTGAGCTATGCGGCCGAACTTGACCGGCACGGCGTAAAGGTGATCGCTGTACCGAAGACCATGGATAACGACGTGCGCAACACTGAGTACTGCATCGGCTTCTCTACCGCCATCTCCCGTGCCATGGATGCAATTGAGCGGCAGCGAACCACGGTCGGCTCGCATGAGCGTATCGGCATCTTCAGGGTCTTCGGTCGCGACGCAGGCTATACCGCTCTCTACACCGCCTATGTCACCTCGTTGCGCTGCTGCATCCCGGAATACAAGGTGAACCTGGGGCACCTGATCGACATCCTGATTGCCGACAAGCGCAACAATCCCAGCAACTATTCGCTGGTCATTCTCTCAGAAGGTGCGGAGTGGGAAGGCTACACGGTCAAGGAATACGGTGTCGCCGATGCTTTCGGCCACCGCAAGAAGATGAGTGTCGCCGAGGACCTGAGCAACGAGATCACTGCTGCCACCGGCGAGGAGACCGTCGTGAGCGACCTGACTTACGATTTGCGCTCTGGCAGTCCCGATTTCGTTGACCGCATGGTCGCCATCACCTTCGCCGGAATGGCCATGGATGCCGTGGAGGAAGGAAAGTCCGGTCTGATGACGGCCATCAGCAGCGGTTGCTACGCGATGGTGCCGATCCCCGACCCCAAACTCGGGCCGCGCAAAGTGGATATCGCCACCATGTACAACACCGAGCGCTGCCGGCCAAAGTACGATCGAAAGCTGGGCCTGCCGATTTTTCTGTCGCGCGGCTAAACATGTGCGCGCTGCGCGCGTGGAGGCGCAGCGCTGGATTATGTTTATTCCGTTGCCCTGAGAACCTGATCGACGGTCTGGATGTCGACTAACCCGCTGCACCCGTAGATTGCCGGCAGCACGCGGTCGGGAGGGTATACTCGCCGCAATTCAGCCACTTTTTCTGTGCCGGAGCGGTACGCCGGAAGATACATTCGACCCAGCAGGGGATGGCGACCCCATGCGCCAGACAGCTTGCCGGCGCGTTCTTCCGTGACCAGAAAATCATGCCGCAGCGTGGCAGCCACTTCCTGTTGCGGCTTTCCCTCGCCCCACGTCAAATACGACGAATGGTTCTTGGCATCATCCTGCAGCAAGGCCAGTAACACGCCGATCTGCAGATCCTCATCGGGCAACTGCTCCACTTCAGTGACTCCATGTGCAATCAGAATCGCATTGTTGGCGATTCCCTCAAACAGTGTGGCGGCCCGCGTGTTCATGGTGAGCACCGTAGCCTCAAAGCCGGCCTTGCCGCGGATGTACAAGTTCTGCAAGTACGCAAACGTTGTCACATGCCCGGGCACAACCTCGTGGCTCACAAGCTGTTCAAATTCCGGAAACGAAATCTGCAACGAAGCATTGATCTCGTATGAGGCTTCGTATTGCGGAGTTCCGTCCTCGTTCCGCGCCCGTCCAATGTAGTTCATCGAGCCGGAAAACCATGCGTCCTTGATGGGGAGGAAGTTAATGTTCGCGCGCGGCACACGCGCCAGCTCATCAGGAAGGTAAGGCAGAAGGTTCCGCGCACTCAGTTGATCAAAATGCGCGATCACTGCGGCGCCCAGGCCGCGCACCGCCGCCATCGGAATGACACGCTCCCTGCGCCAGTCATCCACCGCCGCCAGCAATCCGCCGTCAGTGGAAGCGGCGTATCCGGCCTGGCCCAGCAACTCGGCAACGCGTTCTCGCTTTTGCTGCGGCGCAGAGGGCTCGGGTGGATTTCCAGTGGATGCCTCGACTGCCCGCGCGTACGGTACCGGATCACCCTTGCCAAGCGCTTCCATCGCCAGGTCCCACATCGTCTCAAGTGAAAGCGTCAGGCCTGCAAGATAGGACTGACGCGTCCCGTCCAGCCTGGCGGATTCATCGCGGAGTCCGGCGATGGCTTTGGGAATGTTCACCTCAAGCAGGTACTGTTTCAATGCTTCCTGATCGACGCTCTTGCTCGCCACGCCGCCGGACTCCCTCACTCTTTTCGCAGCGGGATGCGTATATGCACTGGGGAGCGGCTCGTCGGAAAACCATGAATCGGCAATGAACCGTCCGGTCCCCGAGGGGCACATGACGTCACCACCCCAAAGTGTGTCGATGCCAAGGACAGCGTCAGCAACGTACTTCCCAGCCAGGTCCATCAGATCTCCTTTTCCTTCTTCAAGGCGCCGAACCAGACATACATGCAGAGTGCAACAAAGAATAAAGCAGAGACGGTCTGCGAGACAGGGTCGTAGGAATAGAAGGGAGTCTTCACCAGGTCTTCTCGATATCCGGGGAAGAGTCGCAGGGCGGCTCCCATCACACCTCCAAGCGCACCGCCCGCCATCAGCCCTGAAGCAATGATCACACCGCGCTCGCGTATTCTCCTTCCCTGTGCGCCTCCGGTCTTTTCTGAGCGCTTATTCAGAAAGTGCGACAGAAAACCTCCAACCAGAGCCGGTGTGTTGAGTTCAAGTGGCAGGTACATGCCCAGGGCAAAGATCAATGATGGCTGGCCCAGCATCTCCATCATGATCGTAACCATTGCTCCTACCCCAAACAGGGCATAAGCGACCGGCTGGTGGCTCATGAATCCCTGCACCAGCGCTTTCATGATGGAAGCCTGCGGAGATGCCAGAACAGGCCGCGCATCTCCGACGATAGCCTCGCCGAACTGAAACGTGTGGGCCAGCATGACGATTGTCAAACCAACGGCAGTCGCCGAAGCGATGACGCCGACAAACTTCACTTTCTCTTGTGCGGCGGGGGTAGAACCCAGCCAATACCCAGCCTTCAGGTCAGTGATCGCCTGGCCCGAAACGGACAAGGCCGTGCATACCATGCCTGCAATCGCCATCACGAAGAACATGCCGGCGCTTCCTGAAATCCCAAAGCGGAGCAAGACTACCGACGAGATAATCACGGTCAGCATCGTCATGCCCGACACAGGATTTCGCGCCGTGGTCGCAATCGCGTTTGCAGCCACCGAGGTGAAGAAGAAAGAGAAAAGCAGCGTCAGCACCAGGCCCACTGCCACCGCGGTCCAGGAGACAGGAAGGTTTCCGAGGAATGCCGCCACTGCGATCGCGCCGATCACGACGCCAAGAAGGATCGCAATCATCGGCACATCGCGATCTGTTCGCTCCTGCTGAACAGCTTCACCGTGGCGAAAGGTTCGGAGCGCGATCCCGAACGATCCTGCAACAACGCGCAGCGAGCGGATGATGCCGATGATTCCCGCCGAAGCGATGGCGCCCACTCCAATAAAGCGCACATAGTTGCGATAGATATCGACAGCCGTCATCTTCGAAATTGGAATCACGGCAGGATACACCGATGCGTCAAGGTGGCTGCCGATGAACCAAATTATCGGGACCAGGACGAAATTAGAGAGAACGCCGCCGGCACACAGCAGCATGGAGCTGCGCAATCCCATCACATAACCTAGACCAAGGATGAAGCCAATCGCATCGAAGCGGAATACCATCCGGGCCCGGTCGGCAAGCGAATGCATCACCGGCACAAACTGAAAATCGACATACTCCTTCCACACCTGAAACGTTGTGACGAAGAGGTCGTAAACGCCTGCGATGCCGGTTGCCTGAAGCAAAAGCTTGGCCTGCGAGCCGCCTTTCTCTCCGGTAACCAACACTTCAGTGATGGCGGTTGCCTCTGGATAGGGCAGCACCCCATGCATTTCGCGCACAAAGTAACGACGCAGCGGAATTAGAAACAGGACGCCGAGGCAGCCTCCAGCCAGGCAGATGAAGATGGTCTGCACTGGATGAGGGTCGAGATTGAGGATATAAAGAGCCGGAAGAGTAAAAATGGCTCCGGCAACTATGCCACCCGCGGCGCCGCCGATTCCCGTGATGATCACATTTTCAAGCAGGCTTGACCGGCGCTTGAAAACGCGCGCGAGTCCGATGGCAAGAATGGAGATGGGGATTGCAGCCTCCATCACTTGACCGACTTTCAGCCCCGAGTATGCCGAAGCAATGGTGAAGACCACACAGAGCACGGTTCCCCAAAGGACCGAACGCAACGTGAGCTCCGGTCGCTGCTCTTCTGCAGGAACAACCGGTGTGTAGGATTCGCCTGGCTTAAGAGTCTGGTAGGCGTTCTCTGGAAGAGACTTGGTTTCGATCTCGTTCATCGACGGGTAATCCCCCTTGCGGCATTGCTGGTTTCAGCCTTCATCCAACAGATCTCGCACCGGCCTGAACCGTTTTGCGGGCCCGCTCACTGCTGGAATGCCCCATGCAGTACATCACCGTCACACAGTTAAAGCAAGTGTGAGCATCACTCTAGCCGGTAACAATCTACCCTGATCGGCCACCGGTGAGAACTTGCCCAGCCGTAATGTTAGCCCTCGGCAACATCTGAGCCTTAGGGGGCAACACTGCAGTAAAGAAGCAGAGTAATTGCCGGCTTGCAGGTGATACGACAGGAGCAGCCGAAACAGGCTTACATCATGCAGTCGTACCGAGATCAATTCTGTGCTATTGGGCGAAGTAGATCTGGGTGGCACAGGTGCCGGATGCACCTCGCCGAAGCCCTCATCAGCGGTACAATTCTCGCGAACCGGTGTAGAAGAAAGAACTTCGTGTCCAATGCGACCAGGCCTGAACTGTGTAGCTCGAGCTTGCGTACGCATTATTGCGGGGAGAGTCTCGCACTCGACTGGTAATTGTCGCAGACCGGGAGAATGCGAATGACGCCCGGGAAGGTCAGCCTTCAAGGATAGGAGATCGTTGATGAACAGTTTTTTTGCAAAGCTAGCTCTGATCTTGCTCAGTTCGTCGCTGCTTTCGGCTGCCTGCGAGGCACAATCACCGATTGCCGGCGATTGGCAGGGAACGCTGGTGACGCCCGGACCTCAACTTCACCTTGTACTCCACATCGTTTCTGCCAACGACGGCAGCCTTACCTCTACCTTGGACAGCATCGATCAGGGAGCCAATGGCATTCCGGTTACTTCGACCATTCTGAACGGGTCCAAGCTGAGTCTCACAGTCGATGCTGTTCATGGTACGTACGAGGGCACGGTAAATAAAGACGCAACGGAGATCGACGGCACGTGGTCGCAGGGACAGCCCCTGGCGCTTGACTTCAAACGAGTCCCCGCAGAACACGCGGCCTCGAATGCGCCTCCGGGGACCGCCGCCAAGCCCAGCCTCGATGGCCTGGACGAGTTCATCGCTCAGACCATGAAGGACTGGAAGGTCCCTGGACTCGCCCTGGCGGTGATTCAGGGCGACAAGGTAACCCTGCTCAAGGGGTATGGGTATCGCGATCTGGAGAAGCAGCTTCCGGTAACGCCCAAAACGCTGTTTGCCATCGGGTCGATCACCAAATCCTTCACGGTAACTGCACTGGGGATGGAGATGGACGAAGGCAAGGTCGACTGGGACAAGCCGGTGCGCGATTATCTGCCTACTTTCAAGATGTACACGCCGGAACTGTCCGAGCAGATGACAATCCGCGATCTCATTACGCATCGCTCCGGCCTGCCGCGCCACGATTTTGTCTGGTACACCTCGGACTTCTCCCGCGAAGACATCCTGCGCCGATTGCAGTACCTGGAGCCGAGCAAACCTCTTCGCACGACCTTTCAGTACAACAACATCATGTTCATGACCGCCGGCTACATCGCCGGTCAGTTGAACGGTACCAGTTGGGAAGACGCGATCACACAGCGCATCTTCAAGCCCCTGGAGATGACGGGTACGAACTTCTCCGAACTGGAAACCCAGAACAGCAGCGATTTCGGTCAGCCGTATCGCAAGGGGAGCGATCTGAAAGCAGAGCTCAAGCGCATTCCCTTTGACGCGCAATGCCCGAACCGTTGTGCCATGGGGCCGGCCGGTGAAATCAACTCGAACGTTACGGATATGAGCAAGTATCTGCTCTTCCACCTGAATCACGGAAAGATTGGTGGCAAGCAGTTGCTATCTGAGAACAATTCCATCCAGATGCAAACTCCGCAGATGGCTATCCAGGGCGCGCCAGCCTACAAGGAAAACGGCGAAAGCAGCTACGGAATGGGCTTCTTTCTGTCGACCTACCGTGGCCACAAAGTGGTGGAGCACGGCGGAAACATTGACGGCTTCAGCGCCAACCTTTCTTTTCTTCCGGCCGATCATATTGGCGTGGTTGTGCTCACCAATCTGGACGGCAACCCTCTTCCTGCGATCGTGACGATGAACATCTATGACCGCCTGCTCGGTCTGGACCAGATTCCGTGGAACCAGCGGATGCTGGCGGCGGAAACTGGCGGCAAGAAGTCCGAACAGGAAGCAAAGGACAAGGGGTACAGCCCCCGTAAATCGGGAACACATCCGTCCCACGACCTGAAGGATTATGCGGGCGACTACTCGAGCCCTGGTTATGGAGTCATTACTGTTGAGCCGAGTGGCGAGACGTTCAAGGTAACTCTCAACAAGATCACAAGGACCGTCGAGCACTATCACTACGATGTGTTCCAGGTGCCTGCCGACCCCTTGGACAATCTTCAGAAGATGAAAATCCAATTCCTCACCGACATGGACGGCGAGATCTCAGGCATCTCCATGCCTCTTCAGCCCGATGTGAAGGACATCGTTTTCACTCGGATGCCCGACCGGCAGCTCAGCGAACGCAGCTTTATCGAGCCCTTTACGGGAGATTATGAGATTGTGGGATCCCCGGTGCCGCTGAAGGTTTCCCTCCGCGGCGAAAATTCACTGATCATCAGCGTTCCCGGACAGCCGGACTACAAGCTCAACCCCAAGCGCGGCACTACATTTCAATTGGCCGACATCCCCGCGATTACCATTGAGTTCAAGCGTGATGCTCAGGGAAAGGTCAGTGAAGCCGCCCTCAATCAGCTCGGAACAGTGGTTGTACTCAAGAAGAAGCAAACGCCTTGAAGGCTGAGTGCCTGGTTTTGTGGTCCCGTCTTCGCCACGAGGTTTGCGGCTAAGACGGGACTTCAAGATTTCACTGGCAGGAAATCAACTTCAACCTCTTCAGGAACAGGCCAGGGTCCCCATTCTTTTGAATGGAGGCGAACAGATCGTCCTTCACAGTCCGATAGTCCGAGGCCTGCTCTCGCGGGGTTCTGGCTGAGGACTCGAGCGTTTTCGATTCATACACAGAGCAGAATCGAATCGTTGCAGCCCCCGAGGGAAGGTCTTCTGGAAAGAGAGGCATCTCCCGACAGACAGGCGGCTAGACTCTCTGGACTAGGGTTGGCCGGCCGTAAGGTGTTCCCAGCGCTGCCGGTACTCCTTTTTATAGCGCTCGACCGCATCCGTGTAATTTGTGGACATATCGGATGGTAAGGGTTCCCGGACGCCCCTGAAGGAGACTGTCCTGGTAGTGGGCGCTAGCTCGACGGCGCCGGAAACTACCGGGACCGAAACGCCGTCGGCGGTAACCTCGGTGACATGAAGAAACCACGGCAGATGGAGAACGATGTGCTGCGGTTCGTGTCCGGCATCGAATGCCGGACGAATCTCCAGCCGGCCCTCGGAATCGGAGAGGAGATGGAGTTCGAAGCCTATCTTGCCGAAGTAAGTCGAAGCGTTTTCGACGGAGATCGTCTTGCCGGGTGCAATCCAGTCCGGTGACACTGCCGAGAGCAGATGCAGACTCGATCCTTCCTCGCGCACCATCATATTCCGAAGCAGGTTGCGATACTCCGCGGCAAACCATCCGTGGGGGGCCAGGTTCCCACTGAA
>Ga0335069_10009475_pt1 | contig 13868 bp, 6 predicted proteins | sample Lox_Sample_11_FD_206714 | JGI IMG/M metagenome (GOLD analysis project Ga0335069, IMG submission 206714) | Soil microbial communities from Loxahatchee National Wildlife Refuge, Florida, United States - Lox_Sample_1.1 | ecosystem: Environmental > Terrestrial > Soil > Wetlands | place: USA: Florida... | reverse complement strand
CGGCTTCGCCGCCGAGCCCTGCTGAAATCCGTTAAACAGGAAGGCCTTCCACTCCTCCTCGCCGCCACCGGTCAGGCCATGGAACGTCTCGCGCACGATCTCCAGTGGCGCAGCTTGCTCCAACCCGGCAAGGCGAGCCAGCAGCTCCAGTTCGGTCATGCCCTCGAACAGCGGCAGGATGAGCGGCTGGACTGGCACGAGCGAACCATCGCTGGTGCGGGCGTCGCCCCAAGACTCAAGATAGTGAAGCAGCGGGATGCTCCAATCGCTGACGGCGGTCGTCTCGTCCTCATAATGGCCCAGGCGCACCACGAGCTTGGCCTTCCGCTGGGCGGCTGCCCAGTCCATTTCGACGGGGGCGTTATAAACCGGGTTGCCGCCGAGGATGACCAGGCTGGTCACCTCGCCGGCGTTGAGGCTGTGCGCGAGGTCGCCGATCTTTCCTTCCTGGGGCTCGGGCGCATCATGGAACAGGACAGTCTTGCCCAGGCTGCCTAGCGCGGCGTTCATCGCGTGCGCCAGCGCGTGCACCGCGACCGGCTGCCGGTGACCCGCCAGGACAACGCATTTGCCAGCGTGCGCCCGCAGGTCCTTGGCGCATTCGGAGATCCACTTCGGGTCCACCCCCGCCGGCGGGGCGACTGATTTCAGCGCCGCGGCCAGGTCGCCCTGGACGATCTCCGCCGCCAGTGCCGCCGCCACGGCCGGCACCGCGCTGGGCGAGACGCGCAGCCGATGATCGGCACTGGCGCCCGTCAGCGTCGCCAGGCTCTCCACCACGTAAAGCCGGCTGATCAAGTCGTCGCCTTGCGCCTTGTCCGGCTCAGCAATCTTGCGTCCGCGGGCGAAGTCGCGGCACAGCCGCAGCGAGTCATCCTCGGAGCCAATGAAATCACAATCCAGGGCCACAATGCGTTTGGCTTGATCGAGCCGGTAGAGCGGCTTGACCGGCTTGCCAAACGCAAGCGTGGCGCCCTCGCGATGAACATCGCCATCCACCGGGTCATAGCTGAACCACTTGGCCTTCGGCAGGCGCTCCGCAATGACCTTCTGCAGTCGCGCGCGCGACGGCGACGTGCTGCGCTCGACCAGGAAGAACACCCCCTCGCCCTGCTTCTCCGCGAACTGGCGCGACAGGCCGCTCAGGAAGTCCATCGTCGCGGGCTGTGTGACCACCTTGCCCGCCTGCTTGAAATGCATCGCCCGGTCCGGGTCATAGAGGTCAAGCAGCGAGGCCTGCGCGAACCGGTCGGTCGCCCCGTTGCTGTCGGGGTGCTGCGGGTTGCCCTCGACCTTGGTGGGCCGGCCTTCATTCGACTTAACCACCAGCGGTATGGCACCCCCGCTCGCGGGCATGGCCGTGGCGTAATACTCCGGCACGCCGTGGATGTAGCCTTCCGGCTGCTTGTTGAAAGGCAGAATGTTGGTAACAGGGCGGCGGCATCCCGTCAGGCCGAAGCCGGCCAGGAGGAAGGAGGCCGACATGATCTTCACGAAATGCCGGCGCGTCACCGGGTCGGCCATTTCCGTCGCGCCGCCGGGGAACTCGCGTTCGACCCACTCCCGGAACTCGGGCGTGTCGGCCAGTTCGTCCAGGCTGCGCCAGTATTGCTGTCCCGCTCTCATCTATGGCAGGCGGAGCAGTTCTCCAGCGATTGCACATGCCAATCGTGGACGAACTTCTCGCCATTCTTCTTTTGCATCTCAGCGTTGGCGCTGGGATTGTCGCTCCATTTCCAGTTCAAGTCGGTGATCTTGTCCAGCGGCCGCAGGTTGGCGGCGGGGTTGCGGTGGCAGTCGAGGCAGAACGTCATGCTCAGCGGCTGCACTTCGTAAACCTGGTCCATCTGGTTCACCTGCCCGTGGCAAGACACGCAGCTCACGCCGCGGTTCACGTGCACCGAGTGGTTGAAGTAAACAAAGTCGGGCACCCGGTGAATCTGCACCCAGGGGATGGGCCGGCCGCCGGGCTCGGCGCTCTCGCGCACCAGCGCCAGGCGCGGGTCGTCCTTGAGGACCTGGTTATGGCAGTTCATGCAAGTCGAGCTCGCGGGGATATTCGAGAACCAGGACTTCTCAACGCCGTTGTGGCAGTACCGGCAGTCCATCCCCAACTGGTCCACGTGTACCGAATGCGGAAACGCCACCGGCTGGATAGGCTGATAGCCGACCCGCGAGTACTTGGGCGTGAGATAGTACCACATCCCGGCGGTCACGGCGGTGCCCACCAGCAGCAGGCCGATGATGATCATCGCCGGCAGCCGGTTCGTCCACTTGGGGAACATCGCCGACATTGCGCTATCCGGTAATTACCGCGTCGTGTATCAAGCTTTAGGTTTCTGGGCACCGAAGCAAAGCTAAACCTCTAATGGACATAACTGACCGGAGGTTCGGCTCTGCCCGGCTGAAATCTGTAGCCCGAAAGAAACTGCCGCGCAAGGGCCAGCGTAGAGATTTTTATCCTCGCCCTCCCGGGCAGACCCTCATTAGGAGCCGTGAACGGCTCCATGACCAGCATCCGAAAGCCCGCGTGCGAGCCCTCCCCGGCGAACGCGCCCTAGGGCCTGAAAGCCCCTACCTGTCCTTAACCCCTCCCTATCCTCCCCTGTACCCCTCCATAGTACCTCTCATAGCCTATCAGAGGTACTATGGAGGGGTACTGGAGAGGATAAGGGGGAGTTCGGGTGCGATACCGGCAGGCTGGAGGACGCAACTTGCGCATTGACAGGGGCTTGCTGCGGAGCACGCCCGTCCTCGGGCGCAGCAACCTCGGACGCCGGCAGGACATCCCATTTTCTTGCGCTTGCGCGCGTTCCTGCAGTGCTGCGCCGGAGGACGGGCTTGCTCGGGGCGGGTGGCGGCTGGCATTGTCAATACTCTTGTCTTGGCGCAGGGGCTTGCTATGTTCGGCGCATGGCGGGATATAAACGGCCGCTATCGCAGGGTGAGCGGCGGTACATACAGCGGCAGAAGCGCCGCACTTTCGCGTTTTGCGCATTGCTCCTGGTTCTGGCGCTGGCAGCACTGATAGGAATCTTGTACGGGCTAAGCCACGCCCATCTCGACTGAGCGGAGCGCGCCCAGCCTCGGGCGCAGCAACCTCGGTCGCCAGCACGACGCCCCATTTTCTTGCGCTTCCGCGCGCTCCTGCATTGCTGCGCCCGAGGACAGGCGCGCTCCGGCAGGGGCTGGACCTCACCATTTTTCGAAGTGCACGTAGCCCGCGTTGAACCGGGTGCGCGGTTCCGGGTGCTCGGCAGGGTAGCCGATAGAGAGACAGGCAACCGGAATGACCGGGGCGGGCAGCGCGAGGATGCTTTGGAGGGCCCGCACGCGTTTCTCGCGGGGATGCACGCCGAGCCAGCAGGCGCCCAGGCCAAGGATGTGGGCGCACAACAGCATATTCTCGATGGCAGCCGAGCAGTCCTGCAAGAGGTAGCTGAGCTGGCGGTCGTGGGCGGCCTCGAGGTCGCCGCACACCGCGATGCCGAGCGCGGCCCCGGCCAGCATCTGGCCATTGGGCAGCTCGGCGGCAATGCGGACAAGGGTTTGGCGGTTGCGGATTACCACAAAGCGCCAGGGATCCCTGGCCACGGCTGAGGGTGCGGCCATAGCGGCCTCGAGCAGCTTCTGCACGGCCTCGCGGCTGACCTCGGCCCCGGTGTAGGCGCGCACGCTTCGGCGCCCGAACAGGAATGCTAGCTTTTCGTCAAAGGTGGTGTTCATAGACGCTGGCGGCAGAGGGTAGCTGGATTATGATGGGGGGAGCAAGTGACAGGTTTTGTCCACCTATATAGCGTGAACGAGAAAGGATCGAACGTGGATTGGAACTTCAAGCGCAAGCATGGCCGTGGTGCAACGTATGCGTTGCTTGTGATTTCAGCGGTTGCCGGTGGGACTATCGCCGCGGCTGAGCCGCCTGCGCCCAACCAGCCGCCCGGGGCCAGCAAGGACGATACGGTCGAGACCTACTGGGGCGAGAAGGTGCCGGACCCCTACCGCTGGCTCGAGGCTGCCGACGCTCCCGCCGTGAAGCAATGGATCGAAGCTCAGAACGCTTACACCGAGCGGGTCCTTGGGAGCTTTCCGCAGGGCACAGCCATTGCGAGGCGGGTGCAGGCCCTGTCGCTGACCTCGACGCAGCGCTCACAGCCGGAATTGGAAGGCAGCCGGCTGTTCTTCCTGCAACAGACGCCCCCGCAGCCCCAACCCGTGCTCGTCTGGCAGAGCTGGCCGAAGGGCGAGGTGCAGGTCCTGGTGGATCCTAACCAAACGCCCGGTGTGGCCATCACCGGGTACTGGCCCTCGCCCGATGGGCGGTTGGTTGCCTTCGGCACTGCCGAGGGGGGAAGCGAAGCGACGACGCTCCACGTGGTCGAGGTCGCCACCGGCAAGCGCCTGTCCGACGCGCTGCCGTACGCCGGGGGCGGCACCACCCCGCAGGGCGTGGCTTGGGACGATGATAGCAAGGGCTTTGTCTATGTGCGCCTGCCCTTGCCCGGATCGGTTGCCGCCCAAGACGAGCAGTTTTACGCCGCGCTCTTCCATCATAAGCTGGGCGCGCCGTCCGGCGAGGACGCGCTCTCGTTCGGCAAGGACCTTTCCCCGGTCGCGGAATACTCGTTTACGGTCTCCGGCCCCGGGCGGCACACGGCGATGATGGTGCACTTCGGCGATGGCAATCCCGCCCGCGTGTATCGGCGCACGTCCGATGGGTGGCAGGAAGTGCTGGGCACCGACGCCAACGTGCGCCCGGGGGAGGAGTACATCACGCAAGGCGGCGCGGCGAGCTGGCTGGGCGACCGCCTGCTCGTCATCTCGTATCAGGATGCGCCGCGGGGCAAGCTCCTGGCCATTGACCCCGGCGGCACGGCGGCCGTGCTGGTGCCCCAGGGCGAGGAAGCCATGCATGCCGTTTATGCCGTGGAAGGCGGCTTTCTCATCGTGCGCGTGGCCGGCCCAGACTGGCGGCTGGATCAGTATGACGCCGGGGGCAAGTTTGTGCGCCGTGCGCCGTTGCCCCAGGAGGGCATCGGGATCGGCGCCGTAGCCGCCTCAGGGCAATCACCCGTGGCGCTGGTTTCCTACTCGGGCTGGAAGTTCCCCGACCGCTGGGGCCAATACGACGCCCGGCGCGGCACGCTCAAGACCATCTTCGCAGTGAAGCCCGCCGCCGACTACTCGCGCCTGCGCACCTTCCGGCTGACGGCGCATTCCAGGGACGGCACCCGCGTTCCGGTGACCGTCGTGGCCATGGCGGGAGTGAAGCCGGATAGCAAGCGTCCGGCGATTCTCTACGGCTACGGCGGTTATGGCGTGGTAGTGGCGCCGCGTTTCATGGGGCCTTACCTGGCCTGGCTGGAGAAAGGCGGGGTGTATGCCCTGGCGAACATCCGCGGCGGCGGCGCCTACGGCGAGGCTTGGCACGAGGCCGGCATGTTGGCCGGCAAGCAGAACGGCTTCGACGATTTCTACGCCGCGGCGCAGGCGTTGGTTGAAGCGCACTGGACCGACTCCGCCCATCTGGGCATCCTCGGCGCCTCCAATGGCGGACTGCTCATGGGCGCCGAACTCACGCAGCACCCTGAGCAATATCGCGCCGTGGTCAGCCTGGTAGGCATTTACGACATGCTCCGGAGCGAGCTCTGGCCGAACGGCCGCTACAACATCAGCGAGTATGGCACCGTCACGAAGAAGCCGGACTTCGAATGGCTGTATGCTTACTCGCCCTTGCAGCACGTCAGGCCGGGCGTGGCCTACCCGGCGGTCCTGCTCATCACGGGTGTGAACGACCCGCGCGTGGCTCCGTGGCAGTCTCGCAAGTTCGCCGCCGCCCTGCAGGCAGCGACCTCTTCGGAACGCCCGATCCTACTGCTGACGCGCATGAACGAAGGCCACGGTGTCACGGCCTCGTTCAGCCAGCGGGTAGGCAACACCGCCGATGCGCTCATCTTCTTTGCGAAGGAACTCGGGCTGGAGGGGTTGAAACGTTGAGGCGCACGGGGCACGAACCCTTTGACGCTTCCGCGCTTCAACACTTCACACTCATTCCTCTCGCGCCGGTAGTCCCGCCTCATAGCGCTTCAACTCGCCGCTGAAGCGCTCGGCCATTTCGTTCTGCCCGCCGTTTCGTGCCAGGACTATTGCCCGTTCCGCAGACGCTCTCGCCTCGCTGAACTGCCCTGTTTCAGCCAGGGCCGCAGCCAGGCTGTGAAGGGCCGCCGGGCTGTTCCCTGCCGTCCTGGCGACAGCCTCCTGGGCCAGGTCCAAGGCCTTGCGCCCATCGCGCAATTCGGCCTGGCGGCAAGTGGCAAGCAGCCAGGCGAGGTCGATCAGTGCGTCCGGCTCGCCCGGACGCAACACCAGCGCCTGTTGATATTCCGCAATGGCTTCAGCCGACTGTCCTGTCTTCTGCAACGCGACGCCCAGGTTGAGGTGGGCAATGGCATCGGCGGGCCGGATGCGCAGGGCTTCCCGGTAGTGCGTCATCGCCTCAGCCGCGCGGCCCCCGGCCAGGAGCAGATTGCCCAGGTTGTTATGCGCCGACGCGTATCCCGGGTCCAGTTGCACCGCCCGTTGCAGCTCGGCTATGGCTTCGTCGGTCTGTCCCTTCCGGCCAAGGGCAATGCCAAGGTTGTTGTGGCCTGGGGCGTAATCAGGGTGGAGTCTCAGGGCCGTGCGATACTCCGTGATCGCCTGGTCACCCCTGCCCTCGTGAGCAAGGATGTCCGCCAGGTTGCCGTGCGCCACCCAGCACTCGGGATTCAGGCGAAGAGTTGCCACCCATAGAGCTTCTTCGCTCACGTAGGCCCGGCATTGCTTCCAGGTCAAAAGGCCCAGCGCCAGCACGATCAGCATGCTGAAGGGAAGGGACGCGTTCGTGTTGCGTGTTGCGTGTCGCGTGGGCGGGGAATCCAGAACACGCAACACGCACGCGCCCCTGGCCACCCCAGCCCCGGCCAGGGCAATCGGCCCAATGATGGCGAAATACTGCCAGTGGTCCGCCACCAGCGAATAGCGCATGAAGTAAATGTTCACGAAGCCCAGCACCGGCAGGAGCAGCAGCGTGAAATAGGCCAGGGCGAAGAACGTCGCCCGGCTCCACTGGCGCCGCAGCCGCCAGCAAAGGACCAAGGCCGTGACCCACAAGGCCAGCGGAACGTATGACCACAGGCTCACCGGGGTGATGTTCCATCGCGGATAAATGAAGGCCAGGTTCACTGGGAGCACGGCCTTGTAGAGATAGAACCACACGGCCCAACCCGCTCCGGCCAGGCGCGACCAGAAATCGTCTGTGCGCACCACATCCTGAGCAATGGCTCGGTGGGACTGAAACCATACGGTGACGAGGCCCAGCGCCGCCGCGATGGCAAAGAAGGGGATAGTTCGCTGGACGTCCTGCCATTCGACCTTCCCGCGCCGCCACCATGCCAGGGCCAGCAGAACGAACGGCAGCGGCACTACGGCGGTCTTGCTCAGCAGGGCGCAGGCGAACGCCAGCAACGACAAGGAGTAGAACAGCGTGGATCGAGCATGGAGTTTGGAGGAGGGAGGCCCGGCAACGTGCTGGTCTTCAACTCGGACGTAGAACAGCAGGCTCGTCAAATAGAACACCATCGCCAGCGTGTTCTTGCCTTCCGTGATCCAGGCGACTGATTCGACATTCACCGGATGCACGGCGAACACGGCGGCGGCCAGGATCGCTCCCGGCATTTGCAAGCGCCGCAGGATGCGCCAGAGCAGGACAGCGCTCATCGCATGCAAGAGAACGTTCACCAAATGGTAGCCCAGGGGGTGGTTTCCCCAGATTCGCCATTCCAGCCACAGCACGCTCGAGGTCAGCGGGAAGTAATCCGGCGTCGAGGCGGTGAACCATATACGGTAAAGGCCATGGGCGCCCTGGATGACCGGGTTGTTGGTCAGGAATGAATCGTCGTCCCAAATGAAGCCCGCATGCCACAGGGGTTGGTAGGCGGCGAAGGTAACGGCCAGCAGAAGCAGGGCAGGAATGAGATGCGTGTTGCGTGTTCCGCGGGCGCAAGCCTGGCCCGCTGAGAGGCGCCCTCCGCCGAAGGCAGGCAAACTTTTCACTTGCGTATCAATTCGCCAAGTGTTATAAGCTTTTCGCAAGCACCACAACATGTCAACTGGTAACAGCCTGCCTGCACGGCGTTTTCATGGGAATATGCGTATGAAGTTCAACAATATCCGCGTCACTGTTCTAGCCTTCATTGCCTTTGGCAATGCGCTTTCGCTCCTGGGCCAGACCACCATTTTCGAGGAAGCTCGCTACGGCCCGAACAACGCCAATGGATCGAACAACCCCGATTTTGCGTATGGCAGCGGGATCAGCGCCACGCTTTCCAGCATCAAAAGCACTGCGCCGGGTTTTCCAGTGCCGGCCGACAGCAGTAGTTGCCGGTTCTTTGGGGCCAGCGGCACCGCCAACTCATGGTTCACTGTTACGCCGTCGGGCACAAACCAACTGACCGTGGGACAGAGTTACGCCGTGGGGATCACCTTTGGCAACAACACTGCGGCCGGCCAGAATCAAAACTCGAACATAGTGGTCAACATAACTGATTCCGGGACTACGGGCATTGACACGGTCGCCGGGCTCAGTTCGGTTTTTGCAACGAACACCACTCCGGTCAACACCTGGGGCACTATTGGCCACGTCACGATCAACAGTGCGACTCCGAGCTTTACGTTTACCTGGGCCAGCGGGTTCACCAACAACCGCTGGTACGTGGACACCGTCCGGTTCGTCCCGCTCGGCACAGTAGGCACGGCCCAATACTGGGACACCGGCAGCATCGGCGGCACGGGCGCCTGGGATGCCACCTCGCTGAATTGGAATCCGAACTCCGACGGCTCGGGCACCCCCGCAACCTATAGCCCGGTCGGCCTGGCGGTTTTCGGTGGCGCACCCGGCACTGTTTCCGTGGACCCAGGTGGCGTAACGGTCAATGGCGGCATGCAGTTTGACGTCAGCGGGTATACGGTCCAGGGGGGGACGCTCACGCTGGGGACAGCCCCTTTTATTTGGATAACCAACGGCGCTTCCGTCGCCATCAACTGCGCTTTGTCCGGCACCAATGGCCTGGTGTTGCCCGTCGCGGGCACCCTCACTTTGGGCGCGCCTGTGACCAGCCTGACGGGCCGAGTCACTCTCGCCGGAGGGACGACGTTGACCTTAAGCCCCTCAGGCAGCCAGAACTTCTCGTCACTCACCGGCGGTGGGGCGTTGAATATCGGGGCCGCCACACTGACTGTGGGGAGCGATAACAGCACGACGACCTATGCAGGCATCCTCTCCGATGGCGGCTCGGGCAACCCGGGTGCTTTGGTCAAGGCCGGGACCGGGATATTAATCCTGGGCGGTGCCAACACCTACGCCGGGTCTACTACCATTAGTGGAGGTCAGATCAACGTCAACGCCGATGCCGCTCTGGGGACGGCTCCGGCCTCGCTGGACCCCAGCCATTTGACTCTCGATGACGGCACTTGCCTTTACTCGGCCAAGACAGGTGGGTCGGTACTGACGCTGAGCGCGAACCGCGGGATCACGCTCAACGGCAACACCACCATCAGCGGCAATACAGCCGCCAAGGAAATCACTTTCAATTGCCCCATCACCGGCAGCGGCAGCCTTAGCCTGCCGTGCACTTGGCCTGATTTCAACGCCACCAACAGCTTCGCCGGCGACTTGATCCTTAACATGACGAACGGCAGCGTCAGCGCGCGGTTCAACGTCAACAACTGCGCGGGCGCAGGCCGGGTTCACGTCTTCCCGCAACTCAACGCGGGTAACGACACCATCACCATTCGCAATAACACCGCCTCGGGCGCAACCCTGACAAATGGCTTCTTCTTTGATGAGTCGGTGTCCCACTCGCCCGGCTATTACCTGGCCGCGTATGTCGGCAGCACGTTTGCGCTGTCGGGCAACATCATCGGCACCGCTACGGGCGGCATCAGCATCAATGACAGCACCAGCGGCAACAGCGGCGGAACGCTCGCGCTTTCCGGGAACAACAGCGGTTTCACCAACTCGGCCTTTAACCTGGAAGGTGGAACGCTGCTGCTGGGCAACCCGCTGGCCCTGGGGACCGGCTGGCTGGTCGTCAGGAGCGGCGGCATCGGTGGTTTCTCCCCCACCTTGCAGGCGTCGATCCCGCTGACGGGCGCCAGCGCCTTGACCAACACCGTCTATCTGAACCTGGCAAACGGCTTCACGATTAACGGCTCCAATCCCATCGAGTTCGCCGGGCCGTTCCACCTCGGCGCCAGCGCCACTGTCGAGCTGGATACTCCCACGACCATCTCCGGGAACATTGACGACCAGGGGTTTGGCCTCGGCCTGCTTCTTACCAGCGGCAGTGGCTCGACGCTGCTCCTGTCGGGTAACAATTCCTACCGGGGGGGCACGACCATCTTTTCTGGCACCGTAGAGGGAGCCACCTCAAACTCCATTGCCGGCGACGTCCTTCTTAGTGGCGGAACCCTGCAACTGGACAATCCGCAAGCCATGCGTCCGGGCTCCACGCTCACGATCAATGGCGGAAGCGTGAATCTGAACTTCACCGGCTATCAGACCAACTTTGCGCTGATCTACGGCGGCGTGGCCCAAACCAACGGAATCTATAACGCCAGCAGCCCGGGCTTCAGCGGGATTCTGACCGGCCCCGGCAACCTGGTCGTATCGCAGAACTTCGTCATCACCTCCGAGGCCCTGGACCAGACCGAGACCAATCTCGTCGTCTGCTGGGAATCAGCGCCGGGCCAGAACTACGATGTGCTGACCAACAGCAGCGTCACGATGCCTGCCAACTGGGCGCCGATCAACCCAACGGCCATAACCGCCACGAACTACACGACCTGCTACACCTTGCCGGGCGGAATCGCGAACAGCAATGCCTTCATCCGGGTGCGTTTGAATCAGTAGCGGTTGCGCCCGGGCCAGAGAAGCCCATTGGTTACGAAATATCGTAGCCTGCGTCTCCTCAACCTCAGGCAGGGTCAGGATGTCCCTACCTCACCAGCCAATCGGCTCTGATTAGCCCGGTTTCCGCCCAAAAGGCTGCTTTTGCAGCAGAGGCACCCGGCCCGGCCCAACCGTAGTCCCTCCAGGGTCTCACCGGACACGCACCGGAGGTTCAAATTCAACCTCCAGTGTGTGTCCGGTGAGTATCCGGTGAGACCCTGGAGGGACTCGGGCCATGACGTGGGAACCGCCCAAAAGAGAGGTTTTCACGCGGGGAACCTCCCAGGGGGCCTGGCGCACTGTGACGCGGAGGCGCGCAGCGACCCACCCCAGTGGACACCGTAAGCGGCTGTGGCCGAGCCTTCTACGCCTCGCTTCGGCGTTCGTCATTCGCTTCGGGCGTGAATCCAGCTTGCGATGGCGCGCCAAAGTGCTTCGCCGCCGACATCCCAGATATCCGCGTGGTGGGCGCCGGAAACCGGCAGGCGGGTGACCCTTGATTTTGCGGCAGCGGCCAGGGCGTCGCTCATGCTGCCGGGCACGAAGTCGTCCTCGGCTCCGTTCACGATGAGGATAGGGCAAGTCACGGCGGGAATCTTCGCGAGGTTGTCAAAGCGGCAGCGGGCGGTCAGCGGCCCGGCCAGCCCGCGCAAAGGCCAGGGGATCAGTGTCCGGCTCATGTCGCGGATGCTGGTGTAGGCGCCGACAATGATGAGTCCCGAGGCGAGCCGGCGGCTGGCCAGGTCCACGGCGGCCCCCGTGCCCAGCGACCAGCCGGCGATGAAGATGCCGGCCTGCCCTGTGCCCTGGCGCCGAACCGCCCAGGCATATGCGGCGTCCGCCGCCTCGTAGAAGCCTTTCTCGGTGGGACGGCCTCCACTCATCCCGTAGCCGGGATAGTCGGGAATCAGCACGTTGACTCCCATGCGGCGGAAATAGTCCGCCAACCGCTGGGCGGGGTGCTGGGCCAGGCACATCGCGCGCGCATAGAAGAAGATGAGGATCGGGCGCCGGTCCGGGTCGGCAAGCGCCTTTCCATAGGAATCCTCCGCGCTGCAGAGCTCCGCCGCGATGCGCGTGCCATCGGCCGTGCGCAGCCACAGCACCTCGTAACGGGGGCTGGGCGGCAATTGACCCTCGGGCGTCCCATGACCTGTCCCTGGCAGCGCGCGCCTTTCTCCGATGGCGGCGCACCCAGAGAGGAGCCAGACAAGGCACAGCAGCCCCGCCGCCCAGCGCCAAAGGGTTCCGGCACCGGAGGAGTCCTCAGCACAGCCGTCGCTCATTCCGTGTGGAACAATCCTCTCCCACGGGGCGATGGAATTCAAACCGACTCGAGTGAGGCCATTGAAGGGGGCCTGAACTGTGGGCTACCCGCAGGGGAGCAGGTCTGCGCGGGATGCGCGCGCAAGCGGTCGGGAGCAAGTCTTTGGGCAAAGGGCGAAGGCTGCCGCGTGACGCTCTCCCGGGCCACAGGTCTAAGGCAACTGGATTCTATGTCGTACATGCCGTACCGGAGAATTGCAGTTGTCCTGACGGTTACCTCGTTGGCCCACGCCAGCCCTGCCGCCGTGCTGCATGTGCCGGGCGATTACAGCCATATCCAAAACGCCATTGATGCCGGCACCAATGGCGATGTAGTTCTCGTAAGCCCTGGAGCTTATTACGAGAACATCAACTTCGAAGGCAAGGCCCTCACCGTCAGCAGCACCAACGCGGCGGACCCTGGTGTCGTCGCCAGCACGATTATCCATGCGTCCGGCCAGAGCAGCGTGGTGAGCTTCGTCAGCGGCGAAGGTCCCGGCTCGGTGCTGACAGGCTTTACGATCACCGGCGGCTACGGGACGGCCAATGCCAGTTTCGGCACGGGGCTCTATTTCGGCGCAGGGATTTATTGCTTCGGCTCCTCGCCCACAATCACCGGCAACCTGATCGTTTCGAATGTCGCGCCGACTGGGGCCTCGGGTCTTCAGGGCTATGGCGGCGGCATCGCCTGCATCGAGTCTTCTGCCGTCATTTCCCGCAACCTGCTGGCGGCGAATGTCGCCTACGCGGGAGGCGGGCTGGTGACCTACCTCGGCCAGGCCGCGCTGGCCAGCAATCTGATTTGCAGCAACTCGGCAGCCGATGTCGGCGGGGGAGTGGCCATGTTGACCGGCGGGCAGCTCGTCAATAACACCCTCGTGGCCAATGCCGCCCCGTCGGCCGGAAACGTCTATGCCAGCTCGGACGGCGGCGGGCAGTGCCTCCTGACCGACAATATCATCTGCAATGCCACCAACGGCGGAGGATTGTATGTAGATGGCCAGGATTCCATCACCCGGGCCACCTTCAACGACGTCTGGAACAACGCGGGTGGCGACTATCCCGGCGGCCAGGACCTGACCGGCCTGAATGGCAACATCTCCCAGGACCCGCAGTTTGTTGACGGTACGAACAACGATTTTCACCTGCAGGATGTCTCGCCCTGCATCAATGCGGGCGATCACACCTTCCAGCCGCTGCCGGGCACGCTGGATTTTTACGGCAATGCCCGCGTCTGGGCTGGGCGCGTGGACATCGGGGCAAGCGAATACTTTGACAACTTCAGGCCCGTCCCGGACGCGGGGCCCGACCAATGGGTCACGGCGACCGTCCTGCCGGCGTTGATTACGCTGGATGGCAGCGGCTCCTCCGACCCCCAAGGGGCAGCATTGTCCTATTACTGGACCCAGCTCGCCGGCGCGGCCGTGACTCTTAGCAATGGTGCGAGTGCTACACCGTCCTTCAATGCGGGCTCTCTGGGGACTTACGAATTTCAACTGGTCGTCAGCAACAGCAGCTTTAGCAGCTTCGCGGATATTGTCTTCGTCACATTGACGAACGCTCCCCCGATTGCCAA